>Ga0315314_1001846_pt1 | contig 18172 bp, 21 predicted proteins | sample TDP9_MG_FD_203631 | JGI IMG/M metagenome (GOLD analysis project Ga0315314, IMG submission 203631) | Freshwater sediment microbial communities from Lake Towuti, South Sulawesi, Indonesia - TDP9 | ecosystem: Environmental > Aquatic > Freshwater > Lake > Sediment | place: Indonesia: South Sulawesi...
GCCCTGCTAGAAATTCTCTCAGGAGACTTCGAAATAGTCTACTCCCCCACGTTTGTTGACCTGAAGGAAATTCCCACGGTAGACTTATCAATAGTTGAGGGCGGAGTCAGAACAGAATCTGACGAAGAATTCATCAGAGAGGTTAGAGCCAAATCTCGAATTATCGTTGCTTTGGGATTGTGCGCAACCCACGGGGGTATAACCAGCCTCGGCAACATATTTTCCCTTAAGAAACTTCTGGACAAAAAATATGGTCTTCTCGATACAAGTAGGCTTCCAGAACTGAAAGACCTGATGTACCCAATATGCAACTTCGTCGACATCGACTACTACATCCCCGGATGCCCACCAATGCCCCTCCTCATAGTTCACACACTAAAAAGCATAGTAAGCGGAAAAACACCCATCCGCCACCAGAGCGTGGTCTGTACAGAATGCCACAGAAAAATAATTCCAGCAAAACTCGACCGCCTTTATGGAATATACGAGAAAGAAACATACCCGGAAATATGCTTGGTAAGCCAAGGCTTCGTTTGTTTGGGCTCTCTCACGCGCGAAGGTTGTGGAGCACCATGCCCAAGAGCCGGCTTCACGTGCTTCGGATGCAGAGGACCCTCCGACTCGCTGATGTACAGGTCAAGAGACATCTACGCTTTCCTCATCAAAGTGATATCAAAGAGAACCAGCATTCCAGAGGAAACCGTGAAGGAGGAGCTCTACCGCAACCCATTCATCTTCCACACCTTCATCTTCTCAAGGTTTGAACGCTTCAAAGCGAGGGAGAGAGTCATTTGACCAATAAAAGGGAGATAACCATCTCGCCAACCACAAGGATTGAGGGACACGGAAAAGTCACAATATTCCTCGACGAGTCCGGAAACGTCTCAGACGCCCATTTCTACGCCACAGAAATCCGCGGCTTCGACTACTTCCTAAGAGGAATGGAAGCAGATAGGCTCCCCTTCATAATCTCAAGAATATGCGGTGTATGCTCAACCGCCCACGTAATCGCCTCTGTCAAAACCATAGAAAGCATATACGGAACAGAAATAACAGACACCGCCAAGAAACTCCGTGAACTCCTACTCATGGGACAAATAATCAACAATCACTCCTTAGTCTTCTTTTTCTTAACCCTCCCAGACTTCTGGTTTTCCCCAGAGGAAGACCCCTCAAAAAGAAACATCTTCCAAATCATGCAAGAGAAACCAGACGTAGGCAAAAAAGCCGTGGCGTTGAGAAGCTTCGGAGCCCACATCCTTGACGTTATCGGTAAGCGCGAAGTCCATATTATTTCCACAATACCTGGTGGCTTAATCAATCCGCTCAAAGAAAAGGAACGAGAAGAACTGCTCAGGGAATCAGAAAACGCCTGCAAAATCACAAGAGACGCCCTTGCTCTCGGAAAAGAACTCTTCGACAAAAACTGGGAGGAATTCAAGAAAGCTGGAGACTACAGAACCTATTACATGGCGTTAACCAAAGACAATGCATTAGAATTCCACGACGGCAAAATCCACGTTATAAACCCTGAAGGCGAAATCCAGTCAGAATTTACCGCACAAGACTATATGGGACATCTTGAAGAAAAAACCTACGAATGGACCTACGCAAAATTCGCCTACCTAAAAGCCTTGGGTTGGCCGAAGGGAATAGTTCAAGTCGGTCCAACAGCGAGAATGAACGTGAACCAGCGAACAACCACTGAGCTTGCTAATCAAGAGTTGAAGGAGTTTAAGAGAAAATTCGGAAGCCCAACACACGCGACACTGCTCTTTGACTACGCCCGCCTCATAGACCTAATGTACGCGTGTGAGAAAGCGAAAGAACTCTTAGAGGACGAGAGCTTAACACACACAGGCACGAGAGTTAAAGTTAAGCCCAAAGGAGGTAGAGGCATCGGAGTTGTTGAGGCTCCCAGAGGAACGCTTGCCCACGAGTACGCCTTAACCAGAAACGGACTGCTGAAAAGCATGAAGCTGATTATACCGACCCAAGTGAACAACGCCGCTATAAACCTCAACGTAAAGGACGCCGCAACGGAATTCATACATCACGGCGAAATCAAGCCAGGGCTCTTGAACAGGATAGAGATGGTGATACGGGCTTACGACCCGTGCATAAAATGTGCCACAAGAACAACTAACACAACTCTAATGGTTGAAATAAGAAATAGCAAAGGCGAATTACTAAAAACCTTGAAGAGTTAAGGCAAAATCTCTATGGCTTGGCATGGACAATTGACTTGACATATTCTGCACAGGATACATCTTTCTTCATTCACAATTTCAATTTTCGCTGACTTCTCATTACGGAAAATTGAAAAAGGACATATCTCCACGCAGATTCTATCCCTGTCTCCAACACATTTGGCATAGTTAATCATTATTTTGACCATAACTTTCGCCTTTACTGGGTGAGTTCTCAATGACTATTAAACTTTTTTTATTGTGAGATGATGGCAGACAAGACACTGCTGAACATCAATTGATGGGTCTGAGCGCTTGCATAACTCGCACATTAATCCTTTTCTTCTAATGATCTCGCAGGCTACACAGAGTTTTGCCACAAGTTCGTACTTGGACATGCGCCCATTAGCCAGTGAAACAACGATTTCCTTGAGCGTCGGCTGGATTTCTTCTACGTCTTCAACTTTGAGGACTACACCTCTGATGTGTCGAGTATATTTGCTTACGGCTGTTTGGGTGACACCCAAGAGACTTGCCACATCGTTTTGCTTCAATCCGCAGGATTGTATTAGTTCTCTTGCTATGGCGGATCGTAGGGCTGGAATCAGTGACTTTACTGCGACTTCGCATGGGAGTAACATGTTTTCCTCACAGTTTGTAGTATTGGTATCGAAACGTATTTAAGCATGACGTACGTCATTTTTTATATGACGTACGTCATGAAGAAGCCTTGAGGAAATGATCCACTTGATTTTCTTACCTCCTCCTTTCTCTCCTTCAGCACAACCCAAAAACGATGATCGATCACGGCTTCTTTGTGACATCGTCATGGAGAGGTCTCTACGATGATTTTAGAAATAGACTCGCGACAATGGCTATCCAAAATAGTAAACAACAGTGCGGAATTAGTCGAGATTCTCGGACAAGCAGACAGCATTTGTCGATACTGCGAGCCTATCTCTCCAATGATTTGCACCAAACGATGCGAAATCTGGAGAACAAAAAACGAACTTCTAGAAATAAATGGAACGTTATGCGCAGACAATCACGTACATGATCTGCTGAATGCTGTGAAAAACGACAGACGACAAAAGGTCATGGAGGCACTTTCCCAACGTCCTCGTAGCATAAAGGGCCTACAAGAACACTTGAAAAGTAAAGGATACTATCACAGTCAGCAAACCATCACCAACGCGTATGTTGAGCCACTGGTAAAGGTGGGTCTCGTCAAAAAAGACGGCTACAAGCACAAATTGACACTGTATGGTCAAAAATTTCTTGATATATTAAACAGGTTTAGTATTGAAAACCCACTACCATCCAATTCCCATTGCCACGAAGAGATAGTATTGAAGAAACTAAAGGATGAACCAAAATCCTATGGAGACCTCGTTGAATCAGTAACTCAAAAAAGTCTGTCGAGGTCTCTAAAAAGGCTCATAGAAAGTGGGCTAGTAACAAAGAGCAAAACCCCAGATTATGTATTCTACTTTAGAACCAAGAAAGTGCCAAAGAAAGCGTTTTCACCAACAGAGAAAAAAGTCTATGAAATAATCCCAGAAGTTGGTGTATCCACCCGCGACCTCTCCAAGAAAGTCAGTATAAACCTTCGAAGAACCTACAAATATCTACGAAGGCTAAAGAAGAAGCGACTTGTTTTCACTCGAAAAAAGCCCAAAACCTATGAATTGACGCCTTCTGGAATCGAACTCGCCAACTTTTTGGAAGAAACAGCAAAACTTGTCTCAGATGCCTCAAAGGCATCAGCGTTTTTGCTCGAACGTTCCAAACAAACCACAGATACGCCCGCACCTTCACTCCCAGAGTTTTCCCTAAAACCGCTTCAACAATTCAATAATTAATCTCATAAAGTCTCGAAGCATCAAGATTCCTTATCAATGAATTGACAGCATGGATGTAACTACCTGATGAGTTACAATGCCCTAAGGATCATTTTACTAGGGTCATGTCTTGTCCACAGCAGACTAGTGTTCCAGCGCCTGCTTCCAACACTCGCACTTTGTTTCCACATATCTCACAAAGGTATACTTCACCCTTTTTAGTCATGTTCTTCACCTCTCTCCTATTCAATTCCTGTAAGCCTAACCAGAAATCATTAGTAATTAAAAGTTGTCTATTCCTTCACAACTCTAAGCTTATAATCAACTTGGACGCCTGCTTGTTCGAACAAGATGCCCACAGGACAGTTCTCCCTTGTTTTCTTCCAGACTCTGTCTACCTTCTCCTCGCTCTCACTAGTCTTAACAACGATTTCACCATAAGCTTTAGTCACGGTGTGGGCGCCCTCCGGTTTTTCTGCCTTAACCCTAACCTCTAAGTCGCTTATGGGAACTCGCATTTTCTTAGCCATAAGATTGAATATGGTCGCTGCACATCCTGAAAAACCCATAACCGTTAATTCAAGAGCGGTCGGACCCGTGTCTCTGCCCAGCTCTGGTGGCAAATCGAGACAAACACTGTGTGCTCTTCCATTATCTACAACTATTCGGAAATCCTCGATGAGTTTAGCCCTCGAATTAATCACTACCATAGCTCAAATTCATCTCCTATTCTTCTTATATACTTAAACGTACATGTTGGATGGTCTCTGTGCAAGCGCTACTTGCTGTACAAAAAGTTCTTCTGGAACAGCGCCAACAAACTCCGTTTTTTCGTTGATGACAGTCTTTGGCACGCCCATGATACTGTATTTGTGTCCTAAATGAGGAAATTCACTCACGTCAATCATGTCCGCTCTTATAAGGTCGTTTTCTATCGCAAATTTGTGAGCTATGCTAGCCACTATGGGGCAGTACGGACACGTTAACGTGACAAAGACCTGAATGTGCACAGACGTTTTGATGGACTCAAGCTTCTTCTTCGTCTCTTCGGAAAGGTCAGTGGTGCCTTTAGAAATGTTGATTATGCTGTCGGTGAAGGACTTGAATTCGTACCCGTACGGTAAACCGTAGAATCGTATGCCAAAATCTTTTTTCCCGAGTATTGCGATTGCAGGTACTTTGTCTACTTGATATTCTTTAGCCTTCTCACTATCCTTCACGAAGTCGTAGACTTCTACCTTAATCTTGTTTGAAACACCAGCAACTTCTTCGACAAGCTCTCTGGTTTGTTTGCAAAATGGACATTCAGTTTCTTGCGTGAATACAAGGATCTTCGTGTCATCTTTCAGGCTTCTTTCAAACTCTTCCTTTAAGCGCTGCTTCTGTTCTTCCGGAATTAGTCCCATTTTTCACACCTCACCTTGTTAAGACTTATATGAATTATTTTGATTTCTCTTCTAAAAAAGCAATCGCACTTTGCTTGACTGATTGGTTTTCTTATAAGCCAATTGCGCCTCTCAAGTTTTCGGCAGCCATTTCTGGAGGTATGACATTAATAAACATGCCAGTGCTGATCTCGAATCCTGCATGAATAGTTAACTTAGGATATACTTCGAGGTGCCAGTGAAAATATTCATGTTTTTCTTTAGTTGGAGCGATATGGAAACCATAACAATATGGTGGGTCCTTCAAGATTTTTGCGAGACTACCCAGACATGCTCTTAATGCTTTCGCCAGATCCTTTTTTTCGTCATCCTGTAGTTGGAGCAAAGTTTGTTGATGCCTCTTAGGAAGAAGCAAAAACTCAAAAGGGTAAACACTAGCCCAAGGCGCAAACGCAACAAAATTTTTATTTTCGTAGATGTGGCGGGGACCGTTTCGTTCTAACTCTATAATCTTGCAGTATGGGCACACACCCATTTGTTGGTGTTTCGTCTTAACAGCGGTGAGTTCATCTAAGATCGTTTTTGGAATCATTGGGGTGGCTATTATTTGGCTGTGGGCGTGTGATAGGGAGGCGCCAGCCTCTTTTCTGTGGTTTCTAAAAATGGTGACGTAGTTCCATTTTGAAAGGCTTTCTAATCTATCAAGATAGGCTTGTACTACCAATTCAACTTGCTTGAGTGGAGCCCTGTCTGGATGCTCATCGTGATGCGGTGACTCGACTATGACTTCATGGGTGCCCACACCGTCAACTCTTTTGAGAAGTTCGATACTGGATAATGGAACGGATTCCCTAGAAGTAAGAGCTGGATAAAGATTCGGAATGCACCTTACAAGCCAATCTTTTCTTCGTTTACCGTCGTGATCCTTCTCTCTTCTTATCCCTTCATTTTTGGGAACATAAAGAAGAAATGCTTGGGGAGTCATCCTTTCGTTTCCCGGGCAGAATGGACAGTTTTCGGTTTTGGCTTCGATCTTCTCGGAACCTTTAGTCAAGAAATCCGTGGGTCGCTTAGCTCTTTCAGACGCTATAATCACCCAACGATCAAGCAAGTAATCCTTTCGAATCTCATTTAACACATTATATCCCCTTTTTGGCTCATTGTTAATGGCTGTTATTGACCTCTTATCCTTTATGAATCGGTCTTTCACTACACGTCTTAAGTCGTGAACGACAACTGAGTCGTTAACTTGAAAAAAGACGAAACTAATATGAGTTTATAAGGGTTGATGAAGTTTAATAGAGAGGGGATTCGTCTTGGCTGAAAAGAGTTTGTTAGAAAGAAAGCAGCCTCAGGTCGCCGAAGCGTTTGGAAAATTGTTCAAGGCTTCATTTGCCAAAGGAGTGTTGCCAGTCAAGATCAAAGAGCTCATCGCAATGTGTGTGGGCTTAGCTGTCAATTGCCCTGAATGCACCAAAGGACATGCGGAAGGAGCTCTGAAAGTTGGCGCAACTGAAGACGAGATTGTTGAGGCTCTAGCTGTTGCTTTAGCACTCATAGGAGGACCTATCTTTCCAAGAAGTAAAGCAATAGAAGAAATGCTTAAAGTTAAATAAGTGCCACTTGAATGAGATGGAACCCGCAAATAATCTCTTTTTTCTTTTTAGAGAACAATTTGAGTTTTGGCTCCAAGATGAAGAAGGAAAAAATAATTTTATCTCTCATTACAGACTTAAGACAGGCTTCTATTGAAAGGTGGGGTGACTGAAATCAAGCGGGTCATTTTAATTGTAGGGACGCCAGGTGTCGGAAAGTCTGTTGTGTCTAAACTACTAGCCTCTAAAATAAATGCAAGGTGTATCAACTTAGCAGAACTTGTCAAGCGAGAAGAGCTAATCCTCAGTGTAGACAAAGCCAGAAACACGTTAATCGCTGACATGGACAAGGTTTCAAAGCGAATCAGAGAATTCTTGGAAAGTTCCGAGCGTGACGTTGTGATTGATGGGCACTACGCAATGGATGTTGTCTCAGCCACGGATGTTCATTTAGTCTTTGTTCTTAGGCGAAACCCAGACGAACTGAAGAAAACCTTAGAGAGTCGTGGTTTTGAGGGAAAGAAACTTTGGGAAAACCTCGCTGCGGAAGTTCTGGATGTTTGCTTATGGGATGCTATATCAGTTTGTGGTTTAGAGAAGGTTTGTGAGATTGATGCCAGTGACAAGAAGGTTGAAGATGTTGTGAAAGAGATGCTTTCAATCTTGAGTGGAGAAGAGAAGTGTCGTGTGGGAATAGTTGATTGGTTAGGGAAGTTGGAAGCAGAAAACCGATTACATGAATTTTTGAAAGACTTTTAATTGTTTATTCTCGGGCGATTTGACGTTTCGTGAGCAATGTGACGCCTCGGCGATTCGCATATGCTTTGGCGTGGCCACTGAATTTTTCAGATATCATTATGGGATTGGGGATGCGTACATCCTCCGAAGCCCTGTCCATGCCTATAACCATGTTGACGCCAACTGTTCGCTTCCAATCTCTGATCCAGACCAAGTGCTGTTCCTTACCTTTTTGGATGATCAGGTCAAAAGTTCTTGAAAGCCCTGAAAAACCCTCAAGAAACACGTCTTTTTCTATTTTGTAGCCTCTCTGCCTGAAATACGTGACCGCAAGATCAACAAAGGAGGCATCTCTCAAGCATTTGTCCTCTTCAGCAAAGGAGTTAAACGTGTAGTAAGGAAAAGCTTTTCGCCTAATAAAATCGTTTATGGCGAAAAACTTTCGCTGTTGCCTTTCATTGACATGAGGCAACAAATCGAGATGGAAAATGAGTGGATGAAATTCTGAAGAAAGAAGAGAAGATAGCACAGAGATCATTGATAATAGGAATACTATGCTCATCGGCTGGGTCCATTCTCTTCTCAATTTCATTGTTTAGGGGCTGAAGAGCTAGCAAAACCACACGTGTTGTAAGAATGTTTGTGTCAACGCTTGTCCCATGTGTGGATGTCACAATAAAACGAACTCTGTTTTGAACTGCTTTAACGAAATCATGGACACACTTTTTTGAAGGCCTCCTTCTCTGGAAAGAATGTTCTTTAGGAAGTTATAGTACTCATCTTGGTCTTTTGTTCTGACCTTCACAATCAATTCCCAATCTCCAGTGAGAAGGTCTACACTTTCAATTTCCTTTTGTTTAGCTAGGTTCCTCGCTATTCTTTCAGGAGTACTATATTCACTAGGGGACAAAGCGATGAGTACATATGCACAGAACCCTTCATCGATTTTCTTGTAGTCAAAAACAGCTTTGTAAGTTTTTATTGCTCCTTCATTTTCCAGCTTCTTTATGTTGTAATGAATTGTAGCGGAAGGTTCATCTATAGTTTGGGCTATTCGCCCTATTTGTGGAGTACAGTAACCTTCTTTAAACAATCTGATTAGTTTGGGTTTTATGTCCTTCATGATGTTGAATAGCATTCGATTTTTAATAAATTTTTCGTTTTGTATTTGAACTTCCTTCAGATACATAATTATCCACGAAAACCCTTATTCCATCTATGCAGGTGATGGAAATGACCTGGAAAATATTTGAACTAAAGGGAAAATTGGGTTCAGTGAGACAGAAAATATTCAATGTGTTTAGGCTATTTCAGAGCGCAAGAAGCGTCTCCATAACTGCTCCTGTTTCATATGAAACGACAAATCCACTTACATACGCACATGCACAAAACTATCTTCTGGAATCAGAGATTAAGAAAGCAGAGGCCTTAATGTACTGGCAAAGACTTAACCGTCCAAAATAGATTAACCGCCATCCCACGTTCCCTTTTTTTGTGCATGCGCACGATGAATGGTATGTCAGAATATTTAAAACCTTACGCGGTAAAAGAAAGTCTTATCCCTAATAAGTATAAAGGAATAAAGAATGTATTCGGTGGTTGTCTGCTACAAGTGTGGAAAGTACTTGCTGGCTAGGACTAATCAGAAGACTAGACAATGTCCCCACTGTGAAACCAGACTAATCTTAAACAAAACAAAAAGGATTACAGTCGCAAAAGACGCGAGGCAAGCGTCAAATCTTCTTCGTAGTCTAAAAGAAAAAAGAACGAAGGTGGTTTAGTAGGACTTTGCTAAGCAAATTAGTTTCTTAGCTTTATTTCCGCAGATTAAACATCTCTCCTTCTTCGGTTTTCCACTTATGGAGATGCCTATGGTCTGAGTGGTGGTTTTCTCTTCAACTTGAAGAATTTGGATGTTAGCTTGTAAGGGCTTAATATCTGCTTCTTCTTGGGGGTCTTCTTTTTGCCCAACATTCTCTGCAGTAGACAGGTCTGCTTTGGTCGGGTTTGAATGGTACTTCGCATTCTTTGCCACAATCAGCGCAGACCGCCTTGTGCATCTCTCTTGGCTCTCTTTCATACAATTGCGGTTTCAACTCCTTTACGTTTTGGTTTGCGCAAAAGTAGTTTTTGCACAATGCTGGCAATGGAATGGTGTAGTTTCTTATAAACTTACCTTAACGAAAATACAGATTTCTTGTGTTTTTTCATCAACTGCATGGAGGAATTTTTAGCTATCTAATTTTAGATTAGGCGTTGCTTTGTGCACTTCATCATAATCCTCATAGCAAGAACCTTTTTTACATCCTTCATTTTCTCAACATCTCCTTCAAGTTCACAACCGTAAACACCACTACAGCGAAAAACCCATAAAAGATGGGTGTTACAAGTATTACTAGCACGGAACAGACAGCATCGCCTGTTAGACTGTGTGTGAGATCATGGTTAGTGAGGAGTTCGAGAAGCGATTTTACGAGGCTATTGATGACTTACGCAGACGAAAGTTTGTCGATGCTACAGAACTCTCTTTGAATGAATGGATAGCTCTGCTGAAACCAGATCACAGGGAGGAATTAGTCTTTGTAGACTGGCAGTTTCCCACCAAGAAAATGAGAGAGGGGTACTTGGACACAATTCATGCGCGTACTGACAGAGAAGTCATCAATCTGCTGAGAAACTTCTTGATTCCTTCAGGGAACTTGGGTGCTGATGACTTGGCCAGGGATAATCTGCTTAGGCAGGACAAAAAAAGGCTTGAGGAACTACTGGACATAGAACATGTTAGGCGTTTGCTAACGGAAGAAACTCCGTGGGAGGGTAACATGTGGATTATAGACCTCCTGCCGGATAATCCGAAACTTGCATTAGAAGCTCTACGGGCGTACCTTGTAAGTCATTTCCCATTCCTTCCGGATGGGAGGATTGAAGGGTTGTTGGATGCTATGGCGACTATTCGAGCGAAGTTCATTGAAGCACCAAGGAGATATCTTCTTCTTAGCCTAGACCCATATCAGTTTGAGTCTTTAATCGCCGCTTTGTACTCGAGGATGGGGTATAAGACCACTTTGACTCAAAGGACATATGACAAAGGAATAGATGTGATCGCTGAGAAGAGGATTGCAGGAGAGCGGGAAAAAGTGTTGATTCAATGCAGACGTACTGAGAAGAACATGGGCGTAGAGGATATTAGGGCGCTATTAGGTGTTGTGTCAAACGAAAAAGCAACTAAGGGTGTCTTTGTCTGCACATCGGAATTCACACCTGAAGCAAGAAAACTTGAAGCCCAAAATCATAGGTTGGAGCTAATAGGCAACAAAAATCTACAGACGCTGCTGAATGAGTACCTTGGCTCAAGATGGTCAGTATATGTTGATTCAATTATTTCAGAGAGACTATCGAAAGAAAAAGACAGATCCAGAACAACAAGCCATTATTAGTATTCAGGGTGTCCGACAATTTTTCAAAGTCCTATTCACTGGATAAGCCTAATGTGAACATTTTATAACCAACAGAGCCTAAGAAATTAACTTTTTCTTCTCGCAAGAACATTAGTGTGCAAAAACCCAATATGCTTGACTTTAAATGGCGGCAATCGATCTAACGCCATCACAGGATATCCTAGAAGAGAGTTTGCCTTAAGCGCAAGCGAGGCAAAGTTAGGCGAAAAAAGCAAAGTTCTAAATGGATAGCAAATACCGCCTTTCAAGATGACTTCCTTGTAAATAGTGTCTTTATCAACATATCTTGCAATCATGAATGGCGTTATGTGCAACTGCAGAGCCAACCCAACCTTAAAAATCACTTCATCCCTAGTATCGAATTCGTATCTTATCCAGTTTTTCACATCAACTCCATAAACCAATTTATCCCGCTCAACAATGAAATCTAGATTGGGTGGTTCCTTTCCCCTAACAGCACTGACTTTTCTACCCTTATACTCAGAGGCATCCCGGTCAATTATTGTGAACCCTAATGAATTGAAGGCTCGTTCAAACAAATCTTCTGCAAAGAAAGTAGCGGGGGCCTGACCTGTAAGCATAGCATTAACTTCCGCTGATACTTGCCTTTTGTCTTCAAGCTCTCCTCGAATATCATTATAGTCAAAATCTGGAAGAGTGTAAAAATCCTTTGCAACATTTCTTTTTCTTCTTCCTGGATAACCTATCTTCAGAACTTGCCCACTCTCAACCATTGATGAGAGAGCTCTTCCTGTGACCCAAGGAAAGAATTTATCCTCTAATCTTGCCTTCAACTCTCTATCAGTTACGACCCTTTGTGTGGCAATGATTTCTTCAATCGCTGACATAGCATCTTCAGCATATTCATCTCTCTCCTCTGGTTCAAAGTAGTCGTAGTCAAAGAAATCTGGCATTCCAGCAATCAACTACGTGCCCAGGCGTTGAGCACAACCAGTAATCTGGAAATTATGCATTTAAAACTAGCGTTAATATACTACATATTCAAAAAAATGGGAGTTTGCGGGGATATCTCCACCTCGTTATAGGTCCAAACTAGACGACGACCCCACAGTATGCATGCATTTTTGTTTTCGTAAGAGTTATATGTGTCTCCACCCCTCTTCTTGTCCTTGTTGGTGTATTCGTATGAGTGGTGACCACCAAATTCAGAGCTAACCCAACCCTTCTAACCACACCACACCATAACCCCACCAAAACCCAAAAACCATATAACCCTTCTAAAAACCATCAAAACAAGAATACTAACTACTCTGGAGAACGAACCATGTTCAAACCAGTAACCACAACAATAGACTTCCCAAAACTCGAAAACCAAATCCTCAAATTCTGGCAGAAAACAAACGCCTTCCAAAAACGAGTAAACCTAAACAAACACAAATCACGCTGGTCCTTCATAGACGGACCCATCACAGCAAACAACCCCATGGGCGTACACCACGCCTGGGGACGCACATACAAAGATGTATTCCAACGCTACCACGCCATGAAAGGCTATCACCAACGCTACCAAAACGGATTCGACTGCCAAGGCTTATGGATAGAAGTCGAAGTCGAACGCGAACTCAACTTCAAAACAAAACGAGACATCGAAGCATACGGAATCGCAGAATTCGTCAAAAAATGCAAACAAAGAGCCCTAAACTACGCCGCCAAACAAGTCGAACAATCCATACGCTTAGGCTACTGGATGGACTGGGACGACCCCAAACTACTACGCAAACTAGCCGACCAACTAGAAAAACAACCAAATAAACCAATAACAATCCAAGGTCCCAACGGTCCAGTAACCGACACACCAGAAAACCTCATCAGCCAACTAGGCACACCCCAACTAGGCGGCTCATACTTCACATTCTCCGACGAAAACAACTACACCATCTGGACAGTCCTCAAAAAATGTCATGAGTGCGGTTGGATATACAAGGGCACAGACGTCATGCCCTGGTGCCCCCGCTGCTCCACAGCCCTCAGCCAACACGAAATCGTAACAGAAGGCTACAGAGAAATCACACACATCGGACTCACCCTACGGTTTCCACTACGCAACAGACCAAACGAATCCCTCCTAGTCTGGACAACAACCCCATGGACCCTCACATCAAACGTCGCAGCAGCAGTCCACCCAAACATGACCTACACAAAAATCCGCCACAACAATGAAACCTTCTACTTAGCCAAAGCCGCCTTACAACGCACCCTCCCAAACAAAGACTACACCATAATAGAAGAACTCACAGGCTCGGACATGCTCAACTGGACCTACAACGGACCCTTCGACGAACTCCTCGCCCCACAGAAACAAGGCGCCATCCAAGCTCACCGCACCATTCCCTGGACAGAAGTAAGCGAAGTCGAAGGCACAGGCATAGTCCACATAGCGCCGGGCTGCGGAAAAGAAGACCTAGAACTCGGCAAACAATACGACCTGCCCGCCGTAGCACCACTAAACGAGTTCGGCGTCTTCATAGACGAATTCGACTGGCTCACAGGAACCCACGTCTACGACTCAGCCCAACCAATTATAGACAACCTGAAAAAGAAGGGCTTACTCTTCAAAGTAGAAGACTATACTCACCGCTATCCATTTTGCTGGCGATGCGACAGCGAACTAGTCTTCCGCCTCGTCGACGAATGGTTCATCTCCATGGGCAAAAAACTCGACAAACCCCTCGAACAAATCACAGAACAAGAGAAGACAGCAAATCTTCGCTATCAGATTATGGAAGTCGCCGAACAAGTCCAATGGATCCCAGACTATGGTCTGCAACAGGAGTTGGACTGGCTCCGCAACATGGAAGACTGGATGATCTCCAAGAAACGCTACTGGGGCTTAGCCTTGCCGATATGGAAGTGCCAAAAGTGCGGAAACTTCGACGTCATAGGCAGCAAAGAGGAGTTGAAGTCACGTGCAGTCGAGGGCTGGAAAGACTTTGAAGGACACACGCCTCACCGACCTTGGATAGACAAAGTCACAATCAAGTGTTCAAAGTGTGGAACGATTATCTCCCGCATCCCAGACGTGGGCAACCCGTGGCTAGACGCCGGCATAGTCGCCTACTCAACGCTTGATTATCGCCACAACAAGGATTTCTGGAAGAAATGGTTCCCAGCCGACCTCATCTGCGAATCCCTACCAGGCCAATTCAGAAACTGGTTCTACTCCATGCTAGCCATGAGCACCATCCTAGAACGCCAAACACCATTCCGCACATGCTTCGGACACGGCCTAGTCCTAGACGAAAAAGGACAGGAAATGCACAAGTCTTCAGGCAACGTCATCTGGTTCGACGACGCAGCCGAAACTATAGGCGCAGACGTCATGCGCTGGATGTACTGCAGAACCAGACCAGAAAACAACATGCTCTTCGGCTACACGTTAGCAGAAGAGGTCAAGCGACAATTTCTCATTCCCCTATGGAACGTCTACAGCTTCTTCGTCACGTACGCCAACCTAGACAAGTGGACACCAAAAGACACCACAACCCAATATTCCCTTTTAGACCGCTGGATACTCTCCAAACTCCAAAAGCTCGTTCAAGACGTCACAAGGTGCCTAGAAAAATACGACGCTTACAGCGCCACCGCAAGCCTCGAGCAGTTCGTGGACGAACTCTCAAAATGGTACGTTCGTCGCTCACGGCGAAGATTCTGGAAGAGCGAAGCAGACCTAGACAAGAAGGCGGGTTACACAACCCTATACACCTGCTTAACAACCCTCATCAAACTTCTGGCGCCGTTCCTTCCCTTCCTCACCGAAGAAATGCACCAAAACCTAGTGCGCAGCGTAAACCCTAAGGCTCCAGAAAGCGTCCATCACAGCAATTGGCCACGAGCTGACACCCCTCTTATCGACGAGAAACTGATGACAAACATGGATCTGACTGTCAAAGTCTGTGGTCTGGGACGGTCAGCTCGCAACAAGGCTGGAATAAAGATACGACAACCGTTGCAAGAAGTGAAGATTGTGGCAGAACGGGCTATGCTGAAGAGCCTGAAAGAGTTCGCCGACCTAATCAAAGACGAACTCAACTTAAAAGACTTAGTCTTGACTACTCAAAAAAGAGAAGTGGTAAACTACGAGATAATACCGCTACCACACTTACTCGGCAAGAAACATGGAAAACTGTTTCCAAAACTCCAGGCAACCGTAGCCACCATGGACACCGATGCTCTCATCCAATCACTCCAGAAAAATAAAAGCGTCGAAATCAAAGTGGACGACCAAGTCATCACTTTACTGCCAGAAGAAGTCGAGGTGCGCACCCAACCGAAAGAGGGCTACGTGTTAGTTGAGGAAGAAGACATCATCGTCGGAGTGAAAACAGTTGTTACTGAAGAACTGAAGACAGAAGGGATAGCCCGTGACATCGTTCGGCGCATACAGAATCAACGCAAAGACGCGGGCTTCGACATATCTGACCAAATCGAAACCTATTATGAGGCAGGACCGAAGCTCACCGAAGTGTTCAACACTCATGGTGAGTACATTGCTTCAGAGACCTTGTCAATATTCATACGAAAAGCCAAACCACCAGAAAGGGCACATGTGGCAAACTATAAAATCGAAGGCGAATCACTGAGGATTGGACTGATTCGGGAAAAATGATTAGTGAGCGGAGTTAAGTTGAGCAACTACGAGAAAGAAAGCGAACTCATCGCCTACTGTGGCTTGTACTGTCGTTTGTGCGACTACTACAGCGGAAAAATCAGGGATTCGGCTAGGCGCTTGTTAGAAGTCGTTGAAAGACATGATGAACTCAAGATTTTTGCAGAGGCTTCAAAGGCTTGCGATTTCGAGAATCTTGTGAAGGGAGTGAAGTGGCTATCAAGTGAAATGAGCCCGTGTGTCGGTGGCTGTAGGGGTGGTGGAGGCTGGGGAGACTGCCCCTTACGCAAGTGTTGCGTCGAGAAGGGCCTGAGATTCTGTTTTGAGTGCGAAAGCTTTCCGTGCGATGTTGTAAAGGGATACCGCAACCGAGTGGAACTTCTAAAAGAAATCAAAGAGTTAGGGGTGGAAAACTGGATAAGGAAACAGTTGGAATAAGCGTTGTGCCAAAACTTAAATCAACAAACACACAAAACAAGCCATTGAGGAAACAAAGCATGTTGTTCATAACTCTTTTGATTCCAAAGGGTAAAGGTGAAGAGGCTGTTGAATACCTTAAGAAACTCAAGGCTCCGAAAGATGTCACGATCCACAACGTATACTTCACCTTCGGACGATATGACGGCATCATCATTTATGAGGCGCCGACTACGAAGGCTGCTATGGACTTTGCAATGAAGGTTGGTTTTAAGACTCATTATACTATGGAGACCTTGACGGCTGTGGAGGCTAAGGAACTACCAAGTTAATCTACGTAGTTACACTTAATCTATTAAGCCTCTTTCTTCCTAATGAGATGTGGAAGAGGATGGGATATAATCAATCGTCGAAAGGAACCCGGTAGCGGTTCTAAGTGAAAACGAGCTATAGAGTTTTATGTGGGTGTTGGCGATGGTTGGGTTGCGTTGAGCAATGATATGTTTCTTAGAAAGTTTTGTATTTCCTCGTTTGCTTTTGTGATGACTTTTATGTCTCGTTCCCCCTTCTCGGTTAGTTGATAGACTCTTTTTCCTTGGTTATCAGTGGCTTTTATCCAACCGTCTCTTTCCAAGGAATACAGCAAGGAGTAGACGGTGCCTGAACTCACCAAGACGTCAAATCTTTTGTGTATGAGACCGATAACATCATAGCCGCTCATTGAGCGCTTTTTCATTTCCGTGAGAACTAATATGTCCATGAAGTTTTTGATTACTCTCCTTCTCAATTTTTCCGCTGCGTTTACAACCAAAGAATCGAACTCCATTTCTGATTCTATCACGGATGTATTCCGTTGATGATGATTTCTTCTATAAAAGTTTTAGTCATATTCCGAATCCGACTGATGGATAATAAATATTAGTCATGTTCAGAGTCTGAGGTCTGACAATTGTTTGGAGGCTTGTTGAAGGAGGAGGAGTTAAAAGTGAAGAGATTTGGTGAGCTGTTATTTGAGACGACTGATGATAGCTTGAGGCGGGTGTTTGGGAAAACCGCTTCTGAGTTGGTGTATACGCTTATGGAAAGGCATGTGTCCCTGAAGCGAGAGGAGATTGGGGAGAAGGTTGAGGATTTCTATGCATACTTGGAGAAGTTGCTTAGTTCGGAGCTGGCGCAGATAATACAGAAAACCAGCCTTAAACGTTTATGCTTGAGGCTTCGGCGAGAATATGAGGAGGTAGAGAGGTATTTTTGGGTTCTTGATGAACTGTATGAAGTCAAGTTCAAGCTCTTGGTCTCTTCTTTTAAAGAGGATAGTTCAGCGTGCAACTGATATCTTTGAGAGGTAAGTCAAGTATTTTTGTGCGCGGTATTTTGACTTGGATTCTGAATGTAGATGTTTATTCATACAGACTCCGCTTTCATACAAGTTAAATCTGATAATTCTAGGAACATTTACAAGTCAAAATGGCACGATGGTGGAAGTTGTTAGTGTGAACAAGCGGCTTCGCAGAGTGGAAAACTTAGATGTGCTACCTACCACGATGAGTGAGACCGAAATTGGGGAGAAAACGGAAAGACTGGACGATCTCATGGTCACTGTGGTAAATGAAACGTTGAAGCATGTTTTCAAGGAAGAGGGCGTCAAGGTTATTTACGATTATTTAGAGAACAACCATCATTTGAAGCGGGGAGAGATTGCTGAGAAACCTGAGGTTTTTTCTGCTGGTTTGGAGAGGCTGTTGGGTTCAGCGGCACCAGTGATAGAGAAATTGATTCTCAAGAATTTGTACGTTAGGCTTGACTTGAGATTTAGGGAGAAGAAGGGTTACGAGTTTTCAGATTACATTAGGGAATTGGAGGAGAAATGTGGATGTTAAAGGATGAGGTCGTGCGAAATTCGATTGAAAGTGCTTATGCAG
>Ga0315314_1001847_pt1 | contig 18152 bp, 19 predicted proteins | sample TDP9_MG_FD_203631 | JGI IMG/M metagenome (GOLD analysis project Ga0315314, IMG submission 203631) | Freshwater sediment microbial communities from Lake Towuti, South Sulawesi, Indonesia - TDP9 | ecosystem: Environmental > Aquatic > Freshwater > Lake > Sediment | place: Indonesia: South Sulawesi...
GCATAGTGGGTGGCGCATTAGGACTCACATGGAAACCTTCAGCCGCAGCCCCACCTCCACCGCCTCCTCTATAAGAGGGGGCTATTTTTATTCCCTACTCATCCTATTAAGATAGTCAAAAAGTTGACGGGTGTAGTTACTTAGTCCATCAACACGTTTAACCATTTCAGCGAATTGAACCTCTAAACGTGTGACTCTTTCTTTTAATTCTGCTATATCCCTCTCATAAGATTTCTCAGACAAACTCTCACAATATTAATTCAAATCCATAAGTATTTGAGTTTTGTGCAAAACTTCTAACAATGCCATTGTAAATTTTACTAATCGACAAGCGTTTGAATTTTAACTAAAATCCTAGTTTCTTTGAGAGTTACCTATTATCAAGCTAGGAGACTGGATTTGTTTATAAGTCATAGTCAATTCTATATACCCAAGTCTATTGATGTCTGGTAGGTAGTGGGGATGCAAGATTTTCAACCAGGAAGATACTACTTAATGGACATAGATGGACAATCATATTCGATAGATGAGGCAAAGATAAAGGATCAAAATCTTCAAGCATTGATAGATGCCGAGGTTTACAAAAAGACTAGCGCTAAAAGGGCTCCGCATATAGAATTGATGAAAAAGCTAAAGATGGCTGGATACGAGGAATTGTCTGAGCCTGGTCATATAAGGCTCACACCGAAAGGGGCTCTGATTTTTGATCTATTGGCTGATAGAGCATTGCAAATAGCTTTAGAGCTAGGGGCAAATCCTGTCAAGACGCCAATTCTTTATGATCTTGATCTTAAGCCTGTGAGCGAGCATGCTAAGCTTTTTGGTCAAAGGATGTATAAAGTGAAGAGTGGTAAGAGAACCTTTGCTTTAAGGTATGCAGCATGCTTTGGACAATTTTCCTTGCTCTCAGATTCGACTTTGTCATATCGTGATTTACCACTTAAGATATTCGAATTGGCTGATAGCTACAGGCTTGAGCAAAGAGGAGAATTGATAGGGCTTGCAAGGTTAAGAAAGTTTCACATGCCAGACATACACATACTATGCCATGATTTAGAAGAAGCCAAAGTTGAATTCAAGAGAATTTATAAAAGATGCTTTGAAGAAGGGAGAAAGTTCGGCTGGGATTATGTGAGTTTATATAATGTTAGCAAGGACTTCCTTGATGACCCTAGAGGACTAGATTATGTTAAATCTTTGGTGAAGATGGAAGGGAATCAGGTCTTAATTCATGTTGTTGAATCCAGAATGTACTATTGGGTCCTTAACATCGAGTTTAATTTCGTCAGCCAGCAAAAGCGTATTATAGAGAGTTCTACTGCTCAGATAGACGTTGGAAACGCTGAAAGGTTTAACATATCCTATGTGGACGAGGAAGGTAAGGAGAGAAGGCCTGTAATAATCCATACAGCTGTTATAGGCTCTTTGGAAAGGTTCATGGCAGATTTATTGGAAAGAGCTTCAAGTTTAAAAATTCCCTCTTTGCCAACATGGATCTGCCCAGTTCAAGTTAGGTTCATTAACGTAGGTGGCGACTCTTTAAACTTCGCAATAAAATTGGCTGAGAAATTTAATAACAATAATATTCGAGCTGATGTTGATGATAGAAATGAGAGCGTAGCAAAGAGAATAGCCAACGCTGAAGTAGAGTGGATACCTTACATAGTAGTTATAGGAAAGAAAGAGGTCGAGGGAAGCAAATTACCAATCAGAATAAGGTCTTTAAGAAAAACAGTGGATATGAGTGAAGAAGAGTTGGTAAAGAAAGTTAAAGATGAGAATCAAGGTTGGCCATACCGTCCTTTATACTTTAACATGCTCTTATCAGGAAGGCCAAGGTTCGTCTAGAATTTTTTACCTTGAGACAAGTAAGATAAGCCCATAAGTTCATTCATGAGCTTTGCAGCTATTATTGCTGTAATACCATTGTCATAAAGAGGTGTAAGCTCTACTATATCGAATCCTATAATCTTCTTCCCTTTTAATGAATACAGAAATTCTAAGAGTTTATGCATGGATAAACCATCAGGCTCAGGGTTGCCCACTCCTGGAGAAAATGAAGGATCGAGAACATCTAAATCGATGCTCACATAAACATTTTCAAACTCCTTAAGAAAATCTGACAATATCCTTTCAGAGTTATCAATATTGTAAATAGTCTGCATGGATATCAAAGATAATCCTATCTTATCAGCAACCTTCCATTCTTCTCTGCTAGCAGCCCTAGAACCTATATGAACCATAGATTCAGCCCCTATTTTATCTGTCAAGCGCCTAAGAAAAGTTGCATGGCTTAACTTCAAACCAGCAAACTCGTCCCTCAAATCTAAATGAGCATCGAATATGATGAGTGCAGTATCTTTAGGAACGGAAAGATATGTGCCAAAGGTTAGGGTGTGCTCTCCACCAAGAACACCAAAAGTCACTCCTTCTTGAGATATCTCTTTTACAACTTTTCCTACTGAATAAACCATCTCTTCTACATTGTTGGTCAATTTTAGGTTTCCAAGGTCTAATACGCTCAAAGATTCTAAATCAACATTCAAAAAAGGTGAGTAAACTTCAATGTTCATATAGGCTTGGCGTATGGCATTGGGACCGAATCTTGCACCAGGTCTAAATGTTACAGTCGAATCAAAGGGTACACCAAAGATATTCGTTATAGGCTTTATGCCCTCTTTTATGATAGTTATTAAAGGCTCAGATGTGAGAAAAAGATCCTTATAGCTCATTCTAACTTAACCTTTCTAAGAGTGAAGCTACTAATATAGGAAATGCTAACGTAACCTCGCTCACCACTACTACCTTTCTTGCATCCTTGTCTATCTTTCCCCAAGATACAGCTTCATCCAAAGTTGCACCAGAAAGCCCTCCTGTCTCTGGTCGATCAAGAGTTATCTGTATGACATAATTCAACTTCTTCTTCTTAAAGTAAAAGGATTGGAACACATAGTTTTTAGGCACTCCCCCTCCAAGGATTACTGCACCTACATTATCATGCGTCTTTCTTATAGACCAAATCTCTTGAAGATCCATGAACGCATCAACATGCAAAGCATCTCGCCTCTTTTTGTTGTGTATGGCTGCTTGAAGGCCATAGACAGAGTCTTGAATGGCAGGGGCAAATACCTTCACATTTTTTAGATAAGCAGACCTTAGGATAGAATCCTCGTTTGGTAGGCGCTTAGCAATCTCCATAAGAAAATCGTTAATTGAAAGAATATCCCCTTTTCTAGTCTTGGCTATATCTTCGTAGATTTTAAGAATAGGCTCATCAAATCTTTCTTTAAAATCCTTTTCAAAGACAAATACATCGTATATCCTATCTATCCCTGCTTTGTAGAGGTTTTTATCATTTATATAAGGAGAGCCTTTACGATGCTTGCCACCAAAAGCCTCTAAAACATCATGGACTAGATTGGCACCAGTAGTTACAATAGCGTTTACCCAGCCCTTTTCTATCAGTTTTATTATGACCTTTTTCAGTCCAGCTGGGACCAAAGCACCAGATAGAGTAAGGAAGATGTAAGCCTTATCTCTGATCATCTGCTCATATATATCCACAGCCTTTGCAAGAGCCCCAGAAGAGAGGGAACCGGAACTCTTCATCTGAAGAACTAGTTCATTTACTGTCATGCCCTTCCAGACTTTCATCGGTTTAACTGGTTCTCCCTTTAATTTATCAATTGAATTCTTCATCCCATACTCTTCCATTATAATAAGGATTTTTCTATCTAAACATTATGGAAACAATAATGAGGCAAGTTATGAATAATCAGTATTTAGACTATCAGGACCAATCCATATACATCGACAGCTTCGGATGTAGAAGTATAGACCTTTGGCTTGTAGCCAGCCTTTTCTATAGTTTTTGCTACACCATCAAAATTCTTAGATTTTAACAAATTATCTGCTCTATAAAGGAGATTTACTTTAAGTTCACACAATTCGAATACTCGCAGACTTTCATGGAAGAAATTATTTCAAAGACTAATGATAAAACTACGGCGTATTCGTAAGATATTCTTGCGTGTCGATAAACTTTTTATGTTACTTTTCGACTTAGAAACGCGGTATGAGAAAGTTGAACAAGAAGTTATCCCTGATTCCAATACTCTTACTTTTAACTCTTCCATGTCTATCTCTCTTGATATCAGCATCCAATGCACAATCTGTTGCTTTAAGTGCCGATCAAGTTATTGTGATAAATCAAGGTATACAATCTGTTCAAAACAAACTGAGCAAGCCTCCAAAAGGCGGCGTGATAAACTACGAATTGTTCATTGAGATAGATTATATGAAAGGTCATGAGCCAACCGATACAGTTCTGATGTATATTCACGATTACTACTATGCCCGCGGAATCAGTGTAACATTCTATATCAATGACATAGTGGTTGATCCGACGCCTGACACAAAGGTAACCGGTGACGACTTTGCGAATATCGAGGCAAACTTCAACGATCATGACTTCGGATACTATTCTAAGTGGAAATGGGTTCTTTTTGGGCTGCTGTTGAAGGCAAAATCAACATAGTAGGATATACATATGTGATTCTCAGTCTAAGAATTAATCCATTGACTGGTCAGATAATAGATGTGGATTGCTTAGCTGGTAACTACATCTTTATAGCTGACGAAACTGCTGATCAATGGGCTATCTCAAAATCAGGACAAGGTGTCACTCAGACAGAGGCTGAAGCTGTAGTACTAATGCACGAAATAGGGCATAGCATAGGCATCATGAAGGCTGGATGGAGCGGAAATTACTATACAGGCTTTACTATATGGGAAATATATGACCCTGACACAACATCCGTAATGAGTTATCTTAGTCCAGACAATTGTAACGCTGTAGACAGAAAAGGTAACCCTTACTGGCACTATAGTAACATATACTGGAAGCTCAGAAACATGGAGTATTACACGATAGGCTAGACTTTCCCTTTTTTATTTACGATAAAGCGTCATTACAGATATTAATCTAAATCGGATGTGCTCTCCCAGAGAATCTTTACGCGTTAAGCTTAAGGTAATTCAAAACAAAATCTTATCAAAATTCTAAAAGTGCTTTAGTGCCTACCATTGGAGATATTCACTGATGATTATTCGGTTGAATCAATTGCGAATAAGATGAAGAGAAGCATCCCATAAAGCATCATCTAGATTAGTTCAAGAAGTCCAAAAGAAGTCCTCGAGTTTCATGGCTCCTAATATCTCATCAAAGCCGTATCCTAGAGCATCCAACAATTGCTCAAAAGTTCCTCTAAGATAATCAAGGTACTTCTCTACATCTATCTCCTCTATTTTTGCTAGGCTTAGAGGCTTTACACCAGGGGGAGTTGTTGTCTTTACGAAAGATATTATCTCTCCAGCCTTAACCTCTTGACCTCTATTTATCAACAACTGCGCAGCCTTAACATGCTGAGGTGTTGTTTCTGTATATTTGCTTGGAGGTTTACCTATCATCACATTAAAAGCTAGTTCTTCCAGAGGTATCTTTCTTTCTTTTAGTTGAAGGTATTTTTCACGAAGTTGCTTCTTTATATCCTCTCTAGCCTTCTCAAAATCCTTAGAAGATTCTACTTTGCTTAATGTATTTACAGTCTCATAGAAAGCACTCCTTATGAATGCAGGGATATGGCTCTTCTTTCCTGTCAATCCCTTTATATCAACACTACCATCTGGTAGAACCCCAAGATAGTTCTTCTTTCTCTGGCTAAAAGCCACGTATCGATAATTCTTCTCAGGGTCAAGCTCTATCCCAAGTTCACCTTCAGCCCATTCTGATATAGCTAATAATTGCTTCTTACTAGGACTCTCAAGAAACAAAGAATCCGTGTCCCCATAAATTACGTTGATATCGAGCGCCTTACACTTTTCTATAGTATTGGATATAACATACCTTCCTATGGCTGCTGTTGCCTCAGCAACTGGAAGACAGTAAAGAGGATAGATTTCAGCCCCCATGACTCCATAAGAAGCATTTAGTATGACTTTTAAAGCCTGAGCTACTACATTGTAGAGGTTTTTATCGGCAGGGCTGAGAGAAGGGTCTTTTGATAAAGGCTTATAGTAGTTGACTCTTAGGTCTCTTAAGGATCCTATTATTGATGATGATATTCCCTTACGTTTTTTGCACATCCAATGATCAGTCTCAGGTATCTTATTGTCTTTACAATCTGGATGGACACAACGCACGGTCTCGTAAGATAAGTTGTAGACCTTTATGATACTAGGATAAAGTGATGCAAAGTCAAGGACTGAAACACTAAAATGAACTCCAGCCTTTGGCTCAACTACGAGGGCTCCTTTGTACTTCTTGCCCTTTGTTACTGGCTCAGAAACAGCCCCTCCTTTATTCTCCAATTCCTCTTTTTTAGGTATAAGAGCGTTCATTCTTCTATGCTCAAAGTACATCATGCTCCTTATCCAATTCGATACCCCTAGCCTTGCAACATCATCTGTGGGCATCTTCGCAACTCTTGCTATTACCACTAATAGCTTCATGAGGAGATTTTCATTAAAGCTCGTGAGCTTGTAGGTTATAGAGGCATCATTATGGCAATATCTTGCCAATTCATAAAGAGGCAAAGAGCCTAAAGAGCCTTCGAACTCTATCTTAGACTCTCCTATAAGAGGCTCACTCACACCGTTTAAAGTGTGCTCAACATATTTTCCACCAAAGGCATATATCTGAAGGGATTTATTCATGAAGGTCTTATAGAGATCTATATGCACGCCATGCTTAATGTATGCTACATCCTTTCCTAATGAGATAGGTATCTGCTCTTTGGGGAAGTTAAAATTCATGGCTCTGTGATATAAATAGTTGAGATCGAAATCATCGCCATTAAAAGTTATCAAAAAAGGATAATCTAGCATGCGTTTGAAGACAGATGATATAAGCTCCTTTTCACTTTCAAAGAAGAAGATTTTCACATCATCACTTATGACCTTCTTTCCTAACTCTACATCATTCCTCTTGAGCAAGAATACTTCATTGGCTCCATCGCTACCAACCATAGAGACTGCCAAGACACGATGCTCAGCCTTCACAGGGTCTGGAAGACGATTCTCAGCCTCAGGTAGAACCTCTATATCCAAGGAGGCACGGCGTATATCTGGGAGAGGCTGACTCAAGAGCTTAGCCCACTCTATGATATGAGATTTAAAATCAGGGTCTGACTGATCAAGAGCCTTCTTTAAGCTCTCCTTTACTGCTTTCGGGACTTCATACTCAATAGGAACTACATTTGAATTCTTTACTTCATAAAAAGCCCCCACGATCAGACCTTTATCATAAAGATAGTTTTCGTAATACTTTATATCAGCCTCCCATGCCTCTATAACGTTTCTTATGCTCTTTTCTGATGATGTTCCTCCTATAGCAAGAGGATCTGTAACAACGATCTTAGTTAATTCAATAATAGTGTCGTTCAATAGGTCTTTTTTCTTTTCAATCATCAATGGTTTTATTACGTCTGGCCTATTCTCAAGATCTTTAAGCTGATCTTTTGGCAACTTAGAATAGCAGTAGGGTTTATGCCCTGTATCATCGTACCAAAGATGAATTTTTTGATTATTAGGATTGTAGAACTTTAATACAGCGACCTTGGCTTCACCATCATAAGTAGCTGAGACTAAGAGTGAAGGGGGGATGCTAGGGCTATTATCTAACAAATTCTTCAGCTTATTCTCATCATAGCTACTCAAAGCTTTTTCCATTCTTGCACCAACCAGTTGGCATCCAATAATTAAATAGCATATAGATTAAAAAGGTTAATGTAAGGAAAAAACTAAAAATGTCTTGTCTCCATTAGAATATCTAGACTTCAGAGAGCTTTTTCAGAAGTTCCTTGTCTTCTTCGAGCACTTTTTGCATTATGCTTTCAAATCTGCTAGATTCCATAGTCTTCTTTTCTATGATCTGGACTTTTTTGGACATGGTTATCATTAATTATGATCAATTGGAATTAAACGTTTCTGTATCCAAGATTCAATATCACTCATAGATAGCTTTCCTGAAGCTATTTCCAATACGAATTCAAAAGCTTCTTGGACTCCGCTTTGTAATCGATAACCATTAGATTCAAGGAAGATCTTTGTAAGCTCGAAAGCTGTCCTCTTATTCCCATTCAAGAAAGGGTGCATTCGAATTATGTTGTAAAGAAGAAAGGCAGCTTTCCTTATCAAAGCCTCTTTTCTTGGGAGACGCTCACCAACATCCTTAACAGCGTCGAGTATGTAATCCAAGTTCGATCTATTAAGATATCCTGACTCTCCGCCAGTCCTTCTGATGATCTCTCTGTAGAGCATGTCAACTTGCTCTGGCGATGGGTATTCGATTTCAGAGCTCAAGGGGAATTTTTGCTCCCTCCTGAAGTTAAGCTTTGTATCTTCTCCTATTTAGGTTTCTGTGTTCTTTCCTTACTAGAAGTCATTAAACTTCATCTCAAAAAGGATATTTGAACGATCTCGTTCCGCCTTCTTTGGATTGTAGCTTTTATAGTGAGTCATTGCTTCGGGTATAGGTTGAAGGAAGCATGTTATGAGACCTTTTTCTGGTGTAATTCTAACGTAAGCAAAGTATGGTCTGGCCTTCCACCTCTTTGAAGCCTCCACCACCTTATCCATTCCTGATTTTACTGAGCTATGGAAGAATCGTTCTTTCCGTTCACGTGTCTTAACACTGATGGCTACATGCTCTCCCTTTGGGAAGAAATGACCACCTTGGTCTAAACAGAGGAGGTCGATGCCCTCCGCCTTTACCAGACTCACATTTATACCGAACTTTGATCTAAGATACCATGTAAGCAGGTATTCTCCTAGATCCCCTAGAAATTTTGTTCTGATCTGCTCAGTCATAGATTAAGTTAAACGTAAAAGGCCTATTAAAGCATGTGTGAGATGTGGAACAATCTGCTATTTTCTAGAACCATCCTATAACAAAACCTACTATTCGATCCTATTCGCAACCACATAAACCCTTAACCAGACTTATAATTTGGGCTTGTGGTTTTGAGGAAATTATGCAATCAAAAAAGGTTAATAATTCCTAAATCTCTTAGCTTAAGGATGCGTTACTTTGAAAATAAGTCCTAATAAGTTAATTATGAGTCTTGGTATCTTCTTCTTGATCACTGGTATAATATGGATATCTCTTGCAATAATTCATGAGGGAACTATGCTTCTTGTAGAGCTTGGGATGGTAAATCTTATCACCGGAGCCTTATTGATAACAAAATTTTGGAGAAGATATATTAGAGCTTTAATCATAGCCTCAAGTATATACAGCCTTATAGTATGCTCTTACCAATTTTATGCAGCCAGTAGCTTATTACAATTAGGTCTTACAACTTTCACTATCATTTCATTGATAGTTTATGGTCTAGGCTCATTAGCCTTCCTTTTTGTTGTAATAATATCGTATATCAATGCTCAAGCTTTCATTTCATCCAATGCTACTCAAAAAGATGAAAGCAAGAAGGGCTAAGGATAGATTAACCTTTAAGATATTGATTTTTATAATTGATAAGATGGGCTCTGACTATGGATATAGAGGAGAAGATCGATCTAATCGTTAGACCGCCAACTGAAGAAGTAGTTACAATAAACGATCTAAGATCGCTATTACAAAGTGAAGAGCATCCAAGGCATTACATAGGCTTTGAGATATCTGGGCTTATGCACATTGGCACATTGTTAATCTCGGGCTTCAAGATAAATGATCTCATAAAAGCGGGGATAGATTGCAGAATATTCTTGGCTGATTGGCATAGTTACATTAACAATAAATTTGGCGGAGACTGGGATAAGATAAGAATAGCATCTAAATACTATGAGGAAGCCTTCAAGTTCTTCTGTCCTGGAGTTGAGATAATTCATGGATCAGAGCTATATAGTGGAAACGATGATTATTGGAAGGATTTAGTGAAATTCTCAAAGAATATAACATTAGCAAGAAATACTCGATGCCTAACGATAATGGGAAGAAGCAAGAAGGATAAGCTAGATTTCGCTCAGTACCTTTACCCTCCTATGCAGGCGATAGATATTAAGGCTATGAATATCAGTATAGCCCATGCTGGCATGGATCAGCGTAAAGTCCACATGCTAGTAAGAGAGGTATTTCCAAAGTTAGGATGGAAGGTACCAATAGCTATACATCATAGCCTATTGCCGGGATTGTCTGAGCCTTATCGCTCAGGATTGGATGAGAATTCAAAACTTGACATGATTTTCTCGAGCAAGATGAGTAAATCTAAACCCTTCACTTGTATATTCATTCATGATGATGCTGATGAGATTGAGAAGAAGCTAAATAAGGCATGGTGTCCAGAAGGCATTACAGATTATAACCCTGTCTTAAAGATGGCTAAGCAGATAATCTTTCATGAATTTAGTGCTTTAGAGATAGATAGACCTGCCAAATTTGGTGGGAAGATAACTTTTGAAAATTTTCTTGATTTAGAAAAAGCCTATAAAGAAAGAAAGCTTCATCCAGCAGATTTGAAGTCAGGGGTAGCAAAGGCTATCGATAAGATAATAGCCCCTATAAGGTCTCATTTTAAGGGTAAGCATGAACTCTTGGAGGTCTTTAGGTCTGCTGATACGAGTTAAAATAATAATCATGCTTTACGAATAGTTTCATGTATCTTTAAGATTGTTTCAGCTTTTTGATTCTATCCTTCTAAGGAAGTAGAAAGTGTAGAATGAGACGATGTTTATTGTAAGAAATATCTTCGTGGCAAAGACGAGGTTCCAAGCCACTTCAGGGTTAGGCCAGATGTTAACGAATGTATCGGGATTCACCCCTGGGTGAGCAGCCATCAAGCTTCCCCAGAGAGTGAAGTTAAATAAAACCTCGTACAAAGTAAAAGCCCCTATGAAGAAGGCTATGAGCATGAATAATTGTCTTTTGAATTTAGAAAATTTTGAAAACATCTCCTTATTAAGTTCTAGAAGTGAATACCAGAAGACTATTACTGATGCCATAAACCAAGTTATAGGTTTGGCATAGAGTGGAAAATTCATAGGAGGGAACTCTGTATTAACAAAGGTCTCTCCAATAACTTTTGTTCCTTGCATAAATGCAGTAACGATACCGTAAACTGAAACTATGATTACGATGAAAAAGGAAATCAGGCAGACTATTCTGTACATAGTTTTGATCTTCTCTTCTTCATTAGAGAGGCTTATTAATTTCAAATTTATCGTTCAATGCTTTATGCATTTGAATAAAAAACTTTTGTTATTCTAATCTTACTCACTATGTTAATTAGGTGCTTTATCTAATGCTTAGTGGTTATCTTGATTACTATCAACAAGCCCTTGATAGGAGACGAAGAAAAGGAAGAGGTAATGAAAGTCTTAGATGGTGAAAGGCTTACAGATTCTAGTTTTGATGGAAGCGTTATGGTAAAAGAATTTGAGAAGAGCCTTGCCAAATTCGTTGGTGTAAAGCATGCTATAGCTGTAAATTCTGGAACATCAGCACTAATGGCTTCTCTTATTGCATTAGATATAGGCTATGGCGATGAAGTCTTAATACCTTCTTTCACTTTCGTTGCAACAGCCAATGCAATCCTTGCTAGAGGCGCGAAACCAGTCTTTGTTGATATAAATTTGAACGATTATACTATGGATATATACGACCTTGAGAGGAAGATGAATAAAAGATCAAAAGCGATAATCCCTGTTCATCTTTATGGTCATCCCGCAGATATGAATTCCATCATTAAGTTGGCAAGAGAGAACGATTTATTTGTAATCGAGGATGCTGCTCAATCTCTAGGCTCTTCATATAAAGGTAATCAGACTGGTTCAATTGGAGATCTAGGTTGCTTCAGCTTCTACTCCACAAAAGTTGTGACATGTGGTGAAGGTGGTGCTATAGCAACTAACGATGACGATTTTTATGTTAAGTTAAAGAAAATAAGAAACCATGGCATAGCTAGTAATCACAATCCAGAAGTTCTTGGTCTAAACTTAAGGATGCCTGAAATAGAAGCTGCCTTGATAAATGTTCAGATAAAAAGGATTGATTCATTTTTGGAGAGGAGAAGAAAGAACGCAAAGATGCTATCAGAATATCTTGATGGTTTAAAAGAAGTGATTCTGCCAAGAGAGAGAAATGATTGCATTTATAACTGGTATCTTTACACGATCTCTTTAGAAAAGAATCGCGATATGGTACTAAAAATCCTCAACAATAAGGGTATTGGAGCTGCAGTTTACTATAGAACTCCTTTACATAAAACCTATCTCTATAAAAAAATTGGTTATGGTAATGAAAACCTTCCTAAAACTATCTGGGCGTCTGAACATGTGATATCATTGCCAGTCCATCCAGAGCTTACAGAGCAAGATATTTTCGTTATAGCTTCCTCGGTTAAAGATGCCATTAAAACCAGCTTTTAGGTTGATAGATGATAATTAATGGCAAGAATAGCAGTGCTTATACCGACCTACAATGAACTTGATAACATATCCCTTCTCATAGATGAAGTCTTCAGGAATCTTTCTTATGAAGATTATGATTCCCATATAATAGTCATAGATGACAGTAGCCCGGATGGAACAGGGTATTTAGTCAAGAATATAGCTGAAGTTAACGATCATGTTCATTTGCTAACTAGGGCAGGCAAGTATGGATTAGGCTCAGCCTACATGGATGGCTTGAGATGGTCTTGCTCTAACCTCTCTCCAGACATATTCATACAAATGGATGCTGATTTTTCACATCCTCCACATTATCTACCAAACCTTGTAAGAGGCATTCTTGAAGGATACGATGTAATCATAGGCTCCAGGTATGTTAAAGGTGGAGGCTCTACGTCATGGTCTTGGCATCGTAAACTGATAAGCAAAGTCGCGAACTTAGTGGTACGTTTGATACTCAGGATAAAAGAAAAGGATGCTACCAGTGGCTTCAGGGCTTTGAGTAGAAGGGCTGTTAATTCTCTACTTAACTTCACTCTAAGTAGTAAGGGCTACTCTTATCAGATAGAGAGCTTCTTCTCATACTCTAAGCTAGGATTGTCGATAAAGGAAGTTCCAATATTATTCCTTGGAAGAAAGAAAGGGAGAACGAAGCTCTCCGTTCCAGATATAATGAGCTTTGTCTACTTGCTTATACGCCTGAAAGCGATTAGATTTAAGTAATGAAAGTAAATTTCAAATATTAGTGTTTTAAAGGTTTAATTGTATTGAGTAATCCTAAGGAAAAGAGCGAGGTATTTGGAGGAGTTATCTATAAGTGCGTTAGATGTGGCACTCAAGTTACTGCTGAGAAGCTTGCCCAATTGCCAGAGATAAAGTGTATTTGTGGTTATAGAGTATTAAAAAAGGCTAGACCTCTTACGGTTAAACAGTTAAAAGCAGTCTAAACGCTAAACGAGCTTACCTAGTAGATAATTACTCTTTGCCTCTATTGTCTCAACATTAACAAATCTCCCCAATAAATTCTGATCACTTTTCACCACTATGGGTTTATAGGCAAAATTTCTTCCTATCCATGAACCATCTTTTTTACCTTTTTCGTTTATCAAACATCTACCAACCCAATTAAGCCAATTCAAGTTCTTCTTATAAGATATCTCTCTTACAATTTGAACCAATTCTTTACATCTTTTATTGATTATATCATGAGGTAATTTTTTAAATCTTGATGCCTCTGTCTTAGGACGGGCACCAAACTTCGATATGTTAACTATATCTGGCTTTATCTTTTGAATGAAACTAATTGTATCCTCAAAATCTCCATCATCCTCTGTAGGAAAGCCCACTATTATATCTGTGGATAGGGTCAAAGAAGAGAAGGAGGCTAAGAATAGATCTATTATCTCTATAACATGCTTTGGTGAATACCCTCTTTTCATCAGTTCCAAAATTCTCATGCTTGCAGACTGCAAAGGCAAGTGTAAGAACTTGTATATTTTCTCATCAAGATAAGATTCTATTAAATCCTTCAAAATCGTCCTTGTAAGAAAGGGGTTCATCATCCCTACCCTTACAAAGAATTCTCTCTCAATCTTACAAATCTTTTTTAGAAGGTCTGGTAGCTTTGCTCCTTTAAAATCATATACACTATTATCTTGAGAAGTTATCCATATCTCTTTGCAACCTTTTTCTATCAAACGATGGGCTTCGTTTACTATTTCATAATCAGGATAGCAGTATGTAGAGCCCCTTGCAAACCTTGTGCAACAATAGGTGCATGCCATAGAGCAACCTTCAGCTATTTGGATGATACCTGTAACTGAGTTGAGAAGATGCTTGGGTAAAGAAGGCTTGATGGCTGGTTCGTCTGAGAAGATCAATAATTTGTCCTGCCCTTCGTTAATTCTTTTTATAACTTCGACTATTAAATGAATAGACCTTGGGTTTAGCATTGCAGAAAAATTCGGTATAGCCTTTTTAACCCTCTCAAAATTTATTCTTGGAAGACAGCCTGCTATTATTAACTTCTTATTTAAGGATGAGATTTGCTTCAAAGTAAAAATTACTCTATCTTCAGTAGGTTGCTTTACTCCACAAGTGTTTATCAATACGTAATCAGCCTCTTTTAAATTAGTTAAGGAATAGCCAGCATCTTCAAGAAGCCCTATCATAGCCTCAGTATCAGATTTATTGGCAGTGCAACCAAAGGATTTTACGAAAAAGTTCCTGCTCAAAAGAGGCTCACTCATGATACAAAATCTATTGGTATATTATCCGTAATAACTCTTACTCTAAACCCTAACGATACTTAATGACTTTAATTATATCTAACATAAATACATAGAATACTTTTGTTCAAATATGAATAATGTTGCTCAAGGAAGCATAACGAAAAGTAAAGGATGCATCTCAAAAATAAAGATAAGCGGTAAAAATTCGGGGTCAATCGCTTTTAACTGATGGTTTAACATTTTAATCATACAAAGATTAATTTAAAAGCCAATAAACTAATGGCGCTCGATCTAAATTGGAATTCACTCGCTCTCTCTCATTATTGAAGGATGTCAAGGCGCGCCCTAGCAGGATGGGAATATCTGCTTTAGGGGTAGGGAGTGCAGGCTGCCGTATCCTTTCTCATCTTCATCGATCCAGCATTCTCATAGAGAATTTCATATACATGAGTTGTGATGAGCAAGACCTTGACTACTCTCCTCTAGGAGAGAAGATACTGATAGCTTCAGATATATGCTCATTGAGATCGCCCTCGGCTATAAGAGGCATAGCGATGGGTCATATAGATAAGATAAGAAAAATTTTGGCTGATTCCAAGTACGTCTTTATCATATCAGGCTTGGGTGGTAATATTGGATCAGGACTATCCCCATTATTGGCAAAAGTAGCCAAAGAAAGTAAGGCTATTGTTATTAGCATAGTAGCCATGCCTTTCAAGTTCGAAAAGAATAAGCACTTCTATGCAGGGGTAGCCCTAAGACAGATAAGAAAATCATCTGATGCTGTAATGATCATAGATAACGATTCATTATTAGAGAGAGCTCCAAAGGAGCCCATGCTAGATGTCTATGCTCTTGTGAATGAGAAGATTTCAACAGCGCTCAACAAACTCATAGAGTCTCCTCAAGGAAAGGAGGTTGGAGTCGGCTTGAAAAAGTTCATCGAGACGATAAATCGAGATGGTTATGCCATTTTAAGCGTTTGCGAATCTTTTAAAGCTACAGAGGAAGCAGTAGTAGCAGCAAGTCGGTCTATGCATCAAATTGCTGAGCCAGACCAAGCCAGCAATGCTATTCTTTGTATCATAGGCAATGGAAAGGTATCTACAGAAGATGTTGCTACATCAGTAAGCAGACTAGGCTCATTATTTGGTAATGGCGCTATTGAGATACAGTACGGGGTAAGCATGAGCAATAGACAAGGCTTGACAGCGATCTTGTTGACATCAGGTTTCAGAGATACAAAGTTTAGCGATTATGATCCTTTAGCTAAAATATTGCATAGATTTGAGTTAGATGAAGATTTAGATACAAGCTTAAACGTTGAATTGCCAAAAGTTTCTAATTTAGAAGATTTTTAAAACTTACCCTTTGCTATTCGTAATAGATTCAACTTTATTCTATTTACTATTGAAGTAGGTCTTCCGAAGACCTTGCCCTGACCATTGAATATAGATTTTATAGCGTTAAGGAACTCTGTATCTTCAACCTCTACAAAGGCATCTCCAACTGTTGATGGGATGTGCGAATCACTTCCAGCAACCTCTGGTAGGTTTAGCATCTTGGCGTAAGCCCTTGATAGCTTAAAGTTAAGGTTGAACAAAATGGACGATGAGTTTATGACCTCTATAGCATCGATGTCTTCTAATTTTTCCGTCTTTCTACTACCACGTGAATCAAAAGGATGGGCAAGAACACAAAAGCCTCCAATTTCGTGTATGGCTCCAATTGGATTTTCCTTTAAAAATTTCATGTCAAGATTATCTTGAAGATGAACCCCTAAAACATGCCCATAAACAGTCTTTACTTCAATACCAGGGATGAACAACGTAGAGTTGATATTTTCAAACTTATGAAGAGTAACTTTATTATGGTCCGTTACGACTATGGCATCTATCCCTTTGAATCTCGCCCATCTACTGATCTCAAATAAATCTCCAAATGCATCGTGTGACCACTTTGTATGAACGTGAAAGTCTATCTTTATATTAACCACCTATAATCTTTAAAAAAGAAGGATTATTCATAGCAATTCTAACCAATTCATCACATCTTCTCTTGATAATATTGTATATGATACTCCTTAACTCTTCTCCATGATAGCCTCTACCAATAACCTCTTCCAACGCTCTAGAAAGTTCATCATCATTTAAACCATCTCTTATCCTAAAGGGCTGATGAACTTCGAAGCCTAAGCAAATTTTTTTCATATAATCACTCTACCTTATCTCCCTTCCAGCCTCTCTGAATGTCTTTCACTCTCAGGCAAATACTTAAGGAATATCTATCAGTTCCTTCTGGCGTACTCCTTAATCCTCTCAAGTCTACGTTTGGATAAAGCCCTAACAAGCGCATGATTATGAGTTTGTCTTCTTCACCTACATTCGTTACTGGATAGATGGTGGATGGTGGGGAGAATGAGTGGACTAAGGCTAACGCAGGGTAAAGTATGCAACCATACTGCTCTCTTACTATGCCTTGATAAGTCTCTATGTGATTGTAGGGGATTGGTCCTACAGCTGCAATTTTGCGCATTGCTCATCACCCTTAGTTATTCGAATTACTTAATAAAGAGTTGATTTGAGTTACGGATTCTATTTTAGAAGAATAAAAGGGATTGGTGAGATAGGTATTCGAAGACGAAGAAGCCTAGGATCCTAGGAGATTAAAGAGGAGCTGAAAGAGTAGCCGATTTGGTTCTTTAAAAATCAGCCATAAATCAGTTAATGTTTAATGCAAAATGCTAAGATCGCCAAAAATATGTATTATTAGTGGAAAGTGCTGAAAAGCAAAAAAGAAAGTACAGGTAAAAAGATTTAAGGAGATATGTAAAGATCAATAGTATGGGTTTTTTCATAGACGTAATCAAAAACGCCTCAATGATATTACCTGAGGTTCCGAAGCCTCAAAAGAAATTATCTTTAACCATGAGGCTGGTCTGGACAGCCTTAGCCTTAGCCATCTATTTTATCATGGCTGAGATTCCATTGTATGGAGTTGGTAAACCAGGTCAAGATCCTTTGGCTTACTCAAGAATAATCTTTGCATCCAATCAAGGTACTCTAATGGAGCTTGGTATAGGTCCTATAGTCACAGCAGGCTTGATCACACAACTCCTTAAAGGAGCAAATATAATAAAGCTGGATTTTACAAAGCCTGAGGATAGGGCTCTATTCACATCTGCCACTAAGCTCTTGACCATGATTGTAATACTTATACAAGCTCTTGGTTACATGCTAGGAGGCGTTTATGGTAGAAATCTATCTTTTACGGTGATGAGCATAATAGTGATACAACTTTTCAGTGCCAGCGTTATGGTGATGCTCTTGGATGAACTTGTTCAGAAGGGTTGGGGTATTGGTAGCGGCATAAGCTTGTTCATAATGGCAGGCGTGGCGCAGAGAATAATGTGGGATCTTATCAGCCCTTTAACAGTAAACGTGGGGAGCGAGACATCCCCAAAGATAGAGCCTTTTG
>Ga0315314_1001848_pt1 | contig 18147 bp, 17 predicted proteins | sample TDP9_MG_FD_203631 | JGI IMG/M metagenome (GOLD analysis project Ga0315314, IMG submission 203631) | Freshwater sediment microbial communities from Lake Towuti, South Sulawesi, Indonesia - TDP9 | ecosystem: Environmental > Aquatic > Freshwater > Lake > Sediment | place: Indonesia: South Sulawesi...
CCGGTTAACATGACGTCAAACTTCATTTTTCTCCCTCCTTTTTAACAGCGTGTATGGCTCCCTCAGGGCATATTTGTACGCATACTGCGCAGCCTAGGCATGTTTCTGGATCTATGGAGTAGACTGGTTCCTCTCCGGGTTTCATAGTCGCCTTAACTATGGCGGGGCAAGCAAAATCGTTGGTGCATATGCCGCATTTCGTGCATTTCTCCTGGTCTATTTGGAATTTCGGCATGGTAAGTCCTTTCGCGCGGAATCTTCTCCTGGTTAATAGTCTGCACTCTCCTCTGCTAACCAGCACTTTTGGACCTTTGATATTCTTGAGTTCTCGCAGAGCCCCAATTAATTGTTTCTGGCTGAAAGCATTAGAGACTCTCACCTCGGCTCCCAGTGCCTTAGCGACCTCTTCTATTTTCACGGCATCTACTTTCTCACCCATCCCAGTGAAACCTGACCCAGGATGAGGCTGATGACCAGTCATCGCAGTGATAGCGTTGTCCAGAACGACCACAAGCGGAGTTTTTCCAACGTCATTAAATTTGTAGTTCAGTAATGGGGGCATACCTGCGTGAAAGAAGGTGGAGTCCCCCACGAAAGCAACGATGTCTTGATCGCTTACTACGCCTATACCGTGAGACACTCCCATGCCTGCCCCCATGCTGACAACAAAATCTTGCATATTAAAGGGCTCGAATATCCCCAGAATGTAACAACCTATATCCCCAGCATAGATGGCCTCATCTCCAAAAACTTTTTTGACAGCATAGAATGTTGACCTATGCGGGCAACCAGGACAAAGAACAGGCTTCCTAGGAGGAGAATCTTTCGATGCCAAGGCGACCTTTTGCTTATGATCATTGAAGTTTATGCCTAATTTTCTCCCAAATATTTTCTCGAAGGCAGGGATTACTCTCTCAAGGTTGTATTCATCACATCTTGAGAGCAGGTCTTTACCATGGATAACAAGATTCGGGTTAACTTCCTTTGCAACCTGTTTTACGAAGTTCTCTAAAATTGGTTCAAGTTCCTCCAAGACTAAAACAGCTTCTTTATCCTTAATGAAGTCACCAACAAAACTTTTTGATATAGGATGGGTCAGGTTGATTTTTGCTATAGGCGGACTCAGTCCTAGCTCTAGCAATGCTTCTTTGGCGTACTCAAAACTAACCCCCAACGTTATTATTCCTATTTTTCCTTTTCCTGGAAATACCTTATTTAGCTCTAGGCCATACTTTTCCTCTATTTGCTCAAGTTTTTTATTTAACCTATCATGGAGCACCTGCAAATGGGGTCTAAGATTATAATAGTTGTCGGGGTCTTTTTCGAATCTGCCTTTAGTCCTAGGTTTTTTCATTTTGCCAAGTTTTACAGTTCCAATGGAGTGACTGACCTTTGTGGTGGTCCTTAGGAAAACAGGAACCTGAAACTCTTCAGATATTTCAAAAGCAAGTCTTGTAAAGTCTAGACACTCTTGAGGGTTGCTTGGCTCGAGCATCGGCATCTTAAACATCCTTGCATAATATCTTGTGTCCTCCTCCGACTGTGCGGAGCTCCAGCCAGAAGGATCGTCGGCCACCATCACAACTAAACCTGCTCTCACTCCCGTGACTGCTACAGGCAGAATGGAATCGGCGGCAACGTTAAGTCCAAAGTGTTTTTGGCAAGACATGGCCCTTACTCCGGACCATGCTGCTCCAGTGGCTGCCTCGAATGCAACTTTCTCGTTGGTGGAATACTCGAAGTAAAGGCCTACCTTCTTTGCTATTGCAGAGAAAGTCATCGGAACTTCAGAACTAGGGGTTCCAGGATAAGCAGCAACAAATCCTACCCCAGCTTCAAGGGCTCCCCTGACAATCGCTTCGTTTCCGAGCAACACTACCTTTTTACCAGGATTCTCAAGTACATCCACTGTCGTTTCCACCTTGGTCATTTTGCTTGCCCAATCGTTTATAAAGTTACCTTTAAACCAGAGAAATTGGGGTTTTACCGTTAGAATCGCTAACTGAGGAAAAGGGTATATGTTGGATTTTTCAATTAGGTTGAAAAGGCTTAACGGTGAAAAATGTCTTGAAAAAATTGTTAGAAGTCAGATGGCACGGCAGAGGTGGTCAAGGAGCATGGACAGCCAGCGAACTCCTTGCAAGAGCAGCAATCGAGGAAGGAAAATATGTCCAGTCATTCCCGGAATTCGGTCCGGAAAGAATGGGGGCACCAGTACGCGCCTTCACGAGAGTCAGCAATGAACCAATTCAAATGCACTGTGCAGTTTACAACCCAGACGTAGTGGTTGTTCTAGACCCATCATTACTACAGGCTGTTCCAGTAACAGAAGGACTAAACGATGAGGGAATCCTTATCATTAATTCTAAAGAAAACCCAGCAGAAATACGTGGAATGCTTAAAATAGAAAAAATAAAAATTTGGACAGTTCCAGCCACGGAAATTGCTATCAAGATTCTAAACATACCCATCACGAACACTGCCATGTTAGGAGCTGTTGCCCGAGTAACTGGAATAGTTAGCCTAGAAAGTGTTGAAAAAGTTGTTTCAGAACGTTTCAGCGGAAGTGTCGTGGAAAAGAATGTTGGTGTCATAAAAGAAGCCTACAAGGAGGTAAAATCGGAATGACTACCCAAGAAAAAGGTTGGAAAGAAATTCCTATGGCTGGTGTCTGCTGGAAATCCAGTGCCCAGTATTTAACTGGAGACTGGAAAACCTATAAGCCAATACGGGATTTGGAAAAATGCACGCGTTGCTTATTATGCGTGCTTTTCTGTCCAGATGGAGCAATCCATTGGAAACCGGAGGAAGAAGACATAGAGTTTGATTATAGTTTCTGCAAGGGCTGTGGAATATGCGCCAATGAATGTCCAGTAGATGCCATTGAAATGAAGCTTGCCGAGGAGATGTGAGAAGATGGCGATTGCTAAACAGAAAATGTTAGCTTTAAATGGAGACGAAGCGGTTGCGTATGCCGTAAAACAATCAGATGTAGACGTTGTAGCAGCCTATCCAATAACTCCTCAAACCATAATTGTGGAACGATTCAGCGAATACGTAGCCAACGGAGAAGTTGACACAGAATTTGTCTGTGTCGAATCCGAACACAGCGCGTTAACCGCATGTTTAACAGCGGCAGCCAAGGGTGCGAGAACTTTTACAGCAACAGCTTCTGCTGGATTAGCCTTAATGCATGAAATTTTGTACGTAACCTCAGGATGTCGTGCACCTGTAGTGATGGCGGTTGTTAACAGAGCTTTGTCAGCGCCAATAAACATTCACTGTGACCATTCAGACAGCATGGTTGAACGTGACTGCGGTTGGATACAGATTTATGTGGAAAACTCGCAAGAAGCCTACGATTCTATAATTCAGGCTTTCAAAATCGCTGAAAACCCAGAACTATTGCTACCAGTAATGGTAGGGTTAGACGGTTTCACATTAAGCCATACACTAGAAAACGTGCAAGCATTGCCAGATGACTTGGTGAAAAAGTTTGTTGGGATGCGTCGATTTCCACTTGTAACAAACCATGAAGGAAAAAAGGTGCCATTTAAACTTGACCCAGAAAACCCAGTGACAATGGGTCCTTTAGATCTATATGATTACTATTTCGAGCATAAGAGACAACAAGAAGAAGCCATGTGGATTGCTCCTAAAATCATCCAACAAGTGCATGAAGAATATGCTAAGATAAGTGGAAGACGTTACGGAGATGGACTAACTGAACCATACTACCTTGAAGATGCTGAAATAGCAATAGTGTGTGTGGGTTCAACATCTGGAACCGTCAAAACCGTCGTAAACGAACTTAGGTCAAAGGGAATGAAAGCTGGTTTGCTTAGACTTCGCACCTTCAGACCATTACCAGTAAAGGAAATAACTAAAGCATTAGAAAATGTGAAGGCAGTAGCTGTTATGGATAGAAGCCTAAGCTTTGGAGGACACGGCGGCGCAGTATTCCACGAAATACGCCACGTTTTATACGATGCGCCCATACATCCCTACGTAGTGAACTACATTTACGGACTCGGCGGAAGAGACACCCATCCCAACCTTATACACAAAATCTACCGAGACCTACAGCGAATACTAGAAACTCAACGGGTTAAGGAACCAGTACAATTTATTGGATTAAGGGAGTAAAAGGAGAAATGGAAATGTTTTCTGAATGGAAATTCACTGCAAAAGACATAGCTGAAAAACCAGATTTGTTCATGTCTGGACACAGAGCATGCGCAGGCTGCGCACCCGCAACGGTTCTCAGACTAATTATGAAAGCTTTAAGGGGACCGACAATAGCGACCTTTGCAACCGGATGCATGGAAGTGGTTTCAACCATTTATCCTTACACATCGTGGAAAATTCCCTGGATACACACAGCCTTTGAAAACGTGGCGGCAAACGCTTCAGGAATCGAAGCTGCGCTCAAGATACTAAAGAAAAAAGGACGAATACCACAGGAACAGGTGGATGTCATAGCTTTCGGCGGTGACGGTGGCACATACGACATTGGCATTCAAGCCCTCTCAGGAGCAGTTGAAAGAGGACATGACTTTCTTTACGTACTATACGATAATGAAGCCTACATGAATACAGGCATACAGAGAAGCGGAGGAACACCCCTTGGAGCCTCAACAACCACTTCTCCAGCAGGCACAGTCATACCTGGAAAACTTGAATATAAAAAGCCAATAGCGGACATTATGGTCGCCCATGAGATACCTTATGCTGCAACGGCGGCGCCCTATTATTGGAGAGACTTAATAACAAAAGCCAGAAAAGGAATCGAAGTAAACGGTCCAGCATTTTTGCACGTGCTTGCGCCTTGTCCAAGAGGGTGGCGAAGTGACATAAGCAAATCGATTGAGCTTTCACGTCTAGCTGTGGAAACCTGTATCTTTCCATTGTGGGAAGCAATAAACGGCGAATACGTTTTATCGAGTCCCAGTAAGCCTATTGCCTTAAAGCCTGAGCGTAAGAAGCCAGTTAGGGAATATTTGAAAATCCAAGGTCGTTTTCAGCATTTATTCAAACCTGAATTCGAACACGTCATCGACGAAATTCAGCAAATCACTGATGAGCGGTGGAAGCGGCTACTCAAGAAGTGTGGTATTGCTTGAAATTGGGTTCTTGCTAAAGAAACATGAGAAGAAGAATTAGAAGAAGGCCAGCTATTGAGAATAAGGATAGGGCAAGTTTTTTGGCTTGTCTAGCTGTTTCATCGGCTAAGAGGCATAACGCCTCTATCTGCTTCCCTCCAATGACCTTGACGTTGGGTATTATCTCCGTGCGCCACGACGCTTCCGCGGGCTCCATATTGTCTAACGCGTTCATCGCAGCTTGTCTAACATAATTAATCAGCTTTTCTTGATCCATGGCCTCGCCAATTGGGTAGTAGCCACGCTCTGTTAATACAACGCCGCACACCATGTGGGTGTCAGTGGTGAGAACCTCTCCGTCAACGATGCCGATTTCTCTAAGCATGGAAATAATCCTTTCTCGCAGTCCGGATACCATGTTGTTTCCGTCGATAGTTACGTAAGCCGCTTTCTGGTCGCCAACCTTTGTCACGATCACGCTTATTCCTCCGGGTCCCATGCCCTCTTTAACTGTGAACTCCTTGGGAACGACCTTTGATGCCCCTACTTCGAAGGAGGAGCTTTCATGGGTCAGAGCTCTTTTAAGACCAGCCACGGCAGCCTTTTTAAGGGATTCAACGGCCTCGTTAACATCGAAGGGTCCTTGGACACTGTTATGAGCATCAATGACAAGTGCTGAGAGCCCTCGCCTTTCAGCCTCGCCAACAATGAAAGAATCAAGCTCTTGAGGCAAATCTTCCATGGTTTTTGGCGCAACGGTCAACGTGAAAAGAGCGCAATCTCCAAATATTTGGCAACTTGCCTTCGCCCCGTTTTTTCTGGCTCGTACAAACGAAGTGGCCTTAGAATAATTAAACGAAGAACTGATGGAGCCAAGCACACCTTCCACAACCTTCTGATTTTGAAGTTGAGAGGAGAGGTCAAGTTCATGCCCAAACAATCCGTGGGGAACAGAAACTACACATCCCAGTTTGTTTTCTAGCGCTGTTTGAATTAAATGAGGGAGGAGGCTGCTTCCAAGATTTTTGAAGGGACCCGAATGCAAAGCTGGAACAACCATTACAGCCTTTATCCCCTTTTTGGCTCTGAACGCTAGCAAAGAAATCTTTACATCTTGTTCACTGCCAAGCTTCTCAAAGAAGGCTTCAAGGGGCGCATTCAAATCCTCAGTCCAATTCGCGAAAAAAGCCTTGAACAGAGAGGAAGAAGGTATTCCAAGGGTTCTCCTACCAACGCCGTCTAGAAGGTACTTGAAAAGAAACACCGTCACCACGGCTATGGAGACAGAAAACAAGAAAAAGACGAGAAGATGAGACCCGAGATCATAACCAATTACAGACCCCATAAAAAGGATGGGAATGACGCATAATAGGGGCTGCAAGAGAGAGGAGACGAACACCCTTCCGTAGTCAGCAAAAGATATTGTGAAAAACACCAACAAACGAAGCATCAATGCGCCACAAAAACCTAGAAAGAAAAATTTGACCCAGAGATTTGGGTTATTAAAAAGGGCGCTGATTAGGCTACCGAGAGAAATAAACCCAAACCATACTAGATAAGAGAAAAGGGAAAGGGCGGAACAACGCCTTAAATTGAAAATAGGATCCGTTCTCATAGAAGTGTGGCTGATCACAAAGTCGAATGACAAGGTGATGGAAAGGAAAAATCCACCGAACACTAAGCTTAGAATAAGCCCGTAGTAAGAGAGATGCAATGGTAGGATCGCCAATGCACCACCAAGCACACAAAGTGCAGAAAGCAAAAAGACTATTCTAGCGTGAGATGGAAGCATAAAGAGTGACGAATAACGCTTCACTGCTTTGCTAGTATACTCGTCCAATGAAACTCTGTGGGCCAACCAAATCTCCTCGCTTATATTCATCTTAGGAGAAAGCTCAAAAATCTTGAGGTACAAACCATGACTTAACGGTTGTCTAATGAATGCATTAAGGGAAAGAAGATAGAATTTACAAAATTCTGAGTGATACGAAGAGAATGGCGTAGGTGTTTTATGACAAGTGGGGATAAAAGTTTTTATGCTTTAATTATGTAATACTTTGGGAGGATTATGTCTAAAGCTGGTCCGCCTCCAACCGTGTTTCACATACTTGAACGGAACATAGGTCGAAGAATGGTGGCAATATTAGACCCTTCTTATGGATTTGAGGGAACGTTAGTTGCCGTTACGCGGGAACCGCCTGGAATCTGGCTTTCTGACGCTGAAGTCTTAACGTTACGATCAACAATAGCTCAGCCCGTACCTCAGGTGGTTAGTAAGGAGCAGAGGAGTGAGGTTTTCATCAACCTGAATTCTGTTCAACGTATTGAAGTTTTACATGAAAGTTGATGGCTTCTGCTGTATGCTTGCTTAGAGAATGGGGCATGGAATAGTTAGTGCCTAAGGGAAGAATATTAGGGCCAAAACGCAGATCAGCACTAACGCCACTGCTAGGATCACGGCTAGTTCTGGTTTTACCTTTATGCCCCTGGTTTCTTCCTCGAAGAATCTTAGTAAACCGGCACTTTGGGCGGGCATAGGTGATTTTCTTTCGCGTTTCTTCTCTCTTCTTTTGCTCATGGTTACGGCTTCCTTAGGTCTATTTTATAACTCTTAAAGTCTTGTTAATTAAAGTTGTGTCTTTCTGTCTGTAGATAGGGCTCTATCTACCCCCTCTATATATACTATCCAACATTCTCGCCGCCAGTTGCGGTGGGCTTTATAACTTCTTCTTATCCCACTGTTTGGTTTTGAAGCGGCTTTTGGCTGAATAGGTTCATGTGCAAGGGTGGAAAAGGTGAAAAGCGACATGACGAAACTTAGAAAAGGCTAGCATAGGGTGTGCTGTTGCCTTGAAAATGCGGCAGACTATGATGTGGACCATAGGACATAGTAATAGGTCTATTGAAAAGTTTCTGGCCTTGCTCTCAGAACATAACATCGAGGTTTTGATCGACATTCGCAGTTTTCCCACATCCAAGATTGAACATTTCAAAAGGGAGGAGATGGAAAGATGGTTGCCGGAGCATGGAATCGAGTACATTTGGCTTGGCAAGGAACTGGGTGGATACCGCCGAGGCGGCTACGAAGCCCACATGAAAACCGAGTTGTTTGGAGAAGGCGTAAAGAAGCTTCTTGACTTTGCCAAGAAAAGGCGTGTATGCATCATGTGCTTGGAGAAGAATCCGAAATATTGCCACCGCCGTTTCCTCACAGCATACCTAGAGAACAAGGGTGTTGAAGTGATACATATCCTTGAGAAGGGGCAGGTAGGCCTCATGAAATTTAAAGACATAATATAGAAAACAGCGTGTAGAGTTTATGAATTATTGTTGGAGAGGTAGGGAGACATGCATGTTCGTGAGTTTCAGGAAATGATGCGCCGAATATATTTTCATCGAGATTCTGAACGTGGAACAGAAGGAACCTACGCTTGGCTTGTAGAGGAAGTGGAGGAGCTGGGAGCGGCTTTAAAGAAAAAGAATACGAAGGCTATGGAAGACGAGTTCGCCGATGTTCTCGCTTGGTTAGCGTCCCTAGCAAATGTTGTGAACATAGATTTGGAAGGTGCCGCAATAAACAAATACGACAACAAGTGCCCCAAGTGCGGGCAAACACCATGTAAATGTTCCTTTTAAGTTTCTTTCAGATTCGTTAGTCTTTGTTGCCCGGCGCCAGTTAATTCCCAAACGTAGAATCTCTTGCCCTTGCACGTTATAATGTTTTCAGCTTCAAGGAGATGGAGATGATGAAGAACCGAAGCGTAGCTTAAACCTGTTTCTTGGGTAATGCTTTTGGTGTTTGAGGCTTTCTTCTCAAGAATTAAAACGATCTTCGTCCTGGCGAGCAAGCCTGGTCGAACGTTTCTCTTTAGACTCAAGAAAGCCTTGGGATGGTGAGCTATCTTGAACATATGGTTCCTCATTACAAATTCTTCGTTGACACAGAAAAGGTTTCACCAATTTCTGTTAGGCAATGAAGTCCGTGAGGCTTATTTGCTTTGGTTTCTTGCCCTCGAACAATGAATTAATCTCATCTTCAACCAAGGAAAGCCTTTGAGCGTAATAGTTGGAGAGACCATACTTCTGAACGAGCTGGTGGGCCACCTCCAAGTATTTTTCAATCCCCCCACGATAGACGGTTAGGGTTATGGCACCTCCACACTCTGGACACTTGCCTCGGAGAGGTATTCTTCTGAATCGTTTGTTGCAGGATTTGCACCTAAAGTTTTGAGTGGTGAAAGCCCTTAGGTTGCCAGCTATGTCGCGAACAAAGTGTGTGGTCAGAACCTTCTTCGCAACTGTTCTAGCGTCGACAGCCTCGATTTTCTCAGCCAACATAAGCTGACTGTTTAGCTTATCGACCATTCGCCCCAGTCTCTTATACATGCTCTCAGCATTCCCCATGTTGATGTCAGAAACTGGAATCGTGTACCTGAAACCCTGAAACTGAGCCTCGGTGTTTAATCGATGCTCAATCAGGTCTACGAGCTCACTCACTTTCTGGGGTGCCGCCTTCTCCCAAGTTTTTTCATAAAATAATGATGGATAAGCCGCAGCAACATCAACTTCATGAGCTTGCCGCTGCACCTCCAAGGGATTCACCACTGGAATAATGAATAGTGGCGCGTCCATTATTCCCCCTATCTGAGCAGGCAGATAAGCCTTAGAAAAGTTCAAGATGGTGTCCAAAGTCAGCATCAGCGTGTCCTCGTCGCCGTCGCAGTCCCTGCGCTTCGCTGAATGCCACAGGGGATGGGCATAACAAACGTTAAGACGAGTGAAGCCTATGATCCTTCCAAGAATGCCTACAGATGTGTGGGGAGCCAATCCCACAATCAAATGCCCAACTAGGTCATCAACCCGTTTAACCTTGTAGTATGGAGGAAGCCCGTACACCTTTTCTAGAAGTTCATCTAGGAAGTTAGCAACGCGAACAAAATATTCCGCACATTTTAATGGAACAATAACATCTTGCACCCTAAGCTCGCATATCTGATCGGAATCAGTCAAGCTGTTTCCATCGCTATCGTAGTAGTAGCCAAGCTGTCGAAGCCTTTCAACAGACACGCCGATTTCTGTTGCCTTAAAATGCGTTAACGGAGCGTTTGTGGCATCGAAACGTATTGTTCCATCTTTGAAAACGGATAGATCGTATCTCGCTCGCAGAATCCCCTTTTCAAGAATCTCCGCCGTCTTTGTTTCATTCGTTAAACCCTTTACGCCCTTAACAAGGTCGGGGATGGGAAGATTCAGCTTTCTGCAAGCTTCATCCATTAACTCCTTAAGATTAATCGATTGTTTCCCGTAGCTTCTGGTTGGAACCTTACAAACCGGACAAAAGCCTTGATTTAGAAGCCTCCCACATTGAGGGCAAGACCTTTCCAAGACAGTTTCCGCGCCGCAACTTGGACATTTTATTCTAAAGGTTGACATTTTACAGTCTGGACATTGACGCTTAAGAAGGTCAACTTCAATCGCAATCTTGCTCAAGGCTTCTGAAAGGTTTCGGCGAGAACCACCAGCCAGCCCAACAGGAAAAAGCACGTGAACGAGCGGCTTCATCTCTCGTCTCTTAGCCTTTTCCGGGCGCCCCATCCTGGCGCCGACAAGGGTCGGAGCTTTTTCCCTGATAACAACACCTGTAAGTTCGCGAATGATTTCAAAGACGGTTTTCGCGGGAACTATCCTCGCTTTGGGGACGTGTAGACCAAGGCAAAAAGCGAAGATGTGTGCCTCATCGTTTTCTATTTTAATTTTGTCTTCAACAATTTTGTGCGGAATACATACTCTTTCAAGGAACCATTTTATCTCCTCGTTCTTCATGCCAGTTATTTCCTGGACAACCTCATCCTCAACTCGGCTTTCTGAAATTAAGAGCCATTTCCGCAACTTTTGAAATTCTTCAGAGGAAATACTGGACCAGAAAAACGTCAAAGACGGGTGGAGAGGCACTTGGAAATTTAAGGCTAATATTATCGCCTCTTTGGCGGTCGGCTTATTCTCAAACGGATCGTTTAACATGTCTTCAAGACGACTGACGGGAATCTTAACGGCTACCGCGGCCTCCTCTAAACTACCCCTAAAATTCCTTTTGACAACAGAGCGAAGCTCTTCACGCCACCATTCTTCAGTGAAACCAGACGGAAGGAGAGTTTTATTGTTGTATAAGAAGTCGCCAAATCCTATGAGAATATCGCCAAGAAATAGAATCTTGTCAACCATATTTTTTATCTTTTCAAAATTCTGAATTGAAACGCGAACGACAGACCCATCTTTTAATCGGACAATCGGAGGCTCTATCGCATCTACCGGAACGACAACCCCAGCCTTTCCTGGCCCCTCGATGCGCAACTGCGTTCCAGCGGCTAGAAAATATTGAAGAACCATCATAGTCGCCGGGTGAACGCCCACCGCTGCCAAGCCTGTGTTTCTAGCCCTCCCGTAACGAAGCCTGAAGCCTCCACGCCTAGACGGAAATGAGAAGATGGGACGCCCCGCAATAATGTCTTCCATAAATCCCGCCGTTCTTTTTTCCTCGATCTCCCTTATTCTCCTCAACCAATCCCATCCCTCTATCCCCAGTTTCTCAACAATCGTCCACACTTTTGCGGAACGCCCTACGACCCCATCGTTTACAACCCGGAGCGCTCCTCCCCGCACTCGGTTTGTCTCAATGCGAGGCAGGTTACGGAAGGATGAAACTTCAACTGGATCGGATTCTGTGCCAGTAACTTCCACTGGAATAGACTCAAGAGCCCTTCTCAACTCCTCGTCAGAAACATGATACTGGAACCGAGCTACTGCCCGCTCAAACAGTCGCACTTCCTCTATGAAACGCCTAATCTCCTCCTCTGTTGGTTTATAACGGTCTAACCCGAGCAAGTGGCGAACAAAATCTCCAATCACCAAAGTTAAGGCCTGCTCAGTGCCACCTGCAGAACGTATTGGACCAGCGTAATAGATTGCAAGATGCCTTGTTCGATCAGGGTTAAATTTGATGGCTACCCGCGCCACACCCTGCAAAGGAGCAGCAGTGATTCCCTCGGTTAATATGGCTAGGGCTGTTCTTATCGCCTGTTCGGCTGCTTCACGGGCGTCCATGTGCCCAAACTTTCCATAAATGATCTGCTCAGCAATCTTGAAGGCGAGCTCTTCGCGCGGCAACTTCTTGCTCAAATCCCGTATACTTTCAGCAACCCCTGGAGGACCAACAAGGCCCTCAACAAGTTCGGCTAAATCCTTTGCCACTTCAGGCTCAGGGCTAAGGGCTGGGTCCAACCCCTTCTCTCTTGCCTTCCTCACAACCCCGTATAGGCTCTCAAGTTCTTTTTCTAAAGCAGTTGCGTATTGCTGATACTCTTCACTCATCGTGACGACCAAAATCGTTCTCCTTCAGTAGGTTTCCTGAGGCAAGTATTGAATTTTTCTAACATGAAACAGACAAAAGATAGAAGATAATTGCTCGAGTCGTCAAGCAGCTTTGATTATGCGGTCTCACATGTCCTTGCCGCGGCATTTCGTATTTTCTACCAGTTCCCTAATTTTGTCTTTCACCCCACCCTCTTCTACAACAGTGCCTGTCACAACAATGTTCGCTCCTGCCCCTACTATTTCCTTTACTTGTTCACTGGTTTTTATGCCCCCCCCTACAATTAAGGGGATACTGGTAGCATTCTTCACAGCCCTTATCATGGTGTTTGGCACTGGCTGTTTGGCGCCGGACCCTGCCTCTAGATACACGAATCGCATACCCAAATATTGCGCCGCTAAGGCATGTGCAACAGCAAGTTCAGGTTTATCGTATGGAATTGGAACAGCCTTCCCCACAACGGCTACAGCACCGCCCTCTCCGACAACTATGTAGCCCAGAGGAATGGGTTCCAAACCAAATCTTTTGATGACAGGTGCACCCAAGACTTGAGCACCCATGAGGAAGTAGGGATCTGAGGAATTGAGGAGGGACATGAACCATATGGCGTCAGCATGCCTACTGATGCCAGTCACGTTGTTTGGGAAAAGAATTACAGGAATGCTCACAGTTTTCTTTATGGCTTTTACAACCCTGTCCAAATGAGAGGTTGAAACAAAGGTTGATCCGCCGACCATGATAGCCGCTGTTTGGCAGGATTCGGCTTCACGAACTATGTGGGATACAGAAGAGGGAGTTACCTTCTCGGGATCAACAAGGGTTATGTGAACCGCTCCATCTTGCTCAATTTTATCCAGTAAGTATTTTTCCACATGTCCAACCATACTTGATCCCACTATGTACTGGATACTCCGGAATAAAATTTGTCGGTGAACTGGCAGTACACGTCTATCTCTCGGAAGGCAGGTCTAATGGATAGCTCATCCGTCAAGCCACAGCTTCCACACCGCACCTTGGCGAACTCCCTACCCTCTAATATCTCAACTCTAATAGCTTCTTTTCCACATTTTGGACATAAATAAACCTTAGGCAGACGCTTTTTGGGGATACGAACTACTTTTCTTCGCCTTCTACCCATTCTAACTCCCTTATCTGAGCCGATCTTGACGCTCGGCTATTTTGTCACTTCCCAAGTATATCATTATGGCTTAAATATTTGTCCTACACTGATACCTCAGCGACTTTGGTTGCTAAAATCATCCCTCTGTGATGCCCCGAAGTAAGATACCAGTTATAAAACGGAAACTCAATAAAATAGAGATGCAGAGTGTGGTCACGTTGAAGTTGACGAGTGACGCTTTAAAATTGGACTTACCGTCAGTTGAGGCTAGAATCAAGCGATTTATCAGAGGTTACGTGGAAAAATGTGGAGCGAGTGGTGTAGTTTTGGGGGTATCTGGGGGACTTGACAGTTGCACAACGGCAGCTCTCGCCTCCATGTCTTTGGGTGGTCGAAAGGTATTGGGCATCGCCATGCCCGAAGAGGAGACATACAACGACGTCGATATTCAACACGCAAAACTAGTTGCACAAAAATTTGGTTTCGACCTAGAGGTTATTGACATTTCATCAACATTGAGAGCTTGCTTCCAATCGCTTCCAATCTACGATGCAACAGATAAGGTTAGCAAGGGCAACGTAAAGGCGAGGATGAGAATGATTTACCTCTACTATTATGCCAACAAACTCAACAGACTAGTGTGCGGCAGTTCAGACAAGTCTGAAACCATGATGGGCTACTTCACAAAATGGGGAGACGCTGCCGCAGACATCTCACCCATCATGGACCTTTACAAGACTCAAGTTAGACAGCTGGCCCTACACATAGGTGTTCCCGCCGAGATAGTGGCTAAACCACCATCACCTAGACTTTGGCCAGGCCAACTAGCAGAGGAGGAGCTGGGCGTTAAATATGAGACCCTAGATTTGATTCTGTTCGGCTTAGAACATTTTACGGCTCCCGAAGAAATCGCTGAACAGCTAAAACTCCCCGTAAAGATTGTTAATGACATTAAAAGACGATGGCTAGCAACAGAACACAAGAGGCGACTCCCCCACACGTCATACTAAACTTTTCTCAGATCACACAAAATAAGACTGAGGAGAAAGACCAGATGCCAAAAAAAGGTTAACATCATGAAGAAAAACGGACTACAATTTTGGGGGGGACCAAACATGAACCAAATCCACATAATTCGAAACGAAGACGTGGACAAAGTTTTGGTAGGAGTACCAGAAGACCATAAACACCTTCGAGTCTGCATAAAACTGAAAAACGGCTTGGCGTTAGTTTTCCAAGAAGCCACCATAGCAAACATTTTACGAGCGTACATAACCGTAAAAACGCACCCGAGCGTTCGAACCCGAGAACTCCAAATGAAAACGCTAGCGGCAGAGCTGAGAAAAGATGGATACGCAGCACATCAACTGCTTGAGGTACCAAGAAAGAACGAGGACATAGAAAGAGAACTAAAAAGCTTCTTGGAAAAGGGGAGAACTTGTGATAATCACACGTGATTTCCCTGTGATCAGAGAAATCACAAAAAATCACATTAATAGGCATTAACCTCGAAGGATTCCCCTTAAACATGGCATAGAAAACAGGAACACCAACCCACATTTTCAGCTTCTTCTGGAACATTCTTAGAAAAAATGGAATCAACTGCCTAGTGCTGAAAAGCAGCGAATAACGGACTACACGGCGTTTCTCATCTGCCCTTTCAATTCTGAAAAGTGTTTTAATAATGTACACTTTTCTGTCAGTTTGTATTTTTTATTGTATGGAATATTTACGTTTGTACATTTTGTGGCGTGAGTTTAATACAAGTATACGACTTGTCAGGAACAGAACCGCAAGTCTTTTCTATTAGTATACAAAATTGTATCCTTTGAAGACTGCTTTGAGGTGGAACTATTGCGCTTGAAGGGGGAAGCTCAAAAATGGTTAATACAGTCATTGAATGACCCTATTGTAAAAATACTGGCAAAAAACAGCAATCTAACCAAAACACAGCTAGAAACGCTTTTAATTGATATTTTAGCAGAAAAAATATCCGGAAAATCACTGAAATATGATCAAAAAGCCAAATTAAGGCTTTTAGCCGTAAGTCGGGGCGCTTTCAACAGAACTTTGAGGCAAGCCAGACGAAACCTCATTCAATCTATCTACACAATTCTCCTCCTCGGATACCTGGGAGTTTTCGAGGACACAAGCCTCGACCCCTATTTGGAGATTGCAAACAAACTGCAAACCTACATGAAGGCCCATAGAAATGTCACAGAAAAACGAGAAATAAATGAATACTTAAGAATAATAAACACGCTCCGCGAAGAATTAGAAGCGAGCCTAGAAAAATTATCTAAACCAAGAACCATGTCTGAGAATATGTGATATCACATATCACAATATCTCACAGGTATCAATCTGTTAATTTCACAGCAATAAAGGCAACGATTAAAAGGCAACAATTAGCGCAACGTATATTGCTTACCATGAAATCAAGCTCAAATTTAATCCCTTTTTGTTAACAAAGCGTCTTTCGCGTTGATTCAGTCGAGAAGATATAAGAAAAGGTGATGTCAAAGGAGCCGCTCAAGACTAGGGGCATTCTTTTTAGAGCTTTTGCGGCTGAGAATGTGATGTGTGATGTCACGATCTTAGATAGAATGGTTTATCTCTCAGTTCAACATAAACTTTAAGTTAATCCATATGATATTGTGATGTGTGATCACACTATGCAGATCACAGAAGATCACACCTACATCACAATCTTATCACTTCTGTATTTTTTGCTGACCGATTTGCCTCCCTTCATTCGCTCTAACAGTTTGGAGGGGTGTTAGTGTATTCTGATCTTCTTCTAATGGTTGTAACTGCCCTTTTGCTCATAACGATGGGCGCCTCTGCCTTATATTATAGGCGGATAAGGAGGGTTAGCGAGGAATACGAAGAGGCAAAGGACGTGGTGGATGACGTCATCATAAGCTTTAACAGACAGTTTCAGAAGCAAGAGGACGGGCTCCGTATTGTCACCCACGAAACAGAAGTGCTTTCTTCTGAAAGAGAAAAAATTGTGGAGAAAGTGGAAAACCATGATAGGCGATTAGCAGATATTGCTGGTAAAATTGAAGCCTTTTCCGAGGTTGAACAGAAATTGTCTACGCAAATCGAGAAGATGGATAAGAAGGTTAACGACTTAATGGCGTCACAAGAACGGGTAGTTCAAAGGATCGCGGAGATTGAAAAGGCCAAATATAAAGCTCCAATACCTGAAGCAAAAATAGAGGCAGCCATCCCCATCAAAAAGGAAAAGGCCTTGGCGCCCCTAACGGAAACAGAGCTGGCTGTGCTCGAGATCCTTGCCAAAGAGGGAGAAAAAACGGCTCCTGAAATAAGAGAAAGGATAGGGCTTACAAGAGAGCACACAGCCCGTCTTATGAAGAAGCTTTATGAAGATGGTTATTTAGAGAGGACTACAAGAAAAATGCCTTACACATACCGCCTTAAAGAAGAAATGTCGAAAATTCTGAAGAAAAGGGAAGCTAAGGCTTAGTCTCACCTTTCTTAACGAGAGACTCTCCAGCCTGCTTGATTCTCTTCAACTTTTCGTCCATCTCAGAAAGCGGTTTTGACGGCGGCAAATCATACTCTACACTCCCCCTCTCTTCCAAGTAGTTAGGGTAGTGAATGACCTTTATAGGAACAGCGAATCGGATTTGCGGTTCTGAAATAAGCAATGCTTCTCCAACATCAAGCATCTTTACCTCGGTGTCACTGTACTCAAGATAAGGTGTATTTTGGGTAAGGTAGTTTCTGTCGTTGCGCAACTCCGTCTTCATAATAACCTTGGTCCAAAGCTCGGCGAAGACGTTAGGATTTATTCTTGAAGGCCGCGGAGTCACCGCGTTCAGCCCAACACGATACTTTCGGTATGTAAGGGCGATATCAGAAAATATGTTTTTAGGCACGTCGGGATCAAGGAATTCATGGGCCTCTTCAAGGGTTATCAGAAGGGTTGGAAGCTTTTTCCACTCTTCAAAATTGTCTTCCCACATCCGCTTGTAGTAGAGGGCTGCGCTAGAAGCTGTGAGACAGGTGACGTTGTGTTGCTCCTCAGAACTGAGACCCGAAATATCAATAAGACAAGTGACGCCCTTGCTCAAATTCTGAATTACATCATCTACAAAACTGTAGTCGGATGGTGGGAAGAGGTGTGGAGATAAACTTGAAAGCTTTAGCATAAGAGCATCTATCACAGCTTTGCCTTTGTAGTCAGTGAGCCCAGCCACTCCTTTGTACCCGTCTCTACCGTAGGCTTCTTGCAACTGTTCTATCCAGGTATTTCCCAATCGCTCGTAGAGTTTTTTAGCAACCCTAACTTGATGATGTGTGATGTCAGGAAAGAGCGTTGAAAGTTTTTTGGGATGAATAGTATACAAGCCAACCAGCATTTTCTGCTCTCTGGCCGAATAGTAACGAACTCTAGTGTGGAAGAGTGGATGATCCTTTAGGCCTCGTTGAGGCCTCAGTTCCTTTCCCTCGAGAAGTTGACCCGCAAAGTCGAAAATTAGACCGACAGTTCTTGGACTTAAATCTATAATCCGAGCGTTAAGCAT
>Ga0315314_1001850_pt1 | contig 18126 bp, 13 predicted proteins | sample TDP9_MG_FD_203631 | JGI IMG/M metagenome (GOLD analysis project Ga0315314, IMG submission 203631) | Freshwater sediment microbial communities from Lake Towuti, South Sulawesi, Indonesia - TDP9 | ecosystem: Environmental > Aquatic > Freshwater > Lake > Sediment | place: Indonesia: South Sulawesi...
AGACACTTACTGTTTATATTGAGAAAGAAAGACGACTCGAAACCATTATTTCTGTTCCATTCGAGATTAACGCTCGATCCCGTAAAAAATTTCAAAAAGGTGGTGCACTTTCATTTTGCATATAACCCGTAACTGGTAATTATTTAACCACTCACCACGCCCAGTCCGCCACAATAAGCAGTGCTGACAGATGCCAGCTTTTCCTCCCCATTACTCCAATATCGAACGACCGTCGTCAAGCCGTCAGTTTCGTTCTTGAAATCATCGCTGATTCACCCGTTGGTGACATTAGAAACAATACTTGACGCCATACATAGCAGCGGCTGCTGAAGCTTTTTTGATATCTGCAAGCGTTGCCTTTTGCAGATCGCTTAATATGGTCTTTATGTTCGGTCTTTTTGCGGTAAGACAGTTTCTTTATAGAGCATTTTTCATAAGTTTTTCAATTGACAAGAGTTAACTATATGAAAAATTTTTGGAAAAATTTCTATTTTTGTCTTGACTTTTATGGTTATTTAACCATATGTTATCGTTTATGGAACCCTTAACGGAAAAACAACAAAAAGTGCTTGCGTATATTGAAAGTCGACTACAGGGTAACAATCCACCAAGTCAAAGGGAAATCGCCCAACACTTTGGCCTGGTGCAGAATGCAGCATATCAGCTGGTAGGATACCTGAAGAAGAAAGGTTATCTGGTGGATTTAGGTGGGCATCGAGGGCTAAGGTTGTCCAGAGAATATCTCGATATGAAAAGACAAACCGAAGGCATTCCAGTTGTGGGCAGGGTGGCAGCGGGCGAGCCAATGTTAGCAGAAGAAAACATCGAAGGGTATGTAGACCTGAAAGACCTGTTTAGACCGTCTGAGAACGCATTTATTCTAAGAGTTACTGGCGACAGTATGGTTGATGAAGGGATTATGGATGGTGATTTTGTAGTAGTTGAGCCCACGTCAACGATTGAGAACGGCCAAATTGGAGTTGTCCTTATAGACGATGAAGTAACTATCAAAAGAGTATATAAGCAGCCGAATCGAATAGCTCTTAAATCTGCCAACCGTGCTGCTGGCTATGAGACGATATATATCAAGAGACGAGGCGAAAAAAATGCACGTTTGGTGGGTAAGGTAACAGGTTGCTTTAGAGTACTGTGAATTTGGAACAAAAATGGTAGGCCTGGTTTATATTGGAATAGCAGGCTGGTCATACCCGGATTGGCAGGGAATTGTATATATAAGCCCAAGAATGGACCAGCTTGAATATGTAAGCAGATTTGTAGATTGCCTGGAGGTTAATAGTACCTTCTACCGGCCACCAGTAGAACGTAATAGTAAATCGTGGTTGCAGAGGACAGCGGCCAATTCAGAGTTTTTCTTTACTGCTAAATTGCACCGAGATTTCACTCACGAGGGCAAAATAGATCCCCAGATGGTAAAACAGTTTCACAGTGGTTTTGAGCCTATGCTCGAAGTAGGTAAGTTAAAGCATCTACTTATTCAATTTAGATATGATTTTTTGGATAATGCCGCGAGCCATCAACATTTATCAAAGATAGTAGCAAAGTTCTCTGATGCTTTTGATCTGGCGGTAGAGGTAAGACATAAGTCCGGGGACAACCCGGATGCCCTAAATTTCCTGCAGGGCCTTGATGTTACCGTCTGCAACCTCGATTATCCAACTATCTGGAACTCTTTCAACATGCAGCACTGCACCGTTGGAAAAGATGGCTATTTCAGAATGCATGGCAGAAACAGGGAAAAGTGGTTCAGCAAGGATGCTGGCAGAGATGAAACATACGATTACTATTACAACGAAGATGAACTTTCCCAGATAAAGAAAAGAATCGATAGGTTAGCAGATGCCTTCGAGTCGCTAACTGTTATAGCTAACAATCACTATTGAGGTGCTGAACTTGCCAATGCCATTGAGTTAAAGGCATTACTTAACGGACAAAAGCAGTTTGTCCCTGAAGGACTTTTGAGGACTTATCCCAATCTGGCAAGGATTGCCTTAAATGCGTAATTTGAAATCCCATTACGCTGAGAGGTCAGGGTATGTGCATAACGGCGCTAGCGTGCAGAAGTTTCTACAGTCTTTTGAGAGGTTCAGTCTCGGTGCAGCGATTAGTCCAGAAGGCCAAGGAATACGGCTACGCTGCTATCGCCCTGGCAGATGTCAATTCCATGTATGGGGTGGTGGATTTTTGCAAGTCAGCTGAGAAAGCAGATATCAAACCGATTGTCGGAGTGGAAATTCTTACCGATACTCAAAAAGCAACATTGCTTGCCGAAGATGAAACTGGTTATAAGAATCTCTGCAGAATAAGCACCGCAAGAAATCTGGATACAAGGTTTGATCTGATAGAGCAGTTAAGAAAACATAACGAAGGTATCATTTGTATCTGCTCTCAGCAGACCCTGTTAAAAGAGCTCCGGAACATCCTTCACAAAGACTATTTGTTCGTAGGCTGCAGCAGTTCAACTCAAGCTGACCGTGCAAAAGCAAATAAAATAAGACCTATCGCTTACAGCAATTTCAACTGTTTAGAAGATGATGATATTGTTACAGCTAAGCTCTTGTGTAGGATAAGGCAACTAAGTGTAGCTGGGCCAGGACCGAAAGATAGCTGCAGCTTTAACAAGCTTGTACCTGAAGAACAATTTAGGCAGAAGTTCCACAATTCTGCTGAAGCAATAGCTAATGCCGAGCAGATCATTCAACGATGCACTTTCCAATTGCTTAACAGAAAGCACTATTTGCCTAAAATTAAGCTTGCCGAAGGCAAAACCGCCGATAATGAGCTGGCCAAGCTCTGCCATGTAGGCATCGCTAAGAAATACAATCCCTTGAGCAAGGACGTGGTTAAACGGCTGGAGTACGAGCTTGCCACCATCCAGAAAAACCAGTTCAGTGATTATTTTCTAGTGGTCTACGAGATAGTAAATTTCGCCAAACGCAATAACATCCCGGTAGACGTCCGTGGCTCCGCTGCCGGCTCGCTTGTATCGTATGTTTTGGGCTTTACCAGAGTCTGTCCCATAGAGAACAATCTTTACTTTGAGCGTTTTATGAATCCGGGCAGGAGAGATTGTCCTGATATTGATATTGACTTTTGCTGGAGAAGACGGGACGAGGTGATAAAGTTTTGCTATGAGAATTGGGGGCCTGATTATGTTGCGATGGTCTCAAATATAAATAGATACCGGCGTAGGAGTGCTATACGCGATGTGAGCAGAGCCCTTGGCTTGGAACCTAACCAAATAAATGAATTGTTAAAGCAAAGACAAGCAAATACTAACTGCGCAATCTATAAAGTGGCCGAACGAATCATAGGTTTTCCCAGGCATTTGGGCGTTCACTGTGGGGGAATAGTTATTACACCGGTCCCTGTAAGAGACCTTGCACCTCTGGAAATGGCAACAAAGGGAATAGTTGTAACACAATACGATAAGGATGCTACTGAAGCTGTAGGCTTGATTAAGATTGACCTTTTGGGTAATAGAGCACTATCAACAGTAAATGGGGCGGTGAATATCATAGGCAGCAATCCGCACAGTTTGAATATCGACGCCATAAGTCCTAGAGATGAAAAAACAGCGAAGATGCTAAGTTCTGGTGACAGTCTCGGCATATTTCAGTGTGAATCGCCGGGGATGAGACAGTTGCTTAGGGGTCTGAAGGTCAAAAGCAAAAAGGATGTGGCAATTGCCCTATCATTGATAAGACCAGGTCCTGCTTCAGGTGGAATGAAAGCAGAATTTATCGAGCGCTATCTCCATGGAAAGCCATTTACTTATTTACATCCGAAGATGAAGGATGTGCTTGGCGACACTTATGGTGTAATGCTGTATCAGGAAGATGTCATACGTATAGCGGTAGAGGTTGCAGGTTACAGTATTGCTGATGCTGACAGGTTTAGATCAGAGGTATCGAAAAAAGTCTGTGCTTCGCGTTTGCAGAAACAATATGAAGATTTCATATACGTGAGAGCAGACCAGATGGGCATCGACCGCCATACCGCTGAGGCCATCTGGGAGCAAATTTTAAGATTTGCGGCTTATTCGTATTGTAAGGCCCATGCTACAGTCTATGCCAATATCGCCTGGCAGACTGCATTCCTAAAGGCTAATTACCCACTTGCGTTTTATGCTTCTCTTTTTAATAATCACCTCGGTATGTATCCACTAAGAATATATGTCTGGGATGCCATAAGACATGGTATAAAAGTGCTCCCGCCACACGTTAATAGAAGCGATATAGAATGGATGGTAGCGGACAAAGCCCTTCGAGCAGGATTGAATATTATTAAATGTTTGAGTTACAAAACTATGAACGCTATTATTCAGCAAAGGCAAATAAAACCCTTTATTAATATAACTGACCTGCGAAGGCGAGTTAATTTTCGTAAGCCGGAATTGAAGAATCTAATTGAGGTTGGAGCCTGTGACGGACTGGGAAAGAGTAGACCCGCCATGCTGGAGCAACTACATTTTACACCTTTGGATCTTAATCAGATGCTATTTTCTGACCTTTACAATAACCTTTCACAATTGCCCGAATATGATCGTGTAGCTAAGCTCAAAGCCGAGGTTGATATTACAGGTATCCCGTTTAGCCAACATCCAGCAGTATTATTGCGGATAAGCTCTACATCTGCAGCCAGACTATCCAAATTCGTCAATAGAGAGGTTACTATAGCAGGTTTTATAGCCACTGCCCGGAGTGCCAGAACCAATGGCGGGAAGATAATGGGGTTTGTGACCCTTGAAGATTCTTCCGGCCTGGCTGAAGTAACGTTCTTCCCGGACCAGTTAGATAAATACTATGATATTTGCACGACTTGCGGTCCAGTCTGGGTAACAGGTAAGGTCACTGAGCATCTATCATCAATTACAGTTGAATGCCGAGATTGCGGAAAAGCTGCATAAATTATAGAGCTGACATCTATGCAATTTGTTGTTAGCCTGACTTATTATACTTGTAATTTGGGCGAACAGATACAGAGTGATTAAACTCACGGCTTAGTAAGTAAATGACAAGAAAATTCACTCTTAAATCAAGAACCGCAGCAGACACAATAGACTTTGCGGCAGACCTTAACAAAGAACAACTGGCAGTAGCTACAGCGCCTGGTGGCCCGATGCTGGTAGTAGCAGGAGCCGGAAGTGGCAAGACACGAGCCTTGACCTACCGACTTGCTTGGCTTGTCCAAAATGGAGTTGATCCCTCACGCATTATGCTCGTTACCTTTACTAACCGTGCAGCCCGCGAAATGCTAAGCCGGGTTGAACTCTTGGTGAAGCATAAAACGCGGGATATTTGGGGCGGGACTTTTCACCACATCGCTAATCGGCTTCTCCGCCAGTACGGAAAAGTCTTGGGTGTTTCGCCGGACTTTACCATATTGGACAGGGAAGATGCAAAGGATCTTATTGCGTCTTGTGTTCAAGAAGCTGGAGTCGATATTCGCAAAAGACGGTTTCCGCAAAAAGCAGTGTTGGTTGCTATCTCCAGTTTTGTTCAGAACACACTCGAGCCCTTAGACACAGTGCTTACCAAGCGGTATCCAATGTTTATCGAGGAAACTGGGCAGATTGAGAAGGTGCTCACTCTTTATGTGGCTAAGAAGCAACAGAGGCAACTGTTAGATTTTGACGATTTACTGACCTATTGGCTGCGGCTTCTTACAGAGCATGAAGATATTAAAACTACGCTTGCCACTCAATTTCTTCATATCCTGGTTGACGAATACCAGGATACAAATGCAATTCAGGGAGCCATAGTCGACCTTCTTGCTTGCAAGCATCGCAATATCGCCGTGGTAGGCGATGATTCTCAGTCTATTTATAGCTTTCGGGGAGCAAGCTTTGAGAATATAATTACTTTTAAGCGGCGGTATCCCGACGCCAAGGAATACCGACTGGAGACGAATTATCGTTCAACCCCAGAAATACTGGCGCTTGCGAATGTCAGTATAGCCCATAACAGCCGTAGACTTCCAAAGAACCTTCAGGCGATAAGGCCGTCAGGCCTCAAACCAGCAGTCGTTTCCAGCCAGGACCATTTTGTTCAGGCCAGCTTTATTGCAGAGTATATACTTCAGCTTCTGGATGAAGGCCGAAGTCTAATTGATATAGGCGTGCTTTACCGCAGCCACTGGCATTCGCTTGAGATTCAGCTGGAGTTGCAACGTCGTAATATACCATTTCACGTTCGGGGCGGCCTGCGATTCTTTGAGCAAGCTCATATGAAGGATGTGCTGTGTTTCATGCGCACAATTCAGAATCCACACGATGAGCTGGCTTGGATAAGGGTGCTAAAAATGTTGCCCAGAGTAGGTTCTGCTTTGTCTCGCAGGATTTGGCAACATATCAGTCAGGCTGACTACCCGTTAAAGCTGGCCTGTCAGCCAAGCACAGCGAATCTTATTCCGGTTAGTGCCAGGCCTTTTTACACGGATCTGACAAAGCTTATCAAAGACTTGGCGGAGTTAGGTTCACCTGCAGAGATTATTGATTTGGTGCTGAGGCGTTTTTATGATGATTATCTTGTCTCGCATTACGATGGAGCAGACCTAAGACGGGAAGACATCAGAGCTCTTGCAAATTTCGCTGGCCAGTACAATACCCTTGAGGCATTCCTGGCTGATGTGGCCCTGGCGGGAGAATTTTCCGGTGAGACTGTAGTCACCGGGCCAGTAGAAAATGAATTCGTTACGCTCAGCACAATTCATCAGGCTAAAGGATTAGAGTGGCCTGTAGTTTTTATTCCCTGGCTGGCTGATGGTAGATTTCCTACAGATATGGCCTTAAATACCAAAGAAGAGCAGGAAGAGGAAAGGCGAGTCTTCCACGTTGCAGTTACAAGAGCTAAAGATGAGGTGTATCTGGTTGTACCGCAGACTTACCGCAGTCGTTCAAGAAGTTTGGTGATGATGAAACCAAGCCGGTTCTTAACAGAAGTCGATCAGGGACTAACTGAACAGATGGAACTTCAGGAAGACCTGCCGCACCTAATAAGTGGAGATAAGCCCAAAGCCGACAACAATCCGCAACGAACTTGAGTCATTCTTGTGGAGTCTTCGAGCAACGATTGTAGGGCCTTCTGGTAACACAGCTTAATCGGATTTCTAACATCTTCTATCGCGTTACCAGTTACTCTGAGGGAGGCAGAGCGTTCGGCAGGAAAAGTGACGTGAGGAACAACTGATGAACCTATTTTTATTTGTTATTCTGATGTTCTGCACTGGGTGCAAAAGCCTCAACCTGCGCTACTAAAGCATTAAGATTCGCTGCTGTGACTGCTCTTACTGCGCCAAACATATTGCTACCTACGACAGGCTCAAAGCAAAAACGAGCGCCAACAGTCTTGGACCAATACCTGAAACAGCGATCAGGCAACACAGCACTACTTCCGCACGGGGACGACCTCAATTTTACATTTAGGTATCGCTTCTAAGAATCTCTTGCCGTAAGACTTGGTCAGTACTCTACTATCCCAAATTACTATAATGCCGGTATCGGATTTACTACGAATTAATCGCCCAAAGCCCTGCTTGAATTTTATAATTGCTGCCGGCAATTGGTAATCATAGAAGGGATTGCCGCCATGCTCTTTTATCTGTTCAAGACGACCGGCAAGTAACGGCTGATCTGGAACTGCAAAGGGCAAGCGAACAATTATCACATTGGAAAGTGCTTCTCCCGGTACATCAACTCCCTGCCAGAAACTATCAGTGCCGAATAATACATTTTTGCCTTTGCCCTTAAACTGTCTCAAAAGCACGGTCCTGTCTACATCTGAGCCCTGTTGCAAAAGCGTAATACCATTTTCAGCCAACCAAGAGGCAAGTACTCCAGCCAACCCTTCAAGCATTGCAAAACTTGTAAACAGTACAAAAGCTCTACCGGCAGTCTTTAGGATATATTTCTTTATTGCTTCAGCAGCGGCTTCAATAAAAATAGGTTCATTTGGATCTGGCAGGTCCTTCTCGATATGAACGGTAACCTGTTTTTCATAGTCAAAAGGCGAACCGAGCTGAACAGCCTCGAAAGTATCTAAGCCAATTCGACTGGCAAAGAACTCAAAGCCGCCTTTGTCTCCTGCGGCACCTATACTCAAAGTCGCGCTCGTCAATACTACCGACTCATATTTGTCAAACAGGCACCTTTTCACATCCGGCCCCACATCTATCGGCGCACTTTTTAAGCGAATTGTAGCAGTTCTATCAGGATCTACCTCGACCCAATAGATGTGTTCTGGGTTTTCCTGTGTTAAGAAGCTTTCCAGATCTTGGGTCAATGCCCTGCAAAGCTCAACGAACCGCATCATCTCTAATTTTTCATCGGCATCATCTGTTTGCTTTGCTATTTTTGCCAACTCTTGTCCGAGGCTTTTCAGATGTCCTGAAAGCATATCATCAACAAAGTTTCTGTAACATCTGCCATTTGTCTCATCCTTGGCCTGCTCATACCAGGCCTGAATCTTATTAAAAAAAAGTTGAGCCTCTTTATTAATTCTGCAGACCAGCTCAACAACTTTACCGGCATCTGTATAAGCCAATAATCCCCTACGTGTTCGTGGATTATAAAGGCTATCAAGAAGGAATTTAACCCTGCTATTACTGATATCTATTCCAAAATGCTCTTCAGCCACATGTTCAATGTTGTGTGCTTCATCTACTACCACGAAATTATAATCCGGCAGGATAGATACGCCTTGCTCCTTGAGCACAAGGTCACTAAACAGCAGTGCGTGGTTGGCAACAATAATATCGGCATTATCCAGGTGACGCCTTGCACGCCAGTAAAAACAATCGCGAAAATATTGGCACTTGCGGCCGCGACAATTGCCATGCTCACTTTTGACTTTATCCCAGGTATGGCTGGTTGGCAAAAAAGGCATATCGCTAAGTGAGCCATCTTTTGTTTGACTGGCCCAGTCTCTTATTGCCTCAAAATCAGAAGCGAGCTCATCAAATAGCCACCTTTGCTTCTGCAGAGCGAATGTAAGTCGGCGCGTGCACAAGTAATTGCCTCTGCCTTTGGCAAGAACTGCGGTAAATGCCTGGACCATACAACCGGCCAAGAAAGGAATGTCTTTATTGATTAACTGCTCCTGTAGCGTAATGGTAAAAGTGCTAATTATCGCCTTTCCTGCACCCCGAGAGACCACTTCTATAGTTGGAACGAGGTACACAAAGCTCTTGCCAACACCTGTTCCAGCTTCAACAGCCAGGTGCCGGCCTCTGACAAACGCCCGATGCACCGCACAAGCCATTTCTATCTGCTCAGGACGCACCTCAAAGTTAGCAAGAGATTGAGAAATGGCCCCACCCTCGGATAGGACCTTTTGAATATCTAAACCTGTATGAGTCTTTACCATCGAAAAATGTAACAGAAAATCGCTTTGGCTGATCAACCGCTTGGCCAAAGGACCTTTCACGCTCAGGAGAAAATACTTCTCTACCAATTGTATAGTGTGCAGCAGGTTATTACAATCAATAACAGCATGGACTTCAGAGAGAAAGTACAGGCTTTTCAGTGCAGCGTCTTTTTAATCACCATAATCCCAATATGGAACGACCGTTATCAGGTCAAATGGTTCACGTGTTCTGTATTTTCTGGACAAGGCGAGTGGGGGAATTGACGCTGGTTTAACAGAGTTTTGAGCTGAGTATTAAACTTGTCTTCCATTATTGACACGACATGCCTCGATAGCCATTTTATCGGCAATACTCAGTCCTTGTGTCAGAACGTCACGCACTGCGCTTAGTGGCAGGGCGTTCTTTAGTACCAGACGCTCAAGCTGCTCTGAGACAACAACGAAGTAAGCATGCGACCTTGCCACTTCGGGGTCAAAGTTCTTTTCAACCATTCCTGCTATTGCTTCCTGAAACATTGCGCCCAGACGCGCCCTAACAAAACTTGTCCTATCTCCTTCAATATGGGCTAACCCATTACGGCTTGCAAAAACCTGCTCCACCTTTATATTTACCCATACATTCGCATGGTTCACTATTTCATTTATCAGATTGCTCAAATCAGCATCCATTTGTTCGTAAGAACTATAAGTCTTAAATCTGGGCAGCCAACAAACAAAAGCTGCAGAAAAGAGTGCTCCGCAAACCAATTCGGTCCAGATATCGACTTCGTCTGGTAGGGGGGCATAAACACGTTCTGCTACAAGCTGACTTACAAGCTCACCCAAAGCGTCATCAGAGCGTTTTGTCATAGTTTCTTCCTTCTTAAAGAAATTTCTTATTTTACTTACCACGGCTCATTTTCTATTTCGTGCCTCTTCTGTCCAGTTTTGAGTCGTACCTCCTGCCTTTCTTGGTCTTTATGTTGGCTTTGAGAAGAGCCGGTTTTGGTCTTATCTGAGTTAACTTGTATTGTCTGTTGTCTATCTTCCTCATATATTTAGTTCTGCCATCCAGAGATTGGTACCTACGATTATAGTCTAAAGACAAACAATCTCAATAGTCTTTGACCTGCCTCCATCATCGCTGCTTTCAAGCCTTTTGCAAACAAATGTCCTTAGCTACTGCCTCTCTACCTGACGGTGCGGGAACTAAATAGAGAGAGTCCCTCGGCTATAATCCAGAAGACACAGAGAGAACGTATAGAAAAAAAATCAACATAGAAACTTCCAGCAATCAATAGCCCTGCTTCTGCCTGCTATACCCTGCTTCTAAATCAATTTTGTTGCATTACTGATTCCTCCCAAATAAGTCCGGGCGTTCAGCAGGGACAGTGCCATGATGAGCTGCTGGTGAACACATATAAGGGGTGAGTGAATTAAAGAGATGTAAAGGTTTTTATTTGCATCAGCGCTTATTGTAACAGAAGCAAATATTCAGCAAAAAGGGTGCTAATACCAAAGACTATCCAGACAGTGCTTGCGACGATGTGCACTATCCTCTCTACAAAAAGCGGTAACAGCGAATGGGGCGTGGTAATAGATGCCACCTTTCTTGGATGAGGCGCATATTTTCCGTCTTCAAAAATCGGCCATATCCCTCGGCAGCTTTGACGAAAGCCCGCTTGTACTTCGAAGTCATTGCCATTATAGTCTCACAACCGGCCTGAAACACCTCTTCTCTGTGCAGCAGTAGACATCCGGGGCAATTTGTTTTCCTCTGCAAACTTGCCTTCAGCAAACCTGGCAAAAGCCCAAGCATTGTCTCAAAGCACTTGTAAGTCCTATCCTTGGAATTTGAAAGTCTGAATTGTCTCGACCGGTTAATCAGAACAGCAAATATCGGCGTAGTGCAGCAGACTTCGCCCATCTCGACAGATTCTTTCATCTGCACAAATGCAACTCGGTCGGCAGTCCTGCGAGAACGGTAGGACGTGTGTGTTATCCTCACCTCGGCACGCGGTGCTCCATCGATTTGGCTAACACAGATAACAGGTAGCACCGCAAAGCTTTCTTGAGTGATAAGTTCCAGAAGAGTGGGAAAGACAGCCGTAACCGTATCAGGGTCCAACTCAACTTTGCTGATCGCAGCTGCGACAAAAAACACCATATCAGCAATATATCTATGTGCCCCTGCAGGCATTGTGAGGGTAAACTGGTTTCTCAGTGTCTCATCTGTGGCAATTTTCTTATCCAATCTTCGGTAGAGCGTTCCCCATATATCCTGGCTTGTGCGCCATCTGTCCGGCAGAAGGATATCCTGTATCGCACGGATAATTACCAAACCTGTCTGAGGTTGACGCGGTACAATATGTGTGAGCAACATACACAAGCCACGGATTGCCAATTCCATAGCTATGCTCTTTGGCAGTTCCTCAGACGCTTTTGCAACCGTCTTTTTCCAAAGCTCTGCTAATTCAGCGTATACCGCGGGATATCTCGCCCTTTTGCAATAAGCTTTAACTCTACTTGTTAGCGGTGACCCCATGCTAACCTGAAAATATACCTCGGCGATGGTTTCGACCACATCCTCGAAATACTCGACCCAAGGATCCTTTTGTTGACCGCAGAGAACCGAATTAAGCGGCAAGAGTCGTGGAGGCTGAAGTGAAGAGGTGAACGCATGTATGAATTCATGAGAAAGAACTAAGCGTATTTTGTCCCATGTCATTCTGCCCAAGGTCCAAATCTGGTTAATTGCAGGGCAATAAATCGCATCTACGTTTTCACCAGATGTCCCGAAAGGCAGTCTATAGCCTTTGGAGAGCATGGTTGGAATCGTCAAATCGTTGAGCATTTTCTTTGGAAAACTTATCCATAGCCTTTATAGAATGCTTTTGCATGACACCATCCATTATCTTCTAAGCGGGTTGTCTCAACCACTGCTAATGGCTCATTTCTCGTTGCTCGAGAAACCACTCATAAGAATCGGTATCGACGAGCAGGCTTTGGTGCATCAGACAAATCGCATTTATCCTTAATGACATTCATTGCTTCACCCAACAGGAAAACCTCGTAATGCCTAGCAGTATCAACCATAGCTCGTCTATTTTCTTGGGACATATCTACTATCACCTCGAATGCCGAGCAGAATATATCTCCCCGAAATATCCTCTTGCATCCCTCACAGGTCGTGCTCGTACTTATATGCTTTCTCAGTAAACTGGGTAGCCTGTGGAGGATATCCCGAAAGCATTCAGCAGTTCTATCTGGCACGCTCGATGCAGCAAACCTCTCCGATATTTCAATAAGCGTAGCAAATATTGGCGCCGCGCCACAAATTACGCCTTGCTCACTAAACTTTGCATACATCCTGAGTTGGAGGTCTGCTGCTTTATTTGGTGTTTTTTTCGACCTCGATGACGTATTATGTACAATTCTTATTTCAGCTGTGCAGTTGTTATCCATTTTCCTCAGATAGATAACCGGTAATAACATAAAGCAGCCCTGTGTCACGAGTGACAGCAAGGTAGGAAAGACGGCCGTAACCGCCACGGGTCTAAAATAAACCGCATTTAGCGCCATTGATAAGAAGATGATCATATCAGCAATGCATCGGTGAACATCTATAGGAAGGACCAACGTTATCTGCTTACTAAGCTGTCTGCTTTGTTCCAACTTTTTCGACAGGTTGGCATAGTAGTATAGGTATACCTGCCAGCGGTTTTGCCAAGTACTGAGAATGGGAAATTGTAAAAGTTGTTGCAAGACCTTCTGACCAAGCCGCGCTTGATGTGGAACAATATGCATAAGAAGCAAACAAAGACCTAACACAGCTTCTTTCAGTTGTGCTTCGTCTCCAGTTTCTGAACGCTGTTTTTTGATCAGCCGCTTGGCTAGTTCAAACAGCTTTGCAAGCAAATCGGGATGTTTTGCTTCCGCAATCACCTCCTCAATATCAGCTATTCCAAGTCTGGTTAGTCCCCAAAAAGATCCATCGCACACCGTTTCTACAATGTCATCAAAGCACTTTTGGTTTGGTCGGTCTACAAATCCGAGCAGCTCGGCACGTAGAGGAAGCAACTGTGCAGGCTGCAAGGAAATAGTGTAAACGTGCATTGACTCGTGAGCGAGAATGAGAATTTGCTCTTTCTTAGACAAGGACTTTGCGTCAATCCAGATCTGGTTAAGGGCTGGATAATAGACATGTCGCATCTTACCTGGCAATTCGTAACCACCACACAATTTGGGCGTAATGATTTTGGGGTCATTTTTCAAAACCACAAAATCATTGGCTGATTGACCGGTACAGGAGTTAATGTTTGTCATCTTTTTTTGTCTTTTGAACCTTTATCCTTTTTGTTGTCGATTCAGACTCATATTCCCTTTGTAATCGCCACTTAGCGAATGAAAGAACTTCTTCAGCTAATGCTGCCCTATCTGGGATAGGGATTCGTTCATCCACAAATATTTCCAGCAGCGAACGAAGTCTATCGGCCATCCGGAACGCATCTTCTTGAGAGCGGGACATAGAAGGTTTTTTTATACCACCTGGTTTCTTTTTCTCTTGTGTTGACGGAGGTGTATACATATATCCCCCGCTTAGCAAAGATAGCTGGCGATTTTTTATTCTCTGCCGCTCTGTAAGGCTACGCTCTAACAATATGGTACTAAGTTGGTTAAAAAAGTTTGTGTATTTTTTCCGGTTTAAGGGACTTTCTGGCGGCAGTTTAAGAAATTCTGCCAGTGTCTGTAAAAAAGGCGACTTCATTTGGGGCCTTATTAAAGTACCGACTCCCTCCTGTGAAACAGCTTTTTGAAATTGATGCTCGAACCGTTCTGCACAAAGCTCGCATCGAGATAGGTGCTGCTGAAGCTTTTTTATTACACTCTTTTTCAGATGCATATAACCGCTTATATATAGTGACATTGTTATATTATCGATGTGGGTATTTCTCATTATTTGACTCCGTACTATCTTTTTGAAAAAGACTTTCCTGTGTCAGCTTTTGGCGAATATATTGCTTGCATTGGTCCCAATGGTCTCTAAGCCTGCCGAATTTATCCCGGTCAGGATTTCGACCTCTGGCGAATCGCAAATGTTGGGGCCTGCTTGAAAAGTTCTTTAAAACCTGCCACGATTCAAACTCTACTGTTAGGTGTCCTTTGTGTTGAATCAGGTCTGACAACCACATGCCATTATCATCTAACGAAGATAACCGCTGCCTGAAGGACATACGCAACTTTGCGAGTACCCGGTCTATTTGCGCAAGAGTTTGCACAGATTGTATCTCATCGGAAAACTGCTCGAGATTCTCATTGAGAAGCTCTGCAATAGCATTGTTCCTCCATCCGACCAGGTACAGCGCTGCAATCAATCGGTCAAACAAGGGTAAAGTAAGCAAAATCGGCTTAAGCAAGCTTAAGCACTCCTCAAAGCGGATCCATTTTTGCTGCTCAGGATTCTCTATCTCTCCGTAAATTAGCCTATATACACGGGGTGTGGGATCAATAACATTCTGTGCAAAATCCGAATAGTATCGCTCGGCAAGAGCAAAATTAACTTTTCTGTTGTCCTTTAACTCCTCTTCATTCAAAGAGTTATAGACTACTTTGCAAAGCTCTTTTGTTGTTACTTCAGGCGCGTTGGTTTCACAACTGATGTTTCTTGCTCGGCCTAAATACAGCTCTTCAAACTTCTCATATGGTATTTTCATTAGCACTCCATTTTCAAGATGATTATAACCTCTCGCTTAGCACTTGGGCAAGCGCGCGGTCTGTATCGCGCACCTAAAAGACCAAATGAAGCGCGGAAGAAACAGCGCGCGTTGCACTATGAACATTTCGAATCTATGTTTGAGCGTAAGCTCGAAGAATTATATGGAGCCGACGATGTTAGAGAAAATATTTGAGTCAGCAAGTTCTTTTCTTAAGTGCGCAATTTGCGGCGCTCTGCTTATTGCTGCCACTGCCGCCGCTATTTTTGTCGCGTTCTTCGCAGTAATGACCGCGTACAGAGTGATAGAGCTACTTTGGCGGGCCGTGTTTAGCCGGCCGTTTCCGATATAGTTTTTGGAGGTAAAGCAAATGTTCAAACCCATAAAATATGTGTTTCAGTATTTTAAGCGTTGCTGGCAGAACCCTATTCAACATCAGCGACAACGCGATGATGCTTTACACGACTCTTTCGATCCGGCGGGTGGGTTCATTCCTATCGAAACCAATATCGATGACCAGCCAGTTCCCGGCACGGTTACTCAGGGTGTTGCGATAGAAGAAAGGCTTCTGGAGAATCCCACTGGCGAGATTATAACATTCAGCCGCAGAAAAGGAATCCGGTGTGGCTGCACCCATTTTGTCTACAGCATCGACCCGGACGGTCATCAGGCTGGGCTGGGAGGGCAATGCCCATCCTGCACTGCTCAAGCTGCCCAATTGCTCAATCAGGGGGTTATCACTTTGGACCAGGCCGAAGCGATGTCACTGTATTGCACCCAATGTTCAGCTCGCTGTGTCTGTGGTGCGAGTTTCTGCCGGCGTCACATCCATCAGTTCGTCAACTTAGACAACAGTGTCATTTACCTTTGCGATGAATGCCTAAAGCACGCCGAACAAGACAAATTCTTCAAGCAAGCACTAACAATAATGTTTTCGCCGTTTCTGGACTATAAGCGCCTACCACCGCCTGCAGAAAGGAGACCTTATGATTACTAAAAATGTACGCAAATATATGTGTGTTGTACTATTTTGTGCTGCCTTAATCATCTTGCTCGTCGTCATGGCAGCGCCACGGTGGTCACGGACATGCAGGTTCTGCCGGCCAGCTGGTCGCCCTCTGCAAAGCCGGGCCGCCGTTTCATATAAGCCGTACCAGTGGTTTCAGTTCTTTGGGAGGAAGATGTCTATGCGAAATATAAAAAGAGATTTTCACTTTTCTGTCCCGGACCCTCAATCCAGATTGCAGCGTTTTAAGACGACCCGGCAAGACCCGCAGATGCTGGAGATTCGGCAGAAGCTAATGGATGCCAATCTCTGGGAAAATCCAGAGGTGCAACGCAAATTCTGGCTCGGTCAGGTCGGCACCGACAAAACACGCAGAAGAATCCGCACCGAGTTGCTTCAGCTTATAGAGCAGCATAAAGAATTATGTATGGTCCTTGACGATGCGTTTATGCCATACGCCAGTGCCGACCAAATAAGCAACAACGGGCAGGGTATTCACATTCTCGACCAGGCCGATATTCCAATGTATGCCTCTGAGTATTCATATTGCCTACTCTGGCTCGTCTTGGGCCCGCAGGGCAGTGGCAAAAGCTCTGCGGTCTTTTACCAACTCAGACAGATTCATGTGCCGGTGCAGATCCTGGACCCTAAAGGGACTTGGGAATTTCGGGCTGAGCAGATCAATTACGAGGTTATACCTGCCGAATACGTTCGGTTCGATCTGGACTACGATGAGGATAAACTACCGCTCTACTTGCACGCGGTCATGGAAGGTGTTGCTTATGCCACAGGATTACAGTTCGGGCTGAGCTGTCTTTTCGAGGCCTGCGACATTGCTTTAGCTCAACGGCAACGATTTATCGAGCAAACAGGGGAAAAAACGCCCCTTTGTCTTAAAGATATGCACCTGGCATTAAGCCTGTGCGAAACTAAAGATCCCAAACGCAAACAATACCTTGAAAGTGCTCGAACCGCCCTGGAACTGCGGCTTGGACGAAATAATCTTTTTTCAACCCGGTCTGGTCTTTCTCTCGACCGTTTTTTTGCTGGCAACTATGTGCTTCAGTGCCGATACTTTACTACAACACAATCGCGTTTCCTGGGCTGGTTCCTGCTTAACTATCTGTACTTCAAATCCTTGCACATGCCGGAAACAACCTCGCTAAAGAGTTTGCTTTGCTTCGAAGATGCCAGCAAATTTATCAGCAGGCCGGACAATATATTCGGATCGGGGGCAAAAACCAGCGTTTATCTGCACCTGTTGTCGGTGCTCAGAAGTACGGGACGGGGAGCAATTTTTGTCGACCAACTTGTCGAGCCCATCTGTGACGATGTAAAGCAGCTCTGTAACAATTGGTTGGTTGTCGGAGGCATGCGGGGGACACACAATCAATCAGAAGTTGCATCGGCAATGGGATTATCGCGGGGCCAGGCGGAAATGCTGGGCAGGCTCAAAACTCGTGACTGTGTCTGTCTTTGCCCAACAACCTATCCGTATGCGGTTAAGGGTCTGATACCCCTCGTTTCTGATCCTTTTAGAGGAACCGTTGATGAATAGCGACAGCAACAACATTTGGGTCAATATAAAGGATTGGCTCCCCCTCACAGAAATACCGCCCTGTTACCAGGACACCTGTCCCGAGAATGGAGCTACCTGTGACTCTTACTGTGCAGCCAACAAGGCTGGCCTTCCACCGGTACACCATCGTTTGCAGGGAGTCAGCGCCGTGCTCATGGAACTTTTATGGGATGCACGGGTTTATCGGTATAGCAGTGCCAGCACCAGAATCCGGCGGTTGTAAATACCTGCTCGAGCATACGAGAAAGCTAAGCGCGAAGGTTATGAAAAAGGCCTACTTATCGAGACCAGTAACGGCCAAACGACATATTTGATACTTACTGAAAAGGCTTGGGAGGCTCTTAGAAACTATCTCAAAACGCATAATTTTGCCGATAAACCATCTGTGGACCTTAATTGAAAGGAGTCGCAGATGGCTAAGAAAAGAAAGAAACTTAAAATATTGCCAACGATTTGGCAGGTACC
>Ga0315314_1001851_pt1 | contig 18126 bp, 15 predicted proteins | sample TDP9_MG_FD_203631 | JGI IMG/M metagenome (GOLD analysis project Ga0315314, IMG submission 203631) | Freshwater sediment microbial communities from Lake Towuti, South Sulawesi, Indonesia - TDP9 | ecosystem: Environmental > Aquatic > Freshwater > Lake > Sediment | place: Indonesia: South Sulawesi...
TGGCTTTCAGTGCCCAAGAACAGATTGCTGAAATGGTTCAGAATGTCCGGGCGGCCATGGACCTAATGACCCGCGAGGTCCGTTTGGCGGGTTACAAAAATTCTACCAGCACCTTCGATGGGATTGCCACTGCTGAGGCGAGCAGGATTCGTATTTTAGCTGACCTGAATGGAGATGGGGATACCTTAGATGATCGGGAAGATATTACCTACTTCTTCGACGCCAATACCCAGCAGATTTTAAGGAATTCAGTCAGCTTGCCCGTGGCGGAACACATCACTAATCTATCCTTCGTCTACACGTTAGCGGATGGGAGTATGACGAGCAGCCCGGGAAGTTTGGCGGATATCAGAAAAGTTAATATCACCATCGTGGCTCGGACGGCTCATCCGGATTTGGGTACTGGGGGGTACCGGACAATCACCTTAACGTCAGATGTTACCCCGCGCAATCTGGGTTTATAAATCTTATAAATAATGAGGGGAAAAATGATGAGTCAATCATGTTTTAGAAGAGTCTTTACCGCCGAGAGTGAAAAGGGGGCGGTCCTCATAACTGGCCTTCTGCTCGTATTCGTTCTTACGATTCTAAGTATGGCTGCGATGATGAGCACTTCAGCAGAATTAAGGATTGGGGCCAATGATCGATCGGCGAAGAGAGCCTTCTACCTGGCAGAGGCAGGATTGGAGGATGCGCGCACGCGCTTGCAGGTCTCAGCCTCAGCTTCCCCCATCCAGGATAACCAGCCTACCAACAGCAATTGGAAGGTCTTCATTGGAACTGAAGAGAAATCGAGTGGGAAAGGGTACCAAAGCGCTGATAGTAACCATATTCGATACGACAAGTTGAATTCTTCTTTAGATTATGTAGTCACCGTTACACATAAATTGGATCCTTCCGGCAATATTCTCAAATGGGGGGATAACAATGGGGATGGCATCCCCGAAGAGAATCTCGTGAAGGGGAAGAATATCTATGTCATCACATCGGATGGCTATACCCCCACCGGCGCTTACAAGACTGTTATGATAGAAGCTACCCAAGTAGCTTCAATTCCTGTTCCGGCAGCGCTTTATACAAAAGCGCACACCAAAATTCAAGGGACTTCAACATACGTAATAGGCATGGATCAGTGTGGAGCTATGAATGTGCCGGGAATTATCACCATGGCAGAAGTGACCCAAACGGGGAACCCCACCATCACCGGTGCCCCCGTACCCATTATAGAAAATTCGAGTCAGGATGTCCAAATCCAACAAATGTTCAACCAGTTCAAGGGAAATAGAAATTACTCTTATAATGTAAACGGCGATACTTTAACGGGGGGGAATTGGGGGAGCCCGGTTCCTGGTTCCACCCAACAACATCCCACCACGTGTAATGCGCAAAATGTTGTCTATTTCAACACCAACTCCACCTATGTAAAATTAACAGGGGGAACTTCGGGTTGCGGTCTCCTGCTCGTGGAAGGAGACCTTCACGTTCATGGCGGATTTCAATGGTATGGAGTTATTATCGTCACAGGCTCTGTTACTTTCACCGGTGGCGGAGGGAAGAACGTGACGGGCTCAATCCTCGCCGGTGGAAATGTTTCAGCCGACCTCATAGGTGGAGATGCCAATATCATTTACTGCAGCCAGGCGATCGAGGATCAGACAAAAAATTTACCCTTGGTTACGCTCAGGTGGGTAGAGCTATTTTCCTAAAAGGGAAGAATGGGGGAATGGGGGAATAATGAAAAGGCTAATTTATTTGATTCCTGTATTTTTCATCTTCCTGTTGAGTTCAACATCTTTCGCCGAATATGTCATCAAGCTCAAGAATGGAAGCAGTATACTGACCCAGAAGTTTTGGGAGGAAAGGGGAGAAATCAGGTATTACTATGCGGATGGAATTGCCGGCATTCCGAAAGAAAACGTTATTTCCTTTGTAACGCTAAAGGAAGCTCCCTCAGAGAAAGTCTCTTTGGCAAAAGAGAGAGCTTCCGAAATGAAGGAGGTTCAGGCGGTGCTTAATAAAGTTTCCGAGAAGAGCGTGGAGGAGTTAAGGCAAGAAGCTAAAAAAGAGGAAATTGATATTGAGTATTACAAAAAGAAAAGAGCTCTCTACGTGGCGAAGTTCGAAGAGGCCTATGAAAAGTATTTAAGAGCTACCTCGGAGCGGGATGAGGTGGCTAAGATAGAGGCCTGGAAGGATTTTAACCATTTTGGGGGGCATGTCATCGCTCTGGAACAGGATCTAAAGAAGAAAAATCATGGCGTGATTCCAGAATGGTGGAAGTAGGATAAAAAACATCGGTCATGCTCAATAGAATAAGAGGATTAATACGAGAGCATTAAGTAAAATGTCATTGCGAGGAGTCCCGCCATGGCGGCGCGACGAAGCAATCGCGATACCATAAAGTGAGATTGCCACGCTCTCCCTCCTTGAGAGGGATGGTGTGAAAAAATCCAACTACAATCCCTCTCCCTTGATGGGAGAGGGCCTCGGCCGTGAGCTCAGCCGAACGGTAGGGTGAGGGTGAAGAATTAAGGAATTCCTTTACGTTATTTATCCCCCTCCCCTTCATCGTTCGACTGAGCTCACGACGAAGTCCCCTCCCGCCAGGGGAATGGAATGATGTTCTATCCAATTTTTTCACACCTTCGGAGAGGGTGGGGAGGGGGTAAAATGGGTACGGAGGAGAAGATGGTTACTTTTAAGTATCAAGAAGATTCAGATAAAGCGGGACCAAAGCCAGAAAATGTAAACCCGGGGAAGCGGTTACAGAGAAAAAACTGCTTTGAAAGTATTATCGGCAACAGTGAAAAGATGCAGAAGGTGTTTGAGATGATTGAGGAGGCAGCGGGTATTGATGGCACCACACTAATCTTGGGAGAAAAAGGCACTGAAAAGGATTCGGTGGCTAAGGAGATTCACCAAGCCAGTTACCGGCGGGAGGAAAAATTCGTGGCGGTGAATTGTGCGGATTTAACTGGTAAACTCCTGGAAATAGAGTTGTTCGGTTATGAAAAGCGGGCCTCTGGCAATGGGAATGGCAATGGAACTGGGACGCGCGCCGGGTTTTTTGAACTGGCCAACGGTGGCACAATATTCCTGGATGAGATCGAATTCATGACTCCAACGTTACAGGCCAAGTTATTGAGAGTTCTGGGAGAGGGACAATTTGACCGGGTTGGAGGAAACGAAACTATCGAGACGGATGTAAGGGTCATTGCGGGGAGCCAGCAGAGCCTGAAAACAGCAGTTCAGGAGGGAAGGTTTCGGGAAGATTTGTTTGAACGGTTGAATGGGATGCAAATTGAAATTCCACCGTTAAGGGAGAGGAAGTCAGATCTGTCGCTCCTGGCTAAGCATTTCCTGGATCGTTACAATGGAATCAAGAAGAAAAAAATCAAGGGGATTAACAGCGAGGCGATGGGTCGCTTGAAGCAATATGACTGGCCCGGAAATGTTCGGGAATTAAGGAACACAATCAAACATCTTACGGATTTATCGGATCATGAGATTATTCGCCTCCAGGATCTGCCGGAAAAATTCCAGGCTTTTCCTGGGGCTGAGCATCGTTCGCTAAGTGAATATTTGAGAAGAAGATATGGCCCTGTTCATAATTATGCCTGAATTTGACAAGAATTTGGGGGAGCGGATGCAGAGCCTGCCCCGCAATTGATGCGAGGAATCCACAATCTTCGTTATGGTTCCCTGCTTTCGCAGGGACAGGCCTGGATTCCCGTTTTCACGGGAATGACAATTCGCGTAAACCAGCAAGAGGGCCTTTTCAAAAAGCTAAACTGTTAGCGAAGACCAATTATAGGGAAAGATAAGGAAAGGGTCGAAGATGGCGCAAAAGGGATCCATTCTGGTCGTAGATGATGAAATGGGCATTAGGGAATTGTTACAAACGATTCTCAACCCGTTCTGTGAAGTTCATACAGTCGTAGATGGGCAGGAAGCACTCAAATTTATCGAAAAAGAACAAGTCGACCTCGTAACCCTGGACCTGAAAATGCCCGGGATTTCAGGGATGGATGTCCTGCGAGAGATCAAGAAAATTAAAAATGATATCGAAGTCATTATCATCACGGGGTATGGAACTATAACAGACATCGTAGATGCCATCCGTTATGGGGCTGTGGATTTCATCCCCAAACCCTTTGACCTCGCCGAGATCATCTCCATCGTCAGAAGATCTTTTGAGAGACGAGGTTACAATCCAATCTAAATTTATGGTTGGAGGATCATTAAATAGATTAGATATAGACTGGTAGCTTGATTCGCGGCAATTTTTGCCGAAAATATAGTGGGAGACATTTGCCTTTGAACCAGGTTCGGGCCGAGGTCGCCCACTTCCGTACGCAAGGCTGATTCCATTCTTACAGAGGGCCGCCTGAAAATTTATAACGAGTGGAGAGGAAGGTAAGATGAAGCTCGACCGAATTCTGGTTGCGGATGATGAGGAGCCCATCAGGAATGTATTATACGAGGGATTAAGCAAGTTCGGTTATCGAGTCGCGCTGGCCGAAAGCGCAGAAGAAGCCCTGCGGATATTTAAGCCCGGTTCTTTTGATATTGTGATTACAGACCTCAAGATGCCTAAAATGGATGGTTTGGATTTAATAAGGATTGTCCGCAAGAAGGATGCCGAGGTATCTTTCTTTGTCATTACTGGCTATCCTACCCTTGAATCGGGCATTCAGACCTTATCTCAAGGGGTGCATGACTATATTATAAAACCCTTTCACCTGGGCGACATTCGCATAAGGATATCCCGAGTTTTGGAGAAGAAACAGCTCGAAAGGTCCATCAGGGTAATGAAAAAAATCATTTGGGCCTTGGCCATTTCCATACCTATTTGGATCAGCCTTGGCACTTATTTCGCCAGATAGAATGGCCGCAAAAGAATAGATTACCGCCGTGGCTTGCAAGGGGTAATTTTAGATTTGGCTAGCCTAAAGCCGGTGCCCTGGCTCCGATGCCCCGCCGGTGATTACGTCAGTGATTCAGATCGATAATCAATGTTATAAACTCTTTTTAATCTAAGATGCCTTCGGGGACGTCTTCTCCTTAAATCCTTAAGAGAGAAAGACATTTTGAGCGCCCAAAATCTGGCCGATTGAAAATGGGAAGCAGTTAATATATTCTAAATCTGACAGGCTCCAATCCTCTTCCGCCGAGAGCTGGGTTGAACACCAACACCAGCTAAGGGCATGGAAAAATCTGATTGCAGAGAGATCCATGAAATTGGGATGCAGCAAGAATAGTGGGGTTGCCAAAAGAATAAATTTTTCTGGGGCCGGTACCGATCAGGAGGAAATGGCCTGCTTTGGATATCAACGGATTCCGGCAGCAGAAAAGGTCAAATGGGTTCTCCGGCATTTCAATTCCATTGCCGGGAAATACGACTCCATGAATACCCTCCTGAGCTTCGGGCTGCACCATCTCTGGAAGAGAACCGCGGTGAGAGCCTTGGGATTAAAAGCTGGAGATCGAGTCATCGATGTATGCGGCGGAACGGCCGATCTTTCCATTCTGGCGGCCAAAGCAGTCGGTCCGGATGGTCGGGTAATTCTGTATGACATCAGTCGCGCCATGATAGAGGCCGGCAGACCCAAGGTGGCCAAAGCTTCCTCGAATGGAAAGGTCCGGTACGTCTTGGGAAATGCGGAGGAGATCTCCTTTGCTAACGGTCAATTTGATGCGGCCATGGTGGCCTTTGGGATACGGAACCTGACGAGAATGGAAAAAGGGCTGGAAGAGATGTTTCGGGTCCTGAAACCTGGAGGGAAGCTTTTGTGCCTGGAATTTTCCAGGCCGACCACGCCCCTGTTCAGATGGCTTTACGATCTCTATTCTTTCCAGATTATGCCCCTTGCGGGGCGGATTTTTGCTGGCTCCAGGCAGGCTTACACTTATCTTCCGGAGTCGATCCGTCTATTCCCTCTCCCGGAAGAATTGGGGGCCATCCTCAAGCGGGTGGGTTTCGGTGGCGTGACCTACCGGTATCTCACCAATGGGATTGCGGTCGTTTATATCGGGGTGAAAGCTTGAAAATTAGTGTCAGTGTGAGTGTCAGTGTGAGTATAAATTTTTTTTCTGACACTAATCACTGACACTGACACTGTTTCTTATGAAGCTAAACCTAGCGGAACGCTGGGCAGTGAATAACCCTCTCCGGGCTGTCCAGCTACGGGTGGAAATTCGCTGGATGGAAGAAAAGATGGACCTGAGACCGGGGGGTGTAATCCTGGAGGTGGGATGCGGTCGCGGTACAGGTGCGGCACTTATTCTCAGAGAGTTCCAACCTGCAATGCTCCACGCCATGGATCTCGATATCCACATGATTAAAAAAGCAAAGGATTATCTGTCGCCGGAGCAGAGGAGGAGGATCTCTTTATACATTGCCGACGTTCTGAAACTCCCCTACAGGGATGAAGTCCTGGACGCAGTTTTTGGATTTGGGGTCTTACATCACGTTCCGGATTGGCAGGGGTCTCTGTCCGAAATCTCGAGAGTTCTAAAGGTGGGGGGATTCTTTTGCTTGGAAGAGATCTATCCTTCCCTGTACCAAAACTTCCTGACCAAAAAAATTCTTCTCCATCCTAAGGAGAAGCGCTTTTCCAGCCAGGATCTGAAGGGAGCCTTGGAGGAAAGTAAATTCTCCCTGCAGGAGTTCCGGGAGGTCAAGAGCCTGGGAATTTTCGGTTTCGCCGTTAAGGGCGGGTAAGGGGGAAGGTCATCTTAGCTCCATACCAGCCAATAACTGTTACCAGAGGGATGAAGGAGAGGACCAGCAGTAAATAAAGGAACCCTGATCCGGTGAGAAGAATGAGAACATCAGGAACCATGATCCGCCAGATAAAGGTAATCACTGAAACAACCAGGAGCAGAAGGGAGAACCAAAATTTGATGGTCACAGGCCTCATCGGTCTTCCGGAATAATTCAGCCACCAGGTGAAAAGGCCGGTCAGGATTGCCACGGGAGTGAACAAGATTCCTCCTCCCAGACAGTGAAGAGCAGTAACTTCGAAAGGTCTGGTGCCAGTGATGAGGAATAGAAGATTGAACAGCGTCGCCGAGTACATGAAAACAATGGGAAAGTGAACCACCATCGGATGAGGATGGCGCCTTAAGAGAGGAAAGCGCGACAGCAGCCTGGATAGAGATTTGGGCATCGGTCTCTCAAGACCCTCCTCCTTTTTCAAAATACCCACCTGGGGAAAACGATCCAGGACTTCGGGGCCATGGGGGGCTGCTTCGATTTCGGCTGTGAGGTCATTGCCGGCATGATGGCGGTTCATATGCAGGCCGGTTTTCCACAGTCTGCTACTGCTGACATTAATGACTCTTCCTCGGTAGGCCACGTATGCGGGATTTCCAGGTTGGCCATTCCCTTTTGCTAAAGATTCCAGATTGAACTCTTTCATCAATCCATCCTTTCATTCCTGGATACGCAGATTTTCGCCGATAAACACAGCAAAAGAGAAAATTCAATCCGCCCTCTTTCTTGTACAGGAATTTCCTTTTTGGACACAGATGAACACGGATTATCAGAATATTAAAAAGGAACTAAGCGAGCCGTTATAGCCTTTGGGGTCCTTTTACCTAGTTTTAGCCTATCGCGAGGGTTAAAAATTATTCGAATTTATAGTCATCTGCTTTACCTGTGAAAATCTGTGTCCTAACTTTAAAATCCCCAAAACCTGTGTTTACCCTGTTAGATCGCAAATATCTAACTGGGTGAACCTGCGTCCAATTCCATAATCAAAACATCCAACTAATCATCGTTACCAGAAGCATGGCCAGAGGATAGTAACTGGCTCGGTTAAATAAGGCCGAAGCGTGGAAAGGAGTCTTGTTCTTAGAAAGTCGATGGGCAGGAATAAGAAGGAAGTAGAAACCTGAAAACAGGGCACCAGCCAGGAAGATGAGGCTAAGCTTGGCCGGGGACACCCAGAACATTGCCATGCTCAAAGCCAAAGTAATGATGAGGGAAGAATAGAGAATCACGATGGACCTTTCGGCACCAAATTGGACGGGAATTGTTTTGGCTTGAAGTTGCCTGTCTTCCTCCAGGTCAATCCAATCATTGGGTACATTCTGCCCTCCGATTTCCCAAAAAAATAGCCATAAGAACAAGACAGCTAAGAAAAAAGCGTTTGGGTGCGGCTCCACGGCAAACACGGCGGCCATTCCTCCTGAATTCTTGACCACTCCACTGATGATTGCGCGAAGATAGCTTACCTTGAGCAGAAGGCAATAAAAAACTTCGAGGAGACAGGCGACCAAAAAAATAAGCAGGCAGAGCGGATTCAGAAGGAAAGAACCGACCGCGGCCAGAAGCGCCCATCCCCCCATCCAAAAAATCCCTTCCTTATAACTCAACATTCCTTGGGCCATAGGGTGACGCACAAATACTGAGTCCAGATCCCGATTGGAAGTTTGGAGACTGCCCCCCTTGATCTTTTTTCGGTCCACTGGATAATCGATCACATCGTTCAGGGCATATACGGCTGTATACCCCGCGAAAGATGTGATCAGGCCCAAACCAATCGTTGCCGGGGGAGGAAAGGCCCCGAGCCAGAGGATGGCGCTTACACCTGGTGTGGCCATATCCAACAACCCGTGGGGAGTCCTGGAAAGGGCCCAAAAGAGTCTCAGGCGCGAGAGTCCAGCTTTATTTTGGACAGAAGCAGTTTTCGAGGCCATTCCTTATGCCGGAGGTTTATAATTTTATACTCTCATCTTTTCTCGGCGGATGGCAAATAAAAAATGAGGATTTTAAAAATTATTTGAAATCCCCCGCCGGATTCCCTATAATTTTTTTAAGGTCCTTTTAACTTTCTAACATAAAGATTCCCAATCGTAACCCTCTCCTATCAATCCTTTTGTCCTACGAAAGAAAGAGTTGAGTGGGGGGTATCGTTTTCTTAAACAGGCAGGACGGTAGAAGTGCTGTTGTCACGGATAAAAATTTTTATCTGGCCCATCCGCGAAAATCTGCGTCCCAAATAATTTAAGGATAAGAAAATGGCAGATTTCTCACGTCGGGACTTCTTGAAAGCTGTTTCTCTAACTGGGACTGCAGCCGTCATGGGCTGTTCCTCAGAATCCGCCAGAAAATTAATTCCCTACATCATCCCTCCGGAAGACCTCATCCCGGGTGAAGCTTCCTGGTATGCCACTACCTGCCGGGAATGCCCGGCTGGTTGCGGCATGCTGGCTAAAAACCGAGACGGTCATATTATTAAAGTAGAAGGCAACCCCCTTCATCCAGTAAACCAGGGAAGGCTCTGTGCCCGTGGCCAAGCCTCGGTGCAAGGTCTTTACAATCCGGAGCGCTACCGCGGGCCCTCGCGGAGGAAAGCGGATGGGAGCCTTGAACGCATCTCCTGGGAAGCAGCCAAAAAACTCCTAACGGAGAAGCTCGCGGAGCTGAAAAGGAAGGGAGGAAAGGAACGCGTCGTCTTCCTGACTGAGCTGATCACGGGCACGCTGCAAAGCTTGATCACGCAGTGGCTCAGGGAGTCGGGCGCGAGCGGGCCGGTACTCTATGAGCCTTTTGCCTACGAGCCTCTCCGGAAGGCGAATCAGGTAGTTTTTGGTATGGATAGGATTCCTACCTACTACATCGATCAGGCTGATTTCCTCCTTTCTTTCAGCGCCAACTTCCTGGAGACCTGGCTTTCCAACGTCCAGTATGCTCGCCAGTTTGCTTCTTTTCATGGACCGGGTGAAAAAGGGAAGAATTTCTTCATCTATGTGGGGCCCCGGCTTTCCATGACCGCGGCAAATGCCGATCACTGGATCGCCGTGTCGCCAGAAAACCAATCACTGGTGGCCCTGGGAATCCTCCATCTTCTCCTGGCCCGTGGCTTCTCCCTTAGTATCAAGGAAGAACAAAGAGCTGCTCTGGAGGCAAAGGTCAAGGACCTTTCTGCTGAGATGGTTGAGGAGAGGACAGGGGTAAAGGCTCAGATGCTCAAAATAGTGGCCCAAAAGTTTGCCGAGTCCGGGAAAGCTCTGGTTCTGGCGGAAGGGCTGTCCTGCGCCGATACTCGGGCCACTGAAACGGCTGTTGCTGCAAATCTCCTCTGTGCGCTCTCTCCGGGTATCCGTCATACTACTGATTTTGACAACCCTTCCTCCCTGGGAGGGGTGGTTCGAGGGGAGAAGATGAAGGAATTGACCCAGAGAATGCTCGCAGGGGAAGTCGAACTCTTGCTGATCGATCGGGCCAATCCGCTTTTTCATCTTCCCCCGGCCTGGGAATTTCTGCGAGCCCTTAAAAGCGTTCCTATGGTGGTGAGCTTCTCCAGCTTCCCCGATGAGACCACCGAGCAGGCTCACCTCATCCTGCCCACGCACACTTTCCTGGAATCCTGGGGTGATTACAGCCCGAGAAAAAATGTGGAGGGGCTGCTCCAGCCCGTTATGGGGCCTGTTTTCAACACCCGGCAACTGGGGGATATTCTTATTTCTACGGGTAAAAAATTGGCCGGAGAGAAAAAATTCCCATGGAAAAATTTCTATGAAATGCTCCGTCTGGCGTGGGGGAAGAAAGGGGAGGGGAGGGGACCTTCCGAAGTCTTTTGGCAGGAGAGCCTGCAGAGAGGAGGAACCTGGAGCGCGCGAGGGAAGGAATCGCTCAAGTTATATTCGGGTTCGTTAGATTTCACTTTCCTCCAACCTCCTTCGCTTCCCGAAAAAACAGAGAAGCATTTCCATTTTGTCGTCTACCCGACCATCCAGTTCTTTGACGGGCGCAATGCCAACCGGCCTTTCCTTCAGGAGCTGCCCGACCCCATGACCAGCATAACCTGGGGAGGATGGGTAGAAATAAATATGGAAAAGGCCAAAAAGCTGGGGATCTCGAAGGGGGATGTTCTTGCCTTGCACTCCGCGCATGGAACGTTACACGCTCCGGCTTACCCCTATGCGGGAATTCCCGAAGGGATCTTGGCTATGCCCATCGGGCAGGGGCATCTGGCCTTTGGCCGGTTCGCTAATAGTGAGTCAGGAAACCCGGGCAAGTTAGTTTCTCCGAAAACCGATCCTGTCTCTGGCGGAATCATCCGGTCCGTCTCGGAAGTGACCGTTGAAAAACTGGGTCGATCTATTCCTACGGCCAACACGGATGGCAGTCTTTACCAGCACGGGAGAAATCTGGCTCAGGCAGTCTCTTGGGGGGAATATCGGGCATGGAAATCAGAAGGCATGAAGCCCCCCATTACGCTGCCTCTTCCCGCAGGATTTTCCCGGAGAAATGATTTTTACAAGCCCCATGAGCATGTTGATTACCGCTGGGCTATGGTGGTTGACCTGGACCGTTGCATCGGCTGCGGCGCCTGCGTGGTGGCCTGTTATGCGGAAAACAACGTGGCTGTCGTGGGAAAGGAGCAGGTCCTACGGGGTCGCGAAATGTCCTGGCTGCGCATCGAGCGATACTTTGAGCCCGAAAACTCCAAGCCCGCAGAAGGGCCCAGGATCCGCTTCCTTCCAATGCTCTGCCACCATTGCGATGAAGCCCCCTGCGAACCCGTCTGTCCCGTCTTCGCGCCCCAGCATAGTCCGGAAGGTATCAATAACCAGGTGTACAATCGTTGTATCGGAACCCGTTTTTGTTCTCAGAACTGCCCTTGGAAAATTCGCCGGTTCAACTGGTTCACCTATGAACACCCCGAGCCATTAAATTGGCACCTCAACCCCGATGTGACCGTCCGGCACAAGGGGGTTATGGAGAAATGTTCTTTTTGCATCCAGCGGATCGTGGCGGCCAAGGTCATCGCCCGAAACGAAGGAAGAAAGGTCCGCGACGGAGAATTCACCACCGCCTGCGCCCAGACCTGTCCGGCGGACGTCCTGACTTTCGGGAATCTTTTGCACCCGGGGAGCCGGGTCTCGAAATTGATTCGCGACCCCCGAGCCTACCAGGCGTTGGGAAATTTGAATACGAAGCCGGCGGTCATTTATCTGAAAAAGATTACCCAGGAACTGTAAAGACAAGGTTAAGGTTGAGGATGAGGTTGAAAAAAAGATAAGGTTTAGGTTGAGGTTAAGGTTGAGGAAAAAAATTCCTTAGCCTTAACCTTAACCTCGGAGTTCCTCTTTGGAATTTCTCAGCTATAAAGATGTGAACCAGGAGATATTGCGGACCCTGTCTCCAGCATCCCGGCATTATTATCTCGTCGTGGGGCTTCTGTTTCTGGTGGTCATGGCCGGGGCCGTCATCTGGTACTACCAGATCGTTACCGGTTTGGGTGTAACCGGGCTCTTGCATCCGACCATGTGGGCTCCCTACCTGGTCCAATTCGTCTTCTGGATCGGGATCGCCCACTCGGGCACTTTGATCTCCGCCATTCTCTACCTCTTCCGGGCTCGATGGCGCACGGCCATTGCCCGCAGTTCCGAGGCCATGACCGTCTTTGCCGTGATGATTGCCGGGCTCTTTCCCTTCATCCACCTGGGGAGGGTCTGGATCTTTTATTGGATCATCCCCTATCCCAACCAGCGGACCCTGTGGCCGGACTTTCAATCCCCCTTGATCTTCGACTTTTTGGCTATCTCTACCTATCTCACCGTAAGCGTGCTTTTCTGGTTTACTGGGCTCATCCCGGATTTAGCCGCCGTCCGAGACCGCTCTCAGGGAATACGGCGGAAAATTTACGGCTTTTTCTCCCTGGGCTGGACCGGCACCGACCGGCAGTGGCACCACTACGGAACCGCTTACCTATTGCTGGCCGGCCTGGCCACTCCCCTGGTCATCTCGGTGCACAGCGTGGTCTCCTGGGACTTCGCCCTGGCGATCATCCCCGGATACCACAGCACGATCTTCGCCCCCTACTTCGTGGCCGGGGCCATTCATTCCGGCCTGGCCATGGTCCTGACCTTACTGATTCCCCTGCGGCGGATTTTCCGCTTCGAAAAGATCATCACCCTCAAAGACCTGGAGTCCATCGCCAAGACGACGATCCTCACCGGGCTCATCATTGGCTACTCCTACATTATCGAATTCTTCATGGCCTGGTACAGCGGGAACATCTTTGAAAAGCAGACCTTCCTCTTCCGGGCCATCGGTCATTATGGGCTCATGTTCTGGATCATGGTGGTGGGCAACGTAGTAGCCCCGCTCCTCTTCTTCTGCAAGAAGATTCGAACCAGCCTGGGGTGGCTTTTTGCCCTTGCCATCCTCATCAACGTCGGCATGTGGACCGAACGCTTCGCGATCATCATCGGGTCCATGGCCCAGGACTTCCTCCCCTACAACTGGGGTTTTTACACCCCCCGCTGGGTGGAAATCAGCATTATCGCAGGCTCCTTCTGCCTCTTCCTGTTTCTCTTCCTCCTCTTTGCCAAGTTTCTTCCCTCTGTATCTATCGCCGAGGTCAAGGAAGACATCACTCCTCTCCATAGAGGAAAAGGAAAGCGAGATCACCATGGCGCGTAACCCCGGTCTGCTGGGCATCTTTCCCTATTTAGATGACCTTCTGGCAGCTCTGAGAAATTTGAAAGAAGCCCGTTCCAACATTCTTGCGGTATTCTCCCCCATCCATTTTTCCGAAATTCAGGTGATTATGGGATATAAACCCAGCTTAGTCAGATACTTTGCCCTCATCGGGGGAATTCTGGGCGGCACTGGCCTGGTGAGTCTGGCGGTCTATGCCCATCTGAGTTTTAGGTTAAACACCGGTGGCAAGCCCGTTCTGGCCTGGATCCCCTTCGTCGTGCCCTTCTTCGAGGGAACGGTACTCCTGGCTGTAATCTTTACCGTGGTGGCCTGGGTGCTCAAGGGACGATTGCCCCGAGTGCGCCTTACCAGTGCCTATGATCCGCGCTTTTCCGAGGACCGCTTTGGAGTCCTCGTGGCCTGCAAAGATGGGGAACGGGATACGATCTTGAAAATCCTGAAGGATGCAGGGGCGGAGGAGGTCCGTGATGTTGCCGGCTGAAAAGGAGGGTCCGCCTCTGGTTGCCCGGATTCCTCGCTCCTGGATGCTTCTTTTTGCCTCTCTCGCTTTAGGCGGGGCAATTGCTTTCCTGGCCGGGGCCTCAGGCCCTGATTCCCTGAGAGCCTGGCAGGCCTTTTTGATCAATTACGTCTTCTGGACCGGCCTCTCTTTCGGGGCGGTCCTGTTTGTGGCCGTTTTAAACATGGTCGATGCCGTGTGGGGGCGCCCGTTGAAGCGCCTGGCTGAAGCTTTCGGAGCCTTCCTGCCCGTATCTTTTTTGCTGTTCTGGGCCCTGTACATCGGTCGGGCAGAGATCTTCCCCTGGGTGCGGGAGCCGTTTCATGGAAAAGAAGCCTGGTTGAACGCAGGGTTTATGTTCGCGCGGAATGGAGCCGGCCTCTTTGTCCTAGTCACTCTTTGTCTGGGCTTGATCTATTGCTCGGTGAAGGCCGACAGAAAATTTTTAGCCCGTTCCACAGGAGCCGTCCTGCCTGCCCCTTTGACCGAGGCGCGCGAAGAAATCTACTGGAGGGCCCAGCAGATCCTCTCCCCGCTGATCGGGATCTTTTACGCCTTTGTCTTAAGCCTTTTGGCTTTTGATCTTATCATGTCCCTCGACCCCCACTGGTACAGCACCCTCTTCGGAGCATATTATTTCATGAGCAGTTTCTACCTGGCTCTTTCCGCCCTTTATCTTCTTTCCCAGGTCTTCCTAAAGATTTCGGGCCTGAGAGACCATATTAGTGGATACCTTCATCCCCACCATATTCATGACCTGGGAAAGCTTGTTTTTGCCTTCTGCCTTTTCACCGGATATCTCTTCTACGTGCAGTTCCTGGTGATCTGGTATGGAAACCTCCCTGAAGAAACCCGTTATGTCATCTTACGGGTCCGTTTCACACCCTGGGAGCCCATAGCCTGGGCCATCCTGGGTTTGATCTTTATCCTCCCCTTTTTAGGATTACTCCGCCGAAAGATCAAGATGAACCCGATCGCGATATTCCTCATCAGTGGAATGATTCTGGTGGGGATGTGGCTGGAGCGGTTTATCCTGGTTGCTCCCTCCATCTGGAAAGGAAGCTCGCTCCCCCTGGGGGCTCTGGAGGTATTGATTACAGCGGGATTCTTCGGGATCGTGGCCTTGAGCATGGTTGTCTTTTTGCGCAGGGTCCCTCTCGTCCCTATATCTGACCCATTGTTTCAGAAATCCGTGGAATTTCATGAGGAGAGAGAGAAACCCTGATCGAGCAAATGACCTTAACGATCCGTTCCTTAAAACATTTCATAAAATATCTCCCCTCCCCTCGCGGGAGGGGATTAAGGGGAGGGGGATCGTTAGGTATTCACCCCCACCCAGCCCCTCCCCCGTCGAGGGGGAGGGACCAAATCATAAAAAGCTCAAGTCTTGAGGTAGAAATTGGCATGAAGGAAAACATAAAACAAGAGACAGAACCGGGGCGGGGATATGTCTGGTTAGGGGTCATCGCCCTCCTCTTTGCTGTCCTGGTCTACTTTTGGTATTATTACCCCGAAGCGGGACTGGGACCGCAGCAGCCCATTTATTTCAGTCATCGGGTACACGCTGGGGTGAAGGAGATCGATTGCCGTTTCTGTCACCCCTTTGTCGAGCGGTCGCGAAATGCTGGGATTCCGCCCATGGAAAAATGTTTCTTTTGTCATAAATATATCATCCCCGGGCATCCTCAAATTCTAAAAGAAAAGGAGCATTACGATCAGAAAAAACCAGTTTCCTGGGTGCGCCTCTATTGGGTTCCTGACTTTGTCTTTTTCAACCACATTCCCCACATCAAGTGGGCTGGACTGGATTGTTCCGAATGCCATGGGAACGTAAAGGCGATGGATCGCCTGATGCCGGTGAATTTTGAGATGGGCTTCTGCATCGGCTGCCACCGGAAGATGGGGGCCCAGTTGGATTGCTGGTTAGCATGTCATAGGTAAGAAAGTGCCTCGAGTTGGGAGTGCTTAGAGTTCGGAGTGCCTACAATTAGAATGCGCTGACGCGCAAGAACAGGTTTAGCCAAATGGATAACAGGGAGTTTGGGAAAAAGCTTGAAAGGCGTACTCGAGATTTCGCAATCCTGATCATTCGATTATCAGGAAAATACCGAATAGCCCCGAGGCAAGAGTAATACGAGGTCAATTGACGAAATCAGGGACGTCGATTGGCGCTAATTATCGGGAGGCCAACCGTTCCCGCAGCAGAGCTGACTTTAAAAACAGAATTGCGATTTGCGAAAGTGAAGCGAGTGAGACTGAATATTGGCTGGATATAGTCGCCCAATTAGAATGGTTACCATGGGGAAAACTAAAGCCTGTATACGATGAATGTGGTGAATTGCTTGCTATTTTCACTTCAATTGGCAAAAAAATGTAAATGACGTAATTTGGCCTTTTCCTTTATTAACTCTAGGCACTCCGAACTTTAGGCACTCTAGGCACTTTATGAATTCAACTCTTCAGAGAGGAATGGATTTTGCAATTTCTGAAGAATGAGCCCCATGGAACCGTGAAGGCCTTTTTCTTGAGCTCGGCCGCTTGGATGGTGGCAGGAAGCCTGTCCGGGTTCATCGGCGCGATTGAGATGGTCGCTCCGGACCTGCTGGGCAATATCCCCTGGATCGTCTTCGGGAGGATCCGCCAGATTCACACCAATCTGGTCATGTTCGCCTTCGTTGGGTCTGCACTGGTGGGAGCGGCCCACTACCTGGTGCCTGCCCTCCTCCGCACCCCTCTTTACAGCGAAGGCATAGGCAAAGCCTGCGTGTGGCTCTGGAACCTGGCCCTGGTGGCAGGGGTGATCACTCTGGCCATGGGCTACAGCCAAAATCGGGAGTATGCCGAGTTGATCTGGCCCATCGACATCGGGGTTTTGATCGTGTTGGCTCTGATCTTCTACAACCTTTTCCAGACTTTAAAACGGCGCCAGGAAAATCTATTGTACGTTTCCGTCTGGTATGTATTCGGTGCGGTCATCTTTACCTTTTTCAGCTACTTCTTTGGAAACGCGGTCTGGAATCCCGAAACGGGTTCCCTCATCGGCATGCCCGATGCCATCTTAGCCTGGTTTTACGGGCACAATATCCTCGGATTTTTTTTCACCCCCCTGGCAGTGGCGATCGCTTATTACATCATTCCCATCGTTAGCCGGGCTCCGCTTTACAGCCATACCCTCTCTCTGGTCGGTTTCTGGTCCATCCTGATGATGTACTCCCATATCGGGACCCATCACCTCTTACAGGCTCCGGCACCGACCTGGTTGAAGGTCATAGCGATCACTGGCAGCGTGGGGATGCTCATTCCCGTGATGACCGTGCTCATAAATCTGTGGCTTACCATGCGGGGTCGTCTGGGAAACATCCACTCCGATGTGGGGGGCAAGTTCGTCTTTGCTGGCAGTGTCTGGTATCTACTTACCTGTCTGCAGGGCCCCCTGCAATCTCTCCCCTATGTCCAGCAGCTCACTCATTTTACCAACTGGGTGATTGCCCACGCTCACATGGGAGTTCTGGGTTTTGCAGGCATGACGGCCTTAGGAGGAATCTATTTCCTTCTTCCGCGCATAACCGGCCGGCCCCTCTACAGCGCCCGCCTGGCTGACCTCCAATACTGGCTCGTTCTCATAGGAGTAACCGGATTCTTTGTGGTATTAACGATTGCGGGGCTGATCCAGGGCAACGCGTGGTTGAACGGGGAGACCGTTTACCGGGTCCTACCCCAAATTTATGTATACATGGTCCTTCGGGCGTCTATCGGGATTTTCATCGTGAGCGGAGCGGTGATTGGCCTGTATAATATTGGCATGAGTATCTACGGCTCCAGGGGGAAAAAGTCATGAAGATGACCCCTAAACTTTTGATCGGCGGGTCCCTCATCATCTTTGCGGCCGTATATTCCATTACGGTCATTCTTCCGGGACTCACCCTCAGCGATCGGCCGTCGGAAATTTTTCGGCCCCGGAGCCCCCTCGAGGAAGAAGGACGGAAGGTCTTCATCCAGAACGGATGTTCCTACTGCCACAGCCAGTATATCCGGTCGATGGATTGGGATATAGGAGCGGAGCGGGTTGCCCAGGCAGGAGACTACATCCAGGACCGCCCCCACCAATTGGGTTCTGTGCGCACCGGCCCGGACCTGTCCCAGGAAGGGGGAGAGCATCCCG
>Ga0315314_1001853_pt1 | contig 18113 bp, 19 predicted proteins | sample TDP9_MG_FD_203631 | JGI IMG/M metagenome (GOLD analysis project Ga0315314, IMG submission 203631) | Freshwater sediment microbial communities from Lake Towuti, South Sulawesi, Indonesia - TDP9 | ecosystem: Environmental > Aquatic > Freshwater > Lake > Sediment | place: Indonesia: South Sulawesi...
AACTGGAAATGAGGAGGAAAAGCTTGTCTTATCGCGTTCATCGTGATGAGAAAGCATGGTTATTGCCTCGGTTGTTTCTCCTCTCCTTAGTGATGATGACTCCAGCAGCGTGTGCTCAGGCAGCGTCTATTGACGCAACCACCGAGCGGGTTGAGATACAGCAAATGTTTTTTATAACGGACGGACACCGATATCATCCCATCGACTTTTATGCTTATGGCAAAAAAATACAGGGTGAATGGACAGTACTTATAATATATTATGATGCGTTCAAGGATTTTAGTACCGCTTTTGGCTACCCTGCAGCCCCCGAGTACAGATGTGAGTTCACTGTTTCCATCACGAGCGAATCCGTCATCATTTATGCGTCTAGATACTACTATGACCCGAATGAAGCTGAGGAAACACTTAATATGCAATTTACGGGTTTGCGCGATCACGCGCGCGGTTCCTTCGACCCTATATCCTACTCTGTCTCCTATGTGCTCGATTGGTTCGACCTAACCTGGCCCGACATCGTCTACAATGGATCTGGTAACGTTACGGGATTTGTCTTTGCCTTTCCACCGCCCTAATCCAAACTAAGAGAAGGAAGAGGAATTGCCGCCCATAAGAGTGGCTAAACAGAAATGCACAGGCGGATGCGGACACAAGCAAACATGCTTACAGCGACAGGTAATTGGCTCAAGGGAAACATTATTCTTCTTTAGTTAGGAAATTTCTCAACCAATCTGTGAATCTCGGTGAAAGTTCATTCACAAGTTTTCCAGCTTCAAGAAGAAGCCTTTCATAATTTAGTTCCGTGTATTCATGGATGAGTATGTTTCTTAACTTGGCTAGCCTGCTGACGCTAGCGGCCATCCTGCTGTCCATCAAGTTTGCTTCAGCAATTCTGAGCGGATAATCAGAGTAGTATTCAGCTAATCCAAGCCTCTTGGCCGAAACTATGTGGCGGCATATGTCCAGCATAGCCTCTATCGTCCTATGCATGACTCTTTCAAACGCGTAAGCTCTTTCCAGGTCTGTTAAAAGCCAGGAAACATCCTTGCCCACGTATTTTTCTTTCATCATCGTTATGTTCCGTAATAGTTCATCAAGCCTTTTTAGTAATAGTTTTCTGTCGATTCGTGAGTCTTCTTTCAGCCATAAATTGCACAGATATTCACAGTCCACGTTATAAACGGGATAGTTTTCCACGACATCGCTAATTAGCGCACTTTCTGCATCCCTTTTGTTTACAAGTTTTATGCCGTGAGTTAAAACCTTGTGTTTTAAAGGTAAGCCGGCTTTATCGATGTCTGCGATGTCTACCCTATCCTCTGGAACCTTCAGGATCCTTGCGATTTCTCCGGTTAGGGTGGCGATGGTGCCCAAGTCATCTTTGGACTCCAATTTTAAGGCTAAGTCGATGTCGTGGGCGCTTAAGCCTTCTTCAGCTATAGAGCCGAATAGATATGCTAAAATAACCTCGTCATGTTTGCTAAGGAGTTCCCGTAGAGACTCTAAACTTTCCTTTCTAGAGATTTTAAGGTCATCAGCCAATTTTTCATGCCCTCTCAACTGTCTACATACAGAATGTTTATTCTTAGACATAAGTAATTAATGCTTCCTGAGACTTAAACAATTCAAACCAACCTCAATAGGCAACTCGCTCAACTCCCACTAATGGGATTAACGGGTGCAAGACCCAAAACGATGTGAAGAAAAACCCACAAACTTAAAACTTTCGAGGATTCTCTTCTAAAGCCTTAGAGGCGGATGTGAAGAAAGTGGTTGCGATCACGCAAACCACCAAACCCTAGAAAAACAACTCCTAACATGGTTCCAAATCCAAAAACAGATAAAACCTATTTAACTATTTCAACCTTAAACTCCTTCCTCACCGATTTAACATGCGTAAAATGTTCATCCACCGTCAAAAGCACCAAACCCCCTCTTATACACACAGAAGCTATCAAAACATCAACCGCTGGAATGGGCTTCCCAACTCTGAGAAGAGAAGCAGACACCTTCAAAGCCGCATCATAATCCTCAACAGTAGGATAAATCACACCCAACTCCTTAAGCTCCAAAGCCTTCGGAAACTCGATAACATTAAATATGGTTGTAAAGCCCTTCGCAACCTCCTTCCCGCCTTTCAAAAGTCCTATGAGCGCGCTTGTATCATAGACAACCTCTTCCATTCAAGCTCCCTCGCCTTCGCATAATACTCCATAGCCTTCTCCAAACTTACGGAGCTCACATCCAAATCAGACTCCCTCAACATCCCAGCCAACGCATCAGAAGAAGCAACACCACGCTCCATAACCTCAAGACGCCCAATATACTCCGCTAAAGCCTTCCTCACAACCTCACTCCACTTAACCTCAGAATACTTCTTCATCTTATTATACAAATCTTCTGGAATGGAGACGGTTATGTTAACCATGACCGATCGATAATAAATTCACATATTTAAGTATTTCCACAGGAAAACGCATTCACACTATGCAAATCCCTTAACTGGAAAAATTGGAGCATACAGACCTGCTCGCAGTCTGACTTACCTCCATCCTAGAATTGTGAAAGAACAAGCGCGCGCTTTTTATGTTCCAAAAAGGACATAAGGATAAAAGTCAGACAGATCAAATTAAAGATGAAAAATCCGAATTGACATCGCTGGTATATCCTCTTCCTTCTCGTCTATCACCCTCACCCCTTTCTCTTGAACCTTTGGGAGCTCTCTCGAGAATTCCTCGGCTTCTATGGTTTAGATGCTAGCTCAATTTCATTTTCTGAAACGCCATCTAGGACGCTTCCGTAGAGGGGGTCTGGGCCTAGCTCCCTCATGACCTTTTCCACAGCTTCTTTTGGGCTTAACCCTCCCGAGTATAGAGCTGTTACGAGCCTTATGGTTACAGCGTCCGAGTAGGAGGGGTCGACGTAGCCGTTCCATGCTATGTAGGCTTTGGCTCCTCTCTCGAAGAGCCTCTTTATGGAATATGCGCTTCCCGTCCCGTTGCATCCCATCAATGATTGTGGAGCCCTTCAAACCCCCAAGGTCGTTTATTCCTAAGAAGGCTGAGTTTAATGCGAAGTAAGGTGGTTGCCTTCAGCCTATGAGTAAGGCCTCCGCTAACCAAGCGGCTTTCCCCTGCCCTATCTTGGCAGGGTTAGGTGAGCGCGCTATTCTATCTCTTTTGGTATTCAATGTGGGAGCAAACAATCATGATGTAGCTATCTCACGAAGACGCAACACTACTTCTAAGACCCCTTTTTTATCGCTCCTATCCTGAGGATACACCAGAATCCCGATACGATATGTTACCTCGTGAAGTATCGCTGTGGATGTAACTTGTCCTGTCAGAGCCTGTTTTCGCAAGGCGAAAGGGTTATGTCAACATTCAAGGAATCGTAAATAATGACCGTGCATTCAGAGATAAAAAGGTGTGCTCATGGTTAAGTTTGGTTTCCTAACGGTGCCTCGATGGGCTGGGCGTGAAACAGCCGAGCTCTTCAAGTTAGCTGAGGATGTAGGGATGGAGTATGCGTGGGTCGCGGACTACGCAAATTCACAGTGCCCATACTCGGTCTTGACGATGACGGCGTTAACCACCAGGAAGGTTAAGTTGGGGCCGTGCTCGACCAACCCCTATACCCGCCATCCGGCTGTGACGGCGGCCTCGATGGCTACCATCAACGAGCTGTCTAACGGGCGCGCTATTCTGGGAATGGCTGCAGGCGACGAAGCGACTCTCAGATCCATGGGCATTGCGCGTGAAGCGCCGGCCACGGCGATAAGGGAAGCCGTTGAGGTTATCAGAAAGATCGTCTCCGGCGAGACTGTTAACTATGAAGGCAGAAGGATCAAGCTCTCCGGCTTTCGCCTCTTCTACAAGCCTACGCAAGTGTTTCCGATCTACATAGGGGCTAGAGGCCCCCAGATCTTGCGGTTAGCAGGCGAGATCGCTGACGGCGTTCTCCTCGACATGTCCCATCCGCTCGAAGTGAAAATGGCCCTAGAGAAGGTTAAGGAGGGCGTTGCAAGCGCCAAAAGAGACGTAAAGGAGTTGGATCTAGCCACCTGCACGATCTTCTCTGTTGGGAAAAAGCTTGAAGACGCGAAAAGGTCGGTGAGATGGATCGTGGCACTGATGACGTCTAGCGCCCCACGGGAGGTGCTGGAGAGGCATAAGATCGACTACGAAAGAGCCGAAGCCGTGAGACACGCCATAGCTAAGGAGGGCTTAGATAAAGCTGCAACTCTAGTAACCGATGAGATGATAGAGGCCTTTTCCGTGACTGGAACGCCTGATCACTGTATCAGCGTCCTCGAGAAGTTAGCCAAGACAGAGCTGACCCAGATCATATTATCAAACGTCGGGTTTAGCAGTGAAAGCATAAGAAAGCATCTTGAGATCATCGGGGCGGAGATACTCCCCCACTTCAGGACGTAAAGAACAGAACACAGGCTTAGCTCAAACAAGTAAAGAAAAATGGATTGACCGTAACCCTATCCTCTTATTTCCCTTCATCTCACCTGAAAGGTTTTTATTTGAAGCCATATTAATTCAAAGTTGGTTAATAGAATGAGGTGATGACCGTGCCGGTTGTGTTAGTTGAAATGTGGGAGGGCAGAACTGAGGAGCAGAAAGAAAAGCTGATGAAGGGAATAATGAAAGCTTTCGAAGCAATCGGAGTAAAGAAAGAGAAAGTTACTATAGTCATACACGACACACCCAAAAGCAACTGGGGCATCGAAGGAGAACAAGCATCAAAAACAAACCCTTAAAACCCATAACTCTTCAAGGTATGACATATTAAGAAGTTTAATAGTTACTTCGCCGCATCAATTTTTAACCATATACACTTTTTCGCATGCTGTTCATCGCCATTATTATCCTAGTGCTTACCTCGGTTCTAAATTTTGCGTGAAGGGTCGGTATAGCGAAAGCGTCTATGGTGAGGTTGTGGGTCGTCTAGCTAGCGCTCTCAGGTTTTATTAGGGATAGCCTCATAGCATTTAATATCACTGCGAGAGACAGCCCCATGTCTCCGACTCCGACGGCGAGCCACAGGGTTACTAAGCCTGGGAAGGCTAGAACGGCGAAGGCGCTCTTGATCAGCAGCGAAGCGGCTATGTTGGTCTTCATGACCCTGACTGTTCTCCTGCTCAGGTCAACGAGGTAGGGCAGTTTGGAGAGGTCGTCTTCCATGAGAGCTACGTCGGCTGTCTCAAGCGCCACGTCGCTTCCGATGGCGCCCATCACCACACCGATATCCGCCTCGGCCAAGGCTGGAGCGTCGTTGACCCCGTCGCCCACCATGACCACTTCCTTCCGGCTGTTCCCCCTCAAGCCCTCAACCTTCTTTATTTTGTCTTCCGGCGATAGCTCGGCGAAGTATTCGTCGATAGCCATTCTCTTCGCCACGGCTCTAGCCGTTCTCTCGTTGTCGCCAGACATCATCGCCGTTTTTATTCCCTTTTTCTTCAGTTCGCTTATGGCTTCGACGGCTACATCCCTTATCCTATCCATAACCGCGACGGCGCCGACGAACTCTCCTTCCCTTCCAACCAAGACCACAGTCTTGCCCTCCTCCTCAAGCTTTTCAACATATTCCTCGGGGAAATCGATCGCGAGTTCTTTGAACAGCTTTTTGTTGCCCACGTGCCAAACGCTGCTCTCGATTCTGCCTCTCACACCCTTCCCCGGAATGGATGTAAAGGCGTCCACGCTCTCAAGCCGTAGCCCCTCCGTCTTAGCTTTCTTAACCATCGCCGAGGCGATAGGATGCTCCGAGAGGCTCTCCAGCGACGCCGCCACCGTCAAAACCTCTTCTCTGGAGCCTCTCCGAGGCGCTACATCCGTTACCTCCAGCCTTCCCTCAGTTAGTGTGCCCGTTTTGTCGAAGGCGAAGACCTTCGCCCTGCTGATCTCCTCGAGGTAAACTCCCCCTTTTATGAGAACTCCGTTCCTTGCCGCGCTCGTCATGCCCGACACTATCGAAACCGGGGTGGAGATGGCCAGTGCGCAGGGGCATGAGACGACGAGGAGGACCAGGGATTTGTAGAGCCAATCGGCGAACGGCAACCCAAAGAGTAGGGTTGGTATCGTTGCAACCAGCATCGCCGCGAACACAACGGAGGGCGTGTAATACTTTGAGAACCTCTCCACAAATTTTTCGGTTGGCGACTTCTGTTTCTGGGCCTCCTCGACCAGCCTAACTATTTTTGAGAGCAGGGTTTCATCAGCCCTTTTCGTCACGCGAACCTCGATGTATCCCTCGCAGTTCATGGTCCCGGCGTAAACCTCGTCGTCAACTACCTTCGAGACCGGTATCGACTCACCCGTGATCATGGCTTGGTTAACGTACGAAAAACCCTTAACGACCACGCCGTCTAAAGGGATCTTTTCGCCAGGTCTAACGATGACCACGTCGTTAACGGCAACCTCGTGCGCATGAACCTCAACTTCGCGGTCTCCGTGCTTGACTATGGCCACCTCGGGAGCGAGCTTCATCAGAGAGCCAACGGTCTGCCTGGTCCTTTCAACGGCGTAATCCTCAAGGAACTCGGCGACGTAGAAGAGGAAAATCACCGCAGCTCCCTCCTCTCCATGGCCGATGAGAAAAGCGCCCACGGCGGCCACGGTCATGAGAAAGTTCATGTCCAACCTCTTTCTGAACATCGCCGAGGCCAGACCCTTCTTAGCTATGGTGAAACCTGAGATCAACGCCACAAGCATGAAGGAAAACTGTCCCAACGGATGCATGCTCAAAATTAATTCAAAGACTAAACCCATGAAAAGCAAAGTGGCGGAGATAGCGATAACGGGAGTTTTCCTGTTTTTCCAAAGGCTGTGCTGCTCGCTGGGGAAATCGGCTTCACAGGTGGAGCAGATTTCATCTTGACAGGTTGACGCACTCGATCGCCTATGAACCATTTCGATGCACTCTTTTCTTTTGATAGGTAAAACGGATGATTATTAAGTTAGTGCTAAGTAGAAACGTAATATTTAGTAAAATTTATTAAATGTTTAGAGGTAATTTAATATTGATGCCTATGCCCATCATCAGCGTTTCCCTCACGAAGGATTTGCTGCGAAAACTAGACGACTTCATGAGGGAGAGGGGATACTCGTCCCGCTCAGAGGCCATTCGAGATGCCGTGAGGGGCTTCGTGGCAGAGTATGAGCTGAGCCGCTTCGAGTCGGGCAGAATAACAGCCACCATAACCGCCGTGTCAGAGTATGAGAGGAGAGACGTGCAGGAGCGGTTGACGCGCCTCCGTCACGAGTACGACGAAATAGTCACCGGAAACATGCACATCCACATAGGCAGGGAGTACTGCCTAGAAATCTTCATAGCCGAGGGTGAGCTGGAGAAAGTCCTCAGCTTCGTGGGTAGAGTCAGGGCCATGCGGGGCGTACAACAGGTGAAATACACAGTGACCCCCATAAGCTCAAAAGCGTCAGAAACGTAACGGCAAACCAAAGATGACTAGCAAAGCGACGGTCTTTGTGAAACGGAGCAGGGGAGTCCCACGTTTAACCGAAGTAAACGCTCCCAACCCTGAGACACCGTTTTAGCTTAAATTTTCGGTTCTCAGCCGTGGAGCGCGCACAAAGGAAAGCGCAAAACTAAAAATGTGTCGAAAAGAAGGGGCGTCAAAGTTCAAGGGTCATTCTGACAAGGTCTATGTAGTTGCCTCCTTTGAAGGCACCCTTTGGAATTTTGCCCGCTTCCTTGAAACCCATTTTTCTGTAGAGGCTTTTTGCTACGTCGTTGGTGTCAAACACGTCCAAAACCAGCACTTTTAACCCAGCCTTTCTCGATTCCTCTATTATGGCTTTCATGATCTCGGTGCCTATTCCGATCCCCTTGTGGGCTGACCTGATAACTATCCCGAGAAGACCCACATGGCTCATTGCTCCGATCATCCTCGTCACCTCCGAGTTTGCCACCACCTTTCCACCCACCTCGGTAACGATGAAGATAGCTTCCCCCTTCTCCATGGAAGCCAGCTTCTTCCCAAGCCAATCCGCTTCCTCTTCCCGAGAAACCCTCTTGTTCAGTGTGATGCTGGCTCCCTCATCCACCAGCGAGTTGATGAGTTCCAGCAGATCTCCGAAATCTTCCCAGCGAGGCTTCCTTAGAACGACTCCTCTGCCGTCCTTTGCGACGAACCGGCGTATAATTCCATCGTTTTCTGACACTATCTCAAGCCCTGGGGGTTCCATTCCTTTTCTTTAACGAAATCGTGCTTTTAAAGACTCTTACTTTAAAACGTTCACCCCAGAAAACGCAGTAAAAATGGAGGGTTCTCAGGTTACCATGCTCTTTCATCGAATTCTCTTGTTTTGATCGTAACTTCGATCTTCTTTGCTTCGTTCACAAAATTAGCTAGATGCGCTGATATCCTCTCGATTAATTTTTCGCCTTGTTCCTTGGATGCCCTAAAGGGATTGCCAATCGTCGCTGAATCGTTGTATTCAAAGTGCTCCATCGGAATTATGATGTTCTCTGCGCCTTCAAAGTTCACAGTTGCCGTCCCGTCAGTCTTTGAGAATTTTTCTGTGAGCCATCTCGGTGCGTGAGCGGCGTCTCTTACGGCACGTTCCATCTTGACAAGCTTTGCGTCATACGCCAGAATCATGGCGGTCTCCAACTCGCCCGCATGCCACCCAGGAGTTTCTTCGAGTGGACCCCTTACTAGATCCTGCACTAAGGCTAGGTCTCTCTCAAAAGTGTGTTTGTAACAAGCAATGAAGGCGCCTGTTTTGTATCTGATCGCCCTCAACACTTCATCTATCACTTTCAAGTTTGAGCCATGAAAGTTTACAAATATGATCTTGTTAAAGCCATGGTAGATCAAACTCTTGGCGATGTCGAACAGTAGATTCCGATAAGTATCAGCTCTCAGTGTTATTGTACCAGTTGCTTCGTTGGGCTTTCGCATGTGATGAGGGGAGTAGCCCATCCAAATCAAGGGGGTATGAGGCACATCGGCCTTCACGGCTGCTCTTGTTGTCACGGACCATGCGTGGTAGCTATCGCACCCTAAGGGCAGATGAAAGCCGTGTCTCTCGTGACTGCCGCAGGGCACCAATATGATATCGGTTTTCTTAAGCCACTCTTGGACATCTGGATAGGTCATTTCCATTAAATTGTATACTTTCTCCTCCAAAAATTTTCACCGAACTTTAATCTGTTTATCTACGATATGAAGATTTCTTTCACTATAACCGATTAAATTTAGAAGAGTTGTTCAATAAACATTAAATTCATGTTTTTAAAATACTAAAAAGCACTTTCAAGAGGCTTGTGAAAATGAAAGTTATTGAGTTTGATGAAGCCCCAGAATATCATGCGCCGGGACAAGAAGCGAGAAGGGCTAGAATCCTCGCCAGTCCAAAAATCGGTCTTAAAACTGAGAATGTTGCCGTTGGAATGGCAATTTATGGAACAGGAGTCGAGGCGCCGTGGCACGTTCATGAACAGGAAGAAACAATCATCGTGATTCATGGAAAGGGCACGTTCAGCACGAGAAGAGAAGAGGTTAAAGCCACCACTGGCACAGTGATGTACTTTCAACCAGCTGAAGAGCATAAGCTCAGGAACGATGGAAGCGAGAGTCTAGAGTTCATTTTCATTTACACGCCCCCGGGTGGAGAGTCGCTTTTAAGGGAGAACTGGATGAGGATTAGATAGAACTAAGTTGATTTCGACCCCATTAACGCCGTATAGGTGGCGTCAATGAAACCAATTGCGATGTGTGGACCATGCACATTAAACACCGCCTATAGGGCAATAAAGCTGGCCACGTCTGATCCCGGATTGCAGATGGAGGCTATGGCAGAAGCTTTAGACATCCTCACGAAGAGGATAATGCAGGAGGCTCCACCAACAAAAATCGCAACAGAAGTCTTCCGAGCTATACACAGGATTTCTAACAACCCGGATCCCTACCGAAATATAAAAAAGAGAAGCAACGAACTTGCTCTGGAATTGGCTACAATTAAAAGGAAGGAGGTTGAGAATCTATCGGAAAAAGAGAAGTTTCGCCAACTAATTCTCGCCTCCATAGCGGGCAATGTGATCGACTTTGGCGTAGGCCAAGAAGAGGTTAATCTGAACGCTTTGTCACAACTTCACGGAGAAATAGTTGGGCGAGGCTTGGCAATCGATGATTTCGAAAAGCTTTTCGAAATCTTAGCCCGAAAACCCACGACATTGTATGTTGCCGACAACGCGGGCGAGATAGCTTTTGACAAGCTTCTTCTTGAGTTCATGTCGGCTAAAGGTTTACTGTGCACCCTCGTTGTGAAAACGTTGCCCATAGCGAATGACGCCACTCTTGAAGATGCTGTTCAGGTTGGCATTCAAAAGTTTACGTGTAAAGTGATTACAACGGGCTCTAACGCCTTCGGTATAGATTTCGAAGAGACTTCTCGCGAATTCCTCGACGAGCTTAAAAAGGCTGATCTAATAATTAGTAAGGGGCAGAGCAATTTTGAGTCATTTTATGGCAAGATTTTCGATAAACCTGTTGTTATTATGTTAAGGACAAAGTGCGAGCATGTTGCGGCTCAATTCGGGCTTCAAGCTGGTCAAAATGTTCTAAAAGTCATTTAGCGATATCGCTCTTAATACTCAAGAAAAAGTAGTTGTTTAAGTTAGAACATTCCATACCGAAGTACTTTATACTTTTAAATACAAATCACTAAAAATATTATACCAAAGGGAGGAAGAGATATGGCTAGAAAGTATGAAAAATATGTAATTTCAGAACCGAAGCGCGTTTGGAATACCTTTGATACAGAAATCAATTATCCATTCGATGTATACCTGAACGACGAATTGGTTCCTGGTTGCACCGTCACCTCTGACATCTATTGGAGAAGGAGAATCCCTGAAATAAACCCAGTTATTCCGTGGCACGAACACGATGCGCCGATGATTCTGTATATTGTGGGGGAACCGGGAAGCTTTGAAGTAGAGGTGCCTCTAGAAGATGAGGTGTACAAGGTTACGAAAACGACCGCTTTCTGGGTTCCCCCCAGCGTAAAGCATCTGGTACACTATAAGAGAATTGACAACGTTGTTTGTGAGATAGGGGTCATATTAGGGCGTTTCCTTTCTCAAAGGAAAACTTAGCGTCTTTTAGTGATGAGACACCTTCTTAGGAACCCGGCGCACATACCATCTTTTTTAGCATATCGATGAGAATCGAAACGCACGTCTCTGCGAACACCGGATCGTTGATGTGAGCGTCAACTTCCACAAGCTTTACGTGAGGCTTTAAGTGCTTCCTCAACGCTTCTAAAAACGCGTTGTCTGCCTCCGGGTCATAAAGCGCGCCTCCATCTAAGTTATACATGGAAAGACCCCTCAACGGAAAAACCAGTGCGGTGGGACCAACTGCTTTGCTCAGCTTATCTGCAAAAACCTTGCCAACCCTCGTCATTTCCCCTCTGCTTGTTCGCACAAGTGTAAATAGTGGGTTAAAGTAGTAAAACTTCCGCTCTCTATACTCGGGCGGGAGGGTATTCAAAGGACCTTTGTCGATGAAGTCTACACAACCTGGAACAACAATCTGCGCGATTCCCTTTCTACCTGCCGCCTCAAGCCTGTCTGGCCCAGCGGGTAGCAAGCCGCCCAGCAACGCATCGGTTATGTCGTGTGTTGTTATGTCTAAAACCCCAGCGAATACCCCTTGTTCTATCAATTCCTCCATCGCTTTAGCGCCAATATTCGGAGTGAACACAACCACCTCGTAGCCTTTCTCTTCTAAAAGCGACTTTGCCCTCACAACTGCTGGTGTAGTGCTTCCGAACATGGTTGCTGCGATGAGGTTTTTTCTCAAAATCTTTGTTTCAACAGCAGCTTCCACCATGCCCACAATTGCACCAGCCGCGTTGTCAAAAATCTTTCGGCTTATAGTGTTGATGCCCAAGATGTCGGTTACCGAATGCATCATCGTTATGTCCTTCGTATCTGCGAGAGGTTCGGCCATCGTCATTATGGGGGTAACCAGAAGTTTGGGCACACCTATCGGTAAAGCCCTCATACCCGCAGCCGCGAGTATTGATCCATCTGTACCGCCTACGGCGATTACGCCATGCAGTTTTCCGTTCGCATATAATTCCTTAACCACATCTGCCACTCCTCTCATCATGACTTCTTCTGCGGGTCCTCTGTCTTCCCTCTCGATTTTTTCGATGCATGATCCCGCTGCCTTGGCGACTGCTTCTCTTGAAATATCCGGTTTAACACCGACGGGACTCCCCCTCATGCCAGAGTCTACGATTAACGTCGTACATCCCATTTTCTCTATTTGATCTTTGATATACTTGACCTCGTCTCCCTTCGTATCTAGCGTTCCTACAATTACTATAGTCCTATTTTTGTGCACAAGCTTCCCCCCAAATTTTAAACGAACAGATCTATTTATGTGCATAGTTTAGCCTATGCGCAGGTATTGGTGAGACCGAGTGGGCGATAAATGAGTGAAGCCACTCTTGATCTTTAGCTACACCTCCTCAAACTCCGACAGCTTCTCCGCCACGGTCTCGCCTTTCCTCGGGACTGTAAACATGGCCATGATAGCTGTTGTGCAGGATTTTCCAGATAACAGGTGAATAACGGTAGAAATACAGATTGTTCTTTGAGAAGAAAAAACTTATATAATATAACCGCTGTTCTATTCAGGTTTTGAGGACCTCTCCATGAGCGTAGGGTTAACAGCTACCGATAGAGGCGTCACACCACGCTTCACGTATTATAAACCATTTAGCTCTTAGGAGAGGGCGAATGGCACAGTCTTCTTGAACTGCTGTTTGGCTGTTTCGTCTTCTCTTGGGGTTGTTGTGATATGGAGAAAAATATAGAACATTTTGAGCGTTGCGCCGTCAAGTTGGTGGGCGACAATAAAGTAGACAGAGCCATGGTTTCCAGCAAAAGTTCTCCCAATCACGCGATCAAGTTTGGAAAGGTGATTCCATGCGAGTGATTCCTGTGGCTATGGCGACCCAGCACGCGGATTCGGCTACGAGGCACGTTTCCATTCAAGAGGAGCCTGATGAGGCTGTTCTTTGCTTCAAAAGAGACGGCGGCTTCGGCTGCGACGAATACCTCGTGGATTACATGGGTAAGCTTACGCCCTACCATCAGATCGGACAGATAGTTCGTAAGATCCATGAAGAGCTCGATCTGATTCCAGGAGTGGACGTCTTCGTGACGCCGAGGATGGTCAGCTCCTTCAAGGAGGAGCCGTTTAGGCAGTTGATGACCATGCTCGCCATGACTGAGGGCATCCACTACTGCGTGCAGCACTTTAAAGAGCAGGGGATAGTCGAGGTTGTTCAGGCGGCAACAGGTATAGCGAAGGAGTTGAAGGAGTGTAAGAAACGGTGCGAAAGCACGCTGGCGCTCGTAGGTAGGCATCTTAAGATGAGCACCAAAGGCATGGAGCTGCGCATCATACCCCTTTTCGGAGGAGTCACTGAACACCTCTCCATTCAAAAAATCGTTCCCGCCTTCATCAAAAATGCAAAAATAAAGGATTACGTGCGGATATTCATCGGAAAGTCCGAAGCCGCCCTCTTATACGGACATCTAGCCTCGGTGCTATCCTGCAAACTGGCTATCGCAAGCTGCTACAAGGTTGGAACCCTTAGCGACGTGGATGTTTACCCCATCTTAGGCGGCGGCGCTCTGCCGTTCAGGGGTCACATAACCTTGGAGAATGCTGACAACTTCCTAGAAGAATACCGAGGGGTTCGCACCTATACGGTGCAGTCCGGTCTAAGGTACGACCACGGACCCGACAAAACGTCGGCGTTGATACAGAAGATGAAGGAGGCTGTAAGCAAGGAACCGCTGGAGTTTGACGCCCATCAGCTCAGGGAAATGGAGCGAATGATATTCATATTTGCGAAGAACTATCTCGTCGAGATGTCCGAGATAGCCGAAAAGGTTTCGATGATCGCCGATTACATACCCAGCCAGAGGGATCGATTGCTTAACGTTGAAGAAGTCGCATACTTCCGCGAGCTTCGAAACGTCGAGAGCATCCTAGGGTTATGCCCCGACAAGGAGGTGAAGAAGAGCATACTGGAGTTCGCTCACGCAACCTTCCGCAGACCCCCAAGATGGGTCAGGGTTGTGGCATCAGCCTACACTTACGGGTTGCCTCCGGAGTTTATAGGTGCTGGAAGCGCCCTTAACGAGATCGAGAGGGTTATGGGTGAAGGGCGGGTTGAAACCTTTCTAAAGGATATATACCCATCGTTCAGGGCTGACATAAAATTTGCATCCAGGTTTCTCGACAGGGACCCCGAACACAACGTGTTGCTAACTCCCAAGCTGGCGGACAGCGTCAAGATGCTGGAGTCCTTCGTCGAGTTCTCGGAACCTGACAACGAATACCTCCTCCTCAGCCGGGTTGCAGCCTCTTACATAGAGAACGTTCTGACGGGAAAAGCTTCAGCTGCCAAGAAATTGGCTCTCATGATCAACGAAAGCAAAATCTCCGAATACCTCAACGGAACAAGCCGAGAAAACATCTCCCAGCTGATCCTCGACCTGGGGAGGATGCGGAAATCCCTCGCCTAGAAGCATCGTGCATGAAACGGTGGGAAAATGAGCAAGTGGGTTGAAACCAGGTTTCCGGGAAGGATAAACTACTTCTCGCCCAAGACGGACATGCGGATATCCACAGACACAAGAGACCGGCTCGTGGACTACTGTAAACAATTCGTGGAGCATGTGGACGACGCCTACCTCAACGGGTTGAACATCAGGCTCTACACCAACATCGAGCACGTGCACGATTTCTGGTGCGACAACTGGTGGCCCTTCACCTCTTTGATCATGCCGCACGGCGTGGTTTACACCATAGACGATGGGGGAAAAATTCCTTTCAGGGACATCTATGATGGACCCATGGAGAACCCAGGGGTTAACGTGGGTGGGTTCTACAACCCCGAGACGAAGACAGCCATAGTCCTGAACAACGACTACTACGGACAGACGAAGCCCGTTGCGTTGGGGATAGCAGCAGACATTTTCGAAGACCAGTTCGGCATATTGTCGGTCCACGGGGCGTCTGGGGGCATCGGCGGGAAAGGCTTCTTGCTGATCGCGCCGACGAACGCGGGGAAGACAACCCACTCTTACGGCCCAGCCATCCACCTTCCCGACGGAGAATTCCACCAGGACGACTGGATCTTCGTCAGGTTCGAGGGGGAGAAGGCCATGGGCCACGCTTCCGAGAGGAACTTCTACATGAGGACGAACTCCATAGCGAATTTCCCCTGGCTGGAACCCATTTTCAGGGAGAACAAGCTGGAGAACGTGAGGCCAGACGACCCGAGGGAAAAGTTTCTTCCACCCCACCCACGCGTCATGATAGACCCGAGGCGGATACTAAAGCCTGAGAAGGTCGTCGACGTGATAAGGATAAGAAAAACGTTCCTGCTGAAGAGAGACCCCAAAGACAGGGTTATCGCCGCGTCGCTGGAGCCTGAGGAGGCCGTAGAAATCCTCAGAAACGCTCCGGAGCAGTGGTACAACAACTACCTGATCTCCTACGGAGAGAGGAAAGAGAAGAGGAGGGCGGAGCTCTTCCTAAAGCTGTTCGAGCTAGCCGAACCCTACGTGATAAACATAGTAGCGGACGTGGAGAAGACTAGGAGAATCATAGCAAAAATCGTCACCAGCTAGCACCGTACGACGGCGCGTAGAAACAAAAACCGAATTGGTTCTGCTAGCTCTTCGTGACTTTTAGACCAGAGAAAAGGCACAACAGAAGCCTTAACAAAAAATCTTTTTAAGTTTATCTTCACCAAGTAAAAAGATAGGAGGATACGGTTGACCGACAAAATCGCGGAGAAGGTACCGGGTTGGGTTGAGAAATTTCTGTTGCCTAATCTTGAAAGTCGTGTCCAATCCATCGTTCAGAAAGAAGTGGAGAGGCTGATGAGGATTGAGGAAAAGATCAACAGCATTGACAAAAGGCTGATGAAGATTGAGAACAACCCATTTATAGTTGCTTCAGCCAATTTATCTGTGAGTTATGCTTCTAAAGTGTTAGAGGAATTTGAAAAGAAGCAGGTAGGAAATCCACTTACTCCCTATGAAGTCCAACGCAGAAGGCAACTGACGGAAAAACTTGAAGCCAGAACCATAGATCCTGACGAGGCGAAAGAGCTTCATGACATTCTGAACAAGGAGCTTCAAGAAGCGAGAGCTACAGGCAACTTTCTAGCAGTTTTGATGATACTGTTTCTTCTAGGATTAGTTATTGCGTTCCTGAGTGAGTGATGAAGCCCACATTTTACTCTTCTGGACTTTTAGGCTAGAGAGGAGGCTGATAACCGACGGGACTTTCTGTTGGGTTTCTTTTAGGTTTCCTTCAAGGAATAGCTATCGCAACGCTTGGGCCAAAGGGACACCGCAAGTCTTAAATTAGCACCTGTTCTTTGGGTATATCCTATGTTAAGTGGCGTAGGAACTTTTTGTAAGACTATATCTGAAAGAAGAATTCAGTAAAAGTCTGAGCTCACTACTATCGGGTTTAATGGGATCCTGAGGCTCTTTACGGTTCGTATGCAGCTTCTTTACGCACGTATTCAATGGCTTCTGAAATTAAAATTTGTGTGTGGGCTAACCAGGATAGTATTTGTAGATATGCAAACGCACAGGGTTATCTTCTTTATAGAGATACAAATCGTATTGCGCCCTGGGAGGTATCCATTCGCTCCACCATGTATAAAGTGTATCTCGCCATTGACTATCGCTATAACTCTTCCATTGAGGATAGTGAACACTGTATAATGTACAATCTTTTGAGGGCATAGTGAATTGTAGACTGGGGAGCCTTCGTCTTGTCAACCAACTGAAAGAAGTGCCGTGGGCCTCCTCTAATAGAACACAGACGATGATCACGCTCATGTTACCGACCGCAAGACAAGCCCTCTTCAAAACGTTATACATCTTGAGGATGGGACAGTGAACGATGTATTCTTCCACTTCCTCCTCAGAAGGCGGTGATTGCCTCAAAGCTCTAGGGTTCAAACTCTTCCCATACCACGAGAATCGAAAAATGAATCTATCCTTAAAATCCATAAAAGGCGAATTTCAGAAACATGAGGAATGAGATTTCTACTATTCCTCTTCTTCTCCCTTCAGCCTTTTCTCGTGATCTTCGACCAAAGGTCCATAATCGAAAAACAAGTGCTCTACCCCAAAAGGAAAGGCTCAAGGCTTAAATACACTTAATACAATAGTAAGTTTTGAAAATGAGGGCAAATCTCCATTATATTAAAGTTTTTATGGTTATTGCGTTATTGTTAACAACAACTCTATTGGCAATGTTGTTTCAACCTATTATTATGTTAGAGCCTCCACCGCCACCGCCCTCATCTGATTACATCTGGACGGGAACAAAACATTTTGGGGAAATAGATGCCATTGTCTACGTTTCTTCTATGGGTTCTTTCCTTCCTTGGGCAGGTCAAAATACAAGTTACAAACATTACTTTCTGGATATAATTGTGGGTGGATACTTTCCGAACATCACAGGTGAAGGAGAGTATACGTGTTATTGGTATGTCACTCGAAAATCAAACAAAAGTTATCCCTTAGATTCGCATTTGGAAATTTGGTTCAATTCTATGCCCATCTGGTTTGACCGATTGTATGATTCGGAAAATGGAACTCTTAAACTTATAATGGATTTTTATGAGACCTTTCAGCGCTTGCCCATTTATCCAGAAATGGGTAGGCTCTTTTATCCAGAAATACCCATTTACCCAGAAAAAACAGGTGAGTGGGATCTTATAGCCAAGGTTTATTATGAAAACATTACGGATGTTCCCGTGGGCTCATGGGACGTATGGATGCAGAACGTGACGTTAACCACCGACCTAAAACCAATGCTTATTGGGGAGGATGTTGCAAAAATGCCGTGGACACCAAGAGTTCACCAAAAGAACCTAGGTTTGGCTCTTTTTACCATGATTGCAGTTCCTACAATAATAATTCTCTTTTTTGCCTTCCGAAAACGGTTCATTAGAAAAGCTGAGACGCAAAATCAACCTAAATGAAGGATACAGATATCAAGGAGTAGC
>Ga0315314_1001854_pt1 | contig 18113 bp, 11 predicted proteins | sample TDP9_MG_FD_203631 | JGI IMG/M metagenome (GOLD analysis project Ga0315314, IMG submission 203631) | Freshwater sediment microbial communities from Lake Towuti, South Sulawesi, Indonesia - TDP9 | ecosystem: Environmental > Aquatic > Freshwater > Lake > Sediment | place: Indonesia: South Sulawesi...
TGATCTTTGCATTAGGATAGTTAAGGCTCAATTTCTCCAGCGTCTCAGGGTTGCCAACTCCATGGATTAAGGTTATGAGCCTTCTATCATTGGCGTATCTGAGGACGGCGGAGTAGTTTGGACCGTCTATGGGGTAGCCATGGAGATCGGTGTGGAGCTTAATCGCCTTCATTCCAAGCTTATCAAAGCACCTCTTGAGTTCGGTTTCCATCCCGTCATGGTGGTTGGGATCGAGAACGGCGTAGCCAATGAATCTTTTAGGATACCTTTTGATGGCGTCGGCGACAAGGTCGTTCCCATATATATAGTCGTTTGTCATTGCGACCAAGGCACTTATACAGGCTCGCTCTATCCCTACGCTGTCCATGACTGGAAGCATACCTTCAGGATCATTGTAGGGAATGTCGAAGATGCCATAGAAGCCTAGATGGGCGTGGCAGTCAATTATCCTGTATCCTGATAGCCTTTGGCCGTCCATCGCTGCCTCCATAATCTTGCCTCTCTTAGCCATTTCGCTCACCTTACCTTCGCCAACAGGCGTCTAAGGTTTTCTCCACCTATGAGGATCTTTTCCTCCAGGTCTATATTGTTATATACTAAGCTCATTATCGGGGTGCCTGGAGCATATATAGGCATCCCTGTCCCGAAGAGAAGCTGACTGGGTTCGATCTCCTTACATATCCTTTCTATACCTCTGTGGAGGAAGTAGTAATGTATTTCCATGTGTAAATTTTGGGACCTTTTCATGCATGGATAGAGGACTCGGTTTACGGCAAGCCCTTCATGTAAGAGGACGATGGGTAGCTCGGGATAATCGGAACATGTCTCTGCAATCCACTTCCAGTCTGTGTACCTATCGCTCCAGTGGACATTTCCCGAGTCTATGAGCAGAGGAATCCTATGTTCTTCCAGCTCGCTTAGAAGTTCTCCAAGGAATGCTTTGTGGAGAATTAGCCGGTGGTGTGTCGGGAACAGCCTCGCAGCCTTTACTCCGCTCCTTAACATTTCCTCAACTAGGGAGCTGGGGTTGGGCATTTCATCAGTCTCGGGGGGCAGCAGAACCCAGCACCCGTGGAGCCTCGTGTGGCCTCTTATTTGTCCAATTAGTGTGTGGTTCCCGACGGATGGGCTGTAATACTTCGCCAGCGAATGGAAGACCAAAGCCTCTTTTATGCCGCAGTAGTTCATCTCGTCCAATAATCCTTCCGTCGAATGGAATGAACCGGGCTGCATCGTATTCCATTTTCCAATCATGCAGTTGCAGTCGAAAAGAGCCAGCTTTTCAACGAGGTTTTGTCCCATCTTCTCATACTCCGAGGCGTAGATAAGGATGAAAAAAGGAAAAGGGATTCTTATTTGGCTTTTCTTGATCGTCGGTTAACGCTTAATCCTTGCGCTATAAGCGGTTGCTATCTTCTTTACTGCGCCCACCATGTCATCCAAGTCCATCTTTGCTAAGCCTGGACGCATAGGAAGGGTTATGACCTGCTTACCTATCCTCTCCACAACTGGACACAGGCCTTCGCTGTAGCTAATGTCCTTTCCATAGTATTTACATCCCCAAGGGCAGTCTTTCTTTCCGTATCCCATTTTATTTTTGAAGGTCGGTTGTAAGTGTAGCGGGGTTTCATAGACAACCCCTGATGGAATACCCTCGGCCGTTAGGGCTTCTGCGAATTGCCTTCCACTGACTCCTAAAACATCTTCCTTTATCTTGATTACGTATATATGATATGCGTGCTTAGCCTCGGGAATCACGTATGGGGTTTCGATCCCCTCAACATCCTTTAAGCTTTTGTTGTAATAATCAGCGATCTCTCGCCTGTGGGCATTAGTCATATCTAACTTCCTCAACTGGACGAGGCCTATCGCCGCCATGACTTCTGTTGGGTAGTAAGAAAAGCCCAAAATCTCTGTTCGGAACCAATAGGGAAGGCCGTGATGCCTCAGCAGGCGCATCTTCTTGTCTAGTGCATCGTTATCGGTAAGAATCATGCCACCTGTGCCCGTGCAGACATTCTTACACGTGAAGCTAAAACAACTCACCTCGGCGATGCTCCCAACCTTTCTGCCCTTGTACTCGGCCCCGTGAGCTTGAGCGCAGTCCTCTATTATGTGTAAATTGAATTCCTCACCTATCCTGACGAAAGAATCCATGTCTGCTGGTTGCCCAAAGATGTGAACGGGAATGATGGCTTTGGTCTTTTCGGTTATCTTTCTTCTCACGTCTTCGGGATCTATGTTGTAGGTCCTCCCATCTATGTCAGCAAATATGGGGATAGCATTCTGATGAACCACGCAGGAGGCTGTAGATACCATGGTGTAAGGTGGAACTATCACTTCGTCTCCTGGCCCTACGTCATAAGCTGCCAGGGCAACTTGAAGGGCCTCTGTTCCTGTGCCAACTGCAACTGCGTGTTTAACGCAGTGATACTTCGCGAACTCCTCCTCAAATTCTTTAACTTTCCCCCCATAACTCGCGTCGAATACCCTACCAGATTTAACAACTTCGTAAACCGCTTTTGCTTCTTCTTCTCCTATTAAAGGAGAAAGAATAAAGGGTTCCTTCCTAAACGGTTTCCCGCCTTCCACGGCCAACTTCTCGTAATACCTAGACATTTTATCACCCCTTCCAATATCGGCGCATTTGAGTTTAACTTTTGCATTTATAAGATTGATTAGTTCCTTTTGTTAAATTAGTAACACAAATTAATCCACAAGGCGATAAAGCAAATTAGAAGGAGAATTGAGAAAAATGAAGAAGCTTGGTTTCATCGGCCTAGGCGTCATGGGTAAGTCCATGGCGAAAAATCTCTTGGCAGCGGGTTATCCCCTGACGGTTTGGAATAGGACTAGGTCAAAAATGGATGAGTTGTTGGCCTTGGGCGCCGCGGGAGCGGACTCCCCTAAGGAAGTGGCGGAGAAATCGGATGTCGTCATCACCATGGTTGTGGACTCGCCGGATGTAGAGGAGGTCATTTTAGGACCCTTAGGTGTAATTGAGGGGGCTAAGCCTGGCTTAGTTGTCATTGACATGAGCACCATCTCACCGCAGGTAACCCGACGCATAGCTGAAGCCCTGTCAAGGAAGGGGGTAAAGATGCTGGATGCCCCCGTGAGTGGGGGGGATGTGGGGGCGAGGGAGGGGACCCTCTCTATAATGGTGGGCGGCCCGAAGGAGGTTTATGAAGAGTGCCTCCCCATCTTCCAGGTTCTTGGAAAGAGGATCACTCACATGGGGGAAAACGGCATGGGACAGGCCACCAAACTGTGCAACCAAGTGATCTGTGTGTTAAACATTCAGGCAGTGTGCGAGGGCCTCGTGCTCGGAGCCAAATCCGGCTTAGACCTGGAAAAATTGTTGCAGGTTGTTACCGCCGGCGCGGCAAACTCCTGGCTGCTCTCCAACCTAGGACCGAAAATGTTGAAAAGAGACTTTGAGCCCGGCTTCAGGATAAGCCACCAACAGAAGGACTTGAGGCTGGCCCTCGCCGCCGCGGCGGAACTAAACCTGCCCCTGCCAGGCACCGCCCTGGTGCAACAGATGTTCCGTTCCGTGGAGGCTGAGGGATTGGGGGGAAAGGGAACCCAAGCCCTAATAATAGCCATGGAAAAACTAGCGGGACAAAAGCTAAGTTAAACCGAATCGACAATCCGGCTCCGGAAGAAACTCCATAAAACCACAAATCCCCTTTTTTCTGTTTTTGGAACTTTTTCCGTTCCAATTTTGACTTAGCGCGCTTCTAGGTGTTCTCTCGGACGGTTTGGTTAGTTAGACCCCTGAGTAGTCGATGGCTTTATCCTCCGCTGCTAGGAATCTTCTTCCGGATGACCAGCTGATTTATGAATTAAACCGCTCTTTCAGGAATTAACATCCACCACTATATGAGAATTTACACTAATATGTTACCGTTCGGAACTTACGTTTTTTCTATCCATTCTTCTTTAAGCATTGCATAAACATAGCTATCCCACCAGATAGGCCTACCATCTGGTGTTTTCCTGATAAACCCACTTTTTTTATGATGTGCTTCACGTCGCATAGATAATCTCTCAAGTAATTTCCAAGCAGGAATGTTATCTGGATGGCACGCTGACTCAACACGATGCGCTCCCAATTCCTCAAATACATATTTAAGAATACGTTTACAAGATTCTGTTGCATATCCTTTACCGTGGTATGTAGGATTAAAAACAAACCCAATGTGCCATGTTAAGAATTCTTTTGGTTCTTTTTGGTTAATAACGATATGTCCTATCATTTTGCCTGTATCTTTTAGACATACCGCCCAAAATCCATTTTCTTTTGAAAAGTATTCTGCTATTCTTTTGACCTCCTCATCTGACGAAGGATACTCATAGTCATACTTGGTCACGTCTTTTTGAGAGACATATTCTTGAAGATCCTTCCAATCGTCAGGTTTAAATCCTCTGATAATCAATCTTTCTGTTTCAAATGTTTTCATAAATTATTGTTCCTTAATATACTATATAAACATTTAGCTTCCTGTATCGACATGTTATCAGTTGCCATGCAGAGGCGAGAAAATCTTTCCCTGCTTTAAAGGATACGTAAAAATCTTTAGGAAGCGTAAGTGAAAGATGGTTGATTCACTCAGAAAAAGGGCTGATTCAGCCGTATTGTCCGTACTTTTTGACCATTTGGATAACTCTTTCATATTGCTTGAAGCTGACGTTCTTGGGCACGGAGTGGTCTGAGTGGTATATGTAGCCTCCGCCCTTCTTCGCCACCTGAATCTTCTCCCTGATCTCCTTCTCCAGCGGGGCAGAGTCCTCTTGAGCCATTAGGCGGACATCGATGCCTCCCATGAAGCACATCTTATCGCCGTATCGGTTTTTCAGTTCTATAAGGTCCATGCCCGCCTTCACCTCCAGGGGCTGGATGCACGCAATTCCCTCCTCGATGAAGTAGGGTATGAGGTCCTTGACCTGGCCGCAGCTGTGGAGGATGACGGGCATATCGCGGCTCTTAAAGTAATCGCATAGGTCTTTAAAAACGGGGTGGAGCTGCTCCTTGTAGTGCCTTGGAGAGAAGAAGAGGCCGTTCCTGTAGCCCAGGTCACAGAAGAGATAAGCCCCGTCGAATTCGAAGCCTCCGGCGATCATCCTCTCGCACATCTCCATGGCCAGCTTGGCGTCTGTGGTGTACATGTCCCTCACCCAGTCCGGCTCCGCGATGACCGCCTTCAACAGCCGTACGGAGGTCACGTAGCTCTGGATCTTGTCGTATCCCACGGCGGCGTTGTACGTGATGAATCTCCCTCGGCTTCGCTCAAGCTGGAAGGCTTGGAGCCCCGACACCCAGTCCACCCGGCGGTCACTGGCCTGAAGCCTAGGCTTGAGCCTCTCCCAGTCCTCGCGGTTCTTACACGGATAGTCGATAATCTCGGGGGTTGTGGAGCGGTCCCGATGGTTCCTCCTAACCCCGCCGAAGGCGTTCCTTTCTATTATGTACTCCCTATCCTCACGCAGCACCTCCACAGGAAACTGGGGCGACGTGTCAGCACCGAAGCCGCACAGCTCATAGCCGAAGTAGTCGTCCACCGACATCCCGGACGGCAGGCCTTCCCCCCTCCACCTGTCCACAGTAGAAGACCAAGGAGAGTCGTGGATGGGTATGCGATCTGCCTCCCGGTGGGATAAAGCTAAGCGAATCCTTTCCCGTGAGTTCATGGCCAACTTTTCCTCCTAGACGCTATATTACAGGGGTTCGACAAGAAAGCTCCCGATTTCAATCGTGGAGATTAATTGTCGATAAAGCTTAAATGCGTTGTGGAAAACAACTATTTGAGCGAGTCGCTCATGAAAGCTAAGAAGACAATTAAGGCTAAGATTCCTGAGTTGAGAAAAGGTAAGCAAGAGCTTTTAATAAGGGAATACGAAAACTTTCAGAAATACCTCCATGGAGATAAATCTGTTCCACTTTATTCAGCTACCAGACAACAAGCTGATAGACTTTTGAGGTATATTGGCAAACCGAAGGAGGGGAAAGAGTATCCTCTGATTTTGAGGCGAGACATCTACCGTGCTGAAACGAAGCTGACCAAGTATTGGCTTAAGATACCAATATATGGCGTTAGAGGTGGAATCAACGTTCCCATAAAACCACATAGTTCAATAACTCCTAACATGCAAACTAGAGAGGCAAAAATCATGCGACGGAAAGGCGAATGGTTTGTCTACATCACCGTTCAAGCTGAAATCCCAGAAAAGAATCCGAACTCTATATTGGCTGTTGATTTAGGAGCCCACAACATCGCCACAACCGTTAACTCCGTCGATGGAAAGCCGAAGTTCTACGGGAAAAAACTTAGAGCTGTCAGAGGACACTATTTCTATTTGAGGAGAAATCTTCCAAATCGTAAGGCTGTTAAGAAAATTGGAAGCCATGAGAGACGCATAGCTAACCATGAACTACACAAAATCAGCAAGGCTATCGTTCATGAAGCCGTTGAGAACAACTCCGTAATTGTAGTTGGAAAACTCAAAGGAATAAGGCGAAATGGAAAAGGCAGAAAACTCAACCGTAAGCTGAACAGCTTCCCATACTACAGGCTTGTTTCCTTCATAGAATACAAGGCAAACTGGCAAGGCATACCTATTCTAAAAGTTAATGAAGCCTACACAAGTCAAACATGTAGCCGATGTAGGGGCATGGGCTTGCGAGTCGCAGGTCTGTTTCAATGTCCACAATGTGGCTTAAACCTCAACGCCGATTGGAACGGAGCGAAAAACATCTTAAAACGAGCACTCGGTAAGCTGCAAGAAAGGCCTCTATCGAGTGTAGGGGCTGGTTTGACACAGCCCATAACTCTCCCTATGGTTGGCAGGTGAACCGATGATAAGGAGAGAATCTCCCGGCTTTAGCCGTGGAGAGTGTCAAAAACTACGCTTATTAGCTAAAATATGTGAAGTCTCAGATTGATTTAGATTTTAAGTCGCTTTGGCTATTAAGGACGGGAGTCAAACTGAAGGCAGGCGTAACTCTTATCTATTTGGGGTCACCGATCACAAGTTACAGTGGGCAGATAAGTGTAATATCGGTTCCTTAAGTAACCCCATCGAGAGGGGTGTCCCGAGGAATAATAGATTGTTAAGAAATGTTTAAGCGGCTCTACAAAGGAGTGTAGACGTAATAGGTTGGGGCGGCGTGAGCGAGAGGAAAAAAGGACCGGGTTGGTTTCGGTATATTCTTCTGATCTTTTTCTTATTTCTCTTAGCGCGCAATTTTGAACCGTTAAAGACGATCAATGAAATATATTCTGCTCCATGGTATTAGGGGGGTGAACGTTTTGAGTGAAGTCTTATTGTGGATTTTGTATTTAGTGTTGTACGGAACGGTTTTCGCTGTTTCATTTGGTTTTTTGATGAAAGCAGGGATATCGGAGATTAAGGAGATGTGTAGGCGTTTTCGCCGACAAGGCTACGGCTTTAGGGAATGGTTCTCAAAGGGTCTTAGGAGGCAATTCTATTTGGCTGAGAAGCCGATTACCCTGGTAAGGGCTGTCAAGATGGCAACATTGGCCGGTGTTTCCATGGGCTCGTTTTTAGGCCTCTTCGCAGTGGTTTTTTCCTTCTTCTTCGGCCTTCCATTGGAGCGGGTGGAACGGGTTTCCCCCATCGTCCTTTCCGCGGGCCTCTTCTTCACCTTTTTCTTCCTTATGATCCTGTCCCTCAGGTATGTCATGGAGAGGCGGAGAGGCGTGCCGCTACCGCCTCCAGAAGTGAAGAAGATCGAAAGGGTGCCTGTGGAGAAGGTAGGCTTGCGAGCCAAACTGAAGGATGGAGCAATTGCACGTGGTGGTTTGGCGAGCGTCATCCTATTTCTATTTTCGCTGATAAACGTTCCCTACGCGGGGGTGTTCTCCATGTTTATGGGCGGCTTCGTCGCAGGATACATGGCTAAGGAGGGAATTGGGTGGGATGCCGTTAACGGTCTGCTGGCCGGACTACTCGCAGGCCTTATAAACGCCGTGATCATAACCATTTATACAACAAGTTTGTCAGGTTTAGCGGCCTTAATGTTAATCGTTGCGGTGCTAACCTACTTGATCATGTTTTCAATAGGCGGATTGGTTGGCGGGGCCGTCGGAGGAATCGTGGAAAGGACGATAGAAGATTATAGAAAATGGAGGGTGCGCGTTACAAAGCCAAAACAAACCAATTGAATCTACGCCTAAGGTTGGCTAACCCCTTTAGCCGTTAAAGCCAAATTTGCCCATTCTCAGCCTGAGAATCTGGTATAAGCCTGAGGACGACTTAAGACAGGCTTGCTTCCTCTCTTATTGGGTATTTTTCGGCTTTTTGGCGTATTCAATCATGAAGAGGAGTCTGTTTACGTCTATGCCTGGATAGACACCTTCTCCTCCCGTGTCGAAGACGTAGCCTCCCTCCGGCGCGGCTGAACGCATGCGGTGGTCCACGGCGTTCTTGACCATCTCATAACTTGCCAACGAATAGATAATCTTAAATACTAATATCGGATACGATGCATGCCGGTGCGGAAAAATGGAAAAGTTCATAGATGAGATAATTTTAACGGGTAAAGATCCTTACTATCCCGAGATCTCTGAGAAGGAGAAAACAACTGATGAGGATATACCTCAGATAGTAAACTTTGATGGTCCATCTAAGGTAACTTTAAAGATGCTAAAGACAGGTGATTCTAAGACATGTAACATAGGTGACGAATTCAAAGGATGGAGAGTAGACGAAATCATCGAGTTTAATGAAAAACTCGTTGCCGTCTTAGAGCGGAACTTTGAAAGACACGGCACCTTCGTCTTTGTGTCTGAAAAAGGCATTTTATCCAAAATTAAAAAGAGTGTTGGGGAGGCCCGTTCAAAGCAAATAAGTCACGATATCAGGTATCCACAAGGATGCTTCAAAGGGCTCTCTGATAGTAAGGAGGACATACTCGCCAAAAGAGTGCTGTCAGTATTGGGAGAACCCTCCTACAATGGAGTAGTTGATCTTCTTCCACCCCTAACTAATCCATATCATTTCCTAAGACTTAACAAAGAACCTCACCGCCTTATCGTAAAGTGGAACGGCTCCATTCCTGGGTGTTTTAATGAAGAAATCCATCAATATATCCCTCTGCCGCCGATGCACGAGGACAAGGCATTAGAAATCAAAAAGGGCTTGTTGGGAGGCTATCTACCTGCGATCGATTTCAGCTATTACAGTGAGAAAGAGGGTTTGGGCTGGGAAGAAATTGCCTTCACACATGAAGATGAGAACCTTAACTCATACATCCATGTAAGAATACGGATATACAGAGGAGGAAGAGCTTGGGAGGACTATTACTTTACTGGATTACCCGCGCAGCCAACAGCGGACACTAAATCTTTCTACAAGGCGCTTCTGACGTTGAAGTTGCAGTGGGACGAATTCCTCTCTATGGGGACGAAGATAAGTACTCCGGAGGAGAGAGTGAACGACGCCTACAAAGCTGGTCTCATTCTAGCAATGGAGAACACTGAAGGTCGCGAATGGCCTAGAAGACCTAAATATGGGTCTGATAGATATGCCAAGGACATTCATAACACCTTCCCACCTGCAAATACAGCAGTCGCCAACTGCCTCCTAGACTGGGGCTTCACAAAGGAGGCAAAGGACATTATCGGATACTATTTGACGAACTACGTAAGAAGTGATGGCACCTTTAAGTACTATGGGCCCGCCCCAGATGAGTACGGGCAAATGCTAGAAATCGCTGCCAGATGTTTTCAGGTTACCAAGGATTATGTGTGGGTGGAGGAACATTTCACTCCCATCAAACGAGTCGTCAGCTACATATTGAAAGGACGGGAGAAAAGTAAGAGGGTTAATCCCCCAGAATCCATCTATCACGGCTTGATGTTTGGTATCCTGGAGGCTGACTACTATGAGAAGCCGCCCATATACAACTATAGCAATGACGTCTGGTGTTGGAGAGGGCTCTACGAGATGGGTAGGACACTTGTTGAAGTGGGTAAAGAACGATTGGACAATTCTATGGTAGAGACAGGTGATAAGCTTCTACAGGAGGCTAAGGCGTACAAGAAAGACATCTTGGCTTCCATGGAAAAGACCTATGATAAAACCTCTAAACCAGGCTTCTTACCCGTAATCCTAGGAGTTAAGGAACCCTATCCATACTTGACCGTTGACATCGACGCCTCCTACGCAAACTATCATTTATATCCAGACCTACTTTACGCTGGCTTCTTAGACGAAGAGAAGGCGACATCAGTTATTAGATTCCGCGAAGAACGCGGTGGTGAGCTCCTCGGGACGACTAGATTTATCGACTGGATGGACGATTGGCCTGCAGTTGGATATGGTTGGGCATTCATAAACTTTGACTTCATAAATAAACTTTTGATGCTCTACTATGGTCACATGGCTCATCACCAGAACCGAGGGACTTTCCTTGCCTACGAGCAAATGGACTTTAAAGACACTGACGGAAGGGGTCGCTTGGTTAAGGCAGACAACTGCATCCCAGCGACTCTTGTAGTGCCTCACCTAACTAGGCTAATGCTGGTCTTCGAGGAAAGAGATAGGGATGTAGTCTGGCTCAGTAAGGCTGCGCCCCGCCGCTGGTTCGAGGATGGAAAGAAAGTCAGTGTCCAAAATGCGGTTACCCGATTCGGAAACATGAGTTATGTTGTATGGTCAAAAATCGGCAGAAAACTCATAACGATTGAGTTGACTCTTCCAGACCGAGGGTTCAAGGCAGATATACGGTTGAGGCTTCGCCCACCAAATGGTTACAAAATCCAGAGAGTGGAGTTAAATGACCAGGAATGGACAAAGTTTGATGCAAACGAGGAAGTCATCACGATCCCTAAAGGAATGAAAGGGAAGATCGAGATAAAAGTTTACTATTAAAACATGAGTATTCCATTACATCGATGGCACCGCGGTCGATCATCATTTTTCATATCTAATTCTAATCCTCTTTTTTATAGAGATCACGTTAGCGACTAAAAGTAATTCTCATGTGCCGTTGGGATAGTTAATCTTAAATAAGCTGTCTTAGAGATCGATGCATACAAAACAAGACGATGTGAGGCAATCCGATGAGAATAATAGATGTGACGGGAACCTTACAACCGGGGATGTGGAAATACGACCTCCCTCAAACTACGGGCATTCCCGGGGTAAACTTTGAACAAATTGCCAATCTAGACGAGCATGGGTACGAAGCCCATAAAATCACTCTTTTCACAATTTCTGGAACCTATCTAGAGACGGCTGCCCATGTTTTCGAGGGTAAACCTTCGATAGATGAGATACCGCCAGAAAGGTTGATAACGGAAGCAGCGATAATGAAACTTAGGAAGAAGAAAAGGTTAGAGCCAATTACCCTCGAAGAGTTAAAGGCGCAAGGGGTGGAGGTGAGGCCGGGCGACGCCCTTCTTGTTTACACTGGATGGGACGAACACTGGAATGACGGAGACTTCGTTAGAGGCAGCCCCCACTTTACGCCCCAGTCTATGGATTGGATACTCGGGAAGGGGATATCCATCTTAGGTGGAGACATCCCATGTTATAGCGACCCACGGAACCCGAATATTCCTCTGGTCAAGAGGCTTTTTGAAAAGGATGTTCTAATACTGGCGCCTTTGGTAAATCTCAATCAGGTAAATAAAAGTAGGGTAAAGCTTATTGCATTACCTCTTAAGGTGAAGGGTCTCTGTGGCTCCCCGTGTAGAGCCTTGGTCATAGAAGAGCCCTGAAAAATCAAAAACTTCAAGACCGAATTACCATTCTAGTTGCAAAAGCGCTTTCGTGCTTTGAAAAAAGTCTAGCTTGAAATGGTATAACAGAAGGGTGCGGCTAAAAGCATGTTCCCTTAAATTAAAGGCTATTTTTCTACTTATAGAAAAAGGGGAAAAGGGATTGTTAAAGCGCTAGCATGGCTGGTATAGTTCTTGTGAAGAACGCGATGGTCGCTGAGATGAAGTACATTATTCCTGCACCGGCGCCTACGCCAACCGCCACCTTCGTGTAAGTGCCTTCAAACCACTTGACTCCACCGAGCTTCAAGACAACGTACTTTAATATGAGGGCCCAAACGGCGTACATGCCGTGGTTGACGCCCCCCAAAGCAGCTGGTATCATTATTCCTATGGGGTTAAAGAAGAACCATGGAAACATTGCCCTAAGCTGGAAGCAGCCGAACACAAGGACTATGCCACTGACTGTGTAGCCTACAAATTCGGCTTCTGAGATCTTCCATGGTGAGGTTCCGCCGGTCATGTTCCATATCCAAGGCCAGAACCAGTTATGGTAGTTAATCATGCCGAGACGCTGTTGCCCGCCGAATACAGTGTACCACCAGGGTGTTAAGAACGCGACGCAGATACCTGCTACAGCCGTGGTTATTATTGTTATAACTAGGACATCTTTAAACCTAACTTTGTTTTCGTTTGCCAATGAGTATACCATAAATTGGGTGTGTGGTCCCGTGGCTGACATTCTGTTGTAGCCTGCCCCAAAAGTGGACGCCATTGGCAACAGCGTGTTGACCGCGCGGCTGTCAGGCATCGGTCCCCAAGCTCCAACGAATTGGCCAATGTAATAGTGGGCTGGGTACCAGTAAAGCAGGGAGGTAGGATGGCTTGAATCTGCCATGTATCTTGTCCAACCGGCAAATATTACCATGAAGTATAGGACACTGATAACGGTGACGATTGGATTGGCTCCCAAAGCAACCCACATCGCCATGAGCAGTATTAGACTTCCTATTATTCCGAATGCTAACAGTCTCTGGTTTATCCCATCTTCCTCGCGTGGTAAGTTAGGATATTTTTCTGGAGTGAAGGCTACCCTGAACAAGTTGATCCAGCGGTCTCTGTACCTCCAGAACATCCAAAGTCCCACTCCTGTTACAACTCCCCATGCTGCCCACCATTGAGCCTTGAACGGGCCTTGTTCAGCCTGTAGTACGTTCGTATTCTCTATGCCTGGATAGTATGGTAAAATGCCCAACTTCACACCAACTACCGGATATATTATCCCTGCAAGTACATAGTAGATTACTGCCGATACGAGGACATCCATGGGCGCCAAGGCTAACAACGGGATATCGATAGTTCCAAAGAAACCAGCGAACCGAGCGCCTGGTAAGATGGGGATCATAAGATTCTGAATCCAGCTGTTAATTGGCGGTTCTGCTATGTAGAAGGGTATAGTAATGGGTGTTAGGGCGCCCACAGCGGTTGGCATAAATATTAAGAACCCTATGACAGCTCCAACCCAGTAGGAACGATCAAATGAGAGACCTAATAGTCCTGATTTTCCCTCTTCCTTAGACCACTTGATGGTGTAGGTCGATGGAACCATAGCCGGAAATATGTGTTTTTCAACCTTAACCAGTGGTTTAGCAAAGGGCACCATCCACAGGTAACCTCCACAGTAACAGACTATCGCCCATAGTGCCCAGAAAGCCATCGACGGGAACCACGCTCCAAAGTTGAATGCTCCGCCAGTATAGAATGCATTAAGAACTGCCGTCTCCTTAGGCGCTGCAAAGGATGGAACGACGTCATACGCAATTGTTCTATAGGTTGCATCCCATTGGCCTAAGACCCACCAACCCTGATTTACTGTCCACATAGGGAAATAGGTCCAAGAGTGCAGTCCATACGTTGCATAGAGAAAGCCTGACATTATGAAGCAAATGGAAAAGAAGGTCGCCATGTATTGAGGGCGCGGCAATGGTCGACCAGTTGCCTTGCAAACAGCGGCTACGATTAGGACCATTACGAGGATGCCAGGCGGGAACCAACCAGGCCACACCCACCACTCCCCACTGATCGAATGCAATGGCATATTGATGAACCAGAAGAGAACCGGCATCACAATCGCAAGCAAGATCATCCAAGGCGTAAGCGTTGAGACATACGCTTCCTCTGCCTCTGCTGTTGTCTCCTTCTTAGTTTTCTCTCCCATTTTTCCACCAATCCCTTCGGTTTTCCACTGTTATTCACTCGTTTTCTTTTTAAGTTTTTCGGTGACAGCCCATAAACCACAAAACTTAAGTAATAGAATTTTTATCACTGATTGCATCACCCGATGTACGGGAGTAAAATGCGACCTAAACGTTCCTGCTTGAGTTTTCTTCCTTTTTTGCTACTGTTAACTATTTTTTTTCAAGTCTCTTTCTTAAGTGTCCACGCTGAGCGTGAAGTGGGTGTCAACTTTCAGCACTTGCTTGGCGATTTAAACTATAGCAGAATTGAAGACCACGTGGGCGTCCTTTCTTCTTTTGGTTCAAGAGTAACGGGCTATGAAGGTTGCAACAAAGCAGCAGATTACATAGCTGAAGCCTTTGACGATTATGGCTTAACAGTGATAAGGCAGACATACCCGTTGGTTGTCCCCATCGATCATGGCGCAAGCGTGTTGGTTCTTGATGAAGAGGGGAAGACGAAGGAGACATTTACGGCATATACTCTTTGGCCAAACCTCGTCCAGACATCAATAATACCCTCCAATGTCTTCTTCAGTGGTCCTCTGATATACGCCGATGACGGAGAGATGAGCGACTTCAATGACAAAGACATCACAGACGCGATCATCCTTATGAAGTTCAACAGTGAAGACAATTGGATCAACGCGGCAAAACTAGGGGCCAAAGCGGTCATCTACATAGCCCCAACAGAGACTTCCTATGTGGAGGCCAGAAAAAAGTTCCTTAGAACACCCATATACTTCCCAAGACTTTACGTCTCCCATGAAGATGGGATGGCACTTAAAGACCTAGCCCTCTCCGGAAGCGCCAATGTGAGACTCACATCAGATATGCGATACGAGAGGGTTGAAGCAGAGAACATAGTCGGAGTTATAAACGGAACGGATCCAGCTCGCGCTGAAGACAAAATTGTTGTCGCAGCCCACTACGACACATGGTCCATCGTGCCCAGCCTCGCACCAGGCTCAGACGAAGTTACCGCTACAGCCTCCCTTCTGGAGCTAGCTCGCTACTTTGCAGAGAATCCTCCGAAGAACACGATATGGTTCGTAGCCCTCTCCGGACATTACCATGCCCTAGCTGGAGCAAGATGGTTCACAGAAAGGTTCTGGTTCGGCGAAGCCGCAAAGATATGGTTCTTCGTGGGCCTAGACTTCTCCACAGATGGAAACCGTGTAGCCATATTGTATCGAGGGAGCATGTATGATTTTGGCGGCACCGCAGCTTACGGAGGGGTGGGTCTAAGATGGACAACGTGGCTGGAACCGCGGATAATGAATGTTTACATTCCGTCTCTTGAAGAGCAGATGGGAAAAAGCTACGCCGTTCAGAGTGGTTTGACAGGTTTGGCTTATGGATGGTGGGCTTCAATACCAGTCCCATACATGCTGGACAGCGAACCCTTCACTGTGGCTCATGGTACAGGCTTTTCCATCCGGACGAATGGTGTGTGGCGGATGCACTGGGGGAACCCGTTAAGTACCGAAGTTAAATTCGAAAACCTCTGGCCTCAGGTCGAGGTCGCAGGGTCTATAATCTACGGGCTTGCCAATGAGGATAAACCCTTTTCTGAGCTTACAACCTTCTCCCCACCAATTAGATACCTATTTGCAGCCGGTGGGGGTGATCTTTCCGGTTTCCTGACAATGGAAGGGAGAGTATTATACTACAACCTTAGCGTGGGTTGGTATACTCCATTCCCTGAAGCCCTCTGCGTAGTGCAGAGGGTGGGTAAAAGCTACTCTTCCTATCCATTCTCTGTAATTATAGGAATGTCAAATGAAAGCGGAAGATTCACCGCAATCGGGATCAGCGGTTATGGATATGGGCACGGGTATGGAATCGTTGATATGTGGAATTTTGAAGCCTTCCATATAAATGAAGAGACAGGACTTATAGATTACGCACCTGATTATGGCCAAAATGGTCAACCTGTCGTTCAGTTCACTTATAGCATCAACGCCCAACCATACCATGTTGCAACGGTCATATTCAAGTCTTCCAGCGCGGTCCTATTTGACATGGTAGACCCCATAGGGTTGAGGCCAAAACTTCTTTTCGATCCACGCTTCGAAAATGCGCAACACGCTTGGTCGCCGGCTGTTGGTGCCTTTCAAACTGGATACTGGACTATTGGAGGGGCGTTTATGGCGGTAGGTGGAAGGTGGGGCCTTACAGTATACGATTACGAGACGATAAGTGAGTACATTATGTGGGGAGAGTACTCAACAGGCTATGAGGATGTTGCTATGGTATTCATTCCGTCTGGAACCAAGTTCATGGTTCTCTATAGAACAACAGGTTTTGCTGGGGTCCTGACGAATGCCAGCATAACAAATCCTCAAGGAAACGGCTTCCTAATTAGACCTAATGAGGAGCTTCATATCCCTTTCACGGCCGAAAAGTTTGTACGTGACACGCTGTACATAAGTGAAGATAGATACTCAAAGCTGGAGAGTTCCTCCCTTAGAAATCCGGTGACTGAAAGAAACTTGAGGGAACTTAAAAAGCACTTCAACAGAGCAGAGTACTTCTTAAACACATATGAGTACGACGAGGCGTATGCTGAATTAACGCTTGCTTGGGGATGGGCGGTCCAGAGCTACAATGAAACCATGAATGTCATATTTGATGTGGCCGACATCAACATGATCTTCTTCTCACTCTTTCTAATCTTCGTCTTATTCTTTGAAAGACTGGCTTTCCAAAGTACTGGTATGAAAAGATGGATCGCCCTAGGCGTTCTCTTCGCCGTCTTGTTAGGCACATACATGTACCTACACCCAGCCCCAAAAATAGCTGAGAACCCAGCTATGGCCCCCCTAAGTGTTTCAATCCTCATGCTCTTCATCTTCGCCTCCACTCTACTCATAGATAGGACGAATAGGATAATCAAGGAGGAGAAGATCAAGACGATGGGGATGCACTTCATCGAGCGCGCAGCAATGCCACTCATAGCCTTAAGTCTCTCTTATGCCCCCAGAAACATGAGAAGAAGGAGGATGCGTACAACCTTAGTTCTAACAACTGTCCTAGTGGTTACGTTCGCCTTAATAACTTTCACATCGGTCTACCCGACTTCGGAGGTTAAATTTGCCTCGCTGCCAGAACTACCTGCAACATACGAAGGTTTGCTCATCAAGAGGCCGATGGAAGGTGTTCCAGATAATATGCTCGTTCATTCCATCATAAATTCTATTAAAGCCGTCGATCCTGAAGCGATCGTTGCGCTTAGGGTATGGTCTTATCCACAACTTGTGGGAACAGAGAATGTCTACCAAACCGTGACTAGTGAAAACGCCTCCGCTAAAGTGACGGCGTTATTGGGACTTTCACCCGAAGAGTTGGACATTTACAAGAACGGAATTGAGGGTATATGGTTTGATAGCCCTGACAGTTACGTATGTATAATACCAAACGTAATCGCAGGTCAGCTCCAAGCCGACATAGGAGATGCCGTTCAATACGGACCCTTCAAACTCAAAGTAATAGGCAAATACGACCCAGTAATTTTCAATGGGTTTGAAGATTTAGATCGCTACGCTATAACGCCGGTGAATCCAAACGTGATTCCGTCGTTATCTGGTGGACGCCCAATCCAAGGCGAACAAGCCAGTATTCCACTCTCATGGGGTGAGATAATCGTGGTGCCATATGAGCTGGCCTATAAGATGGGCGGATATTTGGCAAGTGTTTCAGTGAGGTCAAGCAACAGTACAGCTATAAAAGAGATGGGGAACACCTTTGCACTAGCGTTACAAGGGGTTCGGCTTTATGTGAGCCTAGGAGGAAGCGTTTACGTCCCATCACCTGTAGGGTGGATGGAGGTTGAGGGCTGGGGTTATATCTTGGCACCCCTCATAATTGGGTGCTTCACACTCTTCAACACGCTAATAACGGCGGTGAAGGAACGCAGTAGGGAGATCTTCGTCTACAGCTCCGTTGGTCTTTCACCTAGAGGAGTCACGCTAATGTTCTTCGCTGAATCTCTAATCTATGCCTTATCGGCTGGCACACTCGGTTACCTTATGGGCGTTATTGCAAATGTCGCTCTAGTAAATCTTGGGTTCATGCCGTCAAACTTCATATCTAACACTTCGTCACTCGCCACCGTGGTTACGAT
>Ga0315314_1001855_pt1 | contig 18091 bp, 20 predicted proteins | sample TDP9_MG_FD_203631 | JGI IMG/M metagenome (GOLD analysis project Ga0315314, IMG submission 203631) | Freshwater sediment microbial communities from Lake Towuti, South Sulawesi, Indonesia - TDP9 | ecosystem: Environmental > Aquatic > Freshwater > Lake > Sediment | place: Indonesia: South Sulawesi...
TGTATATACATGGCGCCGAGGTTAAATGCGAAGATCAGGATCGCTAAAAGCGAGGCTCCCCTTATAGATCTGACCCACTCGCGCTGGACACGAGCTATTAACACAAAGGGAACCTGAACTATAAACAACAAGATGAAGGGAAGCAGCTCAGGTTTATTTATTGATCCTCCAAAAATTATGGCTATGACAAAAACTGAGCAGACGTGCAAGAACTTCACCCGAGGGTCCAACAGGTGGATGGGCGATGAAACCCTTCTGAACTGGAAGCCTTCGAAGAAACTCATGAGTCAGCCTCCAACAATCCGAGAAGAACACTCTTCGCTTCACGGACATCAATCAAATTGGTAGGCAATTCTAGATCTGCCAGATTTAAAAAGATTTGAGTTATCTGCGGAGGAACTATGGAGGCTTTTGTTACGAGGGAAAGATTGGTGAGGACATTCTTCGCTTCTCCGTCGGCCACGATTTCTCCCTGCGCCATTAGTATAACTCTGGGGCTGCATTCTGCCACAAACTCCACGTCGTGTGTGACAACGATCACGGTTTTTCCTTGGGTGTTTAGCTGTGTAATGAACTGCCGCAGCTTCTCCTTCTGTCGGTAATCTTGACCGATCGTTGGCTCATCAAGTACAATTACCTTGGGGTTCCAGGCCAGTATCGACGCTAAGGCAACCCTTTTCCTCTCTCCGCCGCTTAACATGAACGGAGATGTCTCACGATATTGCGTTAGGTCTAAGATGTTGATGGCCCATGCCACGCGTCTCTTGACGGTGCTTTCCCCAAAGCCAAAGTTCCTTAGAGCAAAGGCTATCTCCCTTTCCACAGTCTCACAAAAGAGTTGATGATCGGGGTTTTGGAAAACGAACCCCACGTTTCTAGCGAGGCTTGCCACGCTCATCTTCCGAGTGTTTACTCCGTCAAAAAGGACTTCCCCTTTTGTGGGCTTAAGCAACCCGTTGAAATGCTTTACTAACGTCGTTTTGCCGGCGCCATTTTGACCCATAATAGCGACGAAATCACCGTCGCGGATGGTTAGAGAGATCCCCTTTAACGCTTCAACGCCGTTTGGATACGTGAAGTATACATCTCGAACTTCAATCATGCTTCAAAGCCTCTCTTAGAATATTGGAAGCCTCATTGGAAGTCACGGGAACACCACCAAGGTGTACGCCCCCCTCCCTAAGAAGCTGGAAAAGCCTTGTCGCTTTAGGGATTCCAACGCCGATCAACCGTGCTTTCTCGGAGCTAAAGACCTCACGAGGATCGCCATCCAACACCACAGATCCTTCGTCCATCACAATGATGCGGTTAGCGTATACGGAGGCCAAATCCATTCTGTGTTCGACGAGAATTATCGTGATACCTAGCTTTCGGTTCAGTTCACCGATTACTTCAAAGATCTTAGTAGCGCTTAAAGGGTCTAGGAAGGATGTAGGCTCATCCAGCACAATTATATCAGGTTGCATGGCCAACACGCATGCGACAGCGACTCTTTGCTGTTGGCCACCAGAAAGCTCGTGGGGGCTTCTTTCGCGAAGTTCTTCGATGTCTGCTACTTGAAGAGCCCAATCCACTCTCTCTTTAATCTTGTCCCGTGACAACCCGAGATTTTCTAATCCGAAGGCTACGTCCTTCTCAACCGACAACGCGAACAATTGGTTTTCCGGATTTTGGAAGACTAGTCCGACGTGCTGTGCTAACTCGTGGATGGGATGCTCCTTCACCTCAAGACCTGCGACTACAATGTCTCCTTCCAGCTTTCCTTCGTAAAAGTGAGGAATGAGCCCGTTAAAGCAACGGCATAACGTTGTCTTTCCACAACCGCTGGGTCCTGTAAGGACAACGATTTCTCCTTTCTTAATGGTTATGGACACTCCTTTCACAGATGGCTTGTCCCTACCCGGATACGTATACGTTAAGCCGTTTGCTTCTATGATCGCCAATGGCATATCCGCCTAACCATAGTGACTTGTCATGAGCGGGATTTATCTGCATCTCGCTTTTTACCTATTTGGCAAGGCATTGGCATTTATTTAAGAGTAACTACAGAAAAGGTTCTGTTAAGTCTTCCATCGTTCGTTTCTCTTTCTTGGCTCCCGTAAGGTTAAGGAAATAGCGCTCCATAGCCTTTGGCGAGTCAGCCTCCGATAAAATTATTTCAGCTTCTCCTCCAACAACCGTATGCAATGCTTGAAGCTTGATTCTACGTCACCCATCCCATTTACGCCGGCTGAAGTTGTGTGGCCTCCACCCATCCCATGGACATGTTCTCCGAGGGGGTTGGCTATGTCTCTACCTAGATGTATCCCTGTTTTTTCATAGAAGTCTCGGCTTGATCGTAGGCTGATGCTGAGCGTGTCGCCTTTCTGGCTCGCCACCATAGCTAGATCTGCTCCTAGTTCAATTAACGCTCTGGCAGCCGAGGCTTGGTACGCACTCACGTGGGAAAAGGTGACTAGCCATCTACCGATTTTCAACAGTTTCATACGTTGGCCTGCTTTGAGGTGGGCGACACGTTCTGAAGGGTCCATGGGCAGGGAAAGTAGAGACAAGGCTTCTTGAGCGTTGACTCCTGAACCTATGAGGTTGGCTGCTATTTTAAACGTGGTGGAAGACGCCAAAACGAAGTGCCTCGTGTCAAACGCTATTCCAAGAAACAATGCCTTAGCTTCAACCTCTGTCAATTCAACTTTCGCTTCCTTAAAAAAATTATAAACGAGTTCGCATGTGGAAGAAGCACTCTCATCAGCTATGTATACCGTAGCTAGTCTCTCTGTATCTGGATGACTAGCATGATGATCAATCACCACGATGGGAGCCCTAGATTTTTTAACCATCTCAGCCCACTCGTCTAACTGTTGAATGGTGTTCGTATCCAGAACAGCAACGAGGTCTGCTGCATTGATACGCGGGTTCGTTGCGAGTTTTACAGGGATAAAGTTCATCAAATGCTTAGAGAGTCGGCTAGGTCCCTGTGCTGCAGCAATTTCAACGCTCATATTGGGTCGTAGTTTTTTTAACAATTGAGAGAACGCAAAGGCGGCGCAAACCGCATCTGGGTCAGCATTGTGATGGCACAATAAAACAGCGAGTTGGGCATTCGTCTTGTCAATGAGGGATATTATTTGGTGGATTCGCATGTTAGCTCCCTTAGATGTTCTTCTACGGCTTTGAAGGCTTCTGCTGTGGCTTCGTCAGCCAGTTTTTTAACGTCATAGTCCTTCATGAGGGGCGATAAAATGATTTCCAAGTCCACGTTAACTGTGACTGGTTTAGACTTTTCAATCTCTATTGTTACGTCAAAGGTTTCAATTCTGCGCAGGGGAACTTTAGAAAGAATGTATGCCCTAACGGCCCTTTCTGCTGTCTCGCATAACATCTCAATTTGTTCCGTGGTGAGCCCTTGAACACCTATTTCTTCCAAAAACCTTTCACCCTAGGGTGAAGGAGACGAGAGCGGACGTAAATCTCGTTGCAATTTTGTTTGCAGGTCTTTCATTTGACTTCGCAAACGTTCCTCTTGTTTTCCCAAAACGTTAATTCTCATGTTGACAAGTTCCTTTCTTTCGTTCAAATCAGTGGTTACCTTTTCCTTCCCAGACTTCACAAGAAGCGAGCCGATGGACTTGTAAATCGTAGCGGTATCATCCACCATCCCTAGCTCGTCCAAAGCCTGCTCGACCTCGGTAAGCTCCAACTCCAGCTGTTGCTTCTGCGTTACAACCGACTGCAGCGTCTGTTGCAACTGCTGAAGCCTCAGCAGTCGCTCCTGAACTTGGGGTGGGAGCTTTGAAATCTCCTCACTCATCTAGATTCCTCAAGTAGTTTACACCAACTCGTTCATCACTATGGTTTCGCATTAATTAAGTGTTACCATAAATCGAATGTTTGGGCAAAGAGCAATTATTTTGGAGATTCATCTGGCGGGGCATCATCTACCACATAGTTTCAACCTTGTCATAGTTCCTCAAAGTCTTGCATTTCGTCATTGAAGTGCATCAATCGAGTTCAAAATATTTCTAGTTAAACATACCCAGTGGAGGTATGAGTTGATCACGGCTCTCAAGCTAGCGGTGTCTTCTGCTTCAAAGTCCAGGATTAGCGCGTTGCCTTCACTCTTGATTCGTACAATCGATCGAAGACCGTGCATGTTTTTGGTTTCAGGCTTTAACGCTTCAAGTAAAGCAGCCATTTTTTCCCCGTCAGGAAGATTCAAGCAAATGAGAGCATGAGCCTTCATTTCAAACGTTCCATCTTTTAACGAGGTTGTGATGCGAAGCCCACTTAATCATGGTGAAAAAGACTGAGGAAAGAAAGACTTGAGCGCGTTGGATACAGATCCTGTGCACTCCTTGCAAAGTGTTCTTGTGCTACTTACCGGTATCCTAGGAGTTGTTATTCAATCAATATTGTTTTTCCGAGGCTGAGCTCCTAGCCACCCGCTTCGCCACGACCCCAAGTTTTGTGACTGGAGCGTAGGCACCACCAGTAAATGTGAGTCCACATTTTCCACATTCCCAAATGCCCACACTTTTTCTTCGAATTGATTCAAAACCACATTGTGGGCATCCATAAGTTTTCTTCGATTCCGTGACTACGTCGAGATATCGCTTTCTAACCGTGGAGCCATATCGAACGCCGAGGCCTCTTATTGAACCAGCCTTTTCTCTTCGCTTTCGCGTCATTTTTCTTTCACTACGATTTTCCTGAGTTCCTTAGCCTTTTGTTGAGTCATCTTGGTGATTTCAAGGACCTCTTGGACGGAGAAGCATCCGGAACCACCCTTTTGCACAGCACATATTTTTCCATCCTTCTCAACGATCATCGTTAGCCGAGCATCCATCACCTGCTCCTCTTCCAGCCAAGGATCTATTATGAGTTTGTCATCTATCTTTGCAAATGTGACGGGTATTGGAAAATTGGTCACCGGAAGTGGGGTATAGTCGGGCTTCACCTCAATCTCGCCTTCCTTTACTTCGTAATTGAACATCTTAGTGTTAAGAAGGGCAGATAGCGCCGCCAACGCCGAAGCATCTATAAGGTTCCCATCATGGTTAAGAATGTAGACATCCACGAAGACTACGAAAACTTTCTTTCTTGGTTGGATGCATAACTTTTCAAGGTTGATAGCATTGGATTCTCGTATTCCCCTGTCAACTACTCGCGCAATCTCGATTGAGTTTTCATCTGGAGGCCCAGGTTCAAACGTTGGGGAGGCCAGCGGCACCAATTCTGCGTTGACCGTTAGGACCCCCTTATCCGGTGTGTCAGGGTATGGTTCACCGATCTCAAGTTTTATTCCAACCAATACTTCGGTTTTGCCAAGACGCACGCGAGCAGACCCTTCAGCTCGCTCAACAACTCCGACTTCTATTTGGATTTCACGATGGTCTGTTGGTCCTCTGCCATCCAGTCTCTTTCCGAGAGAAATCAATTGAGCAATCTGCTTTTGCTTTACACGTTCCACCATCATTGGATACGTTCCTCCACGGCCTCCTTAACAGCAACATATTTCGCCTTTAAAGCTTCCTTTTGTAACTGAGATATTTGCCTGCAACCGTCAAGGGCCATGTTTAAAGTCTGCTCAAACTCGTCGTTTGTCAACATGCCATCCATTTGAAGCAGCGTTATGGCATTGCATGTGGGCATGAAGGCAATCGGCATATCGGCTTCGCCGCCTTTGTCTTCAATGTCAGTTAAGTCCAACACTAAGTGTCCTTGTACTTTGCCGGCCGCACAGGCTGCTACCAGTTCTCGCATAGGAATGCCAGCATCCGCCAAAGCCAGAGAAGAAACTATAATTCCCGCGCATCTGGTTCCTCCGTCCGCTTGCAGAACTTCAATGAAAATATCGATAGATGTTCGTGGATAATATTCTAGGAAAAGGGAGGGTTCAAGGGCTTCTCGAATTACTTTTGAGAGTTCCACCTCCCTTCTTGATGGGGCAGGCGACTTTCTCTCCTCCACCGAGAATGGAGCCATGTGGTAACGGCAACGAAGCAACGCTCGGTCTGGTAGAGCTAAGTGTTTAGGATGGACTTCCCTGGGGCCGTATACTGCGGCGAGGATCTTGCTCTTCCCCTGCTCGATGTATGCGGAGCCATCAGCGTTACCTAGCACACCAACTTCGAGTTTGATGGGTCTTAGATCGGTTGGTCCTCTTCCGTCAAGTCTGTTACCTTTTTCGTCAATCAATTTTTCAGGCGTTTTTTTCACCCCTCTTTTCTTTCCTGATCATTTCGGTTACTCTGTCCGTTAGCCCGTTTGTATGAGACTCTTGTTCAATTTTACGTATAGCCATCATCGCGAGACGCTCTTCTTCGGGCGATTTGCCGCTAACGAGAATTACGCCGTTTTGACCAACGGTGATCTCGCAACCAGTTTCTTGCTTTATCATGTTTACCATCGAACCTTTTCTTCCAATAACGCGAGGGATTTTCGTTGGGGTAACTTTTATGACCTGGCCTCTCTTGATTTTTCCAAGACCAGCTTCTTGAATGCTGAGCAACGGGTCACGTGTTCGGTCGTAAGCTATGATTTTGGCTATAACGAGGGTACCAACATCGAAGATGGCTGTCAGATCGTTTTCTCGGGGGTTAAATGGTCTTTCTAACGCGTCCGATGCCCGGAGCGTAGCGAGGTAGGGAGCCCTAATGTCCACAATCCAGCCGCTGAGACCCACCTCTACAACTTTTCCGATAACAGTATCTCCGACTCTGGGAACATAGAAGGATTTTAACGCGACAACGTAAACCTTTTTTTGGTCGTAGTCCATCAACCCGATGCGGCTGGCATAGATCTTGTTATCTTCTTTATATGTATTCTCGCTCGCCTCGTAGTCCCCCTCAGCAAGTAGGTCGCCTGGCGTGATAAGTTGTTTTCTTTCATAAAAAATTGGCATTTTTCACCACATTCCTTCAAAAGGCTTCATCAAGCTAGCTTAGCTTCAACGGTACCTCGGGTCATTTCTCCCAGTTTTTCCAGAAAGGGTCCGTATAGCCCAGCTGGCATTTCCACGATCGCATACCATGAACCATCGGCACGCCATTCCTCTCTTCTTATTGTACCAAATCCCTTAACGGTTCCATAGACTCTGCTCGCGTATTCGGGCGGTATTCGTACAGCAACGGAGATCTCCTCCATTTTGAGGGGCAGAATTGGTCTTAGAAGCTTTATGATCTCTTTGCTCTGTTCTTCGACGTTTTTGAAGAGGTCTATGGACGCAGAGATTTGTTCCATGGCTTGTTCTACGCGCAAGGGAGGGTGAGGCAGATTTGTTCTCGGGTCAACGCAGTGTCGCGATATGAAGGATATTATCTGTTTGCGCTTGTCTTCGATGAGTTTTCGGCGCTGCTCCGCGGTGAGCTGTATTGCACCTCTCTTGAGGATAATCTCAGCTACTTTAGTGGGATCGCTGGTCCCGAAACTCTTCTGAAGTTTTTCTTCCGAGGCTCTTAATCCCTTATTTGCATCCGTAAAAATGGTGTCTGTTACAAGGACTTCAGCGACGGACGCGATTTTTCCTTGGCGGTAGGACAGAGCCTTCTCTGGTATAATCAGAACCTCGAATTGTTCCCCTGCATGGGTCATACGTGCAATCGTGTGGCGTTGGCTCATCGAGGTTCACTGCCCTGGGGTTGCCTCAGATGTTTTCCTATTTCTTCATCGCTTAGCGTTCTTAGCTTCTTTGTGGCTGTTGGAATAACAGCTATTTTTACTCTGGGCTGTTCCTCCCTTGCTTCGAGGGATTTCTCCAGACTCTTGATTGCAAGCGTTATCGAATCGTCTAGGGTCATATCCTCATGGTATTCCTCTCTCAAAATTTTTTCCACGGTCTCTCTACCGATACCAACCGCCACAGCCTTGTAGCTTCTGTAGGAACCACTTGGGTCGGTTTGGAATACTCGGTTTCCGGTTTTATCTACGCCGCCAAAGATTATAGAAACTCCGAATGGTCGCACACCCGCGTGTTGTGTATATAGCTGTTTTATGTCTCCAATTCGCTTGGTAGCAACTTCTATGTCGATGGGTTCGTCGTACATTAATCGATTGCTTTGAGCATAAATTCTCGCTTGGTCTATGAGAATTCTGGCATCCGACCCTAACCCAACAACTGCCGCCCCTAGGTGCTCATCCACCTCATAGAGCTTCCAAGTGAAGTTTGTGTCTTGAAGCTTGGATTCTATTTTTTCTTCCGCACCTAGCACCACACCTTCCGAACAAGATATTCCTAATATGGTTGCTCCACGGTTCACCGTTTCAAGGGCATATTCAACCTGAAAGAGGCGCCCATCTGGAGAGAATACTGTAATAGCTCGGTCGTATGCTCCAGGCGCCGCGAAGACAGACATACCTATCACCTCACGCTATACATTACAATCTGTTTGCCTGTTGAGTTGTGTAACCGAAACTAAAAACCTTTTCGTTAAGTAGATGCGATTCTGTTAACTTTCGGGGTTTATAGACAAATTAGAAGTTTTCGTTTTCTTTAATCGTTCTAACAGTTGAAGCAGTGCGTATACGCCATCAACCAACAGATCAAATTCTTAGAACTCTAGGTAAAAGGGTGCGGTTCGCTCTCCGCGGAGTATGCTCGGCTCCTTAACAAGGCTGGAAGCATGTGGAGAGAAGTATTATAATCAAACTTAAATTGTTATTTATATTATTCTTGTTTGAAAGGGTGTTGTCATGAATGGGTTACGATGAGGTTTGGAAGGTTCTAGCTGACCTAATAACCGATTTTCGGAGAAGACAGGAGACTGTCCCACCGCGTGTGGTGAATGAGTTACGTTCCGCCAAGACCATGATAGAGATCTTTAAGGCAGACCCTACCCACGTCGAATACGCTCCAGATATAGAGACGTATTTGGGAAATGTTGAGTTCTACCTCATTTTTGCAGCACAGAACAAATTTGGTTCAGATTACGTAGATCGATGGATGGACAAAATTGAGAAAGCGAGGAAAGAAACCCGTGGAGAGATGGAGGCTGGGGCTGCTCAAAGATTCGTCCCCAAGTTTCCCCGCGGCGAGCGTTGGATACGGGTTAAAGTCTCGGAGGACATCACCCAGGCAGATGTAGAAAAACTTGTTGATGAAAGCGGGCTTTCATACAAAGTTCAAAGGAACGGTTATATTTTCGTCTCAGGTAATACTGAAAAAATAAAAGATTTTGTTAAAAAAATGGCGGGGAAATTTCGTGGTGAAATCGGAAAATAAAAAATTAGTCGTATAATCTTTAAAACATTCATATGCACATTGGAGAATAACGAAACGGTCATATCTAGTCTCACACCAAATTAATAAAGGAAGGCTAGAATCGAGATGCCGTACATCAGGAAAATCGAACTGAAAGGTTTCAAATCTTTCAGTCCAAAAGCCACAACTATAACGCTGGATAAGGGTTTCACCGTGTTAACAGGGCCGAATGGTAGTGGTAAAACCAACATTGTTGACGCCATTTTATTCGGCTTGGGTGAATTGAGCGCCAGAAGACTTCGCGCCGAAAACTTCTCTAAGCTCATTTTTCAAGGATTTTCTGATGAAAAAGAAGAAAAGGCGAAGGCCGCCAAAGTGGTTATCCAGCTTGACAACTCAGACGGTCGCATACCCGTAGATACAAGCACGGTGACTATTTCCCGTGAAGTGTACAAGAACGGTCAAAGCGTTTATAGGTTGAACGGAAGGAGAGTTTCGCGATCTCATTTCGTGGACACGTTGTCGATGGCAGCCATAAGTCACACAGGACACAACGTCGTTGTACAGGGTACTGTAACTCGCATGGCCGAGATCTCTTCTATGGAGCGTAGAAAAATCATAGAGGATCTCGTGGGAATAGCCCAGTATGATGCCGAAAAGGCAGAGGCTGAAGAAAAGCTTCGTGCCGCTGAAATATCCATCCGAACTGCCATAGGTCGAATAGACGAGGTACAAAAAAGAATAGATGACTTGGAACGAGAACGCAACGACATGCTTCGCTACGGCTTTATCCAAAATGAGATCAACCGTTTCGAGGCGATAAAAATTTCCCATGAGGTCATGGGGATCGAGAGAAAAATTGGAGATCTCACTTCAAAAATCGAGGAGGTTGAAGGAAAAGTCGAAAGCCTACGGAAGGCGAGGGAACAAACCAGGTCTCAGCGTCATGAGGTTGAGAGGGAATGGAGGAAACTCAGTTCCACGGCGGTGGAAGAAGGCGGAACTCGTGTTCTTGAAGTTCAGATAGAAATCGGTGAACTCAAGGCTAAATTAACTGAGCTAACAACTAAAATAAACGCGGGCAAGGCAAGCCTGGAAGGATTAAGAAAAGTCAGAGAAAACAACCTTCAGCAACTTGACACCATCAAAAATGAGATTACAGAAAGCCGAAAAAAGCTTGTGCAGCTGAAATCAAGTCGTGAGGATTTATCTAAACGCATCGAAGACAAACGGGCTGAATACGGCGCTATTTCAAATGAGATTGCGCAACTTTGGACAAATTTGGGCGAAAACGGCGGAAAAATTCGGGGAATCGAACAACAATTGGATAACCTCTACCAAAAATATGTTTCTTTACGTAGTAAATACGCTCGAAGCCGAACAACGATGAAGGTTCTTTCCCATCGATTAAACGATCTCAACGTTCGGAGAGGCAGGTTTGAATCGACCCTTGGCGACCTCAAAAAATCGTTTACAGACCTTAGAGAAGTGCAGAAAGAACAAAGGCTGCGCTTAGAAAATTTAGAACGAACGTTAAACCGAAAGATCATGCAGAAGGAAACCGTTGAAAAAGAAATGCTGGAAGCTGAAAAGATCGCTGAGTCCGCCAAGGAAGCTGTGGTGGAATTCGCCACTCAACGAGAGATGGCGGAAACTGTGGCTGGAGAGGAGAAGGCGTTAAGAAGCATAGAAGAGATGGGAGAACTCGGTGTGATTCCCGGGGTGTATGGCAGATTCAGGAATTTGATCAAAATAGCAACGGGGTACGAACAGGCTGTGGAGGTTACCGCCGCAGGCTGGCTTGATTCAATCGTTGTTCAGAATTTTGATGTGGCGTTTACATGCGCAGAGACTTTGAAACGCTTGAAGCTCGGCAGAATCAAAATTGCTCCGATTCAAGAATTATCTAACATCAAGCCTGTTCGTCCTACAAAAATTGAAGGCGTGGACGGAGTTGTTTCTGAGCACGTTAAATGCCTGAAGAAATTTGAGCCAGTTGCAGCCTTCGTTTTTGGAGACACCCTGATAACGAAAGATGACAAAGTAGCTCTAGCAGCCTCTCGCAATGGTTATCGAGTTGTCACGGTTAATGGCGACCTCTACGAGGCTGGAGGGGGCATGGAGAGCGGCTACTATCGCGCTTCCATCGATTTTTCCTCAATTATTCCCAGCGAGTCCGCTATTAAAAGCCTAGATGAAGCTGTGAGGGCTCTCAGAGAAAATCTGTTGAGAAGGGAAACCGACATAACGACTTTCGAGGAAGAGATCAGTAGGGCAAGAGTTGAAACTGCCAAATTAACCGAAGCCATATCAACCCTCGAAGGCGAGATCACACGAATACATCGAAACATCGAGTACACTGCACGAAACATTGAACGCATCGAAAGGTACAGAAAGAAAGTTGAAGAACGAGTTGAAAGGGAGAAGGCGCAGATGGAAATTCAAAGAGCCCAACGCGACGCCCTTCGAGAGGACATTAGAAAGCTACGTAACGAATTAACTGAGTTGCGACGAAAAACAGATGTATCTAACATCCAAGCTGTGGAAGTCCAACGAGTGAAGCTAGGAGACGAGATCGTTGAGTTAGAGCAAAATTTAGCTACTCTTGAAGCTGAGTTCTCTACTCTACAGTCCAGATTGGGAAACGTTCTCGAGATGGCTTACGAAAATCTTAAGGTTCAACTTAAAAAGGTGGCGCAGCAGCTTTCAAACGAGGAGAAAGAAGTTGAGGAAGCCCTCAAACAAAAGGAGGCGGTAAGCCAAGAACTTGTTAAGTACGAAAAGTCTAAAGAGGAGCTTTCTAGCACCGTTCTAACAGCGAGAGAAGAATCTAAGAAATTCGCCCACCAGATAGACGAAATTGACAAACAACTTCACCCACTAGATGCAGAGTATGAAAAGGCTGAGCATCTGCTAAACCAACTTCGGCTTAGCCTTCAAGCACTAAGGCTACAACTGGACCAGCATACTCACCGGCTGGCAGGGTTTGGTTTCGAAAAGCCCCTTGAAGTTTCGCCGAAGCAGCTCGAAGAAGCCGAATCATCCCTCAAGCTGATGCGACTTGAAATGGAACGGCTTGGAGCTATCAACCAGTTAGCTTTAATGCACTATGCGGAACAAATCTCACGGTACAAGGAACTATCTATGCGCATGAATGAATTAGAACGAGAAAAACAAGCCATAATATCCTTTATGGAAGAAATTGAACGCAAAAAAACAGAGGTATTTATGGACGCCTTCCACCGAATAAACGAAAACTTCGGTAGATATTTCTCAAAATTGACGGGTGGAGGAGAAGCTGCCTTAAAGCTAGAAAATCCTGAGAACCCGTTCTCTGGCGGAATGGACATAGTTGTTCAATTTCCAGGCAAGCCTCCAATCATCATAAGTGGGGCCAGTAGCGGGGAGAGATCTGTGGCGGCCGTTGGCTTTCTTTTCGCTATTCAAGATTTCATGCCCGCAGCCTTCTATTTACTTGATGAGATCGATGCTCATTTGGATGCCTTTCACGTGACAAGGCTGGGAGAATTGTTGGCTGAGGAGTCGGCGAATTCTCAATTTATAGTCATCACGTTAAAGCCTGAAATGGCGAGCAAAGCCGGGAGGATCTATGGAGTTTATGAACGCTCTGGAGTTTCCCATGTGGTTTCTACCACATTTAAGGAGGCTGCTTGATGTCTTCATCTTTGAAAAAGCCTTTCTACTTTCAACCCCCGTGGAACATTCTTTTCGAGCTCCATAAGCTTCAGAAGATACGACCGTGGGACGTGAACATATCGTTCATATTAACATCCTTTCTTGAGGAAATGGAGAAAAGGGAAGAGATCGACTTCAGAGCCTCAGGCATAGCGCTCGATTCGTCCTCCACCATATACCTCATGAAGTCCAAACTTCTGTTAAAGCTGCAAGAACCCCCGTCTCCACCCAAACTTCCACCGGATTTTGCGCTTCCACCTTTGTTTCTTCCCCTTCGTTATGAGTTGACGTCCACCACGCTACAGCATCTATTGGGCGTCTTGGATGAGGTGCTCCAGGGAGAGCGTCTCTTCTCCTTGAAACCACGTTTGGAACCCGTTCTACTACCTCCACCAGAAATCATACCTCCCATAGATCTCTACATAATGGAGATTGAAAAGCAGATGAAAAAACTCTACAGTTTCATCGTCCAGCTCGCGCATGAAGGAAAGCTCATAGTCTTTTCAGAGATTATCTCAAAACTAGAAAAATTAGAGGCGATAAAAACCTTCATCGTTCTTCTCTTCCTTGCACAAAGGGGGGAAGTGGATTTATGGCAGAAAGAAGATTCAGACGATATTTACATAACGGTTCAAGGTGCTGACCGTTGAGCAACCAAGAACTAAAAACACTTGAATTTGCCCAAAGAGATAAAATGAAGCGGGATTTAGCTTTACTCGAGGCAGCGTTGTACGTAGCTGGCCGCCCTCTTGATTTAAAAACGTTGGCTTCAACGCTTAAAACTCGTTCCGCAAAGAAAACGTTTCAACTCTCAAAAATGCTCGTGGAAGAATACAAGAAACGCGACACTGCCTTGGAAGTCATAGAGTTGGAGGATGGACGCTTTGTCATGCAACTCAAGGCTGAGTACACGCCCTCAGTTCAAAAATTGGCCACAAGACCCCTGCTTTCGGTAGGCCCATTGAAAACATTGTCCTATATAGCTTACCGACAACCCGTCCCTCAAACGCAAGTCATAACAGTCCGGGGGCATCATGCTTATCATCATTTAAAAGAGATGGAAAACCTTGGTTTGATACACCGCGAAGAAAAGGGACGGACGAAGATTATAAGAACAACCGCTTATTTTGCAGACTATTTTGGTCTTAGCCACGATCCACGGGTGATGAAACAACAACTCAAAAGCATATTCAATGATTTTACTAAACCTTCGTCCAGTGAAGAGAAATAGATTTCGAATAAGGAGGCTTCCTCTATACACTTTTGTATCCAACCTAAGTTATCTCCAAACAAGAATCACCATTAAACGAGCAATTTTTTCATTGCTTCAAGCATTTTGAAATGATGAACATAACATGTATGTGTATTTCTAGCTCTTAACAAACTTTTTATGAATCTCTGAGAGTGGGTACAAGGGTTTTTAGAATGCTCCGTGCTCGCATGAAGAAAGTAACAGACAGGGAGAGAGAACGCGCCTTTCGAGAAGACCTTATTTTGCTATACAAAAATTTTGAGGCAGAATTAACCGCTCTTTGTAGAAAATACGATGTTCAGATAAACTGTTGGTACAGTCCTTCCACGATTCCTCAACCAAAATTCGTTATAGACGGAGTGGCGTTCGATGCCGACGATCTCTGTGATGTAAAGGCCACGAATCTCAGTGATAAGGTGGAAAAGAAAGCGTTTCTGCGGTGATGATCTTCTTTACACGAAGTTGTCTTAAGAAATTTTAATATGTAAGTTAGTTTATCCTAGTCTCATTAGCTTAGAAGAGAGGATCAGTTTGTCAACGTTGCACGGAGATCAGCATAAGAGAAAGCCCTCGGGCGGCAGAAGGAAGCCATATCGCATGAAGAGAAAGTTCGAAGGGGGCTCCTTTCCCACGGAGACCGTGCTGGGTAAGGACAAGAGAAAGCCAAGCCGTGGACGCGGCGGCAACATAAAGATTCGTCTGCTAAACACGACGCAGGCTAATGTTTCTAATCCAGCCGCGGGGAAAACAGAGGTCGTTAAAATTATTCGCGTGGTAAGAAACTCGGCTAATGTGGACTACAATCGTAGGGGTGTAATCACGAAGGGTGCAATCATCGAAACACCGTTAGGTCTGGCTAGGGTGACTTCTCGCCCAGGGCAAGTCGGCATTGTAAACGCCACTATAATCTCTAAAGAGGAAGCCTAACAATTCAATGATCAATAATTGCTTCACACAATAGGGCGTTGAAATGCGGAAACGAGATAGGGTTCTTTTATGGCCTGTTTACTTCGATTCCACCAAAACCCGCGAGGAAGGACGAAAAGTTCCAAGAAGCCTTGCAGTGCCCTCACCCAGCTTAGAAGATGTTGAAAAGGCTGTCGAACGATCAGAGCTTCAACGCGAAGCCGTTTCCGACGCTAAGTATCCCAAGTTTCCTTGGCAAAAAACTGGGATGATCTCCGTTCCCAAAAAAGCTTCTAAAACGAAAATCCTCCGACAAGTTGCTAAAGAGCTTTTAAAAATGCGAGAACAAGCACGAAAATGACTTTAACCCTCAGAAAGGTTTAAATAACCATATCTCCATTTCCAGCATACCACGTTTTGTTGGGAGAAAACGAAATTTTGCAGAGGTTAGGTCGTGTCCTTCATGTTAGCTCCATCCGGAACATCATTCTTAAAGCAGAAAACCTTCCACGACTCGGCGACAAAGTCGTGGACGAAAATCTTAGACTTGTAGGAAAAGTTTTTGACATATTTGGACCAGTTTCTTTGCCGTATGTGGCAGTTAGACCCAGAGCAGAAGGGTCACCCCGCTTTGTCGGCGGTGTTCTCTACACCGTCTCCTCCAAACCTAAAATGAGGAAAAGAAGAAGATGAGCGAGGAAGAAAATCTCTCAAAGCCTGTGAGGGTTCGCCACTGTCCTGAATGCGGCAGCCCTCGATTGATGAAGGATTACGAGTGTGCTGAAATTGTGTGCATGAGCTGTGGTTTCGTCTTGGATGCCAAACTCGCGGACAGCGGTCCAGAGTGGCGTGCGTTCGACACTGAGCAGAGGGAGAAGCGAACTCGAGTTGGCGCCCCCCTCACCTACACCATCCACGACAAAGGGCTCTCCACCATGATTGATTGGCATGACCGTGACATTTATGGCAAGAGGATACCCCCAGGGCAAAAGGCTCAGATTTATCGACTTAGAAAATGGCAGCGGCGCATTCGCGTCTCCGATGCCACGGAGCGAAACCTGGCTTTTGCCCTATCCGAGATGTCCAAGATAGCGAACAACATGAACCTACCCAAAAACATCTTGGAGACGGCCTCAGTCATATACAGAAAAGCAGTGAAAGAGCGACTTATTCGTGGAAGATCCATTCAGGGCGTGACCTCAGCCGCCATATATGTAGCTTGTCGGCAATGTGGCCTAGCCCGCACCTTAGAAGAAATCTCTCAATCTTCCAATATAAACAAGAAAGAGGTGGGGCGTAGCTATCGGTTTCTCGTCAAGGAACTCGGTTATTTTATTCCGCCTTTGAGGCCTAGCCAGTGTATAACGAAGTTTTCTAATCGACTTACCATGCAGGGCAAGGTTGAAGAGATAGCTCACAAGATTCTCATCGCAGCCAAGGAACTGAAGCTCACGTCTGGAAGAGGTCCGACTGGTATCGCTGCGGCTGCTAGTTACATCGCATCTACTCTCACGGGGGAGCGGAAGACTCAAAGAGAAATCGCTGAAATCGCCCAAGTGACGGAGGTCACCATCAGGAACCGCTACAAAGAACTTGTAGAACGGCTTATGTTCATCGTTGACCTCTAACCGTATTTCTTCCTAAACGTTAAAAGATTCGAAAATGGCTAGTTGACATATCTAACACAGAAGAATGAAGCCACAAGGATTTCGCTAAAAGTCCTTAATTTATATCATCCAACGATTAATACAGTAGCAGGTGACGTAGGAAGTTGAAGCTAAATTTTGGGGTGCATGTGCCGATCCATGGAACGTACGATTATAAGGCTTTCTTAAAGACATCCGTACTCGCTGAGAGATTGGGTTACGACTATATCACGGTTGGAGATCACTTCTTTCTTCCTCCTGAATCTTACAAGAGGATGGGTGGTGACCCGGATAGACCGGATAAATTGGACGCATGGATCACCTTGGCAGCTTTGGCTACCCAGACAAATAAGGTAAAGCTATGCACCCGCGTTTCCCCCGTGCCCTTCTATCTTCCAGCTAGCCTTGCGAAGATTGTAGCCACCGTGGATATAATCTCGGGAGGAAGGACTGTACTTGGGGTTGGGGCTGCGTGGAATAGGGTTGAAGCTGTGGCTTACGGAGTCGGATGGAGTGGCCATAAAGAGAGGATAGAGAGGATGATTGAGGGGCTAGAAATAGTACTTAAACTTTGGTCGGAAGATAAAACTACCTTTAAAGGGAAATATTATCACGTTGTGGATGCTCCATTATGGCCTAAACCTATCCAGAAGCCGCATCCCCCAATATGGTTCGGAGGGACTTCAAACGCCATCGTGGACGCCGCCGTTAAGTACGGGGATGGTATATTCCCACCAACAGGCACGTCATCAGAGAGGTTGGAAGATCTTTTCAATCGATTAAGAGAAGCGGAAAATAAGCAGGGTAGGAGAAGACGTGTAATGTTGGCTCCTTCGCTATCTTATCCGGACGGCGTAGGGAAAAACCCGCCCCAATGGATCGAAAACATAGAAGAATTGATGGATATAGAAGCCAGCTTAATACTTCTAGACTTCTCAACCACATATGCACCTCCAGATGAAGCACAAAAGTTTCTCAAGGATTTTGCGATTAAGGTCTTTCCAAAGTTTAAAGGATGATTACGCGCTCATCGTGCTTTGATAAGAGTTTAGAGCGTTGCTGCTAGTCTCAGAGCCATCTTACCGTTTTGGCTGCGCCATCGATAAAACGCTTCCTCACATGAGCCTGGTCATCATAATTAAGCCCATGTACACCATCCGGATAAAAGTGATAAGCGTCATCTTCAAGTTCTATTCCTATACTTTTTGGACAGCTATGTACAAGCGTTACAGTGAGTGAGAGGAGAACAACGATAAGGAAAATGTTAACGTATATCTGAAAGCCATTTCCTCTTCAAACTCTCTATTGGATATTTAATTCATAAATTATTTTCGCGTGAATGAGAAGATTTAGCAGATTCCCTGGTTTAATATTCGTAACCTTTACGGGCTGGCA
>Ga0315314_1001856_pt1 | contig 18074 bp, 20 predicted proteins | sample TDP9_MG_FD_203631 | JGI IMG/M metagenome (GOLD analysis project Ga0315314, IMG submission 203631) | Freshwater sediment microbial communities from Lake Towuti, South Sulawesi, Indonesia - TDP9 | ecosystem: Environmental > Aquatic > Freshwater > Lake > Sediment | place: Indonesia: South Sulawesi...
TGCATATACTAGGTCATAAGGACATGATAGACAACATACTCTACGCAAGCTCCACACGCCTCAACCTCAAGCTGCTGACATTAGATACAGAACTCAAGAAGTTCATAAATGCCAAAGGACTAGACGATACTCTCGTATTCCCAAACCAGATACCATGAACCATGCGACGTTACTCCTCTAAGTGGCGGTTGCCTTTTAGCTGGGCCGTAGGCGCATACCTCACAAATGCCTCGGAGTTTGGATTCACGAATCCGATTACGATAGAGCGTCAGAACGTTCGTTGCTATATATAATTGTTCGTTATTAGCGAACGACCTCGCTTACATTTCTCAGGAATGTGTTTATTCTCATGTGTACATCGGAGCCGATGTCCGTTCCAATGAATCGTGAAACAGCAAATACTCCATATGAGTCTATGGTTCTGAAAGCTTGACCTATTCTGCTCAAGCTAGATTGTATTATCTGTTTCTCTTTGCTTGGTAGCCTTGTCTTTTTCATTTGATTCAGGTAGATTTCTGACGCATTAGCTGGATTGCCGCCGCAAAATCCGCTTATAGCATAGACATCATAGCTGTCTTTATCGACTAGGCGAGGCAACGCTAGGGCTTTCATTGTCAAGGCTCCAACTATGTTTGCCACATTGATTGTGACCTTCGCCTTGCCACCGTTTGGCAATGTTCCATCTATTTCGTTTTGATACCGAAACTTGAAAACAATGCTGGATCCGTCGATCAAACAAGCGGCTAGATCTTCTTGTACCTTAATGAGTGGAAGCACTTTCTTCATAGCTTCAGGCTCCGTTAAGAAATCAATGCCTATGCGGTATTCTTTCTTGTCTAGAGGTGAAACAACATTTTTCTCAAAACGGAAAGGATTGGACGTTTCCTGATAGCCAAGTCTTTCCACTATTTTTCTTATGCTTTCATACTTCACCATTACCGACGGCTTGAGTACAAGGTCCATGTCCTTCGAACCACAGTGGTCGAAGTACTCTTTAGTGAGGAAATATGGTGCCCATCCTCCTGCAAGAACAAAGTCGTTTCTATAGGTGTTGAGGGCTGAGCAAAGCTCGACTAAGGCTGATTTAGAGGCTTCTGTTTGGTTTCGGTCATACATGGTCATTGACCGCCAACGACGGCTTTTCCCCATTTTTCTACTATTCGCTCATACAGGTGTTCAGCTGCCTCTAACCCTCTGGCCGGATAATTGTAGAGGTCTACGAATAGTTGAACATTGGAAACTATGTTGACTCTAGCTTTTTCTCGGTGAGAAATTCGGATATCAACTGTTTGTTGGCCATAAAACACTCCTTCATCGTATGGGACTACAAATTTAGCATTACCTCCTTTAGGGATTGGTTGAAGATTGAGAGTTTTGGCTAGCTTTGTCGCTTCCTCCTTTCTTTTGATGTAGATGTGTATGTCAACTGGTCTTACGTGGGGAGCGATTAAGGATGCGCCAGCTAGAGCTGTCAATGCGTAGTTTTGGTTGCTAATGTGAGATAATTGTTGGATGAAACTATCGATCTCTCGTTCAAAAGTATAGTATTCAAGAAAGGTGTTTATTCTATCATATTGGTGGTAGGCCGCCCATCTTTTTAGCAGAACTGTTGGATTAACGACTCTTACTTTGTAGCGCTCACTACGTGCTACATGCGCGAGGTCGATAAGCGTGGATATGACAGCATGCGCGTATCCTGGAGAAATCTCAACTTCCTCAGCCAATCCCCTAATTGTCCAGCTCTTTTGCGGATCTATTAAGAGCGCTCTTAAGACCCGTGTGGCTCTTGGCTCAAAGATATTGTGTACAAGTCGCATGTTTTCTCAAGCGTTCGCTATATTATATAAATGTTCGCTATTAGCGAACAGGCCCCCATTCCTATAGTAAGGAAGTGCAAAAATGGCAATTTCCGCATTTGCTTACTTCAAATCGATCTGCTTGCGGTCGCGAGTAAGAAAGTACAAAATGCCAAAAATTTGCATTTCCTTACTAGGTTAAGGCGTTCCAAAGGAAAATTTGAAAGCTCTATTCCGTTATTGAAACGAGCAGAAAGCGTCTCCAATCGTTGAAAAGTTGTCCAATTACCCGAAAGAACTTTTGGAGGAGTGCCCTCTTGCGCTGTCTACGTGGGCCATGCAACAGCTCTAGTAATATCGTCGGATAGCGTTTTGTAACCTTCGCCTCTAGGCCAGTTTGAGGTCCACACGTCAAGGTAGGAATCAATAGACATCTGAAAGCTGAGAGGTTGCTGAATCGTCAGATTACGAGCCACGGCGACTGGAGATCGCCCTCGTAGAGTCATGGCAATCCTTCCGGCTACTTCATGCTTTTCAAAGAGCTTGGCGAAAGCGTGAATTGGTGTTCCGCCTAAAAGAATTAGTCGGAGCCGTCCTTGGCGTTGAGCAAGGAAGATAAGAACTCCCTGCAGGTGAGTTCCAGATGAATGCTCGATTACTCGATTACTTGGTTTTATGTCGCTTTTGACTCTCCGGAAAATCGTCGGCACAAGATAGAAGCCTTGCCTGTAGAACTGTTTCAATGATTGCTCAGGTTGACCCCGGTCCAGCTTCAAATCTCGTCGTTATGACTAATGAGATGTTTGTTATCTATCCAAACATCAATCGTATTGCCAATAAGAGTTACCTCCAAACAATACCATCGCCCCAATCGTCTTCCAGAACGTCATTCTTGTCAGGATGGAGTTCAACATCCTCAAAGCTCAGTTCCCTCAAGCCTTGGACAACTTTGATCGGGCCTTGGAAGAACATAAGATTGAATTCATGAAGGAGGTTGGTAAGATCTTACCAACCGCGGTGACGGGAGTTTCTACTAGCCATTTGTCGAGTTTCTCTGGGTTTGAGATGTAGTTCTCGTCCGGTACGATGGAGTGGACAAGCTTTTCAGCTCTCTCTATGCATCTGCGGCATTCATAGTTCAAGAAACGTCTCTTAGCTGGACCGTAGACGCATAACTCACAATCCTTGCCTAGCCTTCTCAGAAGATCGTCTAGAATATAGATCCTGATCTCACCGAAGCCGAGCATAAGCTTCAACTGCACACCGGCTAACTTGAATGAGACTGATAGCTGAAAGTGATAGAGAGGGAGACGCGACTCTTTGAATAGGTTTGCTCATCTAGTAGGGGGTGCGGTTTCGCCTTGGGTTCTGATAGCCGTTTACAGCTATAGCCATTCAACTTGGCCTAATCTTCTCGCTGGCTCGGATTTTCTCGCTATGGGAGTATTCTTGACAGGGATGGGGGCTGTAGGCGGAGTCCTCCCTGACCGTATTGAGCCTCCGAAGAGGCCTAGGCATAGAGGTTTCTTTCACTATGTCTTCGGCAGCCTATCAGCGATCTTCTACTTCTTGGTTCTTCTCGGAAGCTTTAAGATAATAAGCTTCGAAGTGACAGCCTACTTCGCGGACCTGATCAAATTCCTCATTCTAGCCGTCGCGTCAGGATACGCCTCGCACTTCCTTCTCGATATTTTCTTCAGCAGTTAGCTGAGTGCCCATGTTAGACTCTGTTCTTTTCCCGGAGGTTCTTGAATTTGCAGCGTGATAAGACTTCTCTGATTCTTTCGCATTTAATGTCGACCATGAGGAAAAGAGCTTTAAGCTCTTCGTTGTATTTATACAACATATGATGGAACAATACAACATTAATCAAACAACACTCAAGATACTAGGGCTTTACGCAAACGACTACAAGAAGTCTTTGTATTTAAGAGAAATAGCTAGGGAGACGAAGGTCGATGTCAAGGCTGTTCAATTGCAGCTTAAGAGGCTGGAGAAAAGGAATATTCTCTCAAGCATTATGAGGGGAAGGAACAAGGAGTACTGCTTGAATCTCAGCAACTCAATTTCAAAGTACTATATGATACTCGCGGAGACTTTTGCTTCCCTCAGCTATCTTGGAAAGAACTTCTTGATCAAGAAGGTTATCGATGAAATCGGGAACCACATAGAAGGAACGATCATACTATTCGGCAGTTTCGCCAAAGGCGAGACGGGTGAAACAAGCGACATCGATCTGTTTGTTGTCACAGAGAAGAAACTTGACAGAAGCATCTTCACGAAAGCAGGCGACCTTGTCGACAGAGAAACAAGCGTCAAGTCATCTACTAGGAGGCGGTTCTTGAAGGGACTTGAGAACGGTGATCCTTTGGTTAGAGAAGTTGTTTCCAACCACATTGTACTCAAAGGTATAGATGAGTTCTGCGATATTATGTGGCGATACTATGCAAGGCACTAGAAGATAGAGGAGATAATAGATAGCTTGAACTCTGAAAGAATTGCGCTCCTCCAAAATAAACTTAAAGAGTTAATGACCGCATCGAAGTGAAATCACCTCGAGAAAGCGGTTGTCAAATAGATTTGCCGCGCGGTCTTAATGCAGCCTCTCCTAGTGCTGCTAGCGAATAGTAAAGAAAGACTCAAACTCATTAAGGAGAAAAGACAACTGCTACAGATCTACAACTGTGAGATTGAGATCAAGAAGCTTGAAGAGCGGATGGAGGAAATCGAGCGTCTCTTGAAATCGAAATAATGGATTCTACTGAAAAAATATCGATTGACTCGATGTAGAGGATGCCCTTAAGGAATCCCTTATTTTATATCTTTAAGCGTTCCGAGCTGATAAATGAATCAACGGAACGACTGCAAATTAAGTGGGGAGAAATGAAGATATTCCTCGCGCCCGGCCTCTACAAGAACGTTAAGAGAAGTGTAATGGACGGCGTGAATGTTAAGGAACTGGACGTTAGGGATTCCTCGCTTAAGGAGAAGATTCTTAGACGCTATGATGCTGGCGTCGTTAAGCTGTGGGCTTTAAAGGGCTCTCTTCGTGACCGCTGGGCGTCCATTGATGAAGGCGATTATGTTCTATTCTATCATGCGGGTAAGCTAATTTACGCTGGCAAGGTAGGCATCAAATATCCTTTAGCCGATGAGCCTGAGCAGGTAGAGAGCGGTAATCGTCTAGCGGAGAGTGTTTGGGGAAGGGATATCGACGGTAAAACATGGCCATACCTATTCTTTCTGGAAGACGTTAAAGAAATCGACCTTCCTTTATCGAAACTTAACGAGTTGGCGGGATACAGCATGAAGGCTGTGGTTGGATTCATGAAAGTACGAGAGGAAAAAGCGTTGAGAGTCATCGAGTATCTGCCAAAGGCCTACGTCAAACCTTCTGTTGAAGCGAAGGCTAAACAGCCATTATTGATTCAGCATGATCGGATGGCTGACGCTATCTATGCCCTTGGTGAGCTAATCGGTTATAAGCCTGAGAAGAAGTGGAGGCATGAACGATACGAGTTTGATGTTGTGTGGCATAGACCGCCTAGGATTGGTCCTAAGTACGTGTTTGAAGTACACCTGAAGGGAAGCCTAGAGGCAGCCTTGTTGAGGCTTAAGCATGCTCATGACCTATGGGAGTCCCAGATATTCCTGATCTCAACGGAAGATCAGCTTAAAGAAGCTCAAACCAAATTTCTAGGCGAACTTCACGAGATTAGGGATAAGGTAACTCTTCTAGATGTTAAGACCGCCGAAGAGTTCTACGATTTCAAAGGCAAATATGAGTGGCTTGAAAGAAAGTTTGGGCTTAGACCTACATGAAGAGATAAATTTTCAATAGCGTCTTCAGAAACTGTGGAGATTGTGGGTGATATAGATAACAGGTATTGACATTGACGATTTCATAAGAAAAGCTCAAGCATATCAAGGCTCCGTATATGCATTAGAAGATTCGTATCGCCGGATTCTGAATTGAATTGATATTTGGGATAATCTAGCGGAGATTGATGATTCAAAAACGAGATGTATATTGGAATTGCTAAATCGGTGGAAGTGTCGCGTTAGTTATGATTGCACTTCAAGCCTAGCAACAACTCTTAGAGAGCTATTCGAATCGCTCTTCAAGTTCAAAGGTCATCGCCTTGAAGAAGTAAGTTTGGATTCGCTCGTTGAAGATCTTGACGCCATCAAAGACGTCTTTAGAAGAATAGCGTCTGTAAGAGCTGGAGCAAGAACAGTCGGCGCTACTGCAACATCGAAGGTACTGCATTTAGTCAATCCGAGATTCTTTATGATGTACGATAGAAACATTAGGCATGGATATGGCTACTCTGATGATGAGGTTGGTTATGCAAAGTTCATGCGGCATATGAAATCGTTCGCCGATGCTCTCATGCATGAATATTCGTTAGCGCGAAACATACCGATGAATTCCGTTTTTCGAGTCTTGTGTCCGAGTGTAAGAGTAGAGCAGCAACAATTCCCAAACTGTTGGATGAGTACAACTGGGTGAAATTCAATGTTTAAAGGTGGTGGATCTGGCTGGGCGTATGTGATGGCTGCGGTCCTGAGGTGAGTGATGAGGAAGTGTATAGGTGCGGTGAGTGTGGAAGGAACTACTGTGAGGAATGCGCTGTATCCGACGGAGTGATTAAGACGCTCGGCGTATGCTCAGACTGCGAAGAGGTCTATGAAGCGGAAGAAGACTACTGGGGCTGGAAGTGAGTTCCGCCATCGCATCTTCTAAGAATGGGACGGGCGCAAAAAACAAAGCGCGATAAAACTACGGTTCATAGAATGCTCTTGAGCTGATTCAGATTGTCGATAGTTAAATCAGGTTCAACATACTCTTTCCATGGCTTTCTATGAATCAGCACGGTAATAATGCCTAATGCTTTCGCTCCTTTTATGTCTGTGAATGGTTTATCTCCGACATAGAGCGCTTCAGGCGGTTTAATCTGTAACTTTCTCAGTGCGAGCATGTAGCCCGACGGGTCAGGCTTGACTTCATTTGTTTCTTCTCCAGCGATGACAACGACATCGAATAGCCTCGGAATGTTGGACTTAGAAATTCTCTTGGCTTTAATTCCTCGAGTACCGTCTGTGTCGGTTACCAAGCCGAGCTTGTATCCTTTCTCTTTGAGGTGCTTCAATGTCGGCAATGCGTCGACGTATTTGACCATCCCTTTGGTATACTTGGACCAATATCCTAGTGTCAATTTTCTAGCAAACTCGCTAGCAATAAACTCTTTGAGATTCATCTTCTTCAGAATCTCACTCCACCAGAGATCTCTGTTATACAAGAGTTTGAGGTCCATTTCTAAGGCCAGTTTCTCAATCGCTTCGAGTAAGCGTCGTTGGCTGATGTGTACGTTCCTTGAACTCAAAAAGTTGAAAAGCATTTTGGCAATATACGCGTTTGCTAGCGATTGAGATTTGGTTGTGTCCACTAGCGTTCCGTCGAGATCGAACAACACTGCTTTAACTCTGGCCAACCTAGCCTTGGTTATCGCGAGATTCACCGGAGACGCACCTAAATAAACAATATCGCTTAACATATTAATAGAAGACCGATGGATCTTGAGTTTCTTTCTTATATCGATGACGTCATTAAGATTTTCGCAGAGCTGGGATTCGATGCGAAACGATGCTCCGGCTATTATGAATGCCGTAGGCGCGGAAGAAACGGCCGTTTTGATGCTTTATTGAAAGAGATCAATCCGCGTACAGTGTATTGTGATCTCCATTGGGATGGAACCATTCATTTTCTGTTTCTGGCTGTGGACTACAGAACAAGGCCTCGCGCTCTTTATGAGAATGAATTGAGACCAAAACTACGTGAAAGATCCATTGAACATAAAATAACTGGTGGGCTTTCATGGTTCGAGAGAAGAAATCGAGCGATAGTTCATGGACTTAGAATATGAGGGTTTTCTTAATGAGTAGAGATGCGGGTTTCTTGCTTAGAAAATTGCAAGACTACGTGACTTATGAGGAATACAACGAAAAACAAGAGTTGATGATAAGAGCTGGACAGTGGCTTAAAGATATTCAACATCCAGCTGGCTACTGGGGCACGCGAGCGCCCATAGAAACATCGCTCGCTTCTTTGGCATTGCTGTCAGCGGGTGTTAAGATAGATGAATCTTGGTTGATCCCGGAGACAGGTGCAACAGGAGGTTTGGCAAAGGCAAGAGATTGGCTGAAAAAGAACCGAGATACATGGTCCCACAATATTTGGGATACGGCAGTCGTCTTGAGAACGCTCGTTTCACTAGGTGAACCCATCGAATCTCCAACGGTCAGCGGCTCTTTGGCTTGGCTTAGAAATCAAGAGAGAGATCAATGGTCGCACACCAAGGGCACAGGACTTCACCACGCAGCTCAAGCATTGATAACCTTCACGAAGCTTCATGAAGATGAGAGAACTATACAAGACCTAGCACATTGGTTGATTAGTCATCAAGATTTTGAGGGAAGCTGGAGTCATTCGAGGTATACAACCGCCCAAGTCATTCAAGGACTTGCAAAGGCTGGCTACGACTACAAGACTCCAGAGGTGGCAAAAGCGCTTAAGTGGCTAGAAGAGGAGATCAACAGAACTGTTCTCGAGAAGGGTGTCTTCGAAGACTTTGGGCACAGCCTCATGGCATACCTGGAAGCTACTGGAAATCCGGAATCAGAAATAGCTCAGAAGATTGCGCAGGAAATGCTGAGGTCACCAGAGAGGCTCAAAGATAATGGAAGTTGGTATGAGGACGTGAGGTCCACCGCAATCGCAGTGTTGGCACTGAAGGCCTTGGGTCATAGGAAGATATTCCGAATCCCTGCCCGCGATCTAGAACATCTCATTTCGACAGTCGAGAACGCGAACAACAGAATTCTCGACTTAGAGGCTAGGCTTAGAATTGCTGAGGAGAATCTAAGAACCAAGGTGGGATTGCTACCTATCGAAATAATGGAACTTCGGTTGCTTGACTACTTGCGAAAGAACGAAGGCCAGATCTTCCCTTCACAGGCTGCACTTCATTTCGGAATAAGCGAGGAATTCTTAATGGCAATCTTGAATTCGCTTGAGAAAAAGATGAAGATAAAGCGCGTGGCTTGAGAATGTTGAAATACGAAGTTTGTGAGGAGAAACTGATATTCAATGTTCCTGAACCGGCGATGGTACGACATGAAATATTTCCATACGAGAAGAGAGAGCAGAGGTTAATTGAATACCTGCAGAAATTGGAGAGCCCAGTTTACGGTTTCCTGCACTATGTCGACAAGACAACTATGAACTATTTGAGACATGTGAGAGACAATGTTGAGATTCACCTTGTGGTCGGGCGCATTATAGGTGAAAGCAAGATAGAAGAAGAGAATATAGAGGCTTTCAAGAAAATCTGCCACGACTTTAAAGGCAAAAGAAAGGGCGAATTTGAGGTTTTTCTACTTCAGAGCGAGATCTGGAAACAATGCCCCAAGGCTTGGATGCATGACAGATTTCTCTTGAGCGGGAATTTTCATCTGGCAATGGGAGGTGACCTAACAAAGGGTTTTCTTCTTTCTCCTGGATCATTTACTCTCATTGCAACTCCTGTGGAGCAGTGGGAAGAGTATGATGACTTCGTAGACTATTTCCGCTCATTGCTTACGAGAACCGACGAAGAACTAAAGGCCTGTGGCATTATTTTCCAAAGAAGAGAGAGGATTGTCTAGGTAGACGCTGCACAATAAACCAAAGCAACTATTTTCGTCGAAATTTTCAAAAAAGAGGAGGATGCAACTTTGTCTAATGTTATCTCAACATTGCAGAATAAAGTCTGGAACCTCTTTAATGCTCTAGGAGTATCTCATCTTGTGTGCCCACCTAGGAGTATCATACAAATGCTTAACCCTCCCTTGAGAGCTACTTGCATAAGTAGAATTGTAATGCGCGTGAAAACTCGCAAAAAGCATGATATCGGCCATCTCAAGTTTTTTATGATGTAACCGCAAATAGTCTGTCTGGAAGCTAAGCATGACCCTAGCAAAACTGGAAAAGCAGTCGATAACAGAGGCACGAACAGTGCTTACTGGAAGCGATCCATATGTGTTGTTTTCAGGTGGAAAGGACAGCCTTGTTAGCCTTCATCTATGCAAACGCGTTGCAACCGACATAGGAAGTGAGATAAAAGCGGTCTATGTAGATACAACTGCCTCAATACCTGACAATCTAAAATATGTTAAGTCCACTTGTCAAAGGCTTCGAATAGATCTTGAAATTCTCAGGCCAAACCCGGGATACTTTTCTCTTGTCGAAAAATGGGGGTTTCCAACGGTTCGGAGACGATGGTGTTGCTATCATTTGAAGATAAAACCCTTGAAGGATTATTTATTGTCTCAAGCGAATTCAAGATTTGTGGTAGATGGCATAAGAGCTGAGGAATCCGATAGACGACGACAATTTCCAAAAATTGGCTTTCACAGACATTTCAGGTGCCTTTGTTATCACATAATATTCAACTGGACAAAGACAGATACAATGCAATACATTTCTAGACATAAACTTCCTCTGAATCCTTTATACTCTAAAGGGTTTTTCCGTGCGAGTGAGTGTTGGTGTCCCGTCTACAAGACAGTAAAGCAATTTATTTCCCTCAAAAAGCATTATCCTACGTTTTTTGAGGAACTTGTTGTGCTGGAAAGCAAGTTAAGAGGCGGGGGTAGCGCCCTTTTCAAGAATGGAAAAAAAGTCTATCTGAGAAATCTCTAATTGCCTACATATATGTAACCTGTAATTGTTCGACATCACTAAGCCTTGTCATTATTATAAACCAGTCTCGTTCTTTCGCGAGCTCGGATAAATAGCTCATAATTTTATCCACGCGACTTCGGTCGAAATCTAGGACGACTTCATCAATTACCAGAAATTGATTTTCCGGCATGTAGGCATCTTTTACAGCAAGTTGAAGCAAAGTTGCAAGTGCATGTTTTTCTGACGTGCTTAGTGACGACGGAACCTGGGACCTCTGTCCCTTTTTTCGAAGTATATTCAGATTGTAAGTTTCTTCGTCAAGCCACACATCTTCAAAGTCCGTAAAGCCAAGTTTCCAAAGCAAATCTTTTATCTTTTCATTAAATCTCTTTGCTGCTTCCCTTTTCTGTCTGCTCGCCTCTTCCTTCAATAGATCAACCGTTGTCTGCAACGTTTGTGACCAGTCCTTGTATACCCGGTTCAAGTCTTCTATAGGCAGGAATGACTCTCCGATTCTTTCTACAGAGCCGTCTGACAATTCTTCCTGTAACCTTGTGATTTCTTTTTGCAACGAATTTAGAACTTGTATTTTCTCGCCCCGTTCTTCGAACAGTCTTCTTTCTTCTGCGCCAAGCTTTGCTCTCTGATGACTAAGAGACTTCAATTCATTTGCGATGGACATCAATTCCTTCTCAAGTTTTTCATCTTCATCCAAGAGAGGCTCGAGAGACTTGTTTAGGGCTTCAAAGTTTCTTTTTTCTCTTACAAGTTCACTTTCTTTTCTACTTAACTGTGCTCTAAGACTTGTCTTGGTTTCTTCAAGCCTTGCTTTCTCATCCTCGAGTTGCGTTTTCCTGTTCAAAAGCTCATTCTTGCGCATTGTGAGCGATGCAATTTTGCTGTTCAAAGCGGATAACCTGTGCTGGATTTCCTCATAGTGTAGTCTTACTTCTCCGGCCGCTTTCAATACAGTCTTTCCACATACAGGACACTTGATTTCATATATGTTTGCGCGCTTGCCCTGTAACGAGGAAATGGCCGACTCAAAAAAAGACAAAAAACCCTCTGCTCTTGCTCTTTCTTCTCGAATTGTTGGGATCTCGTCGACTTCCACACGTCGTATTTCTGACTCCCAGTTGTCAATCTCTATCTTGGATGGAAATTCTTTGAGTTTCTTCTCAGCGTTCTGAAGTTCTCTTTTTGAGAACTCGGTCTCTGCAATCAATGTATTTAACCTCTTTTTATAAGTGGAAATTCCAGTTTTTTGCGACATTATTTTGCCTTGAAGGTTATCTCGACGTTTTCTTTTCTCTCTCTCTTGAATCTGAAGCGTATTCCACGTTTTCTCAAGTTCAGGACTCTTGGATGGAAGTTTCGCTATCTTCGCTTCAATGTTTTCAAGTTTCATGGTCGTCGCATCTTTTTCCTCGCCAATATGCTGGAGTCTTTCTTTTGCTTGTCTTAAGTGAACGATTCGTTTTTCTATCTCTTCCAATTTGAGTTTCGTTTCATTCAGTTCTTTTTCAACTACAAAAATTGCCTTTTCATATTTATCCGCCAGAGAGAGGCTGGCCACTACCCAGCCGAAATCTCCACTTCCATCCCTTAATCTATGGGTTATCTCACTTTCTTCACTAAGAATCCCAGTCAAAAGAAATCTTTCGTCACCTTTTGGGCTGATGTTCGATGCTCTCTTTATTTCTAAATCACAAGTTTTCCTCTCACCATCTACGCTGAGTTCTATGAATGCGCTATTAGCCCCAACATTTATCATTGGATCTGTATTGCCAAATGAATCTGAAATGCCAAGCCGTGCAGCTACGTTGGATGCGGGATCAGTCTTACATGGTAGTGACAGAACAGCTGCAAGGCTTTTTATAATGGTACTTTTGCCCAGTCGATTAGGTGCCTCGACAACATTAAGCTTGGCACTTCTAAAGCTGAACACAGCATTGCCCTTTAAAAAACCTATATTCCTAATTTCGAGATTTGCGTCCAACTTCCGCCCCTGCCTTTTCTATAAGTTTTCTAAATTCTAATTGGAGTATTTTTTCGAGCTCAGCTTCCCCGCTTTTGCCTTTAATTACAAGTTGTTTAAACGTTGTCGCTATTTCTTCGGCTACTGTTCTACTCAACCAGAACCCTCCTTGCCAGATACACTTCGAACGTAGACCATTTCAACGATTCGCTGTCCTTGAGTTCATTACACACATTGTATATTGCTCTTGTTACTTGGTCGAGTTTGTCGCTTGCACCTATATAGCGATATTTCGTTGTTGCGCCAACGGCGACCTTCGTCATTCCTTTTGGGCCCTCGTGTTCGCCTTTCACCAGTGAAAACTCGTAGGGGATGATGAATTCGCCGGCCATTTTATCATTTACCTTTTGAGGTAGACTTGGAGCACGACCCAAACCCATCAAGCATCTTCTTGTGTCATTTGGGATATTCCTTTTGATTCTGCTGCTATATTCGCCGAAATAGACGGTTAAGATGATATAATCGGGAAGTTGAAATTCGCTCAAGTTAGTCCCCTGCTAATTGATTCCTCTACTATATGATGTTGAATATCTCTTATTGTCGGATTGTCCGTTGCCTTAATTTTTTTCTCCAGAGAATGGATAATTTCATCAATCTTTCTTTCATCAACTCCCATGTCTGACAGCATGTGCTTGCCTATCTCAAGTAACTCGTTTAGTGGAAGCGGTGGCACGTCTATCTTATAGAGTCGAGATCTTAGCGCATCGTCTATTAGGTCGGATCTATTGGTAGTGCCTATCACGATAGCATTCGATGGTTTGAGTCTATCCAATTCGTGAAACATAACCGAATCTATGGAGTAATGCCATTCTTTCGAAATCTCTCCACCACGTCTCATCATAAGACAATCAATATCGTCAAAAATGATTATTACCCATTCGTTGGGGTTAAGAGTTGCGAAAATTTGCTTTAGCCGTGCCTCTGCTTCGCCCCATTTTGGCGCCGCAACAGAACCGCTGTCAACAAAAATTAGAAAAACTTTTGACGTCCCGAGCATGCTTCCTATTCTTCTGACGCATTGCCTTACAATTTCGGTTTTTCCGGTTGCAGGGGGCCCTTCAAGAATGAAGCCACGAAAAGGAGACGGCCCCTTTATATGACGTTTATGCTTGAAGAAGAATAGGGCGGTACTGACGAGTTTTAAGCATATCTCTTCTTGGGATTTTGTTAAATTCACTTCCTCGATTTCCCAGCTCCCTGTTCTAACATAGGGTGCACTATGCATCGTCTGTTTCAGCGCTCCCTTTCCCTAGCTCTTTCGTATACTCTTTCCCGCTCTCTTACGTAGGAGACCCTAAATTCAAATCGGTACTCGCGATCTCCATATTGATTCACTATCTGTTCCAATTTTTCCAAAAGACAATTTTCACTTCCAGGTTGATCGCCGGTGATGCGGTTTATGATACGTTCAATCTTCCTCTTCGAGATTCCTCTCATATCAAGGAAGTCTCGAACCTTTCTCTCCGAAAAGATTGGAAAATAAGCCTTAGAGCCAATTGCCCACATTCCAAAAATCAGGGCGATAGGTGCTGTAAAATCCTTTAAAATACCTCGTTCATAAAGCATTGTTATCCCTTGACCCATATTCAATTCACCGTTTTGTCTTTCTATTATATCCAAGGTCATATAGACAGCTTTTAGAAAAATATAGCCCATAAGAAATCTTGAACATCTGAGCTTGTTTGTTTCTGAAGGGTTGGTTTCAATTGTAGCAGAGATTTTCCGAATAATAGAGTCGGATGGAATATCGACACCAACAAATATCTTCTGATCGTCCAAGATGTTTTTCACAATGCCCAGTCGATCCAGAAAAATTAATGGCCTCATAAAATACCTGAACCGAGCAACCTGTGAAAGCTGTTGGGCAGAGATTCTGGATTGCCTAGCAACTTGACTTGTAAGCTTCCCAAGGACTTCCCGAAAGGTGATCAAAAAGGGATGCTCAAGACCCAACGTGCCTAGATCTGCGACGAAGGAGAAGACTGGATTGTTCTTTGGATCGCAGTCGATGTAAGAAGCCGATTTTACGTTTTCGTCAACTATTTCGACAAAGGCCCCTATCATCCTCTTGAATTCAGGAAGACGGCACCATGTGTAACATAGTGGTTCTTTTTCTATAGATGCCTCCATAGGGTCTTTCCGATACCCGCAGATAATGCACTTCTGGCTACTTACCCGTTGCAATCAATCAACCCCCGCATATCTTGTCGTCTGGATGCTTCCACGCGTATAACGGGTGAATTGGTGCTCCTTGATGGACTTTCCTATGGCAGCGTCTACATAGAGGTATCAGGTCACATGAGTCTCGTGCGGGGTATCTTAAGTGGTGAATGTCAAGTGAAGAAGAAATTTTGCCACAGCGAAAACAAATGTAGTTTTGATTTTCAAGTAATACTTGTCGAATATAATACCGAATTGAACCACTCGGCCTATCTTTTTTCGACTTCACTTCGTATCTCCTGAACTTCTTTTACTAATGCCATGAAGAGTTCACGCTTTCGATCATTGGTGGCAATTTCAAGCATTTCACTTCGAGGCATCTGTTTTAGGAGCCTTGTAGTGGTGTCAATGTACAGCCAAAGTGGATCACCAGATTTCGGCGGATACTTTACATACAGCGACTTCAAGGCATCATCCATGCCTGCATCATTGAACACTTGGGCCAATTCTTCATCGTCAAGTACATCTCGTAACAGTCTTACATCACGATGACTCCGCAGTTTGCCATTTGCTATCCAATCCGAAAAGTTCTCAAGAAATGACGAATCTTCCGATATTTTTACACGGGTATACTTGTTTTTCAACAATTCATCAAAATAACTAAATCTTCTTATACCCACCTTATCGTTTGGATACTTTTTCAGGTAAGCCAAAGTTGCTTCATAGGCTTTGAGCCTTTTGATGAGCGTAGGTTTGCTGAGTTGCAATAGTGCTCGTAAATCTTCGTAAGCATATCCAAACGAGTGATGAAGCTTATAGATGTACGCGGCTTGATTAAGAGCGTCCCAAGGTTTTTTGCCAGCAACATGCAATTGAGCAAGGATTCGGGCTATGTCTTTGTCAGGAGTATCTAGAGGAAATATTGCGCATGGAATTCTTTCAAAATAATTTGCGGGAAAGTCTATGACATCCCCCCTTAATATCATCTCACGTAGCTTTCTAAGGCAGACAGTTCGACGATTTCCTTCTTTTACAAGATAAGAGCCATTTTTTTGCGCTACATATATAGGTTCGACTATTCCTTTGGAGGCCCATATTGCTCTGAGGAGATCTTTTGTCTCCGACTCTTTCCAAATTGACTCCTCCAACTGTTGTTCAGACAAAGGTCCCAAATGCCAGTATCGAGGATTTGTGGGGTCGAGTGCTAACTCTTCTAGCGGTATTTCTTTATTTTCGAACATACCAGAGCCTACGGTAAACCTGCCTATAAGTTTTACTCTTATTTACCGAGGTTTACCGCCAGCCTCGAACGCCTCATGCGCACTGTGAGCGGATTTGGCCTGTCTGGACTGTCTTGCCGGTTCGCAGATTTTTGAAAATCAGCTTTCGCTTCTTTCGGACGCTCAGCAGCGGCACAGTGCCAGCTGCCTCCGCTAGATTCAGAAGCTCCTTCCTTCTTCTCGTCCCTAACCCAGACTTCTCCGTCTTGCATTCGACGAAAATTGTCTCTCCCAGCCTGAAGCACATAAGATCAATAGGCTTTGACTGAGCGGCCCTGATCACGACGAACCCGATATTCAAAGCGTCGTCCTTTCACATATCCGCTCATGCGAAGCTACCAACATGCTCCAATTAGCTAGTATGTTGGGTATGAGGCTTTAAAAGAATAAGATGAAGAGATCTTATAGGATTTGCATATACTTATTTTTTTACAATGACAAGCCATGTTGCCAAGATAAGAGGCCGGATCATGCATGACAGAAGAAACTGAAACCTTGATAGACTTGTGGAAGGAAACGCGTACTATCATAAACCACCTTGACAAAATGATGGATGGCGTTCGAGTAAGAGTCTTTACACTTTTTGGCACAATCACATCCGTCGCGGCTGCATTATATTTCTGGGCGCCAAACGTGTTCATAGCGAACATGCGTTTGTCAGCGCTCGTCGAAATAATTATGATCCTCGTCCTGATTCCGTCCATAATTCAGAATAGACTTTATCACTTTTGGCTATTCAAAGCCATCAATACATCGCTGAGGCTGGAGAATCTGATATATCCACAAATAGAGAAAAAAGGTCAAAAAATGCAAATAATGGTCACACACTCTCTTACAGGACTCGAAGAACGTACTGGATCTTATTGGCAAGCAATGGGGCGCTCATGGTTGTTCTTTGTAGAAATGTCAATATTCGGCTTTATGATCTTGGCTTGCGTGGCACTTTTCTATCTTTTCCGTTGAACAGCAAAATAGTTTTTCAATTGAATCTTTTCCCAAGCATCCGATCGATTTCGTCAATGAGCGGTACTTGTTGTTCCGTTCTTGTATGTCTGGTCCATGCGTCGTACTCGATACGGGTTCGTCGGAGATAAGTGCTATAGAAGCGTCCCGAATGACCGGATAGTTCCGAAATGCGCCCATAAAGTTTGACAATGTCTTGACCAACATCAGTTTGAATTGAGAAGAAAGGATTACCTATCACTATTTCTGTAGCGCAAGCAGATTCCGCTGAATCCTCTTATGTTTACAGCCAGCAAACTAAAGACTACGCAAGTAAGAAGCTAAAGAAGCTAATTTAGGGTTTGGTGGTTGACCGTGTTTTACTCTTGGAGATTATGGCTCTGCCTTGATCCAGACCATACCATTTCACTTCGTAGCCCAATGCTTCAAGCACTTGGTTTGGTGCTCCTATGCCTATGTCTTGCATGAGCTCTGTCACTTTCGAGAGGCTTGCTTCTCCAAGTTGGCTGAGTCTCCTATCGATATCATCCAGCTTCTTCTCAGAAACCAAGACATCGCCGCCTTAAGCCTGTGTCTAGAATAGGGAGGCTCTTTAACTTGCATCCTCCAATGACTTTCAGAAGCATATTCTGGATCGATTATAGCTAAGTCAAAGTGCCCCCTTATCCCTCCAGAGTATGCGCGTAACGTAGGGTATTCCCTGTGCAGCAATACACTCTTGTCGCCGAAATGGGTCTCCACAAAGAATCCTCCAAGCTTACCTGAGATCAACTTATGGTAGAGGCAGGCATGCATATACTGTTCCGAGTAGAAGTAGTATGGCATCTCTACGAATTTCTCTAGCCTTCACCCCACCTTCTCTTGTCGATCGCTAACCTCCTAAGATGACAGCCACTTGACAGCCATCCGAGGGGAAGAGCTTCGGCTCAATCTCCGCTGCGTCGCCAGATCAAGATCTACTTTCTAAACTCTGACCTTCTCTATGCACCATCGTCCAGCATGGTCGTTGAACCAGACGACATAGTCGTCGTCCCTTAGGCCCAGCTCCCCCTAACCCTCTCCGGGTTCTGGGTCCTCCCCCCACCATAAACCTTAGTGATAATCCTCTCCAG
>Ga0315314_1001857_pt1 | contig 18071 bp, 9 predicted proteins | sample TDP9_MG_FD_203631 | JGI IMG/M metagenome (GOLD analysis project Ga0315314, IMG submission 203631) | Freshwater sediment microbial communities from Lake Towuti, South Sulawesi, Indonesia - TDP9 | ecosystem: Environmental > Aquatic > Freshwater > Lake > Sediment | place: Indonesia: South Sulawesi...
TCTTGTTGTCGATGACGCTTCCGTGTGGACATGTGCCGCACTCGTTGGCGTTCACCGACCTCCTCTCTCCGCGCTCACAGGTGGTAAGGAAGAGCTTGTGCATTCCCTTGTCCATCTTCCCCAGCAAGGGAACGGCATCCGGGTTGATATCGTTTGCCGGAAGAAACGACGATCGGAAGGAGTCTGACCTGATGGCTAGTGCTCTGGCCGGAGCTCCACCCCGAGGTTGGCCATCTCCTTCTTGTACTTCGTGATGACTGTCTTGTACTCCTTCGAGGGCGCCCTCTTGTCCGCGTCCCAGCACTCGTAGAGGCTCTTTCCGAGCGGAGGTGCTTTCAGCTTGGGCTCGTATTTGGCCAGGAGCTTCTTCGCGAGCTCGTTCGCCTCTGACCGCTTCATGCCAGCCACCGCATGGCCGACCTCCGCGGAGATCCTCGGCTCGACCGGGGTGGTCCTGTCCTCGTGCTTGTTCGTAGCGACGCCCAGGGACTCTATCGACAATCCGGAGACGACAGCTGCCGTCACGGAAGCTGAGGTCTCGAACAGGCACATCGAGGTGCACGGCCCCGCAGTCGTGTAGTTCAGATTTAGGCTGAGCAGGTGGGTGTTCCTGCTGATCGCTTGCCCCATCGAGCTTATGACCCACAACATGTCCCTGCTGCTGCTCGCGACGTACCTCAGATGTATCGTGAACGGCAGCAGCCAAGAGGCCTGGTATGTCAGTATGCCCATCATGTGGTGCGCGACATTGGACACCGCGGTCCCCTCGGGACCTCCTGCGTACCCGCCGAGCATCGGGCCGAAGCACATGCCGACCTCACCGCCCATCGAGAGGGCGACCGTGACCTTGTTGAGCCTGGCGAAGTCGACCTTCATCGGGTCCATGCAGCAAATCATGTACCCGTCGCTCTGCCTCATCCCGAACTTGGGGTGGAGCGCTGCGGCGAGCGCTATGTCCGATTCGGCGGTGGCAAGGGAGTTCATTATGGGTATGCCCTGCCGGCCCACCCGATTGCACGCCTCTCTGGCCAGCACGGCGTTCCTCTGGGCCGCGAGGACCTCCAGAGGCGACGCTGGCCTGACGCGCATCCCGCCGACCCTCGTGATCGCCGGGGTGGTTATCGCGTTCGTCTCGGGTATCTCTGCGTATCCCTCCACCAGCGTCAGGAACGACCTGTCGCTCGAGCACGCTCCGCCGCCCGCACCAAGGAGGCACCACGGAGGAGTCTTGTCCTCCGGCTTCCTGGTGACGAACGCCTTCCTGTCCTGGCCGTCCCCGAAGTACAGCTTCGGCGGCGCCCTCTTCAGGGCCTGCTTGATCTCCTCCTCGGCATACGAGATGACCCTTCCGGTGTCAGTGCAGTACGCGCCAACGTCGATCAAGAGCTCCATCCCAGCCTCGAACAGCTCATCGGCCATCGAGTCGTCGGTCAGGATTGGGTTCGCCGGGTCGAACTTTATCTTGTGCTCCCTGACCTTCTCGGCGACCTTGGGGGCGAAGCTCTTGAGCTGGTAGTCGGACTCGCTCATCGGCTTGCCCTCGAGGGCCTTCTGCATGACATCTAGTATCTGGACCATGCGGTCACCTGCCCTTGGCGAACTTCGTGGCGAGCTTCACAGCCTCGACTGCGGTCATCCCGCATCCATCTGCCCCGATCTCCTTCGCCCACTCCTTCGTCGTCGGGCCCCCGCCCACGAGGACCGCGAACTTCTTCCTGTCCCCCGAGGACACGAGGAAATCCACGATATCCTTCTGGGAACCAATCGTGCTGGACATCAGTGCTGACGCGCCTATGATCCTCGCGTTGTTCCTTCTGGCCTCCTCGACGAAGGAGGTCGTCTTCACGTCCACGCCGAGGTCCATGACGTTGAATCCACCGGCCATGAGCATGCTCGAAACGATGTTCTTGCCGATCTCGTGCACATCGCCCTGGACCGTCCCGATGACGACCGTGGCCTTCGAGCCCTTCGCGCCCTTTGAGATGAGCGGCAGCAGGAGCGCCAGGGCGGACTTCATGGCGTCCGCGGCGAGCATAAGCTCCGGCAGGTAGATCTCCATCTTCTCGAACTTGTCCCCGACCTTCTCGATGGCGGGGGCCAATCCCTTCTCGATTGCGTTCAGGGGGTCCAGCTTCGCCTGGATAGCCGCCTTCGCCGCGCCCACAGCAGCTGCAGAATCGTAGGTGAGAATCGCGTTCTGCAGATCCTTCAGAATCTTCTCCTCGCCCATGACAGCACCTTCAACAAGCCCGGGACACGCAGGCTCTCCCGGGACTGGACCGGGAATTTGCAGTCCTGTACTTGAACGTTGTCCAGTGAGGGCCTTCATTCTCCCGAATCAGGCAATGATTGAAGTACTGGCCCAGCTTTCCCGGCGGGAAGAAGTCTCCCAGAGACCACTCTGACAAGCTTTTTATGACTGGTTGATGCTAAGACTCTGTGCCTTCTGGTACCTCCCCCGTCCAGGGACCAGGGCATGGGCCTCACCAGCATTGGAGAATGGATTCCGATGATTGCGGAGATCGACAAGGGATCATTGCTCGAGGGGCTCTCGGACGCCGTGTTCGTGTGCAAGAAGGACGGAGACCTCCTCTACTGCAACCGCACTCTCGGGACGATGCTCGGCTTCCGCGGCGACGAGATCATGGGCAAGAACCTCGCCAAGGACGTCGTCCAACGAGACCTCGAGTGGAAGGCGCTGGTATCGCTCCTCGAGCAGGGGAGCCCAATCCTCGACTATGAGTTGAAGCTGAACAAGGCGGACGGGACACCGATGTGCGGGTCCCTCTCGGCCACGAACCTCAGAAGCCCTGCGGGCGCTTTCATCGGAATAGCCGGTGTACTCAGGGACATCACTACTCGAAAGGCGGTCGAGCACGAGCTGAGGGACAAGGCCTTCAGGATAGACGTGATGAACAAGGTCGCGAGGTTGGCGGCAGCCGACACCGACGTCAGGAGGAGGTCGCTGGTCGCGATGTGCTCCGAGCTGAGGAAGTTGCTCTCGTTCGAGGCGCTCACGGTCGGCCTCACCGAGGAGAACGGCAGGCATGTAGACGTGGTGCTCGCGGACCCGGACAAGAGCAGGGACGCAATCCCTCTCGGGAGCGTCACATTCGCGGGCAGCATCGTGGAGAAGCTGAAGTTCGGCAGGGAACCGATAGTCGTCGACAAGTGGGCGTCCAACAAGGGATTCTCTGAGCTTGCCGTGATTGACGCGAGCAAGTTCTCGTCGATGCTGAGCGTTCCGATGGTATCGCGCGGCAGACTGCTCGGGTCGGTGAACGTCTTCCACTCGAGGCCGAACGAGTACAAATGGGAGAGCGCGGACACGCTCCAGATGGTCGCCGACCAGATCGCCGGCCTCATCGACAACCTCGCGCTCCTGCTGACGCTCGAGAACAAGTACATGCTCCAGGAGGCGCTGGTCAGGTCCGGGGTGGAGATCCAGAAAGCAATCAACAGCGAGGAGATCTATGCAGCCATCGCTTCGAACATCAGAGAGGTCATCCCCTACACAGAACTCTCATTCTACATGATCGACTGGGGAGCCAGGATGGTCAAGCCTGTGTACGCAGTCGGCGAGTACGCGGCGGAGGTGATGGCTTCGCCCGGCACGCTCGACGAAGGGGTCGTCGGGGTGGTCGCGAAGACCGGCAGGGCGGAGTTCATGGACGATGTGGATTCGGACCCTAGAGCGGCCGACGTCGCGGGGGTTCCGGCGGAGCACCAGGCGATGCTCGCCCTCCCCTTGGCAGGCCCTGACGGAGTGATGGGCGTCCTCGAGCTCTATAGGCCAAAGGGGCAGGTATTCACGGCGAGCGAACTGGAGACGGGCAAGTTGTTCGCGCAGCAGGCGTCCGTCGCGCTGGCCACATCAACCCTGGTATCAAGGCTCCAGGACGCCAAGAAGGAGATAGAGATGCTCAACGACCTCATGTTCCACGACATCAACAACTTCAATTTCGCATCCTTGAACTACATCGAGATGGTCGCCAAGGGTCGGGACCTGCCAGCCGAGCACAGGGCTCATCTGGAGAAATCGCTCCAACTCATCCGCCAGACGGCCACTCTTATCGAGAGCGTGAAAAAGCTCACCAAGATTGGCATCATGAGCGAGAAGGACTTCGTCCCTATCGACGTCGGGGAAGTGCTGAGGAAGGTCACTTCGGGAGTAGAGACCGCATTCGCAGACAAAGATGTGAGCATCAAGTTGAACGTCCCCGACCATTGTGTGGTTCTTGCGAACCCCCTGCTCGACGAGCTCTTCGTGAATCTGCTCTCCAACTCGGTCAAGTACGACCCGCATGATCCCGTCGAGATCGACATCGATTGCGAGAAGGTGACCGTCGACGGGCACCCGTTCCTCAAGGTGTGCATCAGCGACAGGGGTGAAGGGGTCCCGAACGACAAGAAGCACTTGCTCTTCCAGAAGCACGTCCGCCTCAAGCCCGAGGCGAACGTCGGGGGATCGGGGCTCGGCCTCTCGGTCTGCAGGGCGCTCGTGGACAAGTTTGGCGGAAAGATCTGGGTCGAGGATCGTGTGCCAGGCAAGGTCGAGCTAGGGTCGAAGTTCTGTGTGACGCTCCCAACAGAGAAGGACAAGCACGTCTCACAGTGATCCAAGTGGGACCTCTAGTAGCCCACGCTTACCTGGCAAGTCAATAAGAAGAATGCGGAAGAGGTTTTTTTGGGTTTTCAATACCGCCCTGCTTCTAGGTTTCCAGGCGCCTCGCGCAGGCTATCGCAGCAACGGCCACTGCAATTCCGAAGACAGATACGACCAGGCTCACCATCTCCGCGCTCATCGCGGACGCGGAAGAGCCGTCCGCCGCCACTTCGGGCGTGGCCTCGACCACCGACTCTGTGCTCAGTGTCGGGACAACGTTGAACTCTATCCACGGAGCTCCGTGGTAGAGGATCCCAACACGGCCTCCTGGGTTGTCGAAGTCGTACGGGCCCTTGATGGTGATCGTCTTCGTGACCGGATCATAGATGTCTGCAGGATCCAACGGGTTCGCCGGGTTCGTTATCATGTAGCCGAGGCTCGCCTCGCCGACATATGCAATATCCGTGTAGTCATGTCTGTCGCCCAAAGACAAGTTCAGAATCGCGTCCTCACCGACACCAACACCTTGATAGCATACCACGTTCGAGCCCTGAGGTAGCTTCACCACGAGCGTCTGGTACTCACTCAGGTTGAACCATTGAGGTGTCGAATCGTACGACGTGCCCTTGCCAAATCTTGGGTCACCGGAGTTCCAGCCCTGGTACAGGGTGTAAGCCCCCATAATCGGATCCCAGGCATATGGGTCGTACTCTGACGGATGGCCGCCCGCGGCATACCATGACGGAACATAGTCGATTCTCGAGGGCTCCCAGACCCAGGCACCTTCGCCGGTGGTGCCGTTCGCCATCACCGCATGGAAGTTGTACATCCCGACCGCGTCGAAGGTCACATTCGCGATGCCATTACCCATTGTCGCGTGCAGGTCGAAGTCCTCCATGTAGGGCTCATGGACAAAGAGCTGCGACTCACGGAGCCATCTTACCATCAGTATCTCGTACCCAAAGTTGATGTTGCAGATGGTGAGCACGATGTTGCCCAGACCATCCTCGTTCATCATGCCCATAAGGTAAGTCGGGTAGTAGAAATCAGCGTAGCCGCTGAAGATGTCCAAGCGTTCATTGGCCTCCAAGTTTATCCATTCGTCAAGAAGGCCAATATAGGTGTCATTGTTCAAGCCCCACCATGAGGCCGGATCTGGCTCATCAGTCGGCAGTCCGATCCATTCATATGCTGCTTCACGGTTCATGACAACCGTAGTGATCACGCCAACGCCATACCCGTCATTGCTGTTGTTCAGCCAGTTTCTGAAGGGAACACCTAGGAATCCCCATGCTGGTATCCAGTAGCTATACCACCACGCATGGTCAAGGTACTCCATCCTAATATGCATCTCGACTTCGGCGCCTGCTTGGGGCAAGGCACCCGCAATGTCATCGCCTAGTATGGGCATGAACTCTGGGTTGTGAACGTCCACGTTAGAGACGTTCGCAGCAGTCATGTTGACTCTGTACGGTGCCATGATCAAAGCATGCGAGCCATTCTGCTCTGGATCATACACCCAGACGTGCTGTCCAGTCCCATTGGCGATGATGAAATCCTGGTAGTATTGAGAGGGCCTGAACATGCTGTCATTGCTCCAGAGCCATTCGCCAAACGGCTGCTCGAAGAAATCGTACATCGTGTATACGATCTCCGGAGTCACTGCAACCGTGACATCCAGTTTCCCGCCAGCATCTGTGACGACGGTGTCGTTCACAGTGACGGTGTAGGTTCCCTCCTGGGTGAACTTCATAGCGTCCGGGATGAGCTTAACGCCATTATCACTTGCTGGCACGAAGGTCGTGTCAGGCGGCAATGTGTATGTTCCCGAAGTAGCATCCGTCGAGAACGTGACGATGCCATCATAGCCCTGGAAGACAAAGCCGTACTGGTCGTAGGCAGTCACCGTCAGATCGTAGAACCTGCCGGGCTGAAGCTGAGTCTCCCCCGCGAGATCAAAGCTGGTAATCTCAGACGGAACAGGGACAACCGGCACGCTGAGCTCACCGTTGATCGTCTCGTCGCCCGTGTCATTGCAGTAGACAAGGAACCAGCCTTCCGCATGGAAGGTCACACCGTATTCCACCCTGATGTTGTCCACTCCACCCGGGAACGTCTGATCCGCGGGCAGGGTGACCTCTCCACTCCTGTTCGATCCGAACGTCACAATTCCGTCATAGCCGGTGAACAGATCACCATACTGGTCATAAACCGTCACGGTGATGTTCTGCGCCTCGTCCAGAACTGAGGGTATTGAGACCTCTGAGAGCACGAATCGGTCTGCCGTCCTTGCAGTCGTGACCAACGTCGATCCCTCCCCGGTGATGCTGTCATCGGAGACATCAACAACCGTGATGCTCTGCGTGCCTTCGGTTCCGAACGTCAGGTTGCTGAAGACATGCACGCCGTTGTCACTCGGCGAGAACGTAGTGTTGCCAGGCAAGACTGCGACCAGATCCGATGACGTGAAGTTGACCCTTCCGGTGTAGCCGTAAAACACGCTGCTGAACTGGTCGTACGCGGTAACAGTGAAGGTGACCGCATCACCAGCAGGTACAGAGGCCGGCATTTCCGTTATCTCGAAGTGATCGATGCGCGGCGGTTCCAGGATGTGCTCCATGCCGAACTCGACATAAGGTATACCGTACGGAATAAGGCCAAAGTCGTCCCACTGGTCCGCCAACGACCCATGCGCAGTCTGAACCCTGGACCAATTCCAGAAATCAATCGGTCCCGTGAACAAGACCGTTCCCGTTGCATTATCTATGGAGATCGTGCCGGGTGCGACGTCGGTGTTGTCGGACATCATGGGCTCCGAGTATCTGCAAACCCAGCTATCTGTCTTGTTGACCACATAGCCGATCTTCGCAGTGCCATTGGGATAGACGTCCTGTGCCAAGAACACAGTCTCTACACCGACAGGCCACTCGATCTTCAGGGTCTCGTTTTCCGTGATGTTGTGCGCACCAGGAGCGTAGTCAAACGGCATGGTCTTGTTGTACCACAGGCTCCCGGGTGCGTAGTTGTCATAGCTGAAGTCAACGTACGGATCATATGCCGAGACTGGATGACCTATGCTCGACTCCTCAACGTCCTGCAAGTAGGTCTCGAAGACCCAGACTGGATCTCCGTGAGTCTGGCCAGCCCGGACAACGGTGGATTCGTACGCGTAGATGCCGTAAGTGATTGCGGTTGTGACATCGAGCTTGGTTCTCTCCGGACCAATCATCGCGTGGAAGTCCATGCCCTCGTACCAGTTTTCTATGGGCAGGAAAGTGTCGTGGAACCACCTTGTCATCAGGCATTCCATACCCCAGCTGACAATGTCATAGTGTATCTCGACCTTGTCTCCGACCTTCTCACAAGTGAGGTTGAAGTTCAACAGGGTAAACGGGTACGAGTTCATGTTGTATATGTCGAGCCTCTCGTTGCCCTCGTCCGCCAACCACTTGCCGTAGTTGTTATCGAAGGTCGCCTTGTTCAAGGCATACCATGTGTCGAAATCATCGAAACCGCCAGAGGTCATGTTCATCACCGCCATGGCGGCCTGCCTGTCCAAAGTGGCTGTGCCGTTGAGTACTATGACCCAACCGTCAGCGCCCCAGGCGCCGCTCCCCGGATACCTCGACAACTCTGGTGTTGTGAGGTATTGCATCCTCCAGTCAATTTCCGCATTGCCCCCTCTGGCAGTACCGAACAATGGCAAGAACTCTGGACGCGAGTTCATGTTGATCTCGCTCATGTTCCTTCCAGTGATATCAAGCATCATGTTTCCGTAATACCAGTAGTTCCCTTGGGGCGCGCTGTACCATTTGAAGTAGTAGGGGAATGAGTCGCTGATGATTTCCTCTTCGCCGTATATGTCCCATCTGACCGTCCAAAACTCTTCGAACGGCACGTTCAATAGATCGTAGTAACGATAGTCGAGTGTTCTAACAGGTATCGTGCCGACGGTAATCATTGACACACCAGTCTTGGTCACGCCGTTGTATTCCCCGCTAGCCGTCAGATTGGCACTACCCTCAACGTTTCCAGTGAAAGTCACTGTGGACCCGGTCGTCGAACTAAGGGTGTACTCTCCGCTCGCCATGCCAGTGACAGACCATGTGATGGAAACCCCTGGAATCTCGAGAGCGACGCTGCTGAGTGCTCTTGCGGTGAAAGATCCAGGTGTTCCCGGGGCCAGCGTCTTTGTCGATGGGTCGACAACCACTGCATCAAGAACAGGCGGATTCACAGTCAAATCTACTTCCGGAGCAACTGACTTGCCCTTGTATGTGACCGCGCACGCGATCGTACCGTCGCCACCGGCCACGGCTGCCGTGAAAGCGACATCAGCCCTTGCCCTGAAGTCGAAACTGCCAAGTGTCGTCGGATCGACGGACCACAGGAAGTCTACATCTGGGTCGTCTGTGATATCATCGCCGCCCCACTCAACTGTCACGGATAAGTCTACGGCACTTCCAGCATCGACCTCAACCGGGTCAGGATCTATCGTCGCCTTGAGCTTGTCCCCGCCGAGTATACCGCTGAACACTACGACGGAGACTATCAACGCAATGGCGACAATGATAGCCACAATCATCAACAACAGGTTCTTCTTGCTCTTAGGCGGAGCAGAAGAAGCTACAGGTTGCACAGGCTCACTCGAAGGCGCACTAGAACTTGTCCCTTCAGACATTGTATCCCTCAAGTACTATCGCTCAACTGACAAACGGCCGTCATAATGGAATCCAGCTATATATAACGTAGCATTCTGTCCACAACAACTGGACAGTGGAATTCGCCGAGATTCCGGGACCCAGAGTACCCTGACCGCACCTGCGATGATTTGGCGAAGGGATGCTTCTCGGCTGAGGCGAATCCCGCATCTCATTATCCGTGAAGACGGCACCTGTGCCACCGACTCAAAACGCGGTCAGACCGATACCGTAGGCCACACGATGTCCACATCTTTCGGAGTCCGAATCCCCGACACGGCTACAACTGCGATTGTCCTTTCAAAAAGGAAATTGACACGTGATTCTCCAATTTCGTCTAGTCCGAAGAGGCTTTTCTTGAAGGATATCGGAAGCATTTGGCCAAGGTCGCAATGTTCTTATACCATAGCCTTTATTCAATGTTCTATCCTACCTGACCCTGCGACTGCTGGATTGCGCCAGAAGCGGGGAAGGTGTGCCTTGATGAGACATGCCCGGAGAAAGATGGTTGTAGCGATCTCGGAAGACGGAGATCGATATGGCAACTTGGATTGGGGGAACTGATTTGAACGTGCGAGCAAGCGGAATTCTCTCTTTGTGCGCAGTGATCTTGACCACAGCCGTTTTGAGCATCCCTGTCGCGGGGGTGTTGGGAATCGTGGGGGATACGGGGGCCGCCGAGGAGGAGGAGACGGTCCTGCGGATCGGCTTCATGCAGACGATCGACAGCCTCAACCCAATGATTGGCCTCTCGGATGCTGCCTATGTGTTCTACGGCCTAGTCTACGACGCCCTACACAGCGTCGGAAACGATTTCGAGACCGTGGGCAACCTTGCGACCAATTGGATGGCGGTCCCGGAGACCGACCCCGAGCTCCAGGCGAGCGGAGAACCGTACGGTTCTGTATGGGAGTTCGACATCACTCACAACGCAAAGTGGCACAACGGCGAGCTGCTGTCCGCGGACGACATTGTGTACACCGTCAACCTGAACTGTCAGAACTACGAGGCTATGTGGGCCTATCAGCCGTACGCGTACTTCATGAAGCGCGCTGACAAGGTCGACGAGGACACCGTCAGGATACACTTCTATGACAGGGACACCGGCGAGTCAATACCCTCGGCGTACGCGGGTCTAGTGTGCATACCGATGCTCCCCGCGCACATGCTTCAGCAGCTGAATGCGTACGACATCGCATTCAACTGGAGTGGAGTGTTCGAGGACAGCCCGCCGATCGTCGGCTCTGGTCCGTTCATGGCCACCGACCGCATCTATCAAGACTGGCTTGACGGCGACTACGTCACGCTTCTGAAGAATCCCGAATACCACTGGGCGATAGACAAGGGCTTGGAGATCCAGTTCGACAAGCTCATGCTATACTTCTATGACGAGGCGACTGCCATGAGGCTCGCCCTTGAGAGGGGAGAGCTGGACATAGCCCAGTTCCCGCCGCACGAGTACAGGACGATCGAGGACGAGATCGAGTCGGGTGAGCTAAAGAACATCACTGCGTTCGCAGGCTTGAAGTGCACGCAGTACTGGACGGAGATAGGCATCAACCAGGCGACAGGTGGCCCGAACCCGTCGAGGCTCGACCCGGCCATTCGCCACGCCATGGCGATGGCGACCAACAAGGACTACATAATTGACAACTACTACTTCGGCTACGCAGACGAGGGCACGACCCTCATATCGCCCGTGAACACGCAGTGGCACTACGAGCCCACCTCCGCTGAACTGTTCCCCTACGACCTTGCTGCGGCGGACGCCCTGCTGAACGCGTCCGGGTATCTGGACGTCGACGAAGACGGCATAAGGGAGTGCACGGATGCGAGCCTCGCGGTGATAGAGGGCTGGGTCTCAGAGGGGACGAAGCTGGTCTACGACATGCTGATCCGAAGGGAGTTCCCGGAGGAGAGGGACATCGCAATGTACCTCGATCAGGAATGGCGGAAGATCGGCATAGATATCAGCTACCGCGTCATGAGCGAGGCGAGCCTCTCCACGATCGCCTACTCGTACGCATATGATACATTAATATGGTACTGGAGCGCAGACCCCGACCCGAACTTCATGCTGTTCTGCCAGTCCCGCGTTTCATACAATGGCTGGTCAGACAACTACTACACCAACCCCTTGTATGAGGAGAACTACTCCGCCTCTGTGAGCGAACTCAATGAAGCGCAGAGGAAGATCTATACGGACAACTGCCAGAGGATCTCCTACGAGGACGCAGCATACATAATCCTCGCGTATCCATACCAGACATATGCCTGGAGAACCGACACTTTCGAGGGCTGGGGCGACTGGCAGAACGACCCTTGCAGGAGCGTGGACGCCTTCTGGACAGGCAATCCGCTGTACTTCGACCTCGTGCCTACGGGGATCAAGCCCCCTAACGGCGAGCCGCCGTGGCTGTTGATTGCCATTGCTGCAGGAGTCGTTGTTGCGGTCGTCGCTGCGGTAGTCGTGGCCACGAAGATGAGGAAGAAGGGAGGCGAGGGCGAGAGCTCCCTGGGTGACTGATCTCAAGCACCAACGATGGCCCGCAGAGGCCGTCACGACTTCCTGTCAAACCGATTCTCAAACACCTTACCGGGAGTCCGCCGTTCCCGGGCGACTAACATGCCACGGCGGAGGCGAAGGGAAGCACGCTGAGGCGGCAGGAAGAACAACGACCTGCCAAGGGAGAGGAGCAACAGCAGCGTATCGAGAGGACCGATACAATGGATATGCGCTCGTACGTGGCCCGGAAAGCTGTTTACCTGCTAATCACACTCGTCGTCATCATCGCGTTCAACTTCTTCTTGTTCCGGATCATGCCGGGTGATCCTGCTGCGGTGCTGGTGCCGAAGACCGCAAATGAGGACATCAAGAATTTTATCAGGGAAAAGTACCATCTCAACGACCCCCTGCACGAGCAGTTCGCGAGCTACATCGTACAGGTATTCACGCTCGATTTCGGCAATAGCTTCAGCACTATGAAAGGGGCGGAGATAACCGATTTCCTCGGCGACAAGTTGATGAACACCGTCTACCTGGTCGGAACCGGGACCTTCCTCGCGATAGTCCTCGGCATAGCCATCGGCAAGTTTGCCGCGTGGAGGCGCGGGAAGCCCGCCGACGCCATCTCGATGAGCTTGGCCCTCGTGTTCTACTCCATGCCGACCTTCCTTTTCGCACTTATCCTTCTTATGGTCTTCGGCGGCATGCTGGGGTGGTTCCCGCTCAAGGGGGCAGTCGACGAGAACCACTGGGACATGGATTTCGTGTCAAAGGTCGGTGACCGCGCCTATCACCTAGTTCTTCCCGTGATCGCATTCACGCTCGAGATAATGGCGGACTTCGCGCTCATCATGAGGAACTCGCTGACGGACGTTCTCACTGAGGACTACATAACCACTGCGCGAGCGAAGGGTGTGTCGAACAAGAGCCTTCTGAACGACCATGCGATGCCCAACGCCATGCTGCCGGTCGTGACCGTCATAGCTATCAGCATCGGCTGGGTCCTTGGAGGCGCGATAATGGTCGAGATCGTGTTCTCCTACGACGGCGTCGGGATGCTGACCTGGGACGCGGTGAACGACCTCGACTACCCCCTGCTCCAGGCTCTGTTCCTCGTGATGGCGATTGCGGTCTTGGCGGCCAACCTGATCGCTGACATCGTTTACACGTACCTTGACCCGAGGGTCAAGATCTGAGGCTGATCCAATGTCCCGCAACTTCTCATACCATGACTCACGGAAGGGGAACTTCGCCGCGCGTGCGAGGCTTGGCTCTGCCCTCATGCTCGCGATAGCCCTGACCATGGTGCTCGGGGCTGCTCTTGCAGGACCGAACGGCGGAGCCGCCAGGTCTGCATCATCTGCGGCGATGGTCCCGATTGCATTGCTGCCGTTGGACTATGACGTAGTGATAGTACAGTGCAATGAATCGAAGGCAATCAACGGTTCGGTGGTCCTTGACGCTCGCAATTCCACGGGCATCGGCATCCTGGACTACAGGTGGACTCTGTACTACAATGAATCGCTCTCTGTGAACAAGACAGGGGTGTCGCCGACCTTCGTCTGGAACAGGACGGGCACCTGGGCCGTCACGCTGAACGTGAGCGAGCGAGTCTCGGGCCTGTGGAGCACGGACAGCATGACCGTGCGCGTGGTGCCCAACGCGAATGGTGGGCCGGATAGGGTCATATGGGAGGACGACACGGGCAACCTCACGGTCCCGCTCAACGCCACGAGGTCCAACTCGGACAAGGGGATCGTGGAGTACGTCTGGACTTTCAACTACAGCGGTGAGGAGCACACGCTCGAGGGACCTCTCCAGCAGTTCACATTCTCGAAGCCCGGGAGGTACAACGTCCTGTTGAAGGTCACCGATGGAGCTGGATACATCGGCTACGACAACATATCGATACACATCAAGCGACTGCCTTACTTCTACGAGAAGCACTGGATATTCGTCTTCATCGAGCTGCCAATCATCGCCATAGCGGCCATCACCCTCGTGAGGAAGTACCGCAGGGACAAGATGCTCATAACGCCCACGGACATCGACAAAGCGAGGCTGCAGATGCTCAACATGAAGAAGACCTGGAAGATCTTCAGGTCGAACAAGACGGGCATGCTGGGCCTTATCGTGCTGTTGGTGATGTTGGCCATGGCATTCTTCGCTCCGTGGATATCGACGGTCCCTGACCATCCGTTGCTGCTCGAGATGCGCGAGCCCAAGCTCGAAGAGCTGAACTGGGTCAACCCGTTGCCCCCGATGTGGGACCCGTCGCCATACACAGGCTGGCGCCACCCGTTCGGCACAGATGACCTGGGACAGGACGTGTACAGCATGACCATGTACGGCGCGAGGGCGTCGTTCATTGTCGGCCTTGTCGCGACATTCATCTCCGTGGTCATCGGCGCCGCGATAGGCCTAGGAGCAGGTTACTTCGGCAAGATGGCAGACGAGGTGCTCATGAGGACGACAGACTTCTTCCTCGTACTGCCCTGGTTCCCGCTCATGATAGTCATGATGGCCATCCTCGGGCCCGAGTTCATCTGGGTCATCGTCGTCATCGGCCTCACCAGCTGGCCATCCACCGCGAGAATCGTGAGGTCCCAGGTCCTCACCATCAAGGAGAGGCAGTTCATCGAGCGGGCCAAGGCGATCGGCGCGGGAGACAGCTACATCATCAGGACGCACATCATGCCCAACGTAATGCCACTGATATTCGCGAACACTGTGCTCCTTATCGCGCTCGCGATATTCTCGGAGGCGTTCCTCGACTTCTTCGGGCTGGGCGACCCCGACGTCATCAGCTGGGGGACGATGCTCGAGAGGGCCTACGAGAAGGGCGCGTTCAGCAACGGCTGGTGGTGGTGGATAGCCGCGCCGGGCATGGCGATCGTGCTCATGGTGCTGATGTTCTCTCTAGTCGGGTACGCGCTCGACGACGTGCTGAACCCGAAGCTCAGAAGGCGATGAGAACAGGGTCCAGTGTTCGCCATGTCATTGCTGCACTGGGGCGCGCGGATGCCATTCTACGAAAAGACCCGCGAAGAATAGGACATACTTTTGGGATATGTGAGAAGAGTTGTCAGGAGCGAAGCCCGCACGTCTACTTCTTCTGAGCCTCTAGCTCCGCCTGCCGCTTTCTGTAGTACTTCAGGTAGCCCATGGCGAACTTGTCCTCGCCCCAGAACAGCTTGGACGACTTGAGTGCCGCCTGCATGTTGGGGTCGTTCGGGTTGCCGATGAAGCAGGTCATGCCTTGGCCTGCGCAGAGCAGCATGAAGGCGGCGTTGAGCACAGGCCTGTCCGGAAGCCCGAAGGAGACGTTGCTCAGGCCTACAGTGGTGTTGACGCCGAGCTCCTCAGTGCATACCCTGATAGTGTCGAGCGTCGCCCTAGCGCCGCTCTCGCCCGTACTGCACGCTAGTGCCACGCAGTCGACTATTATGTTCTTTCGGTCGAGGCCGTGCTTCTCCGCACGGTCTATGATCTTCCTCGCGATCTCCACCCGCTTATCCGATGTCTGGGGTATCCCAGCATCGTCGATGCACAGGCCGACCAGCGCAGCCCCGTACTCCGCCGCGAGCGGGATGACGACGTCCATCCGTTTCTCCTCGCCGGTCGTCGAGTTGATCCCGGGCCTGCCCTTCACGTTCTTCAGTGCCTCGGCAAGCACCTGCGGGTTAGAGGTGTCTATCCAGAGCGGGACTTCGACCGCCGACTGGACGATCCTGAGCGCCTCCAGCATCGCGTGCTTCTCGTCGATCCCGGGCACGCCGACGTTGATGTCCAGGACGTCCGCCCCGTTCTCCACCTGCTTCATGGCCTCTCCCGCGAGCATCTCGAACTCCCCAGCTTTGATCTTCATGATTAGGTCCTTCCTGTTAGTCGGGTTGATCCTCTCGCCGACGATCACAGGGGTCTTCGTGGCTCCGATCCTGACCGTCTTCGCAGTTCCCTTCAATTCGATGACAGGCACGACTGCACAGGGCATTTTCTAGCCTCCCTCAAAGGGGTGAATGCCTCATCCCAGAAAAAGCTTCCGACAACGGGACTCCGTCATGCGGACCTTCTCTCCGAATTACTATTCTGTTCATATTATTATTATGGGGAGATGCGAACCCGCATCCCGTCTCGAATGCGACCATAGCTTCTCGTGGACATGGCCCGCGCTGAGCGAAACCTTAATTAGGGAATCAGGTATGCCGATTCGAGCGGAAGAAGAACTTCGCCCATGAGGCGGATGATTCCAATTCCGAAGTACACCACCTGGACATGATCCGGGAGGACGACTATTGGGGGTACAACCAATGGCAGACGCAATTGCACAGCTGAAAAACGCTGTGATGAACTACGAGATGGAGACCATCGCCGACCTCGCCAAGAAGGCGTTGAAGGACGGCGTGGACCCGCTCGTCGCCATCGAGAAAGGATTGGCGGAAGGCATCAAGACTGTCGGTGAGAAGTTCGGAAGGGGAGAGATCTTCCTGCCCGAGCTCGTCATGGGCGCAGAGGCGATGAAGGCTGCCTTGGCCGTGCTCGAGCCAGCTGTCCCAAAAGGGAAGCACAGGGCGAGCGCTGGCAAGGTGATCATCGGCACCGTCCAGGACGACATTCACGAGATAGGCAAGAACCTCGTTTCGACGATGTTGGCCTCCAATGGGTTCGAGGTAGTCGACCTCGGGGTCAACGTCCAGGCGGCGGATTTCCTGAAGAAGGCCGACGAGGTGAAGCCCAACATGCTCGCGATGTCGGCCCTGATGACGACGACCATGCCGAGGATGGCAGAGGTCATAACCCCGCTGAAGAAGAAGCAGAAATCAGTCAAGGTGATAGTCGGCGGAGCACCGGTCACTGACACGTACGCGAAGGAGATCGGCGCTGACGGCTACAGTGGCGACGCATCTGGCGCGGTAGATGTGGCAAAGAAACTGGTCAGGTGAGCCACCATGTCTTTCGGCATTGAGCGGGGCGTCCGCTTCCAAATCCTCAGCGAAAGCGATATCGACAGGATTCACTGGGGAACGCTGCACATCCTCGAGAAGGTCGGTGTGCAGGTTGACAGCGTTGCCTGCAGGAAGCTCCTGAAGGACAATGGCTGTGAAGTCGACGAGAAAGCGAAGATCGCGAAGATACCTTCCCACCTGGTCGAGGAGGCCTTGGTGAAGAAGAAGGCCTCCATCACTCTTGCGGGGAGGAACCCGAAGTACGACATGAAGCTGGACATGCAGACCAGCTACATGACCGCGAACGGCAACGGCGCGGTCACGGTCGACTTCGAGACAGGCAAGAGGAGGCCGTCCACGAAGGCGGATGTGGCCAACTCGTCCAGGATCATCGACTACCTGCCGAACATACACTGCCACTGGCCGATGGTCAGCTCGACGGACCAGCACCCTTCGGTCGTGCACCTGCACGACTTCGACGCGTCGCTGAACAACACCGAGAAGCACATCATGTACGAGACGGCCGTCACCATTTCCGACGCGAAGTACCTCACCGAGATGGGGTACATCGCCGCTGGGGGCGAGAAGGAGTACAGGCGCAGGCCTTTGGCCTCGTGCCTGCAGTGCACCTACGCACCCCTCCAACACGACGCCGGTGTGATGGACGCCAGCCTGGAACTGGCGAAGAGCGGCGTCCCGCTCGTGTTCTTCGGCATGCCACAGCCAGGAGCGACAGGCCCAGTGACGCTGGTCGGCTCCTTGGTCGTCGGCAACGCTGAGGTGCTGAGCGCCCTGACAATGGCACAGCTCTCGACTCCTGGAGCGGCGGTCATCTACGGCATGGGCAACGCGCCTCTGGACCCGAGGACCACAGTGCGAGCTGGTGGGAGCCCGGAGCACGCCATATCGTCAGCGATCGCCACCGAGCTGGCCCATCACTACGGAATGCCCTCCTGCGTCGGCGTGTCAGCGACTGCGAAGCAGCCCGGCGACCAGGCGGTGCTCGAGTACTTCACGGGATGCGCTGGACCGCTGCTCGCTGGCGCAGACCTCATGTGCGGAGTCGGACTGCTCGAGGACTCGAGCTGCCTGCACTACGAACAGATAGTGATCGACAACGAGATCGTGGGCGCTATATCGAGGCTCATCAGGGGAGAGAGGGCGGACGACGCGACCCTGGCGTTGGATGTCATCGAGAGAGTCGGACCGGGCAAGAACTTCCTTGCCCAGAGGCACACCGTCACTCACATGAAGTCGGAGCTGTTCATGCCGAGCCTCGTCGACAGGGGGTCCTACGACGCGTGGGAGCAGGC
>Ga0315314_1001858_pt1 | contig 18067 bp, 16 predicted proteins | sample TDP9_MG_FD_203631 | JGI IMG/M metagenome (GOLD analysis project Ga0315314, IMG submission 203631) | Freshwater sediment microbial communities from Lake Towuti, South Sulawesi, Indonesia - TDP9 | ecosystem: Environmental > Aquatic > Freshwater > Lake > Sediment | place: Indonesia: South Sulawesi...
ATGCAGGATCATCGCCTATCAGAATCGTCGCTAAGCAAGGCAGTACTCCTCGGGAACGGAGCGAATCGACTTCACGTTTGATGTTGGCTTTTACCTCTTCAGCGATCTTCTTCCCATCCATTATCTTGGCGGTCATAAGAGCAGATTCTCCAAAGGTTTTCCAATCTTAGCCCATTCAGTTTTCTGATGCTCGATGTACGCCTTCTGCCTTTCATTCCATTCTTCTTCCCAGTTTCCACTGTAGTCCTTCTCTACGTTTCCATCGACTATCTTCAATCGTCCATCGATATGCAGCTGGATCGCCTTCGAGTACGATCTATGCTCATAAACTAGAATCCTATCCGCCAATGTGTGGACAGTGTCATCCGGCTTTACAGGAACCGTATGTTGAAGAATAATCGGACCCGTGTCCACGCCCTTGTCTACATAATGAATCGTGCATCCAGATTCTTTCTCGCCAGCCTTCAATACCGCTTCATGGACACGTTCACCGTACATTCCTCGGCCTGAATACTTCGCCATATTCTTGGCTGGATGAATATTCATTATCCTCCACTGATATTCATCGACGAAGAGAGGAGTGAGCACTTGCATGAAGCCCGCAAGCGCCACTAGATCTACATTATACTGTTTGAGTGCACCGACAACCTTGTTGTCGAAGATCTCTCGTTCCTTCTCTCTGGCTTCTCTGCTGGGGAACTTCTTCCCCTGAATCCCCTCAATGTAGACCGGATCGATACCCGCTTGTTCAGCTCTCTTCAACGCGTAGGCATCAGCATTATTGCTTATCAAAACACCGATTCTAGCGTTCTTCAATACGCCAAGTGAGATGTGATCGATTATTGACTGGAAATCTGAACCTCTACCTGAAGCCAAGACTCCGATGATCTTCGTCATGGCCTTATCGATCTCACATGGTCAATTCTTCTCTGAACCAGTTCCCGAGTTCCTATGTCTCTCCTGTGACGGAGGTTTCCCGTGAAGTGGTCGGTTGCGTTTTCAGCGATCCTCTCAGCTTCTTCAATAGAGTCAGCTACACCGAGAACTGCGATCGTCCTAGAACTCGTGGTGACCAGCTGCTGGCCGATCATGTCAACATTAGCGTAGAAAAGTAGAGCTCCAAGCCTCTTTACCCCTTCTTCATCAACAGTGAATGGTTCGTTTTGCTTGCCTCCGCCAGGATAGGAAGCTGGAACTATATATTTGCAGACGGTTGCTTTCCTTTCGAATGTCGCTTTAATCTTGCTCAGTTTTCCGTCTATTACGCCTTGATAGATCTCAACTGGGTCGTAGCCTTCAGAGAGCAGAGGCAGCACATTCATGTTTTCTGGGTCGCCGAAACGGCAGTTGAATTCTACCAGTTTAGGCCTGAAGTCTTCTCTATCCCATCCGACGCCGAGAAGGAATTGGCCGTAGAGGATGCCTTTGTAAGGTGAACCCAAATCCTTCCTAAGAGCGTCAACAGTATCCGTCATTATCTTTACACTTCTCTCGTAGTTCTCTCTGTCAAGGAAAGGTAGAAGATGATCTGCATCGCTGTAGCTTCCCATGCCGCCAGTATTAGGTCCTAAATCTCCGTCGTAGGCCCGTTTGTGGTCTTGAACACACGGCATTGGAAGAAGATTCATTCCGTCAACGAATGCTTGAATTGTATATTCTTCGCCATCAAGCTTCTCTTCGACGACGACTTTCTGAAGATCACCGATCTTCTTAGCGAATATTTCTCTAACGTAATGTTTGGCTTCCTCTCTATCTTTCAGATGCTCTCCGACGACTTGAACACCCTTCCCACCAGTCAATCCAGCGGGCTTGACGACGACCGCGTCTACAGAATCTATGTACGCCTCAGCCTTTTCCGGGTCTGTGAAGACCTCGCATTTCGGAAGTCCATCTATCCCATACTTCTTCATCAAAGCTCTACAGAACGCCTTATCCCCTTCAATCATCGCCAATGCTTTTCTAGGTCCGACGCAATCGATCCCCTTCTCTTGTAACGCGTCAACCACGCCGTTGACCAGCGGCGCTTCAGGCCCTATCACCGCGATGTCTGCCTTGTTTTCTACCGCAAAGCTTGAAACAAAACTAGCGTCCGTAGTCTTGCCGACCACATATCTCTTTGAGCAGGCCATTATTCCCGGATTCTTTCCGCTCATGACAGAGTAGAGTTCTGCGTCGCGGCTCTTGGCGATGCTCTCTGCAATAGCATGCTCCCTTCCGCCCGATCCTACCAGCAACACTCGGGTCATGGATTCATCTCCCAGTAGCGTACCCTTTCCTTCAACCTCTTCTCTTTCATTTCATCAGCTATCTTCTGGGCTAGTGGGGTTGGGTAGCTCCCTGTGAGGCATGCTAAACAGAGTTCTTCTGGTTCAAACCCGATGGCATCGACCAGCCCTGGTAGAGTCTGATAACATAGCTTGTCAGCGCCTATTGTCTTGGCGATTTCTGGAATCTTCTGGTTTGCAGCGATCAGTTCGCCGTGCGTCGCGATATCGATTCCGTAGAAGCATGGGGAGATTATTGGAGGGCATGTTATCCATACGTCAACTTCTCTTGCGCCAGCTCTCTTCAAGAGATTCACGATTTTTCTTGAGGTTGTTCCTCTAACGATGCTGTCGTCGACTAGAACAACCTTCTTGTCTTTAAGAACTGATCTAACCGGATTCAACTTCACGTTAACCGAGTCGTCTCTAGTTCGCTGCTCAGGCATGATGAAGGTTCTTCCAATGTACCGGTTCTTGATCAAGCCTTCTGCAACGTAGACCCCAGTCTCCCTAGAGATTCCTTCCGCAGCAGGTCGCGCTGTGTCAGGAACAGGAACTATTACGTCAGCATCAATCTCGTAAGTTTCAGCGAGATTCTTTCCTAGATTTATGCGAATTGAATAGACATCTTTTCCGTTCAACACGGAATCTGGACGGCTGAAGTAGACGTACTCGAACATGCAATGAGCTTTCCGTTCGCAAGGAACGATCTGCTTTATCCAACTCTTCCCGTCTTCAGTGATAATCATCTCTCCAGGCTTCACGTCTGTAATCTTGTCGATATCGTTCACGTTAAGTGCGACGCTCTCTGATCCGACCATAGTCAAATTCTCGTTTTCTCCGAAACATAGCGGTCTGAATCCGTTGGGATCTCTGAAGGCTATCACCTCCCCTTCGCCTGTGAGTGCTGTAACGGAGTACGCTCCTTCAAGTTTCGCCATGCAATTCTTTACGCTGGTCTCAATGTCTCTCGTTTGCATAAACTCATGAACCAGTGTCTTCAGGATGACTTCACTATCGGATTGGGATGATAGAAACATGCCGTTCGAGAGAAGTATCTTGCTCAAAGCAATATTGTTCACTAGATTGCCGTTGTGGCAGAGCGCCATCCCTTTCTTTGGGAAGTCGACGAAGAAGGGTTGAGCGAAGTTGTCGATTGCCACTAGATCCTTCGAAGTATCTTTGTCCGCGGGTCTGCCGACTGTTGAGTATCTCACATGCCCTATGCCGATCCTTCCAGCTAGTCTTGAGAAGTTCTCTAGTGCACTTACCAGTCCTAATTCTTTCCTCTGATGGAACGTATCGCCATCAAATGTGAATATTCCGTTTGATTCTTGTCCTCGATGTTGCAGAGCTAGAAGTGCAAGCCAGATATTGCTTGCAACATCTCCGCTTTTGTTTGCAGCTCCTATGACTCCGCAACTTTCCTTTAGATCTTTCATCCTTCGACCAGCCTCTGTATCGCTTCGCCATACGCCTTCTTCATATCTTGAAGTGAGCATGAGAGACTCGTTACCTTCGAGAAGAATTCTAGAGGGCCTGCGCCTACTTCGCCGATCTTGGCTGAGGGAATGCCGTATCTCTTGAAGACTTTGAGTGCTTTTTCCGGTCTATTGGTCGATATGATAAATCTGGAATTTGACTCAGAGAATAGCAACTCATCAATCCGTAGTCTTCCTGCCGGAGCCTTCTCTAGGCTTATTCTTGCGCCTAAGTTGGCGATGATGCACATCTCTGCAATCGCAACAGCGAGACCGCCTGAGGAGCAATCATGGCATGATGAAAAGTAGCCTCTCTTAATGCACTCTAAAACTGCTTTCATAGTCTTCTTTTCTAGGTTGAGATCGATTGAGGGAGGCGACCCGTCGTAGATTCCTAGAGTTCGATAATACTCTGATCCTCCCATATCGAGGCCGGTAGAGCCTACGATAATTATTGCGTCGCCCTCATTCTTCAGCCCGGCGGTCGTGATATGATTGACATTTTCTATTAACCCAAGGACGACGATCACCGGCGAGGATTTTATTGCTTTACCGGTTTCCTTATCCTCATTGTAGAAGCTCACTTTTCCTCCGATACATGGAAGTGAAAATGATCGGCACGCATCAGCGATCCCTTTCACCGTCTGAGAGAAAGCCCAGAAGACTTCGCCGTTGTTTGGGTCGCCGAATTGGCAATGGTCAAGCATAGCAACAGGTTCAGCGCCAACCGCAACCAAGTTCCTGCAGGCTTCTGCAACGCACGAAGCGCCTCCTAGATATGGGTCGAGATGGCAGTATTTCGAGTTACCATCCACCTTGATTGCTGCAAACTTTCTGTTCGGCAACTTGAGAACTGCAGCGTCACCTTGACCTGGCTTTACGACTGTTCTGACGCCGACTTCATGATCGTACTGTCTGAACACCCATTCTTTGCTTGCTATATTTGGAGAAGATAGCAATCCTAGGAGAGTTGCTGAGAGGTCTTTCGGCAATTCAAATTTTGGTTTAGCCTTCTTGATGGATGGCTTGATCGCTCTCCTCGGAATTATAGGCGCATTAGCTAGGAATCGCGTAGGCAGATTCGCTATCTTTCTTCCGTTCTGTGTAACGACAACATTGCGGTCTCGTATGACCTTGCCGATTATTGCGTAAGGTACCTCGTACTTATCGAAGATCTTGCAGACCTCTCCCTCTTTTCCATTCTCGACGATGAAGACCATTCTCTCTTGAGATTCAGAGATCATTACTTCGGTGGGAGTCATATCCTCTTCGCGAAGGTGTATTCTTGAGAGGTCTATCTCGATACCACTGTCGCCTTTGTCCGCCATCTCTGAGATTCCGCAAGTCAAGCCGCCTCCTCCCAAGTCTTTTAAGCCGTGTACATAACCTGTTGAGACAGCTTCAAGGGTAGCTTCGATGATCAGCTTCTTCGTGAATGGATCTGGAATTTGGACAGCTGATCTATCTTCTTCACTTCTCTCTGTAAGTACCTTTGACGCGAAAGTGACGCCGTGTATTCCATCTCTCCCAGTCGAGCCGCCGACGAGAATAACGATATCGCCAGCATCGCTCGCTTCCGCTAGGACCAGCCCTTTCTTCCTGCCGACGCCGAGGCAAACAACATCAACGAGACAGTTCTTCTCGAAGCTCTCGTCGAACTCAACCTCACCTGCAACAGTGGGTATCCCTGTGCAGTTGCCATAATCCGCGATCCCTCGAACCACATATTTGAAAAGCCATCTAGAATGTTCACTCTCTTCAATAGAACCGAATCTTAAGGAGTCCAGTAGAGCTATCGGTCTTGTCCCCATGCAGAGGATGTCTCTGATTACGCCGCCGATGCCTGTAGCAGCGCCTCCGTAAGGGTCTATAGCGCTCGGGTGATTGTGGCTTTCTATATGGATTGTTGCGACGTAGCCGTCTCCGATGTCTATAACGCCTGAATCGTATCCAGGTCCAAGGAGAACTCGCCTCCCTTTCGTAGGGAGAAGCTTCAGGACGGGTTTCGACGACTTGTAGCTGCAGTGTTCACTCCACTCTGCATCTATCATCGCCCATTCTAGAGGATTCGGTTCACGCTTGAGAAATTTCCTTGCGTACTCCATCTCTTCCTTGGTTAAGCTCAGTTCCATCTCTACCGCTTTCATTTGACCCACTCCAGCATCGACTCGAACATTGTTCTCCCATCATCTCCGCCGAGAATCTTTTCGCTAGCTCTTTCCGGATGCGGCATCAGTCCTACGACATTCCTTTCGGCGTTACAGATTCCAGCAATATCGTCCAGAGACCCGTTCGGGTTCTCGCCAACATATCTCAGAAGTATCTGATCCTCGTCGCGTAACCCTTCCAGTACTTCGTCTTCAACGAAGTATCGGCCTTCATTATGAGCTATCGGCATTCTGACAGTGCTCCCTTTCCTATACTTGCTGGTGAACGCTGAACTCGTTGATTCAACTCGCATAGTTACCCATTTACAAACGAACTTTAGACACGAGTTGCGTAGAAGCGCTCCGGGCAGAAGGCCGGATTCAACTAGAATCTGGAATCCGTTGCAGATCCCTAGAACAGGCTTCCCTTCCTCAGCCATTTCTTTAACGCTCTTCATTGCAGGAGAGTACGCAGCAATTACACCTGCTCTAAGATAGTCGCCGTAGCTGAATCCGCCTGGAAGGACAGCAGCATCGTAATCAGAGTTGTCGAATTCTTTATGCCAGACTAATTCAGTGTCAACCTTGATGATGTCTTTCAGGACGTGGACAGCATCATAGTCGCAGTTGCTTCCTGGGAATTGGACTACCGCGACCTTCATGCTTTACCCCTAATCTCTATCTTGCAAGAGTGAGCTACAGGATTGAAGATTCTGAGGTCGTTGCACATCTTGAAGACTCTCTGCCTTGCGTCCTCTTCGTCTTCAGCCTCTATCTTGACTCTAAGCAGTTTGCCAGTTCTAACCTCTTTCACACAATCGTAGCCGCTTTTGTACATGAGATCTTTCTTGATGGTCTCTCCTTCAGGATCTCTAGCGCGAGGCTTGTTCTCTATCACAACCTCAACTAGATACATTCTCTCCACCGCATATTCGCTTGTAAGGCTCTAGATACGCCAGTTCGAAGACTTTCGGCAGGTCCTTTCTGAACCTGTCTTTGTCAAGTATCTCGTAGGTCTCCTTGTCCCAGAGGCGCATCGAGTCGACGCTCAGTTCGTCTCCTACGAGGAGTTCCCCAGCAGTATCTCGGCCGAACTCGAGTTTGAGGTCGGCGAGGACCGTTTTCCTTTCTTCGAAGAACTTCTCCAGAACTTCTGCCGCTCTCAGCGTCGAAGTCTCCATCTGATCAATCTCATCACTCTTCGCTAGACCCAATGCTCTGACGTGATAGCTGTTGAGGAAAGGGTCGTGGAGGGCGTCGTCTTTCAGGTAGAACTCGACTACAGGAAGGCTCAGCCTCTGGCGATACTGAAAATACTTTCCAAGCCCGACCATATGGCCTGCAGCGAGAATTCTACAAACAGACTCGAGAGGGATCATCTTCAACCTTTTCGTCAGGAGTTCGGTCGGCGAGAGCTGCTTTATGAAATGAGTTCTTGCTCCAGCACTTTCGAGCACTTGAAAGAGTTTGGCTGAGACGGTAGCGTTGATTCTCCCCTTCCCAGCTAGAATATCATGCTTCTTCCCGTCTCCAGCTGTTATATCATCCTTAAAGAATAATGCAACTTCATCAGGATTGTCCGTAGCGAAAACTATCTTCGTTTTTCCTTCCGAGAGCTTACTTCTTCTCATGAGTCCCTCTATCGGAGATTTCTCTTAAAAGTTATTGTTGACAAAAAGAGACAAAATTCACGTCGAGTCTTTGACATGAATGTGTAAAAACAGCATGTTGCGTCTACATGATTAGGACGGAAAAACTAAAACATGGACAGGTTCTAAATTAGGTTGAACATTTGGAGGGATGTTTGAGCGATGTCCGAGAGATCTATACAGGTTGCACTTCTGAGCGTCTTTGACAAGACGGGAATAGTAGAATTTGCTAGGGAGCTTCAGTCGCTTGGCGTCAAACTACTTTCTACAGGAGGAACCGCGAGACTACTCTCGCAAGAAGATATCGAGGTTGAAGAGGTTGCAGAGTATACAAGCTTCCCTGAAATCTTGCAGGGCAGAGTCAAGACTCTACACCCTAAGATTCATGGAGGCATCCTCTTTAGGAGGGGCAGGAGAGAAGATGAAGACTCGATTTCAAGATATGGAATCAAGCCGATAGACCTTGTCGCCGTTGATCTATACCCATTTGAGGAAATCATAACGAGACGTGGCGTACAACTAGATGAAATCATTGAGATGATCGATATCGGTGGCCCGGCGCTGATTCGGTCTGCAGCCAAGAACTACAATGATGTTGCGGTCGTAGTTGATCCTTCCGACTACGCTAAGATCATCGATGAGTTGAAAGCAACGAAAGGCATGTTGTCGAATCAGACGAGGTTCAACTTGATGAAGAAAGCTTTCGAAAGAACTGCTCATTACGATTTGGCTATTGCTGGTTTCTTCGATAGATTTGGATTAGTCTCGGACGTCAAACAACTCTCCGATTTCCCTCAAGAAATCAGCTTGGGCTTCGTCAAGATTCAGGACTTGCGTTACGGTGAGAATCCTCATCAGCGGGCCGCGGTCTACAAGGATTCGACATCACGAATATGCATAGTTGAAGCAAAGCAGCTCGCGGGTAAGAAGAGTCTCAGTTACACGAATGTCTTGGACGTTGATGCTGCGTACACATTGATCCGAGAATTGAAAGACGATTGTGCGACAGTCATCATTAAACATACTAATCCTTGTGGCGGAGCGATCGGCAAGACTCTCGCTGAGTCTTATAGGAAAGCTCTGGCGACAGACCCTATCTCCGCATTTGGGGGGAGCTACGCATTCAGCCGAGAGGTTGATGAAGAGACAGCTGAAGCCATGTCGCAGCAATTCATAGAAGTGATCTTAGCGCCTGGATACAGTGCGGAAGCTCTGAAGATTCTCTCCAAGAAGGAGAATCGCAGAATACTTGACGTTGCAGCGCTGATGAAAGCTGAAGGTGGAAGCCCTGCTGGGGTGAAGTCTTTCAGAAGCATTCTGGGCGGGATGTTGTACCAAGATTTGGATGAGATTCTGATCGACGAGGATAGGCTTTCTGTGCCCACTAGGAGGAAGCCTTCTGAGGAAGAGAAGCGAGCGTTGATCTTCGGTTGGAAGTTAGTGAAGCATGTGAAGTCGAATGCGATAGTACTTTCAACCTCTACTCAACTGATAGGTGTAGGAGCAGGCCAAATGAGTCGAGTCGACTCTTGTAAGATAGCTCTACAAAAGGCTAAGGAGGCCGGACTTGATGTCAAAGGGGTATCAATGGCGTCTGAAGCTTTTCTACCCTTCAGAGATTCGATCGACTTGGCTGCGAGCGCGGGCGTCAGTTCAGTCATACAACCAGGAGGCTCCATAAGAGACGATGAAGTTGTAAGAGCTGCTGATGAGCATGGTATGGCGATGATCTTCACAGGATTAAGACACTTTAGGCATTGACCCTTAGACCCAAACGGTGGACTTATCAATCGAATCTTCGCTTATAACAGATGGAGTTGAGGTGGAAAGTTGAGAACCAGAATGATTCTTGGAATCCTACTATTGATTGTGTGTTTAGCGGGACTTAGCGCACAAGCTAAAGCACAGGGAAACCCAACGCCACACTACTTCCAGAAGGATATGGAAGGCGACCGCTACATAATGGATACAGTTATGCCTTCCGGCTCAGGCCCAATCGAGATGCAGACGGCGGAGTTCATAACTAGACCTTTGAGTTCTTCCTTCACCTACACAGAATTCACTTTGAAGCTCTACTACGCAGCAACGAAGGACACCATTATCACATTCTATGTGGGGTGGTATGACCGCATCAAGGGGAAGCAGACGATATACACGGAGACTATCTATGCTAAGCCAACTGAGACGAGTGTTGAGAAATCTTTCTCCGCAGAGGTATTGGTGGATCAGGGCAAGAGGTTATGGCTGAAGGTGACTACAGGCGAAGGGTTGGGACTGACGAAGATCCAATGGGGTGATGCAGCACACCCGAGCTATCTAGCTACACAGGAAGGACCCTATCAAGGAGCTCCGATTCCCGAATTCTCAGATATAGCGATACAACTACTGCTAGTCACATCGGTCTTCGCGGTATTCGCCTTCGGAAAAGTTCTTAGAAAACAAAGAACAATTGAAGCGCTGAGATACTAGGAATCCAACGTAGGGCAGTAGAAGGAGAACCTTCTTAGCGGTAGGCTTGTCCCTCAGCAGTACGCAGAGAAGACTTAAATTTCTACAGGCTTATCCACTTTGCCTAGGGGCTGTGGGCTAGAGCATACTGAGCTAGCAGATCGGGAACTAGCAAAAGTGTGCGGCAAACCTGGTCTACGCGGACAGCTACTAAACCGAGACAAGCTACGTGGCTTGGGAAACAAACCTTTCGAGAACCCACGTGATCGCCGGTTCAAATCCGGCCAGCCCCACCATCAAGACGACTTCGGGGAACAAGAAGGTGTTTGAAGCTGGAGAAGTCGAGAGAGATTCTCATTCTTCTCGGCGTCGCTCATTCTCTGAACCATTCTCTTCTACTTGCTCTTCCACCGTTGCTGCCATTGATCGTTAGTGAGACAGGGGCTTCTCTGCAAACGATGGGGTTGATCGCGACTGGAGGTTACTTTCTATATGGAGCAGGCTCTCTCCTTGGGGGTACTCTTTCGGATTTTCTTGGAGAGACAAGGATAGTTGCGATAAGTTTGGCTTTCGCCGGTCTATCCACATTCATCTTCATCATCTCTCCCAGCTTAATAGGCTTCGCGATTGGGCTCGTCTTGATGTCTGCTTGGGCGAGTCTATATCATCCGACGGCAAACAGTTTGATCTCGAAGACCTTCCAGTCCGGAATGTCTGAGGCGATGGGCATCCATGGGATGGGAGGAAGTACTGGTCAAGTCTTCGCGCCCATCGCGTCAGTGGCATTAGGCATTCTGTTTGGTTGGCGGATCCCTTTCGTTGCTTTCGGGGTACTATGTATTTTGTCTTCTCTGCTCTTCCTGAGGGTTCCATTTGAGCGAGGGAAGCGGAGCCGCGAGAAGCGAGACTTTCTCATGGTCTTCAAGAATCCAGGCTTGAGGAGTCTGCTTATCTACAATATGACTGTAGGACTCTATTTCAGAGGCACTGAACTCTTCTTCCCAACGTTCCTCGTGAATGATAGGCATTTCCCTTTGGAACTTGCTGGGTTGGCGGCGACATCGATTCTCGCGGCGGGCATACTTGGACAATGGTTAGGGGGGAAGGGAGCGAAGAGGTATGGAAGCAGGCGGACTATAATTGCTTCTTCAATCGGTGTGCTGGCGAGCCTGTTTCTGCTTCAATCTGTGAGGGATCCGGCCATAAGCGCCGTTGCTTTCGTCGCGTTATATGGGGTTTCGGTGTATACAGCTCAACCAGCATCCAACTCTATCACTGGATACATAACGCCTGAAGAGGTGCGAGGAATAGTCTTCGGGATAATGTTCTTTGCGGCTTTCGGCTTAGGTTCGGTTTCTTCAAGCCTAGGGGGCTTCGTCGCGGATAGATACGGTTTGGGAGCGGTCTTCTACCTTATGGGATTCTTCTCTCTACTATCTCTTCTGGCCACTTTCGCAATTCCTAGTGAGGATAGGTCCTAGAAATCCTAAGCTTAAAATTGGGTTGAAACGTAGTTATTACCTTCAACCATTGGAGGTAGGATCGATTGCCGCTTGAAATGTCGAAGATAGTGTACTTTTCTGAGACTGGGGAAAAGAATACTGGTGACGTTTTGAAGATAGCGAAGGAGAGAGCTGAGGAAGCGAAGGTCAAGAGCATAGTTGTCGCATCTACGCGAGGTGAAACTGGGGTTAAAGCAGCGAAGCTCTTCAAAGGATATAACTTGGTCGTTGTTACCCATGTGACAGGCCACAAGAGTCCTGATACACAGGAACTCGCTGAAGAGAATCGGCGGGAGATCATGAAGTATGGAGGAAAGATACTTACAACTACCCATGCATTCGGAGGCGCAGGTCGCGCTGTAAGAAAGAAGTTCAATACGATGCAAGTCGACGAGATTATGGCGAATGTCCTCAGGATGTTCGGTGAAGGGATGAAAGTCGCATGCGAAATATCGTTAATGGCTACGGATGCAGGTCTTATAAGGACGGATGAAGACGCGATCGCGATCGCTGGGAGCAGCAGAGGATGCGACACAGCGATAGTCGTTAGGCCTGCGAACGTTCATGCTCTATTCGACCTCAAAGTGAAAGAGATCTTATGTAAGCCGCGGCTCTAGGGAAGTAGAACGACAGGATTCCGCTGATTTCAAGTCCCAGTAAACATAGTCTCGAAGCCATGCTAGGTGAGATCAATGTCGATGGCAGAGAAGGTTAGGAAGATTGCTGAGAAGAAGTATGACCTTGATCTGATAGTGGATATGGAAGGAAGGAGGAACATACAGGCTTATCGGCCAGACCATTTTGTTGAGCCTCCAGTAGTTCTCGAGAGAGGAGAAGGAGTTTTCGTCTGGGATATTAGAGGACGCAAGTACCTTGATTTCTCCGCCCAATTCTCAGCATGCAACGTAGGTCATGGAAATAGCGAGATGATAGAGGCGATTGTCAAACAGTTGAGAGCAAATCAGACCAACATAAGTCCAGCTTATATCACGAAGTCGAGAGTTATGTTGGCTGAGGTTATGGCTGAACTGACTGGAGGCAAGCTTTCGAAGTCGTGGTTTGGGGCGACTGGCTCAGATGCTGTTGAGGCTGCACTCAAGTTCGCTCGCAAGTATAAGAGGAGATACAAGTTTGTTTCGCTTTGGAGAGGCTACCATGGTGCGACGCTTGGAGCCTTGAGCGCTCATGGAATATGGGGAACTAGGAATGATTACGGTCCTTTGCTCACTGGCTTCGTGCAGGTTTCACCTCCATTCTGTTACAGATGCGACTTCAACTTGGAGTATCCTGAGTGCGATCTGACTTGCTTGAAGGTCCTTGAGAGAACCGTTGAGAGGGAAGGCCCTGAACATGTTGCAGGTGTGATTGTGGAGCCTGTTCCGGCTGGAGGGGGCGTGATAGTCCCTCCAGACCGGTATCTGCCAGAGTTGCGGAAAGTCTGTGAAAGGCAAGGTGTGCTTCTCATCTTGGACGAGGTGGTCACGGGCTTCGGTAGGACTGGCAGGATGTTCTGCTACCAGCACTATGATATCGTTCCCGACTTGCTGGTGTTAGGGAAGGGCATTACGTCAGGGTATATACCTGGTTCCGCCGTTGTAGCATCTGGCAAACTAGATGTATATGACCCTAAGAACCCTGAAGAGACGCTTCACTGGCATACGCACTGCGCGAACCCTCTGATGTGCGCGGCGGCAGTGGCCAGCGCGAAAATCCTCTTGAGAGAGAAGCTACCTGAAAACGCTATGAAGGTTGGAAGGTTCTTTCTCAAGGGATTGCTGGACCTGACTGAGGCGAACAAGGTTTTGGGAGATGCTCGAGGGAAGGGTTTGCTGCATGGACTGGAAGTCGTAGAGAACAAAGAGAGCAAGAGACCGAGCTTCCTGAAGATGGAGAAGATCGCTCGCGCGTGCATAAGGAACGGGTTGATAGTTGAAACTTGCGGAGGAACAGATATCGCTGTCATAGTCTTCCATCCACCATTGAACGTGACCGAAGAGCATGCTGAAAGAGCGCTAGAGATCCTAGGGAAAGCCATTCAGCTAGCAGAATAGCCTTTCAATAGTATGCGCTAGGTTTGAGTAATACACTTCGTTTTGACCTCACTCGATTTTTCAGATGTTACAGAACAGATAGTTAGCGCGAAAAAACGGGGCAACGATCCCGAAGGAAATGAAGGGCGACGAATCTAGGAGAGTTCTCTGCTCATCTCATGCGTTACCTCAAATGGCGGATCTATCGAGCTAGAAGAATCGAAAAGCTTGGCAGGCCACAAGCAAAAAGAGTTAAGGTGTTTGAATGAGGCTGAAGCAGGATGAATTCTACAATGTGCTTGTAAGACCGACGGTCGTTATCACAACCATGTCTTTCAACATAGCGGAATACAAAGAACTCTTTGACTCGTCACAATATGCATAGAAGGAGGGCTTTTGGGGAAAATGCTATTTGAAGAGAAAGTTTCTTGCAGGAATGTTGTTCTGCCCTTCTTCTATGCATGTCTATATGGTTAGATACTCTAATATATAATCCTTCTTCGGCAACCGACCATTTCAGCTCTATTAGAAAGAATGCGATCCGCAGACAATTATAGGATCTAAACCTGATGTCAGATTCGAGAGTTTTGACGGATCTTCAATTCATAGATGGCCCGCGGGCGCACGAAAGAGAAGGCCGAAAGTGGTTTTTCGACTGAAGCCTCAACCGTAGTGTATAGATTCATTCACTCCAATGCCTTCTCATTAGGCGTCGAATAGGCAATGTCGTAGATTTATATAGTAACATAGCTTATCACATAAGATATTACTACTTCCAAATTGAACTGCTAAGGAGTTATAGAATTGCCTGTTACATCGTTAGACATCCCCAACGAAATGATGGAATACTTGGAGCGCATAACCGAGGGAGGGAAAACTCGAAGCAAGCGGAACATTGTCTTGGAGGCGCTTGAAGCTTATCGAAAATTTACCATGCACGAATGGCAAGATTCATATTATCATATTAGAGGATTCAGGTATGGGTTCGTTAGCAGACGAGCTTTGGAAGAGTTGTTGAAAAATCTTACAGACGAGCAGGCTTACGAAGCTGGAAAACGCGCGGGTCGAATACTGAAAGACTGTTGCTTGGCAACTTTGAATTTTGACACAACGAACAAGAAGAATTGGAGTAGAGCGTTGCAAATAGTTACTGAGTATGGATGGGGGCAAATACAATTCGACGAACATAGAATTGTAGTGCAAAGGCCGTTCCTAGGTAAACGAGTGCTCCACGGCTATCTGGAAGCAGCTCTCGGAGTGCAGTTAAGCGAAGTGAAGACCGAGGAAGACGTAGCGATATTCGCATTTGAATGAAAGAGATGCTGCAGATTCAATAGCCCGTAAGAACATCAGCCTTGCCAGAAAAGGGAATTGTCTAGATTCAAGAACTCACTATCGACTTTCCATGAGGACAAAACTACGATAAATCACCGTAAAGATGAAATATCCTTAGAACAGCCTACGTCTAAGTCGCTCGCCGTAGACGCTAACAATATGCTTCACCAATTCCTGTAGACAATCCTTTGAAATGATGTTCAACGCTAAGTTACGCAAGTTATTAGGGTTCGATGTCAACGCAAAGCGTTATATGAATAGGAGCCGAGACATTCGCTCCCAAAAGGTTTTGCCTATGACTGTGGACCTAGTAATAAAGAACGGAAAATTAGTCACTCCTGAAGGCATTTTTGAGGCCGGAATAGCTGTAGACAATGAAAAGATCGTCGCGATCTGCAAAGATCCATTTCTTCCCACGGCCGACCAGATCGTTGATGCGACAGGAAAGCACGTCCTGCCGGGCGCAGTCGAGCCACACTTTCACTTCGGAATTTATCATCCTTATCAATCTGACCTTAAGAGCGAAACCGCCGCTGCTATTTGTGGAGGAGCGACTACTGTTATGAACATGTGGTTCGCTTCTGTGGGAGAACCTCTGATACCATCATACGTTTCAGTCTTTCAAAAGTACGTAGATCCAATCAAAATACTTTCTTACGCGGACATTGCAATGTGTCCCATGATTTCAAGTTACCAACATTTGAACGAACTCGGGAAACTTGTTGATCTGGGCGTCTCCAACTTCAAGTTCTTCATGCATAGAGAAACACAATATTCGGTTACAGGGGAGCAAGAAAGAGATGAAGCGGGTAGAGAGATGAAACCGACATTTTCTATAGGTGGAGCGGACAATGGGTTGGTGTACTTGTCGCTTGAAGCCATACGAGCGTTTGGTGGAGTGGCAATATTTCACTCGGAAAATACGCCTATAGCGTACGCCCTCTATCCTAGATATAAGGAGCGAAAGGACCCATTTGCCTACAATGAAAGTAGACCGCCATTTTTGGAGGAGCTGGACATAAGACTTGTGAGCCGAACAGCTGAAGTAACTGGCTGTCCAGTAGTATTTGCGCACATTAGCATTGGAGAGGCAATAGACATAGCTAACGAGTATAGAAATAGAGGAAATAGAGTGTTTCTGGAAGCGTGTCTTCACCATCTGACTATAGATGACAGAGCTGAAAACCTTAAAAGAGGAACGCTTGCAGGGAAGACAAATCCTCCTTCGCGAAAGAGAGAACATATAGAAAAGCTCTGGTGGGGGATAAGCAAAGGTTTTATAGACTCTGTAGGGTCCGATGCGGGAAGAAACGTGAACAAGTTTCCTGCGGACAATGATATTTGGAAAACTACTCTTGGAGGACCGTATCTTGAAGAGCTTCTGCCTATTCTTCTTAGTGAAGGAGTAAATAGGGGGAGATTGACTCTCGAAAGACTGGTTGAGGTACGTAGCTTGAATAATGCGATAATCCACGGAATGTATCCGCAGAAGGGAACGATCGAAGTCGGGTCAGACGCAGACTTAGTTCTGGTCGACCTTAAGAGAACCAAGAAGTTGACGCCCGAGATAATGCATGGCGGGTCCGGCTACTCAATATACGAAGACTGGAAGCTCACAGGCTGGCCAGTGCTCACCGTCCTAAGAGGCAAGATCATGATGGAAGATGGGCAACTCGTGGAGAAAGAGGGTGTCGGAAGATACTTGCCTTGCACGCCGCCATTCAGAGAAAAGAATCAGATCCAAAATAGGACAGAATGACTACGTTACAATGCTGAAATCAGTTGACTACTTATGAAGGAGCGCAATCGCATCAATCTCAACTAATATGTCGCCGGGTAGACGACTGACCTGCACGCAAGTGCGCGCAGGCGGATCGGTTTTGAAGAATTGAGAGTAGACTTCGTTCACGGCTCCATAATGATTCATGTCCACTAAGAATATCGTGACTTTCAATACGTCGTGCAATGATGAGCCTGCTTCTTCCAAAAGCGTTTTCATATTCTCTAGTGTCTTTCGAGCTTGAGTCTGAACATCTCCTCTGACCGGCTGACCAGTGGACACATCTAAGGGTCCCTGTCCAGACAAGAACAAGAATTCCCCAGCTAAGATTGCTTGTGAAAAGGGAGCCTTAGGCTTAAGGAGTTTGTCCGTGTTGAATACCTTTTTCTCCATCATTCGATCACACCAACTGAGACGTCTCTCTGATTATCATAAGGTAAGATATATGATTTTGTATAGAAGCAAAACGATATATATGTCGTTACACTACCTAGATTTCGGTGAAAATCTTGAGCGAAAAAGTTTCTAGAAGAGGATACATGAAGTACGCTGGAGCAGTCGTTGCAGTTGGCATCATAGGAGCAGCAGGCTACGGAATCTATGAAGCGACGAAACCTGCCCCGACAACTCCTACACCCACTCCCACTCCTACACCTACCCCCACGCCTACTCCTACACCCACCCCGGGAAAGGTAAGAGTCAGAACGCTTCACCATTGGTGGGGCGGCCACTTCATTAGACCACACATGGAGAAACTGACAAATCAGTTCATGTCTCTGAATCCCAACATCCAGATAGTGGAACTGGAATCGGCATGGGGCGACCTATATCCAAAGTTCCTAAGCATGCTGAATGCAGGAGATCCCCCAGAAGTGACCAATGAAGGCCCGACACTTTTCATAGACTACTCTGGAGCTTTCATTGACCTTGCGCCATTCGTAGACGAAACCCCTGGACTAAGAGACGATCTCATTCCCGGCTGGTATCCAATAGTCAACGACGATCTCGGTGAGGGAAGAATCACGGGAATCCCGAACATCACCGTTCCAGTAGTGATTGCCTACAACAAATCCGTTTTCGAGAAGGCGGGCTTGGATCCGGAGAAGCCTCCGGATACCGTTGATAAAATGTGGGAAACAGCCTATGCAATAACAGCTGCTGACAAGAACATTGGCGGTGTCCAAATACCTACCAGTGTTGCATTAGTCGGGCCTGTATGGACTTACAATTGTGTTGAACAGTTTTGGCAATGGAACGGAACGCAAATCTTCAAGGAATACGGAGTACCAGAGTCGGGAATTATCCTTGAAAGCAAGAGAAACATCGAGGTACTTGAGAAACTCCAAAAGGCGTGCAATGATGGAGTAATCAAGAAAGGCTTGAACCTTGAAGACGATAGAGACGCGTGGGCTACAGGAAAGGCTGGAATGA
>Ga0315314_1001859_pt1 | contig 18063 bp, 16 predicted proteins | sample TDP9_MG_FD_203631 | JGI IMG/M metagenome (GOLD analysis project Ga0315314, IMG submission 203631) | Freshwater sediment microbial communities from Lake Towuti, South Sulawesi, Indonesia - TDP9 | ecosystem: Environmental > Aquatic > Freshwater > Lake > Sediment | place: Indonesia: South Sulawesi...
AAGATGGCATTCAGGTTGGCCCCATCCCCATACACCAGGCCTCCTTTGGAATGGACGATCTGGCAGATCTGCCCGATCTCTTCCTCGAAGAGGCCCAGGGTATTAGGATTGGTAACCATGATGGCGGCTACCTCTTCGCTCATCAGTCGGCTCACCTGGGCGGGATCGATCAATCCCCGTTCATTGGAAGGGATCGCTTTGACCTGATAGCCGGAGAGGACAGAGCTGGAGGGATTGGTCCCGTGGGCAGAGTCGGGTATCAGAACAATCCTTCGAGGATTGCCTTGTGCCAAATGGTAGGCCCTGATCATCATCATTCCCGCCAGCTCCCCATGGGCACCTGCGGCCGGATGGAGGGTGACCCGGTCAAGTCCCGAGATCTCCGCCAGAAGATGTTCCAGCTCATACATCAGGCGGAGGGCCCCCTGGCTCAGCTCCTCAGGTTGCAGGGGATGGGCCCGCGTGAATTGGGGTAGGCGGGCCAGAATCTCGTTCACCCGGGGGTTATACTTCATGGTGCAGGAGCCCAGGGGGTAGAGCCCGAAGGGGATGGCGTAGTTCCACTGGGAGAGGCGAAGGAAGTGGCGCACCACATCGGCCTCGGAGACCTCGGGGAGTCCGGCCAGCTCCCTCCTTTGAAGCGAAGGAGGGATCAGGGCATCGACCGACCTCTCCGGCACATCCAGGGAAGGGAGGGAGTTGCCCACCCTTCCCGGAGAGCCGCTCTCAAAGATTAGTTCCTCCTCGAAGATCAAGCCGCTTTGGCCGACTCCCGTTGGCATCATTCACCTCCCCTGGCAAGCTCGTCCAATGAGGAAACCAGGCGATCGATCTGTTCTTTCGTATTCATCTCGGTCACACAGAAGAGAGAGTAATCCTTCATTTCCGGGAAGAAGCGGCCCAGATTCAGGCCACCGATGATGCCCTGCCCCATGAGCCTCTGATTGATCTTTTTCGCCGGCCTCGGCAGGCGGACCACAAACTCGTTGTAGGTGGGCGCCGAGAAGGGAAGCTGGAAGCCGGACAATGCGGCAATCTGTTGCTTGGCGTAATGGGCCTTCTGGAGATTGAGCAGCGCCAGCTGATGCAATCCTTGAGGGCCCAGGAGACAGAGGTGAACGGCGGCAGCCAGGGCACAGAGGGCCTCATTGGTGCAGATATTGGAGGTGGCCTTTTCGCGGCGAATGTGCTGCTCCCGTGTTCCCAGGGCCAGGACAAACCCCGGCCTGCCCTGAGTATCGGTCGTCCTGCCCACCAGCCGCCCCGGCATCTGGCGCACGAACTTCTCCTTGGTGGCGAAGATTCCCAGATAAGGGCCGCCAAAGTTCAAGGGATTGCCAAAGCTCTGTCCCTCCCCGGCCACGATATCCGCGCCCCATTCCCCGGGCGGCTTCAGGATGCCCAAGGAAGTCGCCTCGGCCACCACGGCGATGACCAGCGCCCCCTGGGCATGAGCGAGGTCGGCAAACGGTGCTCCTTCCTCCAGGCACCCTAAGAAGTTGGGGGAGGGAAGGATCAGCGCGGCTACCTCTGGATCTAGCCTGCGCTCCGCCTCGGCAAGAGAGGTGATCCCCTCCCCCTGCACCCAGGGGATGATCTCCAGATCGATTCTTAGATGGGAGAGGTAGGTGCGCAGGACAGCAAGATAGTCGGGATGAAGGGCAGAGGAGGCCAGGATTCTTCTTCGCTGCAGGATGCGGCAGGCCATGAGGGCCGCCTCGGAGACAGCGGAGGCACCATCATACAGGGAGGCATTGGCCACCTCCATCCCGGTAAGCTGGCAGATCAGGGTCTGATACTCATAGGTGGCCTGGAGGGTGCCCTGGCTCAGCTCCGGCTGATAGGGGGTATAGGCGGTATAGAATTCCTCGCGGCCGATCACCTCCTCCACCACGGAGGGGACGAAGTGGTGATAAGCCCCCGCTCCCAGAAAGAGGCTGTAGTCGGAGGGATTTGCGTTCAGGCTGGCGATTCCTTGAAGATGGCGGATCAATTCTGGCTCCGAGAGGGGCGGGGGCAGGTCCAGTTCATCCTGAACCCTCAATTCCCCGGGAATCTCCGCGAAAAGCGCGTCCAGACTGGGAACCCCGATTTTGTCCAGCATCGCCTTGATATCCGCCGGGGTATGAGGGAGGTAGCGCATCTTCAATCTCTCTTTCTTTGATAAAACGGCCTGGCTACTACCCGCGCAGGAATGTGGCGGGCACGGACTTGAACCTCCACTTCCCTGCCCAGGGTGGCAAGGCCAGCCTCGAGGTAGGCCAGGGCGATGTTCTTCTTGAGATAAGGGGCGAAGCCGCCGCTGGTGACCTCACCGATCCGCTCTCCCTGGTAATAGATGGGGTAATGTTCTCGGGGGACTCCGCGGCTCGTCATCTCCAATCCCACCAGTTTGACCTTCACTCCCCGTTCCAGTTGGACCAGATGCGCTTCCCTTCCGATGTAATCCCCCTTATCCGGTTTGACGATGAAGGCAAGATCCGCCTCAATCGGGGTATGTCGATCATCGAGTTCCTGGCCATAGAGGCACATCCCTGCCTCCAGCCTCAAGGTATTGCGAGCGCCCAGTCCGGCGGGCAGAAGATCCCATCGCCTTCCCGCTTCCAGGATCCTCTCCCAGAGCCGTTTCGCTTCGGCAGCGGGAAAGTAGAGCTCGAAGCCATCCTCCCCCGTATATCCGCTCCGAGAGATGACCGCGGGGACTCCATCTACCTGGCTGCGCTGGAATCGATAATACTTGATCTGGCCGAGATCGGAAGGAGCGACGGAGGCCAGGATCTCCTTTGCCCTGGGCCCCTGCAGGGCCAATTGGGCGAGATGCTCACTTTCGTCCTCCAGGCTCACCCCCCGATCCGAATGATTCCTGATCCAGGCAAGATCCCTCTCCCGGTTGATCGCATTGGTGCATATCATGAATTCGCGCTCCGAGAACCGATAAACCAGGATGTCATCCAGGAAAGTCCCCTCCGGATAGCAGAGGGCCGAATACTGGGCCTGCCCGTTGGCCAAGCGCGAGGCATCATTGGTGGTCAATCTCTGGATGAGTTTCAGAGCCGCATCTCCCCGGATGAAGATCCTTCCCATATGGCTGACATCGAAGAGGCCAGCCCGCGTGCGAGTCGCCATGTGTTCTTCCAGGATACTACGGTAATGGATGGGCATCTCCCAGCCGGCAAAGGGACCCATCCGCGCCCCCAGGGAGAGATGGGATGGATAGAGAGGAGTCCTTTGAAGCATAGCTTCTCCTGCCTTCGGCGATCCTTTGCTCACCCCGACCTCCTGTCCCTGGGGACCCCGAACTTCCGGCGTGATCCCATTCTCCGCTTAAGTGCCCAGGACCTCCCAGGCGATCTGGGCAAAGATGCGGGCGGCCGCATGGACCTTGGTGAGTTCCACATATTCGTCCGGTTGATGGGCCAATCCCGCCTTTCCCGGACCACAGATGACCATGGGGATCCCTAATTTGGGTACGAAGGCCACCCCGTCGGTATAATACATGACCCCCCGCGGCTTCTGCGGCTGGCCCGTCACCGCCCCCGAGGCCCGGAGGGCGACCTTCACTAGGGGATCCTGGGGCGGAGTCTCCAAGGGGGGACGGTCATTGATCATTTTCACCTCCCCCTGGAAATCGGGATGGGATGATTGGAGCTCCTTCAGGAGGTCCTCCACCTGCTTCAAGATCGCCTGATGGTTCTGCCCGGGAACGGTTCGAATATCCACGGTGATCTTGCACCCATCGGGGACCACATTGGTCTTGATGCCGCCGGAAATGGTCCCGATGTTCAGGGTCGGCTTCCCCAGGAGGGGATGCCTCTTATATTCAAAGCGGAGCCTGTTGAGCCGGGTCAGGACCTTGTTCATTTGCAGGATGGCGTTGATCCCCAGATCGGGCATGGCCCCGTGGGCGGTCTTCCCGCGAGTGCTCACCTCCAGCCAGAAGGCCCCCTTCTCTGCAATATAGACGGAAAGATCGGAGGGCTCACCGATCACGACGCCCGACACTTCATCGATGGCTCCACTCTCCACCAGGTGGCGGGCCCCCAAGGTTCCCGCCTCCTCATCTGCGGTGGCGCCGATAAGGAGGTCTCCCGCCAATGGCGCTTTCGCCTGAGCCAAAGCCCCGGCCGCCATGATCATGGCCACCAGCCCCCCCTTCATATCGGAGGCCCCCCGGCCGTAGATTTGATCTCCTACGATCTCCCCGGAGTAGGGATCAAACTTCCAGGGAGACTCCCCCGGGGGAACGGTATCCAGATGGCCGGAGAAGAGTAAAGGAGGCTTCCTGCCTGTCCCGGGGAGACGACCCAAGGCATTGGCCCTCTGCCCCTGTATGAGGATGACCCGGGCCTCCATGCCCACCTTGTTCATCCAGGTGGCCACCAGCTTGGCCGCCTCCATCTCTTCTCCGGGGGGATTGGCGCTCTTGGTCTGCAAGAGCTTCTGCAGAAACTCCACGGTGGCCTTCTCGTCAATCTCTTTCCAGATCCTCTCCATCTCTTTCATCGGTTCCTCCTCAAGCCCTCTGATAGTATCTTTCTAAGATCTCATCCGGGTCAGGTCGCGTCGCCTTGCTGACCAAATAGAATACCAGGAAATTGCCGATCAGCCCCCAGAATCCTGCGTGAAGCCCCAGGGGGTGATTGAGGGGCGCGGGGGAAAAGGTAAAGAGGCCCGTGATGGCGATTCCCACCAGCAGGCCGGACAAGGCTCCTGCCTTGGTGGCCCGAGGCCAGAAGAGGGCCCCGATGGCAACGGACAGGAATTGAGAGATCCCCCCATATCCCATTAATAGGATCCAGACCAGGGTATGGGGAGAGGAGAGGGCGAAAAGATACGAGAGGATCGTAACAGCCAGGACTGTCCACCGGGCAACCCGATTCACTTCCTGCTGGCTGGCCTGAGGGCGAAGGAAGGCCTGGTAGAGATTGCGACCGGCGATGGACCCCAGGTTATGAACCAGGGAGGCCCCTGTGGAGACAGCCGCCGCCAATCCACCCGCACACAGGACCCCGAGCAACCAGACCGGAGCATATTCGCGCAGGATCTCGATGAGGATCTCATCCGGCTTGATGGCCTTGGACACCAGGACGATCCCCGCCAGGCCCAACAGAGTCACGGAGAGGTTGAGGATGGCGGAGATCGGCATGAGGGCAGTGACTAACTTGGTTACCTTCACCGACTTGGCCCCATAATAGGCCTGAAACATGTGGGGCCACATGGCTCCGCCAAAGGCGGAGAGGAGGACGCTGGTGGCGAACATGCCAATCCCCATGCCCTTTCCCATCCCCGGAAGGGTGAGGGCGACCGGCTTGATCTTCTCGATCTCTATAAACATCTGCTGCAGGCCTCCGAACCTGGTAGCGACGATGTACCAGGTGGCCAGGATGGCGGCCAAGAACATCATGATCCCCTGCAGGAGATTGACCCATCCCACCCCTCGTAGTCCGCTGGTATAGACATAGGCCGCGATGATCCCGAAGGCGATCAGGGCCCCAATTTTGAATTCGATCGCCCCTCCGGTGGCCACCTTGAAGAGATAACCAATCCCCATCATCTGCAGGCCGATGTAGGGGATGATCACCACATAGGAGACGAGAGCCACCAGGAGGCAGATAGCCGAACTGCGATAGCGATCGGCGAAGAGGTCGAGTTGCGTCACAAAGCCATGGCGTTTTCCCAGCTTCCAGACCTTGGGCATCACGGCATAGTAGAAGATGGGATACATGGCGCAGTAGACGATGATGTAGAAGGTGGGCGCGCCTCTTGAGAAAGCCCATCCCGGGCCCCCCAGGAAAGAGAAGGCGCTCAGCCAGTTGGCCGCCAGCATGAACCAGAGGACGATGATCCCCAAAGAGCGGCCACTCACATACCACTCCTCCATTACCTGGCTCGCATCTATCTTCCTCTTGGCCACTGCCACGCCTACGATGAAGCTCAAGGCGAGCCAACCGAAGATGAAGACCACCGGGATCCAGCTCATTTCTCTCCCTCCTCTCCCTCCTCAAGGAAATAGAAGATCAGGAGCCCCAGGGTGGTGAGGGGGATCGACCACAACACGCACCAGAAGAGGAGAAATGGCACCCCCCCGACATAAGGGTGGATTTGGTTCGCGAAATAGAGGCCGGGAACTGTGACCATGGCAAAGCAGACAATGAAATAGCAGAGGATGATCCTCCCCAGCCAGGTCTTGGGGAGCATCTCCGGGATGAATCCGTTCATCGCTTCACCTCCATCCTCTTAGGACCTCTGAAAAAGAAGGGGCATATCCTCGGGGCGAGGATATGCCCCCACATTCCGCGAGCTAAGTGGCGTAGCCCCAGATGGCCAGATCGCCCACCCCGGTGCGGTCCAGGATTCCAAAGCGGGTGACCCATCCGCCCGCCCCATGTGCCTCTCGGATATCCCGATCCTCCAGGGAGGCCACCATTCCATTCACTAAGGTCATGGTGGCCAGCTTGCTCTTCTTGTTCATCACGGTGATGTTGGCACGGGCCCCCTTGCCCAGATGCCCCAGCTCTTTGGTCCACCAATCCTGACCGGTCTTTTTGGCCAGCATCTGGGCCGGATTGGCCGTCATGCAGGCGATAGCCTTGGGCAGGGGAAGCACACCCATCTCGTCCAGCTCGATCAGGCAGCCCACATTATCCCGGCTGTCGCCGAAGCCCTTCATGGTGGAATACATCTGGCCATCGGAGACCAGCACCTTGCAGATGCCTTTTTCTAAGGCATCATAGGCGATCTGCTGGGCCTTGGGTGGCATCAGGATCCCATCCCATCCTCCCCGGTAATACCTCAAATGGGAAGTGACGAATTCCGCCGTGACATGGGGCCGCTTGGCCAGCTCCACGATCAGGCTCATCGCCTCCACTGGGTCCCCATGGCTTCCGAAGATGGCCGTGGCATGGCCCAGATGAATGGGTCGCCCCTTGGAGGCGTTGACCACCCTCTCGGTATGGCGATGGTCCTGGGTGTGGGACATGAAGACCAGGCCCGTCCGGGAGGCAATCTCGTAGATTTCTTCCAAGGCTTCATCGCTCAGGATGAAATGTCCCATATGGTCCTTGATCCCGATGGCCAGGGGGGCGGTGGTATTGGTGATGCGGTTGCGGGTGATCTTCTGCCCGATCGTCTCATCGTCCAAGGCACCATTGAAGAAGGCGATCTTCTCTCCCACAGAGGCCCGGGTGCCCACGATGCATGCTGCTCCCAGGTAGACACTGACATGGATGGGGAGGCCCCGATCCACCTCAGCCCCCAAGAAGGCGGGGGCCATGAGGGTATTGCCCGCTCCCGGGGAGAGGGCTACCGTAACCCCATGGGCTACCGCCTCAAAGTGCGGTCGTACCGGTGCAATCTCGAAGATGTCTCCCATATGGAGATGGGTCTCGATGAAGCCTGGGGCTACGACCAAATCTGGATTGGAGAGGTGAATCACGCGGTCGCCTCGTTCCGGCTTGATGTCAGATCGGCACTCCTCGATGAACTTCCCGCGGACGGCGATATCGTAGACTCCCTCCAGGCCGTTCTTCGGGTCGATGACATATCCACCCTTCAGGATCAGCCTGCCCGTGGGCTTGATGGTCTTCAGGGGGTCATATAGCCTTCCGTTCTTCACCGTGGCTAAAATGTCGGGCAGGCCACCCACCGGATTCGGGTAAACGAACCCCCCTTTCTCGCCCGCACTCGCCTCTTTCCCCTTCAGGAGAGCGCCCATCGCCACGGCCGCTCCTGCGGTCGCTCCTCTCTGAATGAACTCTCGCCGTGAAAGCTCCTTCTTTTTCTTCTTTTCGCTCATCTTCATTCTCCCTCTATCATGTTTGCAGCCTCACCTTCAAGGCGAGGCTGATCTAAGAGTCCCTAACTCTATCCCTCGAAGGTCCCCTCCGCATAGCCGAAGAGGACCAGGTCTCCGATGCCCGTATTGGGGGTCATGCCCCATTTGGAGATCCAGCATCCGCCGTCAGCGGAGCGCACTGCCCGCTGCTCCACGGCGGAGATGACCCCGTTCACGATGGTGAAGATGCAGTAGTTACTGCGCCGATCCGCCACGGTGATATTGGCGTAGGCACCCGGTCCCAGGTGCCCCACTTCCCTAATCCACCAGTCGTTCTGGTGTCGTTCGGCAAACAGCTCCGCCACATTGGAGGTCATACAGGCCACGGACTGGGAGAGGGTCAAAACCCCCATGTCGGCCAGCTCGAACAGGCAACCGATATTGTCCCGTGGATCTCCAAAGCCCTTCATGGTGGTGGTGGCCATTCCATCGGAGATGATCACCTTGCAGAGGCCCTCGCTCAGGGCACGGTAATAGACCTTCTGGGTCTCCGGGTCGTTATAAAAACCCTCTCGGCACCCTCCATGTTTCCGGAGATGGGAGGTTACGAACTCCCCGGTGACATTCTTTCTCCTCAGGAGATTGCAGACGGCCTTGGCCGACTTCACCGGATCCCCATGGGTGCCCTGTCCGGAGGCCGTCATGTGGCCCAAATGGATGGGCCGGCCCCTGGAATGGGAGACGATATACTCTGCATAATTTGGGTCCTGACAGTGGGACATGAAGAGGAGGTTGGCTTTCGAGGTCACCTCATAGATCTTCTCCAGGGTGTCAGCGGGCGTGATGAAGTGGTTTTGATGCTCCTTGACGCCCACCGCAAGAGGAGCGGTGAAGCAACCGATGGTGTTTCGACAGATCTTTTGGGTGGCCTCTGCCAAGGGCATCCTCCCCTGGAAGAACCGGATCAATTCCTCCGTATTGGCGCGGGTCCCGCACACATTGAGGACTCCCAGATAGAGGCTCACATGCAGCGGGGCCGCACGATCCCAATCGCCCATGAGAACGCCCGGAGCGATGAGGGAATTGGCTGCACCCGGGGAGAGGCACATGGCATCCCCTGCAGCCACTGAATCCTCTGCGCATCGATCCCAGTTGTCCCAGAGATCAGCGATATGGTTATGCATATCGATCAGTCCGGGGAATACATAGAACTTCTCCAGGCTCATCACCTTGTCCCCCGGCTGGGGCTTGATCTCTTTGGCACAAGCCTCGATGCGATCTCCCAGGATGGAAATATCCATGGTCCCATCCACCCCGTTCTTGGGGTCCACCACATGCCCACCCTTCAGGATCATCCGACCGGTGAGCTTGGCAGTCCGGTAATTGTCGACCAGCCTGCCGTTCTCAACCCGGACCATGGAAGGAAAGCCCTTCCAGTAACCGGTGGTGAATTCCCAGAACTCCTGGGCGTTGGCAATGCCTGTCTTCTTCGCGAATTCATTGGCAGCAAGGATCGCGCCTGCGCTTGCCAGGCTCACCTTTTTCATGAAATCACGACGAGAAATGCGTCCTTTTTCCTTATTCTCACCCATAACTACCTCCTCAACGAAGCAACTCAAAGGCATCAGATCTCTCGCGATGCTGGACCCCAGCCAAGATCAAAAATGGATTGTCTCACCTCCTTTGTTATGCCAGTGTCGGGGAGGAAGGCCCACCCTTGAGAGGGAGCGAAATCCTGGACCTGCCCGAGGCTCAGAGTGTATTAAGTCCTATAAGTAAATTCCTGCCGAGTTGTCAAGCAAAAAGGGAGGAATTGAGGCCTCCTGATCAGGGCAAAGCCCAAGGGGCTTGCGGGAGTTTACCTTGACGGGTCGGCCCAAATCTGTTTTAATGGTCCTAAATGGAGGCAATCGGCGTTCACCTTTGCAAGGAGGGATTCAAGATGAAGAGGCCGAGCTTGCTGGGCATGGGCGTCCTTTCTCTGGTCTTATTAGCTCTTTCGGTTCTTCCCTCTCGGGCAGATGTCCCCACCGTATCCATCCAAGGCCCGATTGAGTTCAAGGCAAATCAGCCCTTCTCGATCACCCTGGGGATCAGACACCACGGTAACAATTTCATTCACCATATCTCCAAGTTGGCGATCTATGTAGATGGGAAAGAGGAAAAGGTTTGGGAGTACAGCTGGAGAAAGCACCCGAAGGAAGAGAACTGGTCCATCTCTTATGAATTGGCCCTTGACCAGAGGGCGAGCGTCTCTGCAATCGCTATCTGCAACCTCCACGGGCCGTCCAAGGAAGCAATCCTGGTCGTTGTCCCAGGTTCCTCCCGATGAAGTAATGGACTTGGCAGCCCCCTCGCCGAACGCTCCAGGCCTGAAAGAGCATGGAGGCTGCGATGGCCGCAGCGAGTGGCATAGCTTCACAAAGAAAGCGGCGCATGGGATTCAGCATTCTGAGCAGGTTCGGCTCCTTTTCCCACTGCGCCGGGGGAAAGATCGCGAGGGATTGGGGGGCCTGTTTACTCGAAGATTTCCAGATGCCATGAGGAAGGAGAGGGAAGAATGGAACAGAGCTACTCAATTTTCCTACCGAACCATCTCCTGGTTGGGGCGGGGGCGGTGGAGAAGATTGGAGAGAAGGCAAAGGAGTTGGGTAAGAGCCATGCCCTCATCGTCACCGACAAGGGGGTAGCGGCGGCGGGCTTGCTGGAAAGGGTGCTGACGCCTCTGGAGAAAGCAGGGGTGAAGACCCACATCTTCGATCAAATCGAGCCAAATCCTCGCGACCGTACGGTGGTTAAGGCCTTTGAGTTCGGAAAGAAGAGGGAATCGGATCTGATCGTCGGATTGGGAGGGGGAAGCCCCATGGATGCGGCTAAGGCGGTGGGTGTGCTGATGACCAATCCGGGGCCTTTGCAGGGTTATCTGCGAGGAGGTCAGGTAAAGAATCCCCTACCCACCCTCATTGCCATCCCTACCACGGCGGGCACGGGAAGCGAGGTGACCCAATTCTCGGTGGTGACCGATTCGGAGAGGAGCTTCAAAGCGGGGATCGCCAGCCCATACCTCATACCGAAGTTAGCGATCGTCGACCCTTTGCTGATGCAGAGTATGCCACCTTCCTTGGCAGCCTCGACGGGGATGGATGCCCTCACTCATGCCATTGAGGCCTTCGTCTCCCGCAATGCCCAGCCTTTTTCCGATGCTTTAGCCCTGCATGCGATTCACCTGATCGGCAGCTATCTGAGGCCCTCGGTGGCCAATGGCTCAAATGAGGAGGCCAGATCCCAGATGGCCATCGCCAGCACCCTGGCGGGAGTGGCCTTCTCAAATGCCGGCGTGGGATTGGTGCATGCCATGTCACATCCCTTAGGAGGACACTTTGACCTTCCTCATGGAGTCGCAAATGCTGTCCTCCTCCCCCATGTGATGGGTTTTAACCTGATTTCCTGTTCGGAAAAATATGCCCAGGTGGCGGAGGCGCTGGGGGAAAGGGTGGAGAGACTGTCCCTCACGGAGGCGGCGCGAAGGGCGAAGGAGGCAGTGTTTCAACTCTCTTCCGATATTGGCATTCCCCTCCGCTTGAGCGAGGTGGGAGTCAAGGCAGAGCGCATTGCTCGAGTGGCGGAGGACGCCATGCAGATGAAGCGGGCCATTGGCTGGAATCCTCGCGTAGTCAGTCAGGAAGAGATCGAGAAGATCTATCGGGAAGCCCTTTAGTGGATGAAGGTCTTTGGCGCCCAGTATGGGGGTAGCGCAGTCGATCTGAAGGGACTGCCCGGTTCGGGCCTGCCTGAGGTGGGCTTCGCGGGAAGATCGAACGTGGGAAAGTCCTCCCTCATCAACTGCCTGGTGGGAGTCAGGGGCCTTGCCCATACCAGTTCTACTCCTGGCAGAACCCGCTTCCTCAATTTCTATCTCATCAATTCCTCCTTTTACTTCGTGGATCTCCCCGGCTATGGTTATGCCAAGGTCTCCAAACAGATGAGATCCTCCTTTCGCGGAATGATAGAATCTTACCTGAAATCCCGCCTCCAGTTGAAAGGGTTGATCCTCATCCTCGACGGACGCCATCAGGCAATGGCTTCCGACTTGATGCTCAGGGATTGGCTGATTCAGGAAGGCCTCCCCTTTCGCGTGGTGCTGACCAAGATGGACCAGGTGCCACACCGGCAATGGGCCAGGGTGCAAGCGCAGGCAGCAGGCCTTCTCGGTGGCGATAGGGATCGGATCTTATTGTTCTCTGCGGCGACCGGGGAGGGGAAGAAAGAAGTCTGGCGAGCCATTGAAAAGATGCTGGGGGAGCCCCGAAATACAAGGAGGCAGGCAAAGCCCATGATCCCTCCCGGCCAAGGCCGCGCCAGGAAAGAGCGCAGGGCGCCGTTCGGGCCGAATACTCAGCAGGTCGAAGATGGTTGAGAGATTCAGCATAAGGAAGGTGAGGATGAACCTCTTCCTGCTCCTCCTCATACCGACACTTCTGGGAGGATGCTCTCTCCTCCATATTGGTCCCTCCATGGCCTCCGCCCCGGGCGGGCAAGGAAAGGCGGGAGAGCTGCAGCTACCCGGCGGCATGGATGCCTATTACTATTTCTCATTAGGCAACTGGGCGGAGATGAAGGGCAATGGGGAGGAGGCTGCCGAGTGGTATCAAAAGGCGCTGCGGCGACACAAGGAGTCCCTGTATCTCAGGATCAGCTTGGCCTCTCTCTATCTTCGCATGGGCCGATGGGCCGATGTCCTATCTCAGGCGGAGGAGATCCTCAAGAGAGACCCTCTTTCTCTGGAGGCCTACTCTCTGATGGCCAATGCCTATCTCAGCCTTCAAAACTACCATAGGGCGGAAGAGAGCTTTCGGAAGGCCCTTTCTTTGGATCCTGGGAGGGAAGATCTCTATCTCCTCTTGGGCGGGCTCTATCTTCAGAGGAAGGATTATGAAAAGGTGATCGATCTCTACCAGAGAATGGCTCAGATAACGCCCGATTCCCCCGTCCCCTTTTATCACCTGGGCCGAGTCTATTTGGAGCGGAGAATGATCAGCCAAGCTCGAGAATATCTCCTGCAGGCCCTATCGAAGGACCCAGGTTATGAGGAGGCGATCTTCGCCCTGGGCTATAGCTACGAGATGGAGGAGAGGACGGAAGAGGCCAAGGAGGTGTATGGGAAGGCCTTGCAGGAGGACCCACAAAATATCGAGGCTCGCCAGCGCCTGGCCCAGGTCCTGCTCCACCAGGGACATCTCGATGAGGCCTTGGAACAGTGCCGCCTCATCTTGGAGGCCAATTCCGATTTACTGGAAGTGAAAAAGATGATGGGCCTCATCCATATGGAAAAGAAATCCTACCAGGAGGCAATGAAGATCTTCCAGGAGGTCCTCGAGCAGGACCCAAACGATCAGAGCTCAACCCTGAATCTGGGGCTGTGTCTGGAGGAGTTGGGCCGCTATGAGGAGGCATTGGCCAACTTTTCCAAGATCTCCGATCGGGACTCCCTTTATCCGGAGGCCCTGCTTCAAAGAGGGTATGTGGAATTCGTGCTGGGGAGGTTTGAGCGAGCAATTGCCTCCTTCCAGGAGGCCCTCAGGGTGCGGCCAGAGGCGGCCAACCTCCACTTCTATCTCGGGCTCGTCCATCTGCGCAAGAAGGACTATGACCAGGCCATCCACAGCCTGACGAGGGCAATTGCACTCGACCCGGGGAAAGGGGCCTACCACTATCAATTGGGGGCAGCCTACGAGAGGAAGGGCGAATTGGGGGATGCGGAGCGAGAACTGAAGGAGTCGATTCGTCTCAACCCCAACCTTGCGGACGCCTATAATTACTTGGGCTATATGTATGCTGACCGCGGGATCAAATTGGATGAATCGATCGATTACATCCGGAAGGCCTTGGAACTGGAACCCAACAATGGTGCCTTTGTGGACAGCCTGGGGTGGGCCTATTTCAAGAAAGGGATGGTGGATGAGGCGATCCAGGAGCTGGAGAGGTCATTGGGACTCTCCATGATGAGCGACCCCACCATTCACGAGCATCTGGGCGACGCATATTTCCAGAAGGGTTTGATCCTGGAGGCGATTGCTGAATGGGAGAAGTCCATTCAGTTGAATGGAGAGGACCGGGAACAATTGGAGCGGAAAATCGAGGAGGGCAAGAAGGGACTCGAAAAGATTCGGATGGAACGATGATCAAGGGAGGATCGAGCATCACGCTCTTCTCCTTTCCTTCTGCCTTGTGGTCCGGCTGCCTTCGCCCCCGGACGATGATCGAACTTCGAGGCTCCAGGTTGCCATTCCACCCCGGCCTTCCGTTGATCTTGATCATGATGGTGGCCATGTTCGGCTGTCAGCGTTCCTACCTCTACCCCTCGCCTCCTGCTACCGAGGCAGCTGGGAAGGGACGGCTGAGCAGACTGACCGCCTTGGAGGACTCCCTGAAGGGGATGCAGGGAGTGGCTGACCTTGAGATTTCTACGCTCGATGGGGCCTATCGAGGGAAAGCGATCTTTTGCCTGGAGCTTCCCGATCGATCTCGCTTTGAGTCCTTGAATTTTCTCGGTTTCCCTGATTGGGTCCTCTCCTCGGATGGCGAAACGATTCAACTCTACCTTCCCTCGCAGAGAAAAATCATTCAAGGGGCATCGAACCCGGAGAATCTGGCAAGGATGTTCGGGGCAAAGATTCCCATCTTTTGTGTGCTGCGGATCTTGATGGGAGAAATCCCGCTGCCTGTGAATGATCGGAGTGGATCGTGGATCTTCCTCGGCAAGAGTGGGGAGTTCTTTCTGGAGGGGGAGGCCTCTTTACCCTTTCTGCAACGCTTGTGGGTCGATGGGGCTACCGGGACATTGAAACGAGGGGAAATCGTCGATGAGGGAGGAGCCTGCCTCTCCTTCCAGTGCGGGGATTACCGGGAAGTTGACGGATTCTTGGTTCCCTTCCGGCTAAGAATCCACCTGGAGAGGTCAGGAGTTAGACTGCAGTTGATCCATCGTGAACTGCAAATCAATCCCTCCTTTCCTGCGGATACCTTCCGTCTCGCTCTCCCCTGGAAGGATGACATTCGGCTTCTCAATCTTGAAGAGATGGGAGTGGTTGAGGATTGGCAGAAGTAAGCCAGGTTCGAATCCTCTCTCCGGCCAAGATCAACCTGTTCCTTCAGATCTTGGGCGAGAGGCCCGATGGATACCATGAGATCCGGTCCCTCATGCAGTTGGTGGATCTGTATGACGAGATCCACCTGAGAAGGCAGGATGGAGGAATCGAATTGCAGGTCCTTGGCCTCTCGGAAGGTGTACCGAAGGGGGAGGATAACCTGGTTTTCCGGGCGGCGAGGTACCTCCTGGCCGAAATGGGAGGCCCGGGAGGGGTGGCCATCTCTCTCTATAAGAGGATGCCGGTCGCCGCAGGATTGGGTGGAGGATCTTCCAACGCCGCAGGCACTCTGTGGGGGTTGAAGATCCTCTTCGGGTCCTCAATTTCGAGGGCCCAGCTACAGGATATGGCCCTCGCCTTGGGTTCGGATGTGCCTTTCTTTCTCTCCTCAGGGTGCGCAATGGGGGAGGGGAGGGGAGAAGTGCTGAGGGAGATCAGGATTCCGAGCAGGCCAGTGGTAATCATCTTCCCCGGATTTGGAGTTTCCAGTGGGTGGGCATACGAGAGGAGAAAATTGAAATTGACAAGAAAGGAGAGAAAGGGTAGTTTTATAAGGTTTAGTTGCCATTCCTGGCAAGAGGTTTCTTTTCCCCCCCTCAATGAACTCGAGGAGGTGGTGGCGGAGGAATATCCCCTAATCCTGGACCTCAAGGACGCCTTGCTCCATTCGGGGGCCCAAGTGGCTCTCATGTCAGGAAGTGGCTCCTCCGTGTACGGGATCTTCGACGATCCAGCCAGGGCCGCCCAAGCAGCGAGATATTGGAGAGATCGCAATTATTGGGTCCACGAAGGGAGGACCTTGGAGTTCAACCCGATCATCAGTGAAGAGGGGAAGCCCTCCGATGCCGCAAGACCCTCAGGGAGAGTCCCCCAGGAGGGATCAAGGGAGGGGTGGGATGGATCTCACTGAGGTTCGTGTCTATCCAGTGGATGACGAGAAGGTAAAGGCCGTAAAGGCCTTTGTCAGCATCACCCTCGATCATTGTTATGTGGTCAGGGATCTCAAGGTAATCAAGGGAGCCAGGGGCTTGTTTGTGGCGATGCCCAGGCGAAAGATGAGGGATGGAAGCTATAAGGATGCAGCCCATCCTCTCAACGCGGAGATCAGGAGGCTGATCGAAAACAAAGTGTTGGATGAGTATGCTCACTTTGTGCAAAGGGAGACGAAGACGAAAAGGCCCACGGCTTAGGGGCAGCCAGTCGGATTCCCATGGATCGCAGGCGGAATTAGATCTGATGGAGCGAAATGGTGGGAAGGGAAATGACTGGGGCGTGGCCAAGCTGGAAAGGCACGGGACTTTGGATCCCGGATTTCGGAGGTTCGAATCCTCCCGCCCCAGCCAATTTGTCCTCACCTTCCATGGGCGGGGATAGAGGTGAAAAGAAATCTGCTATTGTTCTCTGGAAATGCAAATAGAGGGCTGAGCCAGGCCATATCGGAGTACCTCAAGATTCCACTGGCATCCGCCGAAGTCACCCAGTTTTCTGATGGCGAGATCCACGTGCAGATTAACCAGAATGTGCGAGGTGCAGATGTATTTGTGATTCAACCCACCTGCCCCCCGGTGAATAATCATCTGATGGAGCTGCTCATCATGATCGATGCCCTGAAGAGGGCCTCTGCGGATCGAATTACGGCCGTCATCCCCTATTATGGCTATGCCCGCCAGGATCGAAAGGATCGTCCCCGGGCTCCCATCACCGCGAAACTGGTGGCCGACCTGCTCACCGCAGCCGGCGCGAGTCGAATCCTCACCATGGACCTGCACGCTGGCCAGATTCAGGGATTCTTTGATATCCCAGTGGATCATCTCTTTGCTGCTCCTGTGATCATAGGCTACTTTCAATCCTTGGGATGGGACCAGATCTGTGTCGTTTCCCCTGATGCGGGGGGAGTGGAGAGGGCTAGAGCCATCGCGAAGAGGTTGGGTGCCTCCTTGGCCATCATCGACAAGCGGAGAGTGGGTCCTAATCAGGCTCAGATGATGCACATTGTGGGAGAGGTGGCGGACAGAAATGTGATCATCGTCGATGATATCATCGACACGGCGGGAACCATCACCGAAGCGGTTGATTCCCTGATGAAAGAGGGAGCTCGCAGGGTCTATGCCAGTTGTGTCCATCCAGTCCTGTCCGGGCCCGCCCTGGAGAGGATAGAGAATTCGCGGCTGGAAGGGCTTGCCGTGACCAACAGCATCGCCCTCAATGGAAAGAGATCGGACAAGATCATCGTGCTATCGGTGGCCCCCTTGCTGGGGGAGGCGATCAGCCGGATTCACAAAGGGACCTCGGTCAGTTCCCTTTTTGTGTGAGCCTTGAGCGAAGAATAGAGGAAATTTTGCATCAGGAGGAAATCGATGGAGTGGGTTGAATTGACGGCCAGGGAGCGGTCGGTATTTGGCAAGGAGGCTTGTAAGAAGCTTCGGGATCGTAATGAGATTCCAGGCGTCCTGTATGGAGGGGAAGAGGGGACCATCTCAGTCGTCCTGAACCCGGTGGAGCTGAGGAAGGCGATCGAAGAGGGAGGGGGTGAGAATGTCATCATCCGCCTCACCATCCGTCGCGATGGAGATGAGATGGTCCGGACGGTGATGGTGAAGGATCTGCAGTTTCACCCTGTCAATGGACGGCCGCTGCACGTGGATCTGTTGCGGATTTCCATGGAGAAACTGATCCGAGTGAAGGTGCCCATCACCCTCCATGGAGAGGCTCCCGGGGTGAAGGTGGATGGAGGGATCTTAGAGCACATCCTGCGGGAGGCCGAAGTGGAATGCCTTCCGGCGTCAATCCCCGAGGCTCTGGTCGCGGATATTTCTTCCCTCAAGATCGGCGACGCGATTCATGTGAAAGATCTGCAGGCCGTAGAGGGGGTAAAGATCTTAGAGGGTCTGGAGAGCCTGGTGGCTTCCTTGGTTCCACCCGAGAAGGAGGAGGTAGTAGCCGCTCCCGAGGTGGCTCCTGCTGAGCCGGAGGTGTTAACCAAGAAGGAGCCGAAGGAGGAGAAGGAGAAGGAAAAGGAGAAGGTGTCATAGAGGCTTCTTTCCGCGAGGGGAGATCGCAAGCCTTGTGGCTGATTGCTGGGCTGGGAAATCCGGGGCGAATCTACAAAGGGACGCGCCACAATGTTGGATTTTTGGTGGT
>Ga0315314_1001860_pt1 | contig 18058 bp, 2 predicted proteins | sample TDP9_MG_FD_203631 | JGI IMG/M metagenome (GOLD analysis project Ga0315314, IMG submission 203631) | Freshwater sediment microbial communities from Lake Towuti, South Sulawesi, Indonesia - TDP9 | ecosystem: Environmental > Aquatic > Freshwater > Lake > Sediment | place: Indonesia: South Sulawesi...
CGAGGAGATCAGCGGGTAGCTGTACAGCACAGCGCCGCTGAAAGCATCGAGCACCCGCAGGATACCGTCCCAGCAAGTGCCGTAGACGTACCCATTTGCATATGCGATGGAGCTCCCAATCGAATCGCCCACAGAAGACATCCAGACAATCGAGCCATCGGTCGCATTAAGGCAGTAGTAGGCGGCATTATCATAGGATCCGAAGTATATGTTCACGCCGTCATACGAGGGTGTCGAGTAGTCAATGGTTCCAACGCCGTAGGTTGACCAGACTGTGTTCCCCGTGGCGGCGTCAAGCGCCCACATCGTGCCGCCATATGTCCCCACATAGACGTTGTTCTGTGCGAACAGAGGAGGAGACGTGACGATGCCATCCAGCTGCTTGTCCCACATGACTGATCCCGAGAACTCGTCAAGGGCGAGCATTCGGCCGTTGTGGGTCCCCACGAACAGCATGCCCTGGCTTATTGTTGCTCCTATTTGGGGTCGGTCCTTGGTCTGGTACGACCACAAGAGGGAGCCGTCGAAGGCATCGAGAGCGAGTATCTCTCCTCCCCAGGCCAAACCGAACACGAGTCCGTCACCTGAGGCAAGAGCTATTCTCGCATTGAAGTCAAAGCCCGACTCTGGCCCGAGGCTCCAGATCGTTTTACCGGTGTACTCATCGAGGGCGTAGAACGATCCGCCCAAATTGCCGTCGAAGATGACATAGACCATGCCGTTCTCGACGGTCGGGGTCCCCGTGTAGTAGTCCACATCTCCAAGACACCTCGACCACAGCACATCGCCAGTGTAAGGATCACGTGCCCTTATGAATCCATCCAGCGAGGTCGAGAACAGCATGCCTTCTGAGACGACCGGGCCGCTCCACCTCGTCATATAGTTCGACTCGGAGGACCACATCATGTTCAGCGGCGGCTCGAAGACGCAGGGCGAGACTCCGACTCTTGGCTGATTGTTGTGGAAGGTCGGCCATTCGACGTTTGGCGGAGGTATTGGAGGTCTCGCAGTCGTCCTGAACCAATAGAACGTTGTACCATTGTCATCATAGGCAGTATTGCCAGCCTCGTCTGTTGATTGAACCGCGAAATAGTATGTGGTATTCTCGCTCAGCATCCCGAGCATTATCGAATGGGAAGTCGTCCTTCGAGAATCGGTCACGATACTAGTCGGGGGCGCGCTGAGGCCGTAGTATAGCACAGAGTCGGAAGGCTCGTCCGCGGTCCACATAACGGTTGCCCTGTTGAACCTTATGTTGATCGCACTCACGGCCGATATCGTAGGAGGATCGTTGTCAACAATGGCACTGTCATAAGTCCAGCCGACTCCGCCAAGACCATCGTCTTCATCGTAGTAGGCAGCCGTGATGGTGTCCAAGTTCTGTACCTGGAGGATGTCATCACCCGGCAGGGAGGTCGCACTGTCCTCTAGCTGTATCGATCCAACGAACACACAAGTCGCGTCGCCGATCTCGAGCAGAGTGACGTTCTCCGCGACGCTCTCAGTGGTGCTCGACATCCATGCCCACGCTACGTCAGGTGCGGCAGGGTTAACGTTCAGGTCCGTGTCTACGACTCTGATGTTCACGGTCGCGCTGGACTGGTACTTCGTCTCGTCCATCTGAATGACGCCCTTCTGGGTCGCGATGCCACCGGTCATGACTATCGCGTATGGCTGCGGCCCCATCGGGACATTGTAGCCGGAGACCTCGATCGTCCAGATGCCCGCCTGCACGTTTGTGATGACAAGCACGCTCTCAACGTTGTTGAGATGGTCTCCGGTCGCATTTACACCGGCCGGATTCGGTATTGACTCTCCGGGATTGTAGCCCTGGTAGGCGTTGCCAACATAGGAGGTTCCGTCGGGCGCCATCACTGTGAGGTCAAGGTCATTCACAAGGTTCGGGTTCGTGTACGCAACGCCAGGGTAGTCAGACCATACTAACGTTATCTCGACTGGCATCCCCACATCGCCGATGACGAGTTGATATGTCACGGTGGTGCCTGTGTCGATGCCTGTCCTGTCGTCGTCGACTACAAGACCTCTAAGGTCTTCCTCGAAGTGGAGTGCATTGTCGAGCAGGATTCTGCCCCAGCCCTGGTTGTCGTTGGGGAATCGGTTCTCTCCCATGGCATATGCGCCAACACCGTTCATCTCCACTGCGCTGTTGATCAGGATGCCCTTCACAAGCGCTGCAGACGGAGTGAACGCATTGGCAATCTCCTTCGTGCCCGTTGGATACCAGCCTTCCATGAAATACTGCCTTGTCAGGGCCGCAGAGGCTGCGACCATTGGCGTGGCCATGCTCGTCCCGCTGCCCTGCTTGTAGGTGTCAAGCTCTCCTCCCGGGTCGCCTCCTGCGGCCGACCAAACGCCGACGCCCGGCGCCATTACGTCGGGTTTGATTCTGCCGTCTGTTGCGGGTCCTCTGCTGCTGAAGTCGGCTACGCTGTTCATGCTGTTCCCGTTCAGAGTCGCACCAACTGAGATGCAGTTCTTGGCAACCGAGAACGGATTGATGATGCCATACGACGCTCCTGCATTGCCCGCAGCGAACACGACAATGAACTCCTGGTTATTCCAGATGAAGTCGTCAGTCTGCACTGCCCCGTTGATGTAGTCGCCGGACACGGATCCCCAGCTGTTGCTGTGAATCCACGAGCTTCTGTCAACTGCGGGCTGCCACATGTCATGCATGTCGGAAGGTGGGAATACGTAAGGATCCATATGTGAGATGTCTTGCATCTGTATCTTCGCGTCAAACGCCTCGCCGTCGTGAGGTCCGACGGTGCCATTTGACCCTGTTGGATCACCGTCATAGACATGCCACGTACCGTCATCTCCTCCAATCGTCCCTGATGTATGCGTTCCGTGGTTCCATCCATTATCCATATTGTCACCAATTGCTCTTGGAGGGACGTAGTAGTCCGTCACTTTCCGGTGGCCCGAACCTGGAGTGGGACTGGAAGGATCTTCGAAGGCGTCATGTTGGTAGTCAATGCCCGTGTCTCCTAGTGTCACCGTCTGCCCAGTTCCCCAGATGCCATGGTCGTGTATCGGAGTGGAGTAGGAGACTGCGTCACCGCTCTGTGTCACCCATCTTCCGATATCGTTGAAGGTCTGTGGCTGAACGAACCTATCTATCCACATGACCCCAACTTCGCGTGCGAGATCCGCAACTGCTCCGCGATCGATTTCAGCGCGAACCATCCCTCCCACATAATGAGAGTACTGAATATCCGTCCCGCCGAGAGCATCTATCGCCTTGAGAACCTCAGGAATTCGGGCTGCCTCGAATGTGGAGATGTCAACTGTGATGCGCGAACCGCTCGCCCGAAGGGCATACTCATAAGAACAGGATGGTTGACTCATCTTTGTTGCTTTGCCGGGGGCGCCGTTGGTCTGATCATACGCCTTGGAGATGGCAAGTGAAATCTGGCTGTCGGCCTCCATCTGGACTTTCTTGGTGGATGCTCCATCTCTCGTGGTCAAGACCACTGCCCCAGAGGAATCACCGGATTCCTGCATCTTCGCAAGCGCGTTCTTGACGATTTCGTCATAGCTTTCGGACAGCCTCGGGCTTAGCTTGTATGCAGGCTCGAAGGCCCCTGCCCATCGAACCGATGCCAGGCTCCGAGCCTGGTCTAGCGCACTTTCAGACGCTTTCCCAATGAAGGCGTTGTAGTTGATGTAGTACAGGATCGTCACGCCCGTCGACTCGAGAGAGCTTTTCATATCGGGCGTTATCGGTCCCTTGAATTGCACAATGTGGTAACAGATTTCGGCAACGGACTTGCCGTCATAGCTTAGAGGCGAGGGTATGTCCGGCGTCTCGGCCAATGGATCGAATCTGAAGTTGTTCACCTGGATGAAGCGCATGTAATCCTGCGCAGGCCGAGGAATGACCTCGAACCCATCGACAGCTATGCCCTCCGCCGCTGCCGGAGCAGCCATTAGCGGGGCGAACATCGTCGCAACAAGTACCAGTCCTATAGGCAGTGCTAGTCTATTCTTCACAGAATACATTCTCCCGCCCTCCTTGAACCACCACTGTTTGCTGGTGGCACGGAATCAGGTTTAGCGCTAAATAACGCTTGTTATGGATGACCCCGAGGTTGAACGCTACGCGTCGATCTAGTGCATGAGAGAGTAAATGGCTCAGAAGGGGCCTCGATGAGGCCCCGGTTTGTTGGCTACAGCCCCTTGTCCTTCGGAGGCTCTTGCTTCTCTGTCGGTTCCTCCAGCTCTTCCAGCTCGACGTCCTTCCCGCCCTCCGCGAGCTTCCTCGAGAGCTGCTGAACCTTCATGAAGAGCAGCAGGGCAATCAGGGCTAGCACGATCACGGCCACAAGAAGCGCGATCGATGATGGCTGTGACATCGTCTGGCCGAACGTCTGCGGACCTCCGCTCACTGAGACTGCGACGGTTGTGCTCTTGCCGCTGGCCGTCACGGTTATCGTGCCCGAGCCCTCCTCATCCCCGGCATCGAAATCAGCAGTGCTGCCATCGGCAGCTGGCGTGACGGTTCCAATGGTCGCGGTCCAGCTGAACAGCGGGACGCTTATCTCGTTTCCATACATGTCGACCGCCGACACTGTCAGGCTTGCGCTTCCCCCTGTCTCGAGGCTGATCGCACCAGGCGAGACGACCAGATGATCCATCGTGCCGGGAGTCACCGTCACAGTGACCGTCTCGGTCATCGAGCCCGCGGTGGCAGTTATCGTCGCCGAGCCGGCTGCTGTGGGCACAAGATACAACGCCATCGTGCCCTCCGTCGAGAGCGGGGAGATCGTGCCGCGCGTCGCCGTCCAGGCCACGTCGATGTCATCGATTGAGTTGCCGTACACGTCCTCTGCCTCTGCGGTCAGCGTGACCACAGAACCTGCAGAGACCGTCAGAGGCGATGGACTCACCGTCAGGGTCGCTATCGCGCCAGGCACCAGCTCTGCCGACACCGACTCGGACACCGAGCCTATGCTGGCGGTGACTATGCCGGTGCCAACAGTGTCTGATGCCGTGAGGACGCCCGACTGAGAGATGGTCCCAAGCGCGCTGCTGGCAGTCCACACGACGGTCAGGCCCTGGATTGCGTTCTCATAGATATCCATCGGCGTCGCCTGCATCGTGATCGTGCCGCCCGCTGTGACTTCGACGGGATCGGGCGTCACCGCAATGCTGTGCAAGGGCCCGGGCTCTACCGTCACTGGGACGTGGGTTGTCAAACCTTCGGCCGAAACCGTCAGCTCTCCCGTGCCCGGAACCGTGTCAGCGGTGAACAGGGCCACGCCCTTCTCCAGAGAGACCACTGATAGCGTGCCGATGTCATTGGACCAGTCATACTCGAGGCCTGGGACTCCGTTGCCGTACGCGTCGCGCCCTTCTGCCTCGACAAGCATCACCTCGCCACAGCTCACAGTGATCGGGCTCGGGGCCACGACGATGTCGGCCAACGTGCCAGGCACGATCTCAACGACCGCCTCACCGGTCCCAATGTCCGTCGTTGCCTTCACCGTGCCAACGCCGGGCACAGTTCCTGCGGTGAACAGCCCGCTCGCGCTGATTGTGCCTATCCCGCCGGTGACCTGCCAAGTGAACGTGGAACCCGGAATCTCGTTGCCGTATCTGTCGACAGCAGTCGCGCTGAATTGCAGCGTCTCGCCCACGACGACCTCCGTAACGCTCGGCGACACGACCACGTGGTCCGCAGCGCCTGCCAGAATGTTCACCGTCGCGTTGGCCATGTGCCCTTCCGCGGTGGCACGCAGCGTGTCTACGCCCGTTGTTCCTCCTGCCACATAGGCCACAGAGTCCCCTGAGTCGGTAAGTGGCACCACCGTACCAAGGCCGCTCAGAGAGCTCCATGTGAAGTCTATCCCGGACATCGGGTTGCCGTACTTGTCGTAGGCCTGAGCCTCGAACTGGGCCACTGTAGCGACAGGCACATCGGCCGTGCTGGGCGTGATCTCTATGCTCCTTAGCTCCATGCCTCCGGCGTAGCTGTACGCGGCGACAGTGCCATAGCTGTGCCCGACCACGAGCATGCCGTCACCGATCGCTACCGAGGTGGGGTTGACGTAGTACCCCAGCAGGTTCTGGTAGAGGAGGGCGCCTGTCACAGCGTCCCAGCCATACAGATAGCCGTATCCGTCGGACGCGAACACGACTCCGTTTGCATACGCAGGAGAGGAGGAGAACCATCCATACGTTGCGTATGACCACTCTATTGAGCCCGTGTTCGCATCTAGCGCCCACATCATGCCTGAGCCGTTGCCGCCGTAGTATTCCGCGTTGAGGAAGATGAGCCCATCACCGTAGGTTGGTGTACATCTTTCCGACCAACTGCCAAGGCCGCTCGCCATCCAGACCTGCTCGCCCGTGAACGGATCGAGCGCGTAGAGTGTGCCCCAGGCGTCCACGACGAACAGCTTGTCGTCCAGGACCGCGGGTGCAGAGTAGATCGCAGTCCAAATGCTAGTGGACCAGATCTCGTCTCCAGTGAATGCGTCGAGCGCGAGAATGCCGCCATAATCGTCCACACAGAAGAGCATCCCGGCCCAGTATGTCGGGCCTTCGGTCGCCCAACCACCTCCCGGCACAGCCCTTGCCCAGAGGAGCGTCCCGTTGAAGGCGTCGTTGGCATAGATCATGCCACCGGCGAAGTCCGTCCAGAACACCATGCCCGCAGCCACTGCGGGGGAGGTGCGGACATTGCTCCAGTTGACCCACCCAGTCGAGCTGTAGGACCACTCGATGCTGCCCGTATCCTCGTCGAGGCAGAACATCGTCACTGTGGAGCCATAGTTCTTGGTGAAGGCGACATAGATGTATCCGTACGCTGCAGTTGGCGGGCCGGGCTGATAGCCCGAGTCACCGATGTACTGCTGCCAGTTCAGCTCGCCAGTGACCGAGTTCAGCGAGTACACCGCACCGCTCCAGTCCGTGAAGTAGACGTTCCCTCCGCTTATGATCGGTCCCTGCTGTGCCATCTGGCTCCAGCTATAATAGGTCCATGCCGGGCTATAGCTGAGAGGCAGTTCATAGGGCACCGGGCTCACGCCGGTCCTGGCCATGTTCTGGTGGAAGGTGGGCCATTCGATCGAGCCTGCCCCTATCAACTCCACTATGACGAGGGCAGAATCAAATGCCCCCGGGTCAACCGACGACGTCCCCACGACGTCAGTCAGGTCGACCGTGCCGTACTCGGCATCGGACGGAACCTGGACAACTACCACAATCTCCACGGAGCCGAGTCCGGGGAGCAGGCCCGTGTCGGGCACGCCATCGGAATCAGTATCCTCGAGCGGTGTCGCGCCGTCGCCCTGGAGGAGCAGCACGGGCCACGGTTCCGAGGACGATTCCGTGATGTCAATTGTGTCCGGGAAAGCGCCTGTGTTGCGCACCTCCATCCACGCAGTGGCGTTGTCGCCCGGGTTAAGCGAGAAGTACTGTCTCGGGCCTATGCTCACGCCGGGCGGAGGCACTATGCTCGTGACCCTCGCATCCTTCGAGACAGTCACATCGCTGCTGGATGTGAAGGTGACCACCGCCGTCTCGCGGTCTCCTGCTGCCGCGTCGCTCGGAACGGTCACCCGTATGATGATGTCGACAGATGCATATGACGGGAGCAATCCTGTGTCAGGCACGCCGTCGCTGTCGGAGTCGCCCAACGGCGTCACGCCATCGGACTCGTAAAGCTCAGTGGTCCAGCCATGGGCCCCGAGAGCAACCGTCGCATCGAACGTGTCAGGCCCTGAAAAGCCGACGTTCTCGACGTTGATTGTGTAGTCCACGACCGAGGACGGCACCACGTCCCTCACCTGCGAGGACGGCGTGACCATGACGCCTATGGGCAGCTGGCCCATGAACGCGTGCAGCCGGCCATCGTAGTCCTGAAGCCATACCCAGCCCTCGGAAACCGCAGGGCTTGAGGTCGATTCCCAGGAATCCAGATAGACGGATTGAACGATCTCGCCCGTTGCCGCATCTAGGACGTACAGGTATCCGTCGCCCGAGGTGCCGTACACGTATCCGTTGGCGTACGCCGGGGAGCTGAGTATGTACCAGCCACCTGGTGTCGGCGTCTCCCAGACCGTGGATCCGTCAAGCGTGCTCAGCGCGTAGAATATGCCGACATCTGTGCCGAAATAGACGTTCACGCCATCGGTCGCGGGAGTGGAGAAGAAGAACGTACCAAGGTTGCCGTGCTCCCAGACGATTTCCCCTGTCGTCATGTCAAGAGCGAACATAGTGCCTGCATAAGTTCCGACGAAGACCATGCCCTGCGCGACCATTGATGCCGAGGCAATCTCGCTGTCCAACATCTGCGTCCAGATTACAGCTCCTGTCATCTCATCGAAGGCGTACATGGTGTAGCTGTAGATCGTTCCGATGAACACCATTCCAGCGGCAATGGTGGGCGCACCGTAGGGCAGGTCACCCGTATCGAAGCTCCACGCAATCTCTCCTGTCGATGCGTTCAGGGCGAATACCTCGCCGCTCCAAGCGGCGCCGAACAACAGCCCTGCATCGACCTCCATCTGAATCCTCGCGTTGAAGTCAATGCCTGTCTCTGGTCCTATCGTCCAGAGATTAGCGCCTGTGTATGCATCGTACGCACAGACATATCCTTCTTCTGCAGAGGTGTAGAAGGTAGTATAGACGACGCCATTCTCAACCGTGGGAGTGCCCGTGTAGTAGTCCATGCTGCCGACTTGGTCAGCCCACAGCAAATCCCCGGTCCAAGCATCGTTCGCCCGGATGAATCCGTCGAGGGTGGTCGAATAGACTATGCCGTCCTTCATCACAGGCCCTGTGAGGACATTCGCGTAGTACGGACCATCGGTCCAAATCGGATCCACCGGCGGCTGGAAGAGAGCCGGTGATACGCCCTTGTGTTCGTTGTTGTTGTGGAACGTCGGCCACTCCGCGTCGGGCGGGAAGGCATATTCCAGGACAACGACATTCGTGTCGTTCGCACTCGTATTGAGGGAGGACACGCCCACGACATACGTCCTGTCCACGGTGCCCATCTCGACGTCCGATGGCACCTGCAACTGCGCAACTATCGTGGCATAGCCCAGGCCAGGAATCTCGCCCGTGTCGGGAGTGCCGTCAAGGTCCGTGTCGTCGAGAGGCGTCACGCCGTCCGCCTGGAACATGCCTGTGAGCCAGCCATGGTCGGACCACGCCGTGATATCGATCGTGTCGGGGAATGCGCCTGTGCTGTGAACCTCCATCGTCGCGGTCACCGCATCTCCTGGGTTGACCGGGAAGTACGCCCTCGGGGTTATGTCGACACCTGGTGGGGGCACATAGCTCGTGACTCTTGCTGTCTTGTTGATCGCAAGGTCGTTGCTCGAAGTAAACGTGACCACTGCGGTCTCCCTGTCCCCACCGCTCACGGTGAGCGGCACTCTCACGCGAACGATTATCGTCGCTCTGCCTTCGGTTGGAAGCGATCCTGTGTCTGGCACGCCATCGGAATCCGAGTCGCCTAATGGCGTCACGCCATCTGATTCGTACAGTTCTGTGGTCCAGCCGAGGGCGCCGAGTGCTACGGTCGCGTCGAAAGTGTCAGGCCCGGATATCCCAACGTTGGTCACATTGACGTAGTAGTCAACCGTCGAATCAGGCAGGACTTCCTTGAGCTGTTTCGATGGTGAGACAATCAGCCCGACTTGCATCTGCCCGAAGAATCCGTAGACGTTTCCATCGTAGTCCTCAACCCATACCCAGCCATCGGAGACTGCTGGAGAGTTGGTCGATCCGCCCATGGACAGAGCGATTGTCTGCAAGATCGATCCGTCGAACGCGTCCAGTACTCTCAGGTACCCGTCCCAGCACGTCCCGTAGATGTAACCGTTCGCATAGGCCACCGAGGACCCCGTGGGCTGTCCCTCGAGCCAAGTCTGCCACAGCAAGTTGCCGTTCGTGGCGTCAAGCGAGACGTACATTCCCTCATAGCCGGGGCCGAACGCTGCGAAGTAGATCGCGCTGCCATCGTAGGCCGGGGTCGAATAATCGATGAGCCCGAAGCCGCCTGTGGTCCAAACGATGTCACCGGTGACGGCATCGATGGCATACATCGTACCCAGGTAGGTGCCTTCGTAGATGTTGCCCTGAGCGAACAGCGGGGGCGCTGCGCAGATGTCGTCGAGCGTAGTGCTCCAGAGCAAGGTGCCGCTGAATTCGTCAACAGCCAGCATGAGGTTGTCGCAGCCCATGTACAGCATTCCCTGGTTGACCGTGGGTCCGCCCCAAGGCATTCCAGGCGCGGAGTAGGTCCATTCGATGGAGCCATCCGTCGCGTTGAGCGCGAAGATCTGGCCTCCCCAGGTCGAGCCGAATACGAGCCCGTCAGCGGACGCCATCGCGATCCTGGCGTTGAAGTCCAGACCTGACTCGGGCCCCAATTCCCAGATCGTCTCGCCCGTGTCTGCGTCGAGCGCATAGAGGCTCCCGCCGCTTCCGCCGTAGAAGGTTGCGAACACAACGCCCGTCTCCACTGTTGGAGTGCCCGTGTAGTAGTACATCCCGCCGAGATGCCTTGCCCACAGGACCTCCCCGGAGTACGGATCGCTCGCCCTGATGTAGCCATCGAGGGTGGTTGTGTACAGCACCCCGTCCTTGAGCACCGGGCTGGTCCAGAGCTCCAGGAGATGCGGTCCGCCCGACCATCTGAGCTCCAATGGAGGCTCGAAGACGCTTGGCGAGGCACCCTGCCTTGGCTGGTTGTTGTGGAAAGTGGGCCATTCGAGATCGGGCGGAGGCGTAGGCGGCCTCACCGTCGTCCTGAACCAGTAGTACATAGTGGAGTTGTCGTCATAGGCAGTGTTGCCGGCCTCGTCCGTGGACTGAACCGCGAAGTAGTAAGTTGTGTTCTCATCCAGCATGGATATGGAAATCGAGTGAGCTGTTGTCCTGCGGGGGTCCGATTTCGTGCTCGCTGGGGGCGTGGTCTTGCCGTAATACACTAGGGAATCAGAGGGCTCGTCCGTCGTCCACACAATCGTAGCACGGTTGAATCTGATGTTGATCACGTCAACGCCCGATATCATTGGCGGATCGTCGTCGACGAACGCGGTGTCGTAGGTCCATCCCACGCCGCCCAGCCCGTCGTCCTCATCGTAGTACGCGGCAGTGATTGTGTCACCGTTCTGGACCTGCAGGATGCCGTCACCGGGAACAGGAACAGCGTTGCTCTCCAGCTGAATGGATGCCGTGAAAACGCATGTCGCGTCGCCGGTCTCGACCAGCGTGATGTTCTCCGCTACTATCTCGGTCGTGCTCGACATCCAAGCCCAGGCGATGTCGGGTGCGGCCGGGTTGACGTTCAGGTCGGTGTCCACAGCCCTCACGTTCACGGTCGCGCTGGACTGGTACCTGGCATGGTCCATCTGGATGATGCCCTTCTGGGTCGCGATGCCACCCGTCATCACTATCGCGTATGGCTGGGGACCCATTGGCACATTGTACGCTGAAACTTCGATTGTCCAGAGGCCTGCCTGCACATCGGTTATGACCAGAACGCTTTCCACATTGTTGAGCCGGTCGCCTGTGAAGTTCGCCCCACCAGGGTTCGGGATTGATTCGCCCGGGTTGTAGCCCTGGTACTTGTTGCCGACATAGTAAGTTCCGTCGGGAGCGGTCACGACCAGGTCGAGGTCGTTCACAAGGTTCGGGTTCGTGTACGCTACCCCGGGATAGTCGGACCAGACGAGCGTGATTTCGACGGGCATGCTCACATCGCCGATTGCGAGCTCGTAGACTACGGTCGCCCCTGTGTTGATGCCCGACCTGTCATCGTTAACGACAAGACCTCTCGTGTCACCTTGGAAGTACAGGGCGTTGTCTAGCAGGATTCGCCCCCATCCCTGATTGTCGTTAGGATACCAGTTCTGGCCCATGTCGTATGCGCCTACGCCCGTCATCTCAACAGCGCCGTTGATCAGGATTGCCTTCACGAGCGCTGCGGATGGCGTGAACGCATTCGGGCTCTCCTTCGTTCCCGTTGGATACCATCCATCCATGAAGTACTGCCTGGTCAGAGCGGCAGAGGCAGCCACCATTGGAGTTGCCATGCTCGTCCCACTGCCCTGCTTGTAAGTGTCGAGCTCCCCTCCTGGATCGCCGCCCTCAGCGGACCATACGCCGACCGCAGGAGCTGTCACATCGGGCTTGAGCCTGCCATCGCTGGCAGGGCCTCTGCTGCTGAAGTCGGCCATGTTGTCGCTGTTTTCGCCGTTCATCGTCCCGCCGACCGAGATGCAGTTCTTCGCGACGGAGAACGGATTGATGATGCCCGGTGATGCGCCCGAATTGCCCGCAGCGAACACCACTATGAACTCCTGGTTGTTCCAGATGAAGTCGTCCGTCTGCACGGCCTCTTCAATGTAGTCACCGAATGCAGAACCCCAGCTGTTGCTGTGCACCCAGGAGTCCCTGTCCACAGCAGGCTGCCACATGTCGTGCATGTCCGGGGGCGGAAAGACGTAGTATCCATCGGTCGATATGTCCTGCATCTGGATCTTCGCGTCAAAAGCCTCGCCGTCGTGGGGCCCAGCTGTCCCATTAGATCCCGTCGGGTTGCCGTCATACACATGCCAGACACCGTCGTCACCCGCAACCGTTCCAGAAGTGTGTGTGCCGTGGTTCCAGCCGTTGTCCGTGCTGTCGCCGATGGCGTTCGGCGGGATGTAGTAGTCCGTCACCTTGCGATGGTCGGTTCCAGGCGAGGGGTTGGCGGGGTCCTCGAAGGCGTCGTGCTCGTAATCGATGCCTGTGTCACCAACGGTGACGATCTGCCCAGTCCCCCAAATCCCGTGATCATGGACTGGCGTGGAATAGGCCACGGCGTCACCGCTCTGAATAACCCACCTCGCGATATCGTTGAAGGTCTGTGGTTGGACAAATCTGTCTATCCACATTACCCCAACTTCGCGCGCGAGCTCAGAAACCACGCCTCTGTCGATCTCAGCTCGAATAAGGCCGCCCATGTAGAGGGAGTATTTGATGCCTGTCCCGCCGAGGGAGTTGACCGACTTGAGCACATCAGAGATGCGGGACTTCTCGAAGGTCGAGATGTCGACCGTAATGCGCGAGCCCGTTGTCCGGAGGGTCTGAGCCGGAGAATGGGACGGTTCAGCTCTGTCGGAAACCCTGCCAGAAGCAACTGGGATTTGGTCATAGGTCTTGGAAATTGAAAGGCTTGCCTGGTTCTCGGATTCTATTTGAGTTCTCTTGGCGTTGGATCCGTCACGAGCAAGCTGGACTGTTACGTCCGCAGAATCCTCAAATCCCTGCATCTTTTCAAGTGCATTCTTGACAATGTCGTCGTATCGCTCAGAGAGCCTTGGGCTCAGCTTGTAGGCCGGCTCAAATGCGCCCACCCAACGCACAGATCGCAAGTCCTTGGCCTGTTCCACTGTCAATCCGGAAGCCCTTACGACGAATGCGTTGTAGTTGATGTAGTACAGAATCTTGACGCCCGTCGATTCGAGGGAATCCTTCATCTCGGGCGTTATCGGTCCATTGAATTGAACAATGAAATAGCTTATTTCATCGGCTGATTTGTCGCCATAGCTCAGAAACGAAGGTATGTTGGGCGTCTCAGCCAATGGGTCGAACCTGAAATTGTTCACCTGGATATAGCGCATGTAGTCCTGTGCGGGCCAAGGCATCACCTCGGCCCCTTCGACGGTTGCGCCCCCGGCGACGACGGGAGCGGTCATCAACGGGGCGAACATAGTCGCAACCAGTACGATTCCTATCAGCAATGCTAGTTCATTCTTCAGTCCATACATTCCCCTGCCCTCCGTGAACCGTCCCTTCTAAAGGGTAACATGGAATCATTTCAGGCGCTAAATAATGCTTGTTATGGATGACCCGGAAGTCAACGCGGCCAAAGAGGTCATCGGTGCTCAAAAAAGATTCGTGCTCCTGTACAGCGGCTAGTGCCTACGTAGTACCATGAGTTTCTACTGCATGTGGCAACTGTTTTTATATAATGGAATCCAGGTTTCTTCGCTTGCATGGCCGGCGAATTGACCGTCTCGGAAAGAGTTCTCTATCATCTCATCAATTACATCAAATACGAGGACAAGTACGAAGCGCCCTTCGACGTCACGCAGGACGGCATCTCGCAGGCCTGTGCAATCTCCCGAGCACATGCGGCCATCGAGCTCAAGAAGATGCGGGCCGCTGGAATTGTCGACGAGAGGCTATCACATGTGCGGCGCGGAAAGGCCAGAAGGAAAGTTTACTTCCTGACCTTCGACGGGAAAGCCAGGGCAGCCAACGTGATTCAATATGTGAAAGACAACGACATAACTCCGATGGTCGACGCGACCAAGGTCTCGCCGGACCTGCCGTCTCCCCGGGTCAGGAGCGCAAAGCGCTCCTCCCCTCTGCCGAGCGTGAAGGAGTTCTACGGGCGAGAGCAGGACCTCGGAGCTGCGAGGAAGGCCCTTTCGCTCCCAGCGATCAAGGTCCTCACCATCAAAGGCATAGCCGGAATTGGCAAGACTACTTTGGCGGCCAAGATCGCATCGGAGCTCTCGGGGCAGAGGGTATTCTGGTACTCCGCAAAGCCTTGGGACACCTCCCGCAATCTCGCCGATGTTCTTGCGAAGTTTTTTTTCGACAACGGCAATAGAAAGCTGTCGTCCTATCTCGTGTCGGGCAAGTTCGAGCTTGGCGAGCTGAGCTTTCTCCTGAACGAAGAGCTGGGAGAGAACGGCTACGCCTTCGTGTTCGATGATGCGGATGTCCTCGAGAGCCTGCAGGAGTTCCTGAAGGTGCTCAAGCACAGCAGCGGCTCTGCGAAGATCATCGTGACGTCTGGATCCTCGCCCAAGTTCTACGAGAGATCGGATGTCGTCGCCAAGAAGGAGGTTGTCGAGATCGAACTTGGGGGCCTTGACAGGAAGGCAGCGCTGCAATTGCTCAAGGCGAGAGGAATCGAAGGCCCCATCGCGGAGGAGCTTGTGCGCACCACAAACGGCCATCCTCTATCCCTGGAGATGGTGACCGAGGCGAGTCCCACAGAGGCGAGGCACCAGGTTGCCAGGTTCTTCGAGGAGAAGTTCTATTCCGCGCTCGCCGAGGAGGAGAAGTCCCTCCTTCAGCTGGCATCCGTGTTTCAGAAGCCCTTCCCTTTGGATGCGATCCCGAGGGAGCTGCGTCAGGCGAAGAAGGGCTCGATGTTGAGAGAGGTGGCCCCGGGGAGGTTCGAGATCCACGCCTCTCTCAGGAGCTTCGTCTACGACTCAATGACCAGAGAGGAGCGAGCAAGGTGGCACAGTGCTGCCGCGGACCACTACCTAAGGGCCGGAGATATCCAAGAGAGGCTGTTCCATCTCATCAGAGCGAACCGCTCTCTCGAGGCTGAGATTATGATGGCTAGGCTCGGCGAGGATCTGCTCGCTCAGGGCAACGTCCAGAGGCTTTGGGAGATGCTGTCGTTCTTCGAGGCGTCAAAGCACAAGTACAAGCAGCCAGTCATGCTTCTGAAAGCCAGGACAGCGAGCCTCATCGGCGAATACGACAAGGCATGGTCAATCCTCCAGAGCATTTCGACTGAGAGCGAGAGCAAGTTCCGTGCTGAGGCGCTCGTCGAGATGGGCAAGATAAGGAGCAAGAAGGGCGAGCTCGAGGAGGCATCGAAACTTTTCTCTGAGGCATTGGAGCAGGCCCGAGAACTTCCGTGCGAACGTGCGAAGGCGTTGCGTGGCCTCGGCGTCGTCCAGGGCAAGCTCGGCGATTACTCGAAGGCCCAGGAGTTCTTGGAGAGGAGCGCGAAGGACGCGATGGCCGTCATGGATTCCAAGGGCATGCTCCTGGCGCACCTGGAGCTGGGCAACGTGTTCATCGGGAGAGGCATGTATCAGGAGGCGATCGACCACTTCTCGAAGTGTGCTGCAGGCTTCGGGCCCGTTGAGCTCACGAATGTCCACATAAACATGGGCATCGCGAACGCCTACCTCGGCCGAAACGACGAGGCGAGGCTGCACCTCGAGAACGCAATCAGGCTTGCCGACGAGACGGGACAGCCCCGATCTCGAGCGTATGCGTTGACGTCCCTGGCGGAGGTCCTGATCAAGTCGGGCCAGACGGAGACGGCGAAGGAGCACTGCTTCCGGGCTCTCGATGTTGTCACTGAGCTCGGTGACAAACTGGGCATCTCGGCTGCGTATGCGAATCTCGGGATGGCCGAGCGCATTTCTGGCAACCTGTCCGCCAGTGAAGAGTACTATGATGAGAGCCTCGCAGCCCTGAAGGGCGTGGACGCGCCCTGGAGGATGGGGGAGCGGAAGATGGAGTTGGGCATGCTGCTGGAGGAGAAGGGCGATGTCGGCCGTGCGAGGAAGATGTTGGAGGAGTCCAGGGACCTCTTCAGAGGCATCGATGCCAAGGACATGTTGTCAAAGGTGGAGGACGCGCTCAGAAAGCTTCCCAGTGAGGAGAGGTGAACCCCGGCTCGCTATATCTGGGGGGCCTTCTTCAGCCAATCGATATCTGATATGTAGATGTCTCTTATGTCCTTCAGGTCCCAGATGAGCATTGCCAGCCTCTCGAGCCCCAGGCCCCATGCGAGCACTGGCTCTTTGACTCCTAGGGGCTCAGTGACCTCAGGCCTGAATATGCCCGCGCCCCCTAGCTCCATCCACTGGCCGTTCCAGTTGATCTCGACCTCAAGGGATGGTTCCGTATACGGGAAATATCCTGGGCGCACGCGCATCTTCGGGATGCCCATGCGCGCATAGAATTCCTTGAGCACCCCCACGAGCATGTCGAAGTTGGACCCCTCCTCGCACACGATGCCTTCGATCTGAGTGAATTCCGGCAGGTGAGTCGAGTCCATGGCCTCGTTCCTGAACACCCTACCAATCGAGAAGACTTTGAACGGCGTCTTCGGGTTCCTCGCGATGTACCTTATCGTGTTCACCGTCGTGTGCGTGCGCAGCAGGGCCTTCTCAGCCTCCTCTCTGCTCCACTTGTATCTCCAGCCCAGGGACCCGGTCTTCCAGCCGTTCTCGTGCACCTGCCGGACTATGTCGACCAGCTTGTCATCCTGGGACAGGTCGATCTTCTCCGGATTCTGAGAATAGAACGTGTCGTGGAGCTCCCTCGCGGGGTGGTCCTGGGCGGTGAACAACGCATCCATGTTCCAGAACGCGCTTTCGAGGTAGCCTCCTGTGATCTCCGTGAAGCCCATGGTCAGGAACGCCCTGCGGGTCTTTTCGATCAGGATCGTCATCGGGTGCAGCCTCCCACCGTAGATGGTCGGCGCGAACGCCTTCACATCGTACTTCCTGACCTCAACCTCTCGCCACCTTCCAGTCTGGATGAGCTCCGGCGTGAGCTGAGCAACCTCTTCGACGATTCTCAGGTCGAGCTTGGCTATCTTCGCGCCCTCTTCCGTCAAGGATATCTTCCTTGAGGCGACGCGTCTCTCGCTCAGGATGTCCTTTCGCGATTTCAGCTGGTCAAGGATCTCCTTGCTCACTTCCTCTTCTGAAACATCTCCTCTCGCGAGCCTCTCGATCACCAGCTCGTCCTCGCTCTTCCCAGTCAGCGCGTCCTTTCCCTTGTCCGTGAGAGTGATAATCGTTTCCTTCCCATCCTTCGAGACTTCGCCCCAGCCTTTCTTCCGAATCCATCCGAGAGCTATGGATATCTCGTCATCCTTGAGCTTGTCGCTGCGCTTCAGATCGGCCATCGAGCCCTTGCCGCGATGCTCCTTCGCGAGGAGTTCGAGCGCGATCCTTTCAGGAAGCGGTTTGGCCGCAGAGTCAGGATGTCTGAGCGCATATCTGCTCGAGATCACCTCATCTATCTTGACCAGTCCCTTGGCCTGAAGCCAAGAGGAGGCGTTCATGACCTCGACCAGCTGGGAGAGGCCGCTCGCGCGTTGGATGTCCTCCGGGCTCACGCTCTTGAGCTCGTTCAAAGCCTTCAGGACCTTCTTCTCGAAGTAGCTCAGCCGTTCGATGACGTCCTTCCCGGACATGCCAACGCCTGATTGAGAGAACCGCTTATGTACTTTTCCGGAGTCTGG
>Ga0315314_1001861_pt1 | contig 18058 bp, 20 predicted proteins | sample TDP9_MG_FD_203631 | JGI IMG/M metagenome (GOLD analysis project Ga0315314, IMG submission 203631) | Freshwater sediment microbial communities from Lake Towuti, South Sulawesi, Indonesia - TDP9 | ecosystem: Environmental > Aquatic > Freshwater > Lake > Sediment | place: Indonesia: South Sulawesi...
GAATGTGGTGGATATGCTGAAGTTGAGAGAGATATACCGACACTTGAGCAATTCCGCCGACCGAGGGGACGAGGCGGCGAATGTCATCACCGATATCGTGGTAAAGATGACGTAAAAAACATCAAATCTGGCACTTCGGGGATGTGACCTTCTATACGTATCTCACCCTCCTTGTTTATCCAGACCCTGTGCAGGAGGATCTTGGCCAGCTCTCTCCTGTCTCCCAACTTCTCCTCGGTTACGGGCTCAGCTTTCAGATGATCTAGCTTGTCCTTGACCCGTTCGTAGAACCGCCACATCAAGTCTTGGGCGTCTAGTGCGTCGCTCTTGAGGGCTAGTGTTTCTATGGCCCATTCTAGGTCCTCCCGAAAAGCTTCGCCCTGTTCTTCGATCTCCTGCAATTGTATAGCCATATCCTCCTCGGTGATGTGCCCCATTCTGGCCCACCTGATTACGGTCCGACGCTGATCCTCAAGAGAGGCCAGCTTGCGCTCCAGCGTCGCGGCCCTGGCCTTGGCCTCATTCTTGGCTTCTTCCAGCTCCGCCAGGCGTGCTCTCAGACCTTCTTTCACTAGCTCTGGCTCTCTCAGCTTCCGATCTATCTCTGTCCAAACGACGGTCTCTAAAGCATCGGCGTCGATATAGCGGAGAGGCGCGCAGTCGGTTGCCATGCCAGGGTAGTTGTAGCTCGTGGGGCATTGATAGCTTCTAGCGTGAGGCCACTCCTTGTTGTAGATGGTGTTGACCGTCATCCTGTGTCCGCACTCCTCACAGTAGAGGAGATGCTGCAGGAGATAGGTGCAGTGGGTATTCCGGGACGAGAATTTGCGGCGCCTCTTCCTAGCGCTTTGCGCTAGATCCCAGGTCTCTCTTGTGACAATGGCTGGGCAAGAAACGGTCACGCCGTCATATTGCCACTCGCCGTAGTATTGAGTTCTTCGCAGAATCTTCCAGACCGTGTGTCGGTGCCAGCCGTGGCGAGATAAGCGCTTGGTGGGGACGCCCTCGGTATTTAGCCGACGCGCTATCTCTATGATGCTAAGCCCCTCTATATAGAGGTTGAAGATTCGCCGAACTACATTGGCCTCGTCCTCACTGACAACGAGGTGGCCATCCAGGAGATCATAGCCGTAAGGGATCGCGCAACCGGGGAATTGGCCCCTTTTGGCCTTTCCCCGTTTGCCCATCATCATTCGGGCTTGCATGTTTTCGATCTCTATCTTGGCCATGGCCGCCTTGATGTAAAGCATTTGCTCATCGAAGGTTCCCTCCACAAAATCAACGGTGATCTTGCGGCCTTGCTTCTGAATAGCCTCTAACATCTCCCCAAAGGGCACAACGGCAAAGATGCCTCGGTAGAGGCGATCCTCCTTCCAGGCGACTATGACTTCGAACCCTCCCGCCAGGGCGTCTCTGATCAGCCGTTGGTAGGCAGGTCGGTCCTTCCTCTGCCCCGACGGTGAGCGCAGTTTGCCCTTCGCGTCTCGGTAGTTCTCAGCGTCTATGTATCGCTCAACGATCTCGTAGGCCTTCTCCTGGCACAAACCCTCGCAAGCCTCCAATTGCTCAGGAATAGACACTCTATCCTCTGAGGCTTGAGCCTCGGTGCTCGTTCGGCAGTAGATCGCTGCTTTCATTTCCCTTCTCCCTCCGCTATGCGAGAGGCCTGGCACCGCCCCTTGTGTTCTGCCGCATCACCAGCAGGCACACGGTTAGGGCGACACCAGGCCGTGAAGCCAATAAACACCGCGTGCCCTCTGCCGGTGATGCACCTACATTATAGCATCCTTCTGGAGGGTGTCAAGCGGGCCGGCGTCGTTCAGGGCGGAGGCTATTACTCCAGCTTCCACTGCACTATTCGACGTTGAAACGCTTCATCCCGCTCGTTGTTTTGGCTTGTCAGCTTCTCATCGGTATCTTGGAGGGCTGCGCTCAAAGGAGGGGATAACATGTCAGACCACCGAGGGAGCCGGACACCTTGGCGTTAAGCTGGTGAGCTGGGAGCCTCGTAGACCTTGCCTACTTCCTCTAAGCGCTTTTTGCCCGGGGTGTTCGCTTGAGTGCTTTCGCCACCCGACATCGCCATCTGCTCCCACGCTGGGTTGCTCATCATGTTCCTCGCCTTCGCACCCGCCTATGGAGATCAGCTCAGCTCCATACTTCTCACACCATCGGCACCGCGGCACATTCTCGTGGGTAGTATTCCGTGCGGGCCGGGCCGGGCTGTAAAGAAATGCTACCTGCATTTCCCTCCCGCTGGCCAGTCCCCGCACTCTGTCGAACGATGGCCCCTCTTGAGCGATCCCAGACTATTCCTTTACGAAGATAGACCCTCTCGAAATCTCGTAGCTATCCTCGGAAGACCGCTCAAGGATCGCCTCTATCTGGCTATCGAGACCGCCGTCCTCCATCATTGGTTTCTCTCTTGAACACTCTGCCGTGCGTACAAGCCCGCTTCATCGTTCGCCCTCTTCCTTGTCTGTGAGGACATCGGGACGCGTCATAAGGGGCGTGTCACTATCACTCAGCCCTCTCATGGACGGTGAAGGTCTAGGGTCAGGGTCGCGGAGCAAGAGGTCAAACAGCTTGCGCCACAGCGAGCCATTCCCGGGCTTCTCTTCCCATCTGACCTCAACTACCACTAGGCGAGGTGAACGATCCCTATTCATACATCCTCAGCGACTACTTGAGCTTCCTGTCAGCTTTCTGACCGAAAACCAGGTCGGAGGGCGAATCTCATGCCTTCGTTGAATAGGCTATCGTAGCCGCCACTGTGGCTGCCCAAACCGTCCTTGGTGTGATCGAAAGCGGTCACGGTTCGTCTCGTTTGGATTAGTGGGGACCTTGGCCGCTCGTTACTACACATAGAGAGCGCCCAACCGCCATCCGGCACTTGTCCGGTCAGAATTTACGTCGTAAAACTAAGACGTTGCCCCATAGGACGGCCTAGGGTATCCAGCCAGCTGGGAAGCTTCTGGCCTGGGTCCCCTCGAGTGCGATCCCCTATCAAGGCAGTAGTCTGGGTTCGACCGGCGCGTGTGGCCACCGACACGAGCGGCCGTAGCTCTTTGGCTTCTATATCATTGTCTTCTTCCACAAATCTCCCCATCAGTGACTCTGTCAAGGGCGACACCTTTTCCCTTGCTTTTCGGAAGCCGCCACAGGCTTGCTGTTCGAGGCTTCGCACTGGGTTCGTCGTTGCCCCTACTTTCGGCGAACGGCCGTTCGGACCGAAGAAAAAACCTCGCCATTTCGGCGAGGCAATCGGTCAACGCATCTTGCAGGGCCGCGCTCCAGAGGAGGCCGGCTACAAGTGTTAGTGTTTCTTTCCCGTGACTGCGCCTTTGTAGATGATGTGTGCATGATGAGCCGGCGCTCCAATGGTTTGCTGAACTACCTTCCTTACCATGCTAGATCTTTTCCCAGGCATAGGCCCTCGCATCGGGCCTACATGAAGAGCTCGGTGACCTGGAAGTGATCGGCCATCTCCGCAAGATCCATTTGAGCAAGGCAGGCCTCTAGCTCCTTCTCGGGTACCAGCAGATGGAAGGCGAACTCGCGTGCTCCTCTCTTCCGGGAGGGGGTTCGTTGGGGGTCGGTCCGGCTCAGGGAGAAGAGCTGATTGCCGGCGTGCAAGAAGTAATGTCCCAACGCATGAGCGATGAGCTCTCGGAAGTATCTGGTATTAGTAATACAGTCCTTGATGGCGATGCGACGTCCGACGATGATCTCCTGGACCCTGCCCTTTAAGGGAAAGCGGGTCACTTCCAGGTCCTCTCCCTCCAGGACCGGCTCCAAGTATACAGGGGTGGAGAGTTCATATTCCTTTCGGATGTGGGTAGCTCGTTGCAACGCCTCAGACATGGTAGTGCTCGATTCCGCCCCTGTGGCGGGCCCATCTGGGCAGAAGCTCCCTGCTGCTCAAGTAGCCTTGGTCCGTTGCGATGTGACGAACTGGATGTAGTCGAAGACGGACTTCTTCTCCTCCGGGCTCATCCCCTCGATGTAATTCATCATAACCAGGAGGCTAGGCTCTGACCTAGGGAAAGAGCCCACGATGATCTCCTCCACCGGGACCCCCAGGCTATGGGCGATGGAGAGGGCCACGTGCATATAGACGTTCTCCTTCTGGTCGGTCTCGATCTTGGAGATGAGACTGCGGTCCACCTGGGCCCTGTCGGCCAGCTCATCCTGAGTCCACCCGTGGACTTCCTCTCTGAGATACCGCAGCTTTTCGCCGTCGATCTCGTACTTCATCTCTTACCGAATGAAATGATACCACACTTTGTGCCGCTTGTCAACAGAAGGTTGTCTGAGGCCATCAACTGACCCAAATTCAAGGCAACAAAGGGTTGACGCAGCAGAACACTCGTCCTATGGTTGTGATGCTCTTCCACAAGACCATCGACAGAAAAGACGAAATCTTTCTATTTAGATGCGAGTTCCGAAATCTCAAGGCGTACGCGCCCAGCCTGAGGGACGTCGTGACCGGTACGTCCGTGCCCTCCACCTCCACGGGCCAAGCGTATGACGCCGGCTTTGCGCTTGACTTCGTTGGCCTAGAGGGTAGCCTCCAAAGTTCTCCATGGAGCCTATTTCGGGCAACCGGTTTTTCATTCATCTCAGCCACAGTTGACATCGTTCGAAAGCCCGGCTACAATGTTCTGCGAACACAAGAGTGGAAAGAGCCTCGTGGCTTGCACCTAACCTTCGAGGCCAAAGCCAGGGGTGGCAGCAGATACCTGGCAATCGCAGCGGATACATGGGCTTGTCTGCTCACCTGGCGGGCGAGCCCGTTGTGTTGAGGTTGATGGATGCTTAGATCATCAGTGTCGTGGTGGAATCAAGGAGGGAGCATAGACGTCAATAGCAAGTAAGTGGTTTGGTGAGAGTCAGGCGGTAGGATAGAGCGAGTGAGACGTGGATCCTCGGCGTGATCAGGCCGTATAAGGAGGAAGGCCAGGAAATGGGGGAAGAAAGTCCTAGATCAATCGTATGTAAGAAGTCGAAGGTTAAGCCCGCAGACATTCCCGTCGAAGGCGTCGAGCCTTCAGAAGTAGGATGGCGTGGTCGGCGGGACTTGGATGGAAATTGGCTCGTATGTTGGCGAGGACACGATGATGCATGTGAATTCCTGGGAGCCATACGGTACCTCGCGGACTGGCAGCCCTTCCGAGTCAGCGTGGGTGCAGACTACTACTTGAAGACAAACCATAGGCTATCCAACGCCGCGGCAGTAGCAACAGAGGTGGCAAAACAAGAGGTCACCGAGCAACCATGGGGCCACTGGTACCGTTTCATCGAGAGCCTCAACGAGGTCCAACAGGAAAAAGACGAACCCACATTCGTGCTCGGGGGAGACATCCCACACGAGCCAGAGATACGAATGTCAAATGAACAATAGTTGCATGACCCTCCGCTGCCTCATCTGGGTAATAACCCTTGCGACAATCGAGGAGGGGGAGAGATATCAGAGTGAAGTCCAATGCCCGACGAGTGTCAACTGTGTAAAGGAGCGCAAAACGAGCCGCCCGAAGGGTGGAAGCCATCTGTTCGGGAAGATCGGTGGCAACGCTGGCAGTGGATAGCATTGATATTGCTGTTTGTCATTGCTCTGGTAGCACTGGTAGTCACCATTGTGGCTCACCGCCCTTCCCTCATCGGTTGGTCTAAACTCGACGAGACGAGCGCTGCAACCTGGGCACAAGTTTTCATAACTGCTCTTGCTACTGCTCTTGCTAGTGCTGCAGCGGGTATCGCGGGGTTTACGGCCATACGGCACGTAAAACAGACGTACCTCACTAACCAACTGAATGCACTAATCCAGGTCTGGGAAATGGTGAATGAGAAAGAGGTAACCAAAGGCAGAAGGGAACTGTACCAATACTTGGCGACGAACCAGAAGTACCGCAACCCAGAGACCTGGACTAGATCAGATATAGACCGGGTAGAACTGGTGGCGAATCCGCTTGACTTAGCCGGAGAGATGGTCATTAACGGCCTTCTCAGCCCAGAGGTTGTCGCGTCAGCATATGGTGAGGTGTTCATCAGAACATTCGCAGTCCTGCAATATTGGATCGAGCAAGAGCGCCGTGGTCATAGGCCCAAGGAATTCAAGAAAGGGCTCAAACGGATGGCGGAATGGGCAGCGGTCAAAGATCAAAACTGTCGTGAGTCGTTCGATTGTGGCCATAGAGTTCAGTTTGAATTTCGAGATGACATAGAAGAAAACCCGATATTATGTATCTGGAAGGCAACTGCCCCCACCTCTTCCGCGGCGGGGTGAGAGGGATGTGAGGGTGTGGCTGACGGCGTAACTGTACTAGTGTCAAAACGAGGATGCCAGCGATGTTAAAACCTATCGATATAGACCCTGACCTAAAGTTTCAAGAAGCGCAGCGTATGCTGACCATTGCGCGACGGAAGATACAAGCAGGTGATCACTTAAGCCAGCCGCTCTTCCGGGTCGAGTCGGTCCAGATGTATCAACAAGCGATGGAGCTCTGTTTGAAGGCCATAATGACCGTCCTTGTGGAGCATTTCTACCCAAGCCACGATTTTCCCACTGAGGTCGTGCAAGAAACACTAAGGGCATATCAGAAAGAGTGGCCCGGATACTTCGAGGCACCTCTTGAGAAGTCTTTCAGAGCTGCCAATCGATGGTCTAGCGAACGCGTACTGGGCACGTATGGTTACATCTATGGATCATCGGGAGAAGTAGTCATATCAGAGGCCCAGCACACACAAGCACGAGAAGATGCTCAGCACTGCCTTAATAATGCAACGACAATCATCAACAGGTACCGGTGACACCTGGGAGTGGTGTGTGACCTTCCGCACCATCATCGGTCCCACCTCTTCTGCGGCGGGATGAGAGGAATGTGAGGTTAAGGGAGCAAATGGGAGATGTATCATGGTGAAAATTAGGAACTACGAACTGACTCGGCAAAGAAGCGCTTATAGTTGTTTGAGGACCTACCTGGAAAAAGGACAGAACCTCAAATGGCTGATCCAAATGATTGAACACTATGGAGCGTACGGCCATGTGCTTTCCCAGGCCCTCGATCAATTAGAAGGCTGCGGCGATCCAGATGGGTACCGTGAGGCGAAAGCAGCCTGTAAAGAGCAGGGTCTCATCTAACCCCTTCTGCGCCGGGGTGAGAGAGGAGACTGAGGGACAATGGCTACTGGTTACCGTCAAGAGGTATTCAACGTTCTGCTGGCTCAGTTGCTACAAGAACGCGGCGTGATCACCGCTCCCGAGGACGTTCTCAAGGCGACTGCAAAAAGAGGTCGCAGGGCCCCTGATGTCATTGTGAACTTTCAAGGGCTACGGACCGCCCTCGAGGGGGAAGTTAGCGACCAACCCGATGCTAGTAGTCGTGCCCTCGATTCTGCGCGTAGACGTGTGGAGGAAGGCATCGCTCATATCGGAGTTGCTATCGTCTATCCAGCAGCCTTGCGCAGAGTTGCCTTCGACAGTCTGAAGTCGCAACTCGAGAATAGCCTGCTCGGAATGGCCGTGGTGACCGAGGCAGAGGAGACAGGCTTCACTGAGGCGACTATTGACTCTCTGTCAGGGGCTCTTCGGCGTGCCTTTGATCAGCTTGTTCAGGAGGATGTAGTTGTGCGCGCAGTGGCAGCACTTGAAGCCGGAGTTAATGGATTTGCTGGCGTGGTAAAGGACCGCCCTGGAACGGCTATCCGTCTGGCGGAGATCCTGGGCATTCGTAAGCTGTCCGCTGAGAAGGAATCAAGGCCGGAAGAGGAATCTGCATGACCACGAAGCTCTCCGCAGCTCAAACAAGCACAGTGAGCCGAATTAGTGGCCTGGTCCTTATCAATGCGATGGTGTTCCAGGAAATTCTTGCGGAGCAGGATGCGCGTGTACATCCTCTGCAAAAGATTCTTGGCGAGACAAATCTGCTAGACGCTCTCAGTGCCCACTGGCAGTTTATACTCGAAGAGATCGACTATTACCCTATCTTTCACATTGCTCGCGAAATGATTCTCAACCTGACAGCCAGTCAAGATGTTGTCAACGCCATACGTGACCTTACCACAACGGCTCAACGCATCGTCAGTATGCGGGCCGCCTTGCGCCACGACTTGATGGGGCGCGTGTATCATCGTCTTCTCGCTGAGGCCAAGTATCTCGGCACCTACTACACCAGCATCCCTGCGGCCACTATCCTTCTCAAGCTCGCTCTGCACCGTGAGGCTTGGCAAACGATGTGGGATGACCTTGATCAAGTCGCTGGGCTCCGTATCGCTGACCTCGCCTGCGGTACCGGAACCTTGCTCATGGCTGCTGCGGATGCGGTGTCTGACAACCACATTCGTACCCGTGCCGAGCGGGACCTTGATATTGACCTCACCGCCCTGCACCGAGTGCTTGTAGAGGAAGTCCTTTGCGGCTATGATGTGCTTCCCTCGGCCATCCATCTGACCGCTTCTACCCTTGCTCTTAGAGCGCCTCAGATCGCTTTTGAAAAGATGAACCTGTTCAGCCTGCCCCTGGGTGGGCATGATCATCGCCTGGGAAGCATTGAGTTTCTCAGAGGCAGACATCCTCAAATGGTGTTCGACCTGTTCATACCGCCAAGTATTGAGCAGGTAACAGGGAGGGAAGCCAAAGAGATCCAAAGGGACGCGGCGGATCTACCAGACATTGACCTGTGTGTAATGAATCCACCATTCACTCGCAGCGTTGGCGGCAATCTTCTATTTGGCTCGGTGCCTGAGAGCGAGCGCAAGCGAATGCAAAAGGAGCTCAAAAAGCTGGTCCGAAGCCCAAATGTCTTGGCTAGCATCACTGCCGGTCTCGGCTCCGTTTTCGTCGCCGTCGCGGATCGCTACATCAAGCCAGGCGGTCGCATCGCTCTCGTCCTCCCGAAGGCGGTTCTCTCGGGTGTGGCATGGGACAAGACTCGCGAACTTCTTCGGCGAAAATATCAAGTCGAGTATGTGGTTGCTAGTCATGACCCTCAGCGATGGAATTTCTCTGAGAACACGGATCTCAGTGAGGTTTTGCTTGTGGCAGCCAAGGCTGACAGCAACACTGCCCAGAAGAATGAATCGGGATATGTGACCGCGCTCAATCTCTGGCGCAATCCCAATACTGCCTTCGAAGCTCTCGCGGTGACTGACACGTTCATCAGAAATGGCCCACCTAGCATTGCGGATGGCCAGGGAGCGTTGGAGATCTCCATCGGCAATGAAAAAGTTGGCGAGGCCATCGTCTATCCGTGGCACGAGCTAAGGGATCAATTCACGTGGATGCTTCCCTGTGGCTTCGCTCAGTCCGACCTCATCCGTGCTGCTTATCACCTCCTGCAGGGAAATCTCTGGCTCCCTGGATACGGGAAAGTTGGGCAAGTGCAGCTAAGTGCTCTTGAGGCTTTTGGCACTTTGGGACCTGATAGACGAGACATACACGATGGTTTCAACCGCAGTGCAGCGTCTACGGCCTACCCTGCGTTTTGGGGGCACGACGCCGAACAGGTTTTCACTCTCTCCCAGGACCTCAACTGCTATCTCTCCCCCCTTTCAAAGGCGAAGAATGATCGTCCCTTGCGCAACGTACAAGATCTATGGCCCCTGGCCGGAAGGGTGCTGATCGCGGAACGGTTGCGAATGAATACGCAGAGACTTGCCGCTCTACGGATCACTCGGCGTGTTCTATCCAACGTGTGGTGGCCGTTTGCCTTCAATGACGAACTCCAAACGGATCACCACGAGAAGACACTTGTCCTTTGGCTAAACTCCACGCCGGGATTGCTTTCACTCCTCGTCTATAGACAAGAAACGCAGGGCGCATGGGTGGACTTCAAGAAGCCTCTGCTGAAGTTGCTTCCCGTGATTGATCTGAGAGCCTTGACCGCCAATCAACTTAAAGAGCTTGCTTCTACCTACGATCGGCTGTCCAACGAAGTGCTGCAACCGTTTCCAGAGATGAACAACGATAGTGTCAGGGTTGAAATTGACAGGGCTATAGCTCAAGTGCTGAACCTTCCCGACTTCTCAAGCCTGCGGCGCCTCCTCGCTCAGGAACCAGTAGTATGTTTGAGACGCCTGTAGCAGTCTGGACGCGATTCGACAAACCCCTCTGCGCCATCTTCCTCACCACCGCCATCATCGGGACCATCACCTGGCTGGCCATCTTCGAGCACAACTATCACCCGAGGGTCTACAGGTACAACGAGGAGGTGATCATCCTCCACGTGGGAGATAGCGAGGTGGACTTCAATCATTCGCCAAGTGATTCTTCGCCGCCCTGAGATGGCAAGACTTGGCATCATCGACGCAGGCTCGGTTGGGTTGCTGGTTCTGCGTCCTGAATCAAATGCACGACGGCACCAGGTTTGTGAGCAACCTGGATAGGCTGTGCCCGTGGAACTGGTGAAGGATCCGCCTATCTATGTATGAGCCGCCAGATCAGCTAAGCGCTCAGAACTACCAGGATCTGATTGATACGTTCCCCCAGGGGAGATTCGTCAGTTTCATAGGAGCCGGTGCTTCTAAGCCTACAGGGATTCCATCTTGGAAGGAGATGCTTGAACAGCTTATCAATCTCAAAGGTCTAGACCTGCGCGTTGATGGATATGAGGGCAGATATCCGGAACTAGCTTCGGCTATCTACACGCGATATGAAGAACTGGCATGCGACAATGAGTATTACGACTATCTAGTCTCGATATCTGAACCCACCGAATGTCATTCCACCAGCCTGCATCATGCACTTATAACTACTATTCCCGTGCACGTTACGACCAACTTCGATTGCGTTCTAGAAAAGGCGTATGTGCAGTATAAGGAAGGAATCACACCCTCCTGCCAGTTCTTTCCCCATTTCAACATAGATGACCTTGGGGACCATTCGATTGTGTATCTACATGCAAACAGAGAAGCAAGGCGCTTCGTTTTTCGAAAGGAGGAATTCGATTCATACTACCCATCTGTAAGTGGAGTTCAGGGTTCAAGCCAGATCGAATCGTTCCTCGGACACCTCTTTAAAAGGAGGCATATTCTGTTCATAGGGTGCGGTTTCAATGATCGATACTTGACGGGTTGCCTCGAGGCAATATCTAGACAGATAGCCTTGGAAACAGAGATAGAGGTGCGTTCCTTCGGACAGAGCCTGGGTACTGCCAATGTATTTCATTACGCGCTGCTGCATGAACAGGTGCGACATGATCGGCGGAGACTGATAGAGCTGATAGAACACTTGGAGGGTTGTCAAGTGCATACGATATGCTACCGAAGACACTCCGAGATTGACGATATCTTGCTAGAACTACGCGGCGTAGCAAGGATGGGGCAAGCCGCCTCCGACCGATAAGCGCAAGTAGTGGGTGATCGCGAGGATCAAGATGTTCTATGAAGATGCTAGACGGATAGAAGGAATAGTTGAAGGCGGCTACAGCGGGTCCGCGCTGGTTTCTCTTACGCAGATGTTCCAGAAAGAAGGACGGGAAGATTACTTTTTCAAGGTCGTCGAAAGCCCGGAATGGCTGCTACCGCTAAGTCAGCGGGGCTACTTCGCCCCTCAGAGGAACCCCTGTCCCATCGAATCCGAAGACCATCCCGGCCAGTACAGTATTCCCCACTGGAATGTACTGGACTACCTGGAAAAGGTTGCTAAGGAGCTCGACCGACAGCCAGACGAGACCATCGGCAATGCTCTCATGGATATTATCCGCACGGTTTCGGATTACCGAGACCACGAAGGCAAGCGTGTTGACAACTACGGTACTGATTGGTTCTTTGTCAAGATTATGGCTGCCTTGCCGATCGAGTTCTTGGAAGTCCAGGACATGGACAGGATCGGCGTCTATCTTAGGTCGAAATGGCGTGCTTCTGGTCTAGTCGGCGCTCAAATCGGCAAGTCCTTGCTACCGAAACTCTTGAATGAACAGGCTACTCGATTGGCTGCTCCCCTACTCAGCATCGTTATCGATTATGACATCCGCGAACAGAACGGCCAGAAAGAATTCGTGCCTGTTATGGACAACTACTGGTTGAATGAACTGATAGAGAAGAACAAGGCGGCCATAGCAAAACTATTCCCTCTCCAGGCGGCCGGGATCGTGTTAGACAAGATTGAGCAGATAATCTCCGCGGACAAGGGCCAGTTCAATGCCATCTGGATTCCTGCCGTAGAAGATCACCCCCAGAACCGTTTCCCAACGCGCTATCAGAACATACTGGTCCGTGCAGCCCGCGATTTCCTGGATTCCGCCGCTGACAAGGAGCCACAGAAAACCAAATCCTTATTACAGGACCTCCTGGACAAGGAGCATCCTATCTTCCCAAGAATAGCCCTTCACATCATCTCAACTCACTGGCCCGACTACTCTGACCTCTTCTGGCCTCTCTTGAAATCAGAGCTATTGACCAATGTCTTCCTCAAGCACGAACTCTATGAGTTGCTCAAGAACAACCATGCCCAATTCTCGGAGAGAGAACTAGATAACATCCTTAATTGGATTGAGACCCGCGAATACTGGATTCCCGAAGATGGCTTTGAAGATGAAGAGCAGGAACGTAGATACATAGCTTTTCAAAAACTGGAATGGCTAACCGCCCTGAAAGAAAGTACCTATCAAACAGCCATCGATAAGTATGAGAAGTATCTTGCTCTGGCGGGTCAGGAGCCTGAACATCCTGGTTTCAGCGCTTGGATGGGGGATGTTCAAGTCGGGTCTATCAGTCCCATTGAAGTTGCTGACCTTCTTCAGAAGGACAACCAGGAGATAGCCAAATATCTGATAGAGTACCAGGACGAGGGAGAGTGGTACGGTAAGCCCTCCCGCGAAGGGCTCGCTGATGCATTCAAGGCAGCCGTCACCAACGAACCGCAGAAGTTCTCCGCCGATCTATCGCCTTTCCTCGAATTGCCGCCTTATTACCTCTTCTATCTCCTATGGGCCTTCAAGGATGCCTGGGACGCCAAGCGCGACTTTGATTGGAAAGCACTCTTATCCTTCTGCTTAGACCTCGTCCAGACCGATGGCTTCTGGGTCGGTCCCTCCAAGAAAGACCTTCTCTATCCAGGCTCCCTCGTCTCCCAGGTGGCTGATCTGATCCAAGTCGGAACCAGAGATGATAGCCGTGCCTTGGACGAATTGTTATTACCTTTGGCCGAGAAACTACTCATCCGTCTCCTCGACAAGGCCGAATCCGACATGTATGAACGGCATGACCTCTTGACCGCCGTGCTCAACTCACCGAAGGGTCGTGTATTTGCAGCCGCCATCGACTATAGCCTTCGCTACGCTCAACTGCGCAAAGACCAAGACCCTAGCCTGCGGTGGGCCCCCGCTGTCAAAGACGACTTCACACGAAGATTGGACCGCTCATTCGATGACAGCCTTGAATTTTCTGCCACTCTTGGCGAATATCTAGCCAACCTAGCATACCTCGACACGGATTGGGTAATGACACACATAAACGATATATTCCCCAAGGACAACGAAAAACATTGGCGAGCCGCCATGACTGGCTATCTCTGGCCCGCGCGCTTATATCGAGACTTGTACGAGCTACTTAGGGACAATGGCCATTATGCCAAAGCCCTGGAAACAGATTTCGAAGAAAAGCCTGTTCGAGAGCGCGTCATTCAACACCTGACCATAGCCTATCTTTGGGGTGTAGAGGAGCTCGCTGACCCTGAAAGCCTCTTTACAACGCTCATCACCGTTTGGAATCCAGCCGACCTTAGCAAGATCGTTTCCTATCTCTGGATGCAACGCGGTACCCTCAATGCGGAGCAACGGAGTAGGGTACTATCTCTTTGGCGATACGTGTTCGCCCATTACCATGATAAAGGGGAACTTGCCGATGACGAAGCCAATCTTGTTTCCGACCTCTCAAGATTCTCTGTGTACCTTGACTGCATTGACCCCGAATCTCTCAGGTGGCTTCTCTTGTCCGCTCCCCACGTACAGAGAGGACACAACGTGCCGTTCTTCGTCGAGTACCTCGACAACCTGACCGCCTCCAGCCCTCACGAAGTCGGACTGATCTATCTTGAGATGTTGGAGAATGACATATTCCCCGACTACGACCAAGCGCACATTGCCCATACAGTAGAAACGCTCTACGCTGAGGGGGAAAAGGGGCTAGCGGACCGGATATGCAACTACTACGGTAGAAGAGGGCACTACTTTCTGCGCGACCTATATGAACAGCATAGGGACGTCGAGGGCGGAGAGATTTCCATAGGGATTGTCTAGCCAGATATGCAAAACCGTCAGGGTCTAGGCCGACTTTCTTAGACCATCGGACGGCATCTTTTGAACCGCGGCCCTGCAGGGTATGATCATACCAACTAATCAGAGAGTTTGAGTTGGAAACTAGGTCGCAACACGTTTCGTCTCCGCTCCACCTAGGACTTTTCATCACTCTGTGCGCTAGTGCCAGCACGCCCAACCCCGCCACAAAACCCCGTTCCGATCCCTTTCTCACCCATTTTTCCCACGATTGTTCCTCCAAACCCCATCCAGACCCCCCTTTTGGCTCATTTTTGAATATAAGATTATGTTGACCAGCCGTTTTAAGGCCCTAAAATCACCCTACCCCTATGTTTATATATGAACCCGAAAATTAGGCGCTTAAAACGGCTGTTAAACGGCATGATCGTGTGGCCAGTTGGTTTGTTGTGTGTTCGAGTGAGATGGAGGGCGCTCGACGTTGGCTCACCGCTTGGCAATCACCAGGAAGCCAACGCCCACAGTGTCAAGGCAGCACCGATCACGATGATTCGAATTCTGGAAACCACCGCGCCTCTTCCTTCCCAGCGAAAGAGTATCCCTGGCGGTGATGAGTGATGATGAGATCGGGAAGCGCTGGGTCTACCTCTATCTTGTTGCGGAGACGGGAGATCAATTGGCGAAGGATGTTGCGACGAGAGACAGGGTGGCCTATCGCTTCTAGGAGTTCCTTGTGACTGACGATCTCTCCTGCATTGCGAACTAAGCACATCAGCAAGCGACGCTCGGTTGGCGTCAAATGCACACCCTCATCCCGCATGCCTACCTCTCGCACAATTCTAGCAGGCTAGAGCGAAGAGTGAACGAGCTTCTGGCGTGAGGGTGAAAGAAGCTGTGTTCTTCCGCATCCGCTGTTTTTCGCCGAGTGAAAAACTTCAAGGTTAGGGACTAGAGAATTCATATCGTTCTAGCGCATTTCTTACCTTTTTGAGGTTTGGCTGGTCTTGACAAGCAGGCTATCTGTGTTATATTGATGGTAGTTTAGTACTAGAGGAGTGCTGCCCAAGACTAACATTCACTAGCATCGACGATTCATGGTCTTCCTCCGTATCACCATCATTTTCACCGCGCTTCTGGCCCGCCGATGGGGCAAGGCCTGGCAGGTTCTCAGGACCACAAATGTAGTGGTCTGCATCCGGGGCAAACCAGTACATTATTGAACGAATTTTGCGAAATTCTTGGCAGAAAGGACGGCGAGGAGGTTTCCATGAAGTTCTGCAGACAGACCCTACCGCGAGTAGTCATGCTTGTGGTACTAGTCTTGGTGTCTTGGGATTCAGTGGTACTAATCGCAGCCTCAGAGACTTGGTCCGAGCCGATCAATCTCTCAAACAGTGCAGGGAGCCCCTTGGCTCCTTCCATTGCCGTTGATAAGAGTGGGAATATCCATGTAGCATGGTCAGAGCAGATACTAGGAACTTCAAATGTTTTCTACACAAGGTGGAACGGCACCTCGTGGTCCAGCCCGGCCATGCTGAATACGGACGCTGTTATGGGGCCTCATTCTATAGCGGCAGACAGCCTCGGCAATTTGCACATGATCTACCACTCGGATCTGACCTATTACCGAATGTTCGATGGCATTTCGTGGACAGATCCTGTTCCGATCTCGGAAGAAATTCGTGCCAACATCCAATGGGCCTCCATTGCCGTTGACCTATCGAATAATCCACATGTGGTATTTCCGTACTCGCTTTCAGGCAACGACTCCACAATTTACTACTCTACGTGGGACGGCCTGGGATGGTCGGAACCGCAGGCTTTAACTGCCATAACTGCCAATTCCTTTTCCTACCAGCCGCGAATTGCGGTGGACTATACCGGGACAGTGCATGTAGTCTGGACAGATCTCTTCTCGCACTCAATCTACTATCGGAACTGGAATGGCCTGTCGTGGTCATCACCGACGCTCCTATCCATCGGCACGGCAGGCAACCCTGACATCGCAACAGACAGTGCGGGGAACATTCATGTGGTCTGGGAGTCAGGGGGCGTGGGAGATATCTACTATACATGGTGGAATGGATCAAGCTGGTCCACTCCCAGTAATGTCTCTGATACCACCTTTGCTGCAGCCGTGCCTAGTCTCGCGGTTGACCCGAATGATAACCTCCATCTCGTTTGGGCAAACACCATCAGTGGCCAGTGGGATATCTTTCATAAAAAGTGGGGTGGGAGCTCTTGGTCACCGTCGACAAATGTCTCGCGGAATTCGACGACCTCGACATATCCGGCCATTGCTGTCGACACGAACGGTGGAATTCATGTTGTCTGGCAAGACTTGAGCCCCCTCGTTCGAGACATTTTCTATTCAACCAAAGCGCCGGAGCAAGTTGAAAGGGAAACTTGGAGTTTCACACCTCCTTATGATTCCTGTGTTGCCAGCACCGCGCAACTAACTGAATCTCCCCCAGTGGGTAGGCCCGAGGTAATAGCTTTGGGATTCAGCGATGTGGACGCAAGCTGCAATCCTGAAACAGGGACTATCAACTACAGCACATTGGTATTCGGTGGAAAGAAAGGTCACATTTTCCAACCTCCATCGCAATTCGTCAAGGCTCGGGCCGACATGGGATTTGAGTTTACTCCGCCATTTACTGGCAACCTCAACGTCGAAGCGACGGTCAAGGTGAACGCAAAACTTGGCGCGGCAGCCGGTTCGGCTACGGCATTGCTTGACGTTCGGGACATCATCTTACTCTTTCTCCCAGACAAGTTGCTGAAGGCCTTTATTGAGATCGCTGAACAGTTAATTCTGGAGACGTTCGCCGGCACCAGAACAGATGCATTCATCAAAGTGGGAGAAGAGGAGAGCTCCGTTCTTGTTAAAGGCGTTGGGGCATCTTTTCCAGTTCCACCTTGGCGGCAAGTTGACGAGCTTTCAGAACACGAAACAACGGTTTCGCTGACTATTCCAGTTACCGAAGGCGAACCCATCTACATCCAAGCAGGGCTCAGGAGTGAGACCAAGGCCCATGGTTGGTCGGTCTCGTGGTGGAATCCCCGCGGGACGCAAGATAGTGTGGTGAGCTCGATTGTCCTGACCAGGCAGGAGTAGACAGATCTCTCATCTAAAGAGCGGCATATCCTGTCAGACGATGGCTAGGGAAAGGTCAACTTCCTGGCTATCGCTTTCTTTTGACTAGTAGCCCAACAGACCCTGAACACCTATGACGGGTTCCTAAGTTGAGAGATGGTCTGACAGAAAAGGTCACAAGACGAAGTGAAGCACTACACTTTTGCGCCCGTCACTTCCTCCTTTCCTAGCGCAAGAATGCCAGCCTGCCTCGGTACTTGCCAGGCCGGGGCACAAGGCTACGACTCTGTACCGAGGAAGAGTATATGTACTCGATGCTAGTGGATGTTGGTCTCGCGCAGCACTCCTTTGGTATAAAGTATACTTACTATAGGCCAGGACAATATCTCTGTCAAAATTGTCTCCCTTACAAACCGTAAATCTAGCCTTGCACAGGCCCATTTGGTTGAGATTTGGTTGAAGTTCCCGCCCATCCCTTGACAAACCGAACCTTGACATAGAGAGTGTTAGGAGTGCGGGGGGAAGCGAGGCGTCGCCTGTTTCCTTCTCTCAAGTCCTACCTCCGCAAGACCTGTTTGTGTAAAACGGTTTAGTCGTGTTCCCCATCTACACTCCCTTCATCGCTTCTATCAGGACACCAGCTAGGCTCCAATCTGGTGATGATTCTACCTCTTTGACCAAGACCCAACCGCCCTCGCTCTCATCATAGACGGCAAACTTGCTAAAGGTATGTTCTGGGCTAACAAAG
>Ga0315314_1001862_pt1 | contig 18055 bp, 17 predicted proteins | sample TDP9_MG_FD_203631 | JGI IMG/M metagenome (GOLD analysis project Ga0315314, IMG submission 203631) | Freshwater sediment microbial communities from Lake Towuti, South Sulawesi, Indonesia - TDP9 | ecosystem: Environmental > Aquatic > Freshwater > Lake > Sediment | place: Indonesia: South Sulawesi...
TCTGAGGTTCACTCCGATCAGCATGAAGACTCTCAGAAGGAAAGCCCAAGCCGAAGGTACATCTGACATATTGGATGACTTGATACACCAGTGACTCCTAGACTGCTGCAGGAACGCCAGACACGCAATCCCTGATAGTTCAAGGCCATGCGCTCGAGCAGGCCCGATGCTTCGAATTCTGGATCAACATAGTCACATGCGATTCCGGCGTCCATTTTAGGAGAAGAATCTGCACGTCTGTAAAGCAAAATAGCTAGCTGAATGTCTTAGCTAGGCGAAGCGTGCAACAATGTTCGTCATTGCGTGTATCAAGCAAGTCCCTGACACGACAGAAGTCAAGATGGATCCTGAGACGGGGACCTTGATCAGAGAGGGTATACCTTCGGTCATCAATCCGAGCGACGTGAACGCTGTGGAAGAGTGCCTGAGGCTGAAAGATCTCCACGGCGCAAAGGTTGCCGTCATGACCATGGGACCGCTCCAGGCAGAGGAAGCGTTGAGAGACCTTCTTGCCATGGGGGCGGACCGAACCATATTGCTGACGGACAGGGCTATGGCAGGGGCTGATACTTTTGCCACAAGCTACACTCTCTCAACCGCGATTAGGAAGCTCGAGAAGGACGAAGGCCCAGCAGACCTGTTCTTCTTCGGGAAACAGGCCTTGGACGGAGAGACAGGTCAAGTAGGACCGGGCGTGGCAGCTAGGCTCGGGATACCAATAGTCACCTACACGACCCGCATAGTCAAACTCGATCTTCAAGAGAGGACCGTGGTAGCCGTCAGAAGAGCAGATGACATGACAGAAACGGTCAAGGTCCCCATGCCGGCAGCGATCTCAGTCGTCGAGAACGTGAACAGACCCCGCCGAGCCACCATAGAGGGAATTCTGCGCGCGCAGAGGGCAGAGGTCAGTTTCTGGAACAGAGACACGATCAACGCAGACCCAACCAAGTTGGGTCTTCCCGGTTCTCCAACGATCGTGAAGAAGATGTTCATCCCCAAGCCGAGAGGTAGGGGAGAGATATTTGATGGTAGAAACGATCCGGCCGGCGCTGCTTGTTGGCTGAAAGAGAAGATTCTCTCAAGCAGACCCTTCAGCGGTAAGACCGTGACTGCCTCAACCGCGGTCGTGGAGGAGATTCAGCCGGTAGTGAAGCGGGATGCGAACTCGGACCGCGGACCGGTGTGGGTGTACGTCGAGCAGAACGAGGGACGCGCCGCTAACGTCTCTTGGGAGTTACTCGGCGCTGGGGCAACCCTCGCAAAGAAGCTGGACAATCAGCTCGAGGCAGTTGTGATAGGATATCAAGCTGAAGGCATCGCAAGAGAGGCCGCAGAATACGGCGCTTCCAGGGTCTACTTGATCGATCACCCTCTTCTCAAGCACTATCGCACGGCTCCCTATGCGAAAGCCTTGAGCGAAGTCGCAGTCTCCCATCGGCCCCAAGTCTTGCTGATCGGAGCGACGAGAAACGGAAGAGACCTGTCCGGCATGGTGGCCACGAATATCCGCACAGGTTTGACTGCTGACTGCACATCCCTTGACATAGAACCCGAGACGGGCTTGCTGCTTCAGATCAGGCCAACTTGGGGCGGAAGGCAGCTTGCCATGATCGCGACGCCTAAGCATACCCCTCAGATGAGTACGGTCAGACCAGGAGTGTTCCCTAGGCCGCCGAAGACCGACGGGAAGGCAGAGACTGTAAGAGTCGAAATGAGCTTTGACGAAGCGCAAATCCCAACCAAGATACTTGATTACGAATGGATCGAAAGGAGCAGCATGCTGCAAGAGTCCGAGATAGTGGTCTCGGGCGGCAGAGGACTGAATTCGGAAAAGAACTTCCAGCTTGTAAGAGACTTGGCGAACACTCTCGGAGGAGCAGTTGGCGCCTCACGAAGAGCGGTCGAGTCAGGTTTGGCAGACAAGGAAATACAAGTCGGCCAGACAGGCAAGACGATCAGGCCGAAGCTGTACATCGCCGCCTGCATCTCCGGGTCTATTCAGCACTTGGTTGGCATAGAGGGCGCCGAGACCGTAATAGCGTTGAACACTGATCCTGAAGCGCCCATCTTCAACTCTTGCAACTACGGGGTCATAGGAGACGCTGTGAAGATACTACCGCTACTCATCGATGAGCTGGTGCGCCAGAAGTCTCATGGGAGAGGTTAGCACCGGTTGACGGAGAAGTTTGACGCGATAGTTGTGGGAGCGGGGCCCGCCGGCGTCACAGCAGCGTACGTCATGGCCAAGAACAGCATGAACGTGGTCATAATCGAAAGAGGCGAATACCCAGGAAGCAAGAACGTCATAGGCGGCGTTCTGTACGTAAAGACCCTGAACGATCTGCTGCCGGGTTTCTGGAGCGAAGCGCCCCTTGAGCGCAGGATCGTTCAGCACTCCTACTGCCTCATGGGACAAAGTGAGCACACGCTCGTAACTCACACGAGCGCTGGGCAATCCGACCCTCCAAACGGCTACACGATCCTACGTTCGAAATTTGACAGGTGGTACGCCAAGAAAGCGCAGGAAGCAGGCGCCACACTGATCACGAAAACCAACGTTACTGAACTCCTCTCCGACAGCGGCAGGACAGTTGGGGCTAGAACAGACAGAGGAGACCTGTCGTCAGATGTGGTGATTGTAGCAGAAGGCGCCAACACGATGCTATGCGAGAAAGCTGGTCTAATCACCAAACGGCAGCCCGACCAGATGGCGATCGCGGTGAAGGAAATCGTGTCACTGCCGTCGGATCGAATCCAAGAAAGGTTTGCGCTGAAAGAAGGTGAGGGCGCAGCGATCCACTACATAGGCGCCGCATTCGAGGGGCTTGTTGGATTTGGATTTCTCTACACAAACAAAGAATCGCTTTCTGTGGGATTCGGCGCGATTATCTCGACCATGATGAGGGAACAGTTCAAACCTTATGATTTGATGGAGAAATTCAAGCAGGAACCGTCTGTGGAGCCCTTCCTGCGTGACGGCCTCGTTAAGGAGTATCAGGCTCACATGATACCAGAAGCTGGGTACGCGGGTATGCCGAGACTGTATTCGGACGGGGTGGTTGTCGTGGGGGACTCAGCGATGCTTGCAAATCCTATTACAGGAGAGGGCGCAGACCTGGCCGTGTTGTCGGGGCGATTCGCAGGCGAGGTTGCCGTACAAGCGCACAGGGTCGGGGAGTACACTTCCAGAAAGCTGGCACAGTATCAGCGAATGCTCTACAACTCGTTCGCGGTGAAGGACATGAAAAAGCAGTCAGGACTACTGAAGTATATCGAGGAAAACCCCGGGATCATGAGCGCCTACCCAGAAGCTTTGAACGCTGCACTCCGGAATTGGTTCAAGGTGGACGGATCCACAAGAGCCGAGAAGATCAGGAAGATCAGATCCATCGTCACGTCGAAGCGCAAGATCACGGAGATTGTGAGGGATCTTTACTTGTTCGGGAGGAAACTGATGTGAGACTCGAAGAGAAGCTGTATCTCCTCAGACATGTGGTCGATGAAGAGTCGCATATCAAGGTAGATCAAGGAGCATGCACGAGATGTAACGACAGAGTCTGTCTTGAGGTCTGCCCAGCGAACGTGTACTCATACGCAGAGCCGAGAGTGTTCGTGGCGTACGAAAACTGCGTCGAGTGCGGTACGTGCAGGATCGCATGTTCCTTTATTGAGTGGGTTAATCCAAGGGGCGGGGCAGGCATTTCATATCGATATGGGTGACTTGAACTCTGGGGAATCCGCCAGCGCATTTTCACGGCACTCTAGTCTATCCTAGCGGCCACGAGCACGGTAGCCATGGAGCGCAACAGACCGGCGGTTGCTAGCCACGGCGAAAGGGCGGGGCAGCTGGTCATTGTCTCACAAGAAATAGTGTCGAGTCCATCACAACTTGTACATGGCCAGTTTAGAGGTTCTCCGCCACGAAGTCCTCCGGGGTTCTCACGGCGATGCCCTCCCTCGTGAGCCAGCCGAAGTGTTGTATGTTGCCGGTTATCAGTGTCGCTTTCTCCATTAGTGCGGTGGCTCCGATGACATAGTCTCGTGCGTGATGTCGGAATGGGAATTCATTTCCATATTTCAGGGCTGCGTCGGTTGCCCTGTCAGCTGTATCCTCGTTGAGGTTCTTGATCGATGCTTTGAGTTTCCGTAGTTCAGTGTCTAACTTTTTCTTGGTGAGGCCCAGCGTCTTGTACCACAGGAGAGTCTCCGCGTAGACGATGACGGAGGCGTGGATATCGAATCGGGCGGTGTAGAGTAGCCATTCAAGAAAGCGTCTGTTGCTGAAGACGGTGTTGTCCAGTCCTATCTTCAGAGTTCTCTACCCCAAGTAGCCGAGATGGATACCTCGACAGGTATCGTTGCGCCCTCTATCCTCCGAGAGATCCTTGCCCACTCGGGGTCAGATTGTCTGATCTTTGATGAGGCTTCATTCATGGCTTCAAGAACTCTGTTCGGGATCTTCCTCTGTGAACGCCGACCCAGAACTTGGTCTTCGTAGAGGCTGAGTGCCCTCTCGATCACGTCGCCTTGGGTGGCGTCTAACATAGCTGCGAGCCTCTTCAGCTTTCTTCTGATCTCGTCATCAACAGTGACTGTTGTGGTCAACAGGTACACCGCCATGGGAAGCTTTTCAATGCTTACATATTTCAATGTTTACATTGAAGCGACGCATTCGCAGCACGTCAAGCACCTCAGCGGTGCCTAGGCATGTTCACTGTCGGCCGAAGCCTGTGTTACAGGCCATCCTAATCTGGTTACCATTCGGTGCTTACGTGTCGAGCTATTTGGGGATCCCTCGTAACCACAACGGCTCCCGCTTCTTTCGCGAGCGCGGTTATCAGAGAGTCGAAGTAAGTCAAGCCGTTGGATCTCATCTCGGCTGCAGCGAGGTGCGCTGACGGGGTAACTGCCGCGACCTTGTCGCCTATGAGCGGAGCCAAGGCGATCCAAGTTTCTTTGACCTCCGCCTCGTTATATCCGCGATTGCGTAGCACAAGATCAAATTCTGTCAAGGTCGACGTTGGGACGTAGGCCCTCTCGGATGATCGAAGGGCTCTCAGAAGAGTCATTCCGGTCTTGTGGTGTCTATCGTCAGGATTTACGGCGCTGACCAAGACCATTGTGTCGAGTAGCTTCACTTTGGCTTCTCCTCGCGGGTCAGTCTCAGGGCTAGCCTGTCCTCCTCGTGCCTCTCCTCTCTCCAAGAGGAAAGCTTTTTGCGCCCGATCTCCTGCGCCTTTTTGAGATTGGTCTCGGTGGACTCAAGGCTGATCTTGCCCAGCCCCTCGATATTAAGTACTAACTGACCTGGCGTCATTATGCCGCTCTGGACTCTAATGTCCTTAGGGATCAAGACGCGTCCCTTCCGATCGATTTCAACGGTCTTCATGGGAGAATCTAAGGCATGCCCCGCTTAAAGGCTATTGTGGTAGAATAGGGATCTTGTGGGAGCTAGGGCGATCGGTGGGATTCCAACCCACGAAGCCCCTCGCTACCTGAACAGGACACCCCTAATGCTTTCTCCCCTTCGATGTCCCCAGTTCGCCCGTCATGTTCTTTCAAGCGGTAGGCCCAGTTTGCTCATGGTCAGATCCATGAGGATGGGATTTGCTATGTGGCGTTTGCATGCAGGTCAAGGTGAAACGATCTGCAGATGCTAATCTCCTCTCTCCTTTGAAAGCATCTTGGCTTGTTTCTCGTCGTAAGTCTTCAGTTCCAAGCCCAGCTGCAACGCCAGCGCAACGAAGACTGTATCGTACACGGGTGTCCTATACTTGACTGAAAGAACGCGTGTCTGACTGAGGAGCTTTCTATCCGGTCTCACCAAGAGGATCGCTCTTGCAGACACGAGTTCCAGCACAAGGTCAATATGTGATGACGAATCGTCTAGGTCGCCGATCATGGTCTCATGTTTCCAAAGTGTGTTGATGACCTCGTATAGCGCGAGGTCAGGCGCGACAATAGTCTCATTCTCAATTAGTCGCGCCTCCCTCAGAATACCTTCGACGAGATAGCTGCTGTCAGCCACGATCATCGTTCCCGATCCGCCCGAATAAGACGGAGGTCGTCTTGAACGGCGCCCACCAAGGGCTTGGTCTTCTGCAATTCCTTCAACCGTGATATGATTCGCTCAGAGTCCTTTCTTCTCAAATAGGTCCGGAGCGCCTCCCTGACAACCTCGGAGATCCTTCCATGCTTCTCCAATTGACGCCTTTCTTTCTCTGATAGTCGGACGGTAATGGTCGATGTCATACATGCTGTCTTACACGACGTCGCATAAAAGTCTACCGAATCATCGAGACTCCTTGCGTGGAGGCTGAGGTTACAGAGTTCGTGTTATCGCCGATGTCGGACACTTGGTGACTCTAGGAGAGGTGTGCGGGGCATGGGATTCCAGCCCAGTTGTGCCTTTCTGATTCGCTTTGCGGACTTGGCGGTGTTTTGTCGGTTTCGGAGGACGTATGGCTTCCAATTACGCTAAACGCACCTTGCTGTAGATAAGCGACAATGTTACGCGAATTTGGAGGATGATGGAATTCCAGCTCTGTGTCACGAAGAGACTGGTCGAGGAGCTCAGCATTGCCAGACGCCAACCGGGCGTAATGTGGCCCGTCTGCGTCGCTCCTACCGTCCGGGACGGTCAATTGTGGTGCTGGCGCTGAGATGTTCGCCGGCACACACAGTGGGTACCTCCGAAACATCCGTCGGTGGCGCCGCTTAAGTTTGCGTGTATAACATAGTCTATGCACTTTGTTTGTGGACGGCCTTGGTTTCGGCTCCGCGCGCGTTCTTTTGAAGTTGGCTTTCCACGATGGCTTTCAGCTGCTGCATCCTAACCAGTTGAGGAGTCCGATAGTAGATGCTCACGTACTGTGCAAGGCCCAGGGTCAGGAGTTCGCGCATGAGGGCGCTTGCGCTCCGGCCTTCAAGCGTAGCCAACATGCTAATGATTTGCAGCCACTTTGTGCTCACCCTGAAATTGACTTGAACGGCCCTATGTCGCCTGGCTTTCATTAGACTGCAGACCAAGACCTTCAGTTGGATTTCTGCTAGGCGTCTTCACGTTCAGTCTCCTTTGCTTTAATCTTCTCTAGCTTTTCTTCAAGCTCTTTGTTTACTTGCTCAACGCGTTCGAGCAGGTCGAGCACATCGGCCTCATCTTGGTTGTGGATTACAGCTGCGGTGAATGCCCCCACGCGTGCCAGCACGACGAAGGCCTGCAATCGGAATTCGGATTCTTTCGCCACCTGCTCGGACTCTGATATCTTGCTAAGTTCTTCGAATGCCTGCATGCCAAGCTCAACTAGGTGATCCCTTTTGTGCTGTCGCTCCTCGAAGGCGGCTGTCCCAGCTATTCTCGGCAGCATTTGCGGCCTCTTGACCGCGGCTACTAGTTCCTTGACGAGTTCGCTTACGCGGTTCATCCGGTCTTCGAGGGACCGGTCTTCTTCTGTCACATATTCCGTGATCAACTGCTGAAGCAGTCGCTCCACAGGGATCGCCTTGTTCTGAGCGATGCGTTCAAGGCAGTTCACAGCATCGACTGGGACCAGAATCCAGAAGCCGCGATCAGGCTGACCGATCGCACTGTTGGATTCGGAAAGTGAAGGCTCCTTCACACGAATATCCCACCGTTATTGCTACACTGTCAGACGGGGACTGTCGAGCTGCTACCGCAACGGATTATTCGAACGCGAGGGTGCAACCGTTGAGCGAGTCTTGAGTGAAACTGAACCAAGATTTGGTGAGGGGAGTGGGACTTTCGCCCACCCTTTTCGTGTGGGACTCAGACCCAGTCGTGTTTTTCCGATTCCCCTCACGGACCTGATGGTGTCTTACGAGGGAGAGTTGTAGTAGCGTAACTGTTCCGAAACCCGATGAAACGTCGGAGGGTTCTTCGAAAAGTGCGGGGGGTGGGATTCGCGCACCAGTCTACCAGTACTATTTACCCCATAGGATTCGTACTTTCTTCGACAGTGCTTGCGCTCGGCCGGTAGTCAAAGGTCGGCTCTCTTGTACTCCGTCTTCTTGTGTTGACGTGAGGAATCATTGTGTTGTCACATATCTCAGACGTGCATTGAGACGCAAGCCGTAAAATAGAACGTCAGGTGGTGTTCTGTCGATAGCAGTTGTCAGAAGCGAAGCAATATTCGTCGCGAAGAGACTTTCTCAAGATGGCTGGATCGTTCGCGGCAGGAGCGGTGGTCGCCGGCGCAGCGGTTGCGGGAACTGAGCCCCCCAGAGTACCGGCAGAAACGGAAACTCTGACTGAAACCGCGACGGTGACTGTAACTGAACCAGTTGTGACCACCGGCGACATCAATGCCTTCAAGGCTGCGCTTGAACACGACGGCTTTGTCGTGCAGGAGGGGAAGTTCGAGGTTTTTGACATCATAAAGATGTACGATCTCGGCTTCATCCCGATGTGTTGGGGCAATAATCCCAGTACGCCCTACATGGTGGCGAAGCTTCCTTTGGCGCCGGGGCAGACCGTGCCGAACACGCTCAGCGATGTGGTGATCAATCCTGCCAACAAGGGATTGTGGAACGATTGGAGACTTCGCCCGGATGAGGCGATGGTTTTTGTCGGAAGGACTCCGCCTGCCGTGAGCTACTTCAGCTATCGTAGCTATCTCGGCTTGCGATACTTTCCGAACGAGGGCAGGTCTAGGCGTATTTTTGCGAGCTTGGGCGACACAACAAATCACCTCACAATCAGAACCAGTGGAACACCAAATGGAGCTGACGGGAACCCCTTCGACCAAGAAACGATGATTGTGACCACTGCGGACAAAGGGATCGATGACCGTATCACCATGGCGGCTCAATCTGCCGGATACTCGCCGGCCATCATGAACACTGACGTCATACCATCGGGGCTCCTGAACATGGGCCTCGAGAAAGAGGATGACAACTTCGTCTTCATCCATCGCATCGCATTCTTCCAAGACGAAGACGCCGGCGATGCGTACATGAAAAACCCGGGAGCCCTTGTTCTCCGATTGACACCAAAGGAGCCTGCTCCACTTCTTCCGTACGGAGTACAACCTCTCCGTGTACGAGGCACTGGAAATACTACGGAGCTTGATCTCTTGGGCGCCGTGGGGGATCTGCGGCAGGCCATATTGGCGAAGCACACGAGCCTGAAGGGAACTGACTTGAACACCAGCATCTGGTTACTTGAGGGATTTGACGCCATCCAGAGAGGGGTTGATGTGATCGGCGAGAACCGCGACACGACCTACCTGTCAAGCGAGCGTTTCACGTTGAACGACGATCCAAACGAGTTCCTCATCGTCTACGGAGTCAACCACGCAGCTACAGGCAAGGTGACGTACTCGAACTTCGGAATCTACGGGGCGGAGATAGTCAATGGCATCGGCGCCGTGGCCAACCAATCGCTTTCCGGCACCGCTGACGACTACATCCCGGGCCACCCCGCTGCCAAGTACCTGTACGCCTGGAAGGTTGCGCGTCGATCTCAAGGTGACCCGCGATGCCTCGAGGTTCCCTGGGGCATTGGAGCCGCGGGCATCGATCTGGATAAGGAGTGTTTCGTGGGGTTCCGGGCCTACGTCGAGAAGGAGACGAAGGTTGGGCCATTCTGGTCAGAACTTCTGTACGACCGGGTGGTCAAGTTCAGCCCGAAAGGATAGCCCAAGCCCGGTGCAATCACGACCTGCGGGCGGACCATGTCGCCGCTGAGGAGTGGTGATATGCGGAGGGGTGAGATTCGAACCCACGAAACCATCCGCGCCCAAATCATCCCACATCCGAAAGGATTTGCCCGTTCGCTCTCATGACGCAACCGGCGCTCATGCCGTGGAGAAATGTAATTAGCACCGTAAAGTAGTCAGACTACTCTTCGTTGCGCACAGACGCAGTGTCTACAGGTGAATACGTCAGGTGACCTAGTGCGGGGGGTGGGATTCGAACCCACGAAGGCCTACGCCACAGGGTCTCTCAGGTCCTCGCTGAACCCTGGAGGGACCACCTAAGCCTGGCACCGCTCGACTTGGAATTCGCGCGGTCCTGCCCCTTAGACCTGGTTCCCGCCTGGCTCCCATGGGACGCCAGAGACTCGGGTACCCCCGCATGCCAACTCCTGACCTAGTCACTCGGCCGAATATTAGCTCTCGGGCCAACTCAGAGCTTTGTCTCAGGGTTCGGCTCTCTTGACATCGGGTATCTTGTCAAAGTGTTTGTCCATTGAGACGATCTCACTTGTCCCCATGGCTGTCATCGCGGCGTAGGCCGTCGCGTCATCGAAGTCTAGTCTGAACTGCTTCATGTGTTCCGTTGCTGCGATCCGATCCTCAACAGTGAGATCGTATATGCTCAATCCCTTGTATCTCAACAAACTGAGATTGAACGTCCTTATCTCGGCTGGGTCGCATCCCGCATTGTCCATCAGGATGCATACTGTGTCAACGATGAAGCTCGTCGTGATCGCGCTGATTTCCCCATCTCTGACCTTCTTGAGGTATGCCTTACAGTTCTCAACACGTTTCTGCTTCAACGCAATTTCGAGAAAGATATTAGCGTCTATGAGCTGCATGACGCAACGCCCTTAGAGCACGGATCTTCGTGGCCTCGTGTTGAAGTTCCACCGAACCTTTCTCAACGTGGGCGAGAAGTCCTTCGATAGCCGTCACTGGATCCCCGATCTCGGTAAGAACCCTGTCCGTCTCTCTCTCCCTTCTGGCCCAATCAGAAAGCGCTCTCTCCGCAGCCAAGCTCAGAGCCCCCTTGCCGTAGCCAAAGCGCCGCATCGCTGCTTCTCTGAACTTCTTCTCGGTCTCTTCAGACAGCTGAACCTTAATGGGGGGCATAGGACCTTATTCCCTTAAGAACTTTTTATCTTTTGCTCCCACCGCTCGCTTCGCAGGTAAGTTCTATAGGGAACGTTTGGACCACAAAGACCTCATGTCCATCTTGAAGGTGCGAATGCCTGAGGTGTTGAACCAGCTTTTCCGCCGAGCTGTCTCGAGAAGGCTTGGCGTATTCAAAGGCTCGATCACGGCGGGCACGCTTGCCGCAATCGCAAGGTACTCCGGCCTAGAACCCAAAGTGGCTGTCACAGCGACCGAGTCAACAGTGGTCGTTGATGCGCCACCCGAGCTGATCAGTGATGTTCTCAGGCGGATCGCCACGAAGGGACCGGTCACGGCCACAACTAGGATGAGTCGAAAAGAAGTCGAGGAGAGGATCGGGAAAATCGCGGTTACATACTCGGGTAAGAACTACGTGGAGTTCCGCTGCGATGTCCCTGACGCGAGTAGACTGATGAAGCTTGGTGCCTTTCGGGCAGAGTCAAAGGGCCGGGAGATTATGCTTGAAGAGGACTGTCTGACTTTCACTGTGAACACTCTTGGAGAGGCCTTGGACATCGTAAAGGGCTTGGCCTCGACGCTCAAGATTGCTCTGCCACTCCCGGCCTGCAAAGAAAAGCTCGAGCTCTACGTGTGGGACGAGCCGAAGACACATGAGGTCATAGCCGAATGACGAAGCCCTTTGTGAAAGACGCGGCAGGCCATTTTAGGAACCTCATAGCCCACTCGCTGCGAGAGTATGAGCCGTCCCATGAGCACGTCCTAAAGAGGCTGATCAGGCCCCTTTGCGAGGACATATCGCGCATACTGGACGAGGGCACAGCGGCCGACGCAAAAGAGGCGGCGGAGCTCTTTAGTGCGGAATGCAAACGAGTTCACGAATGACCGGTTTCCCATAGATGAGTGGCGGCGCTCAATCTGCGCGGTCTCTCTTGACACGTCACTTAGCGTATGAAGCTCCAGCCATCAGGGCCGTCTGTCGTGGTTTCGCCTTTCGACAACACCTGATAGCAGTCTCAGGCTGATCTGACACCGCTGCCATAATCCGGCCCATTGTCGCATTCGAAGAGAATCAAGCGCGTTTGGGATGAACCTCCTTTGTCGGAGGACTAGCGGTCGGGAGCGTTGCAATTAGTAGCGCTTCGAGCGCGGGAAATAGATATTAGTGGCAGTCGGGGTGAGCGTATGGACTCGCCTAGTGAAGAGTGTTGAAAGGTCGTAACTACAGAGCCCCGCGCGGTCAGCCCTACACGCGTGGGAAGTACATCCACGGATCTCCTCCGTCGAGGATCTCAAAGTTCACCATGGGCGACACGAGGGCCACCTACGAATACAAGGTCAGCCTTGTCGCGCAGGCCCCGATCCAGATCCGCCACAACGCGCTCGAGGCGGCACGCATAGCGGCGAACAAGGTCCTCCTCGACAAGCTCGGCGAGACAAGCTACGTGGTCCGACTGCGGCCGTACCCTCACGTTGTCCTCCGAGAGAACCGCATGATCGCAACCGCCGGCGCTGACAGGCTGCAGGAAGGAATGCGCAGAGCTTTCGGAAAACCGGTCGGCCGAGCCGCCCGCGTCCGAGCTGGTCAGGTCATACTCGACCTCTACGTCAATCAGCCCCACCTAGATCTTGCCAAAGAGGCTCTCAGAGTCAGCTCCAGCAAGCTAGCGGCGACGTGCAAAGTCACAGTCGAACGAGCCGTTCCCCAACCAGCAGCCTAGGACGAATCATCAGCCTTTTCCTGAACGAGTCGTCAGTCTATCTAGAGCGAAATCTTTTCCTCAGTGGCGCGAGCGGTCAAGAGATGTTCTTCGGGGCTCAGATGTCATGGTTTATTAGACGCTCCTTGAGGGTGCTGACACGAAACTTCGGATGTGCAAGGAATGGTGTCCTCCTTCAAGCAGAACTCGCTCATGCGCTGGTTCGACGAGATAGGGAAAGGGGACGTTCCGCTGGTGGGCGGCAAGTCCGCAAGCCTGGGCGAGATGACCTCGAAGACGAAGGTTCCGATTCCGTACGGTTTCGCGCTCACAGCTGACGCCTACAGGCTGTTCCTGAAGAAGAACGGACTCGACAGGAAGATCGCGGACGCACTGAAGCCTCTCCGGGACCCAAACGACACCGAGATGCTTCAGAAGGTAGGCGCCGGGATCAGGAAGATGATCAACTCGGCCCCGATGCCGAAGGAGCTTGAGAAGGTCATAGTTGACGCGTACCATGAGCTGTCAACACGCGAGAAGGTGAAGAACCCGTTCGTCGCGATCAGAAGCTCCGCCACAGCGGAAGACCTGCCGGACGCAAGCTTCGCGGGTCAGCAGGAGACGTACCTGAACATCTCCGGCGCGAGCCAAGTGGTAGACAAGGTTCGAGAATGTTACGCGAGCTTGTTCACTGACCGCGCGATCTTCTACCGTGTGCAGAAAGGTTTCGACCACCTCAACGTCGCTCTGTCGGCGATCGTTCAGATGATGTGCTACTCCGAGTCTGCCGGAGTCATATTCACGATAGATCCGACTAATGGCGACGATTCCGTGGTGATGATAGAGGCGAACTACGGCCTCGGCGAGTACGTCGTCCAAGGGAGAGTGACTCCAGACGACTACTACGTCGACAAGAAGACGCTGAAGATCGTCCGCAAGAACATCCCCACCAAGACCGTTATGCTCATACAGAAGCCGGAAGGCGGCACTGAGGACAAGCCGGTCCCTGAGGCTCTGAAGAATCGGCAAGTGATCGCGGACGATCAGGTGAGGGATCTTGCAAAATATGCGCTCACAATCGAGGAGCACTACGGCCGCGCAATGGACATAGAGTGGGGGCTCGACAGGCAGACGAACAAGCTACTGATACTCCAAGCCCGGCCTGAGACCGTCTGGTCGCTCAAGAAGGGCCCGATCGAGCAGAAGGCAACCGCCGTGACAGAGAGGAAGATCCTTGTCAAGGGTCTACCGGCTTCGCCCGGAGTCGCCGCCGGAAAGGTTCACGTGATTCCGTCAGTCGAGCACGTCAAGGAGTTCCAAGCTGGCGAAATTCTGGTCACAGAGATGACTGCGCCCGACTGGGTTCCCGCTATGAAGAAGGCAAAGGCGATTGTGGCGGACAGCGGCGGCATGACCTGCCACGCCGCCATCGTAAGCAGGGAACTGGGAATCCCCTGCATCGTAGGATCCAAGAACGGCACGCAACTGCTCAAGTCAGGCATGGATGTTACTGTCGACGCGAAGAGAGGAGTCGTGTACGAGGGAATCGTCGAGGAGGCTGTAGCTCCGCCGCCGCAGCAAGTCGTCCTCTCTGCACAGTCAGGATTCTCTGGGGCGCCCGTGACCGGGACAAAGATTCTCGTCAACCTCGGCGAACCGGAACTCGCAGAGAAGATCGCCCAACTGCCAGTAGACGGCGTCGGCCTGCTGCGCATGGAGTTCATCGTCAACGACCACATCAGAAAGCATCCGATGTGGCTGATCGAGACCAAGCATCCGGAAGAGTTCGTGGACAAGCTGGCTGAAGGGCTCGCAACATTCTGTAGAGCATTCTATCCGAGGCCCGTTGTGCTCAGGTTCAGCGATTTCAAGACGAACGAGTACGCTAAGCTGGAAGGCGGAGAGAAGTACGAGAGCGCCATAAAGGAAGCGAACCCGCTGCTCGGGTTCAGAGGGGCAAGCCGCTATACCGATCCCAAGTACGAGCCTGCATTCAAGCTTGAGATCGCCGCTGTGAAGAAAGTCAGGAACGACATGGGGCTCAAGAACCTGTGGTGCATGATACCGTTCAACAGAACAGTAGACGAGTTTGTTAAGGTTCGCGAGCTCCTCCAACGTGAGGGATTGAGGCAGGACGAAGACTTCAAACTCTGGATTATGGCGGAGATCCCAAGCAACGTCATCCTAGCTGACGAGTTCTGCAAGGCAGGAGTCGACGGCTTTTCCATAGGCAGCAACGACCTGACAATGCTGATACTCGGCGCAGACAGAGACAACGAGATACTCGCGCCGCTCTTCGATGAACGGAACCTGGCGGTCAAACGTGCGATCAAGAGCCTAATCGAGACAGCCCATGAGTACCGTAAGACGGTCAGCATCTGCGGGCAGGCTCCGAGCGTCTACCCAGAATTCACAAGATTCCTAGTAGAGTTAGGAATCGACAGCATATCCGTCAACCCAGACGTTGTTGTCCAGACAAGGAAACTCGTGGCCCAAGTCGAGCAGAGGGTCCTCCTAGAGAGGCTTACCCGTCAACGCTGAAACCGAGCCTGCGCTGACTACCGGAACACTTGCGTCTTCAGTGAAGAAAGAGAAACACACGAGCTCTAGTTAGGTCTCAATATATGTTCTGCTCATTCGGGGAGGGGACCCGCCCTAGGGGGTCCGGGCACACACGAATGTCATCAGACCTAGTTGAATCGTAGGACGATTTCAGCCAAAGCGATATACGATTCGCGGGCTGAACCGCAGAGGACATATTCGACTGCGACCAATGTGTTGCTACCGAAGGACTCTCCGAGCATCATGACTAGCCGAGGCTGCCGCGTGTGTGGTCTGGAGTCTCCTGTCATATCTTCGAGTCTCGGCGTATGCCTCAACTGCATTCGCGGCAGCTACGAGAAGAGTGAACCGCACATTGCCGAAGCGCACACCAAGGTTCGAAGAAGATTCCGCTTGCCACCAAGTCCTCCACGGACAGTGGGAGGCGTCCCGTGCACTCTCTGCGCCAATGAATGCGTGATCGGTAAGGGAGACCGAGGCTACTGCGGACTGCGAGCCAATTCAAGCGACGGGTTCACTTCGGATACGAGTCCCAACGAGGCTGCTCTGTACTACTACTTGGATCCACAGGTCACCAACTGCTGCGCCGCCTGGTTCTGCCCGGCCGGGACAGGGGCAGGATACCCAAAGTACACTTGTAGGTCAGGACCTGAGATTGGGTACTACAACCTCGCGGTCTTCTTCTACGGGTGCAACTTCGACTGCCTGTTCTGCCAGAATGCCTCTCACAAGCGACTTGATGAAGCGTCTCGTTGCAGCGTGGAAACGCTTGTCTCCACAACCCTTGCGAACAAACGGATCTCATGCTGGTGCTTCTTCGGTGGCTCACCGGAACCTCAGCTTCCGTTTGCGATATCCGCTTCCAAGACCATGCTCGACTCAAAGCCTGAAAACCGGATTCTACGCATATGCTTCGAATGGAACGGGGCCGGAAACAGACTCCTCGTCGAGAGAGCAGCGGAGCTCGCGCTGAAAAGCGGAGGCAACATCAAGTTCGACCTCAAATGTGCCAGCGACACGGTCAGCAGAGCTCTTAGCGGAGTCTCGAACCGCAGATCCTTCGAGAACTTCGAGATGCTCTTCACAAAGTACGGCAGGGAACGACCGGACGTGCCGCTCTTGACGGCTACAACACTACTGGTACCCGGATACGTGGACACCTCCGAGGTTGAGAGGATCGCGATCTTCCTTGCGGATCTGGATGAGGATATACCTTACAGCCTGCTCGTGTTTCACCCAGACTTCATGATGAGCGATCTACCCGTGACTCCGTACCGTCAGGTGGAGGATTGCTACCGTGCGGCCACGAAGCATCTGAAGAGAGTGAATGTCGGCAACCTGGCGACCCTCGGAATCAGATCTTGGGCATTGTAGGCTCAGGTTGTTTAGGCCTGCTCGACGAGACTGTCAAGCATGTTCCTGAACTCCTGTTTCGGAACGGCTCCGACAATACGTTCGACTTCCTGCCCCCCTTGCAGGAACACGAACGTTGGGATGCCCATGATTCCAAAACGTTCTGTTGTGATGGGGTTCTCGTCCGTGTTCAGCTTTCCGAAGATCACTCTGCCCTCATATTCCTGGGCAAGCTCGTCGATGATAGGAGCCATGCTCATACAGGGGCCGCACCAAGGGGCCCAACAGTCCACGACCATCAAGTCATATCGTTCCACCACGATGTCGAAGCCGTCATCGGCGAGAGTGATCGGCTGTGCCATCAGACCATCTGACTCCATGCGAGAATCCCCCAGTGCCGGCGCACTGTGGCCTGCACACACATAAAAAAGGCTTGTTTCGAGCCTGAGCAACCCCTGTTTGCACGAACGATCTCCGTAAAGTAAGCATTTTTTCCCGTGCCACCACGCGATCATTTGCACGGTGATTGCACAACACCTTATCCTCTCGTGGGACCCAGAAGCCGCCATGCCAATCAAGTACTTCCCAGCCTCCGACGTGAAACTCCTGACGGATCAGCTGATCCAAGCGCTAGACCTTGTCCACATTCCGAAGGAGAGAGTAATCTGCGTCAGGAGTGTTGGGTCGAAGTCTCGAGGCGTCATCGCTCGGGTGCATTCGTTTCCGAGGGTCTGGCAGCGGGGCCTCGGCATGAAGTCTCACTATGCGATCGAGGTCATCTCAGAGCGTTTTGACGATCTCTCGGGGACGGAGAGGGAGAAGGTCGTAATCCATGAATTGCTTCACATACCGAGGAGTTTCGGCGGCGGATTCCGCCACCACAAGGACTGGGTCACCAAACGCAGAGTTGATCGACTACACGCAGCTCTCGCCGCCGATCGCTTGACGGCTTCGAGCAACGGTTAATTCGAAGTCGGCTCGTGCAAGTCTCCGTACTGCAATGTATGATCTCGAAGAGCCCCGCCTCATCGATGAAATCAAGAGGCGGTCAGCCCGTCGTGTGCTACTTCAGTTACCGGAAGGTCTCAAGCCGCTCGCCACGAGGCTTGCCGAAAGGCTCCAGAGCGCGACCGGTGTCGAGGTATTCGTCTCCGGAGATTCGTGCTACGGCGCCTGCGACCTTGCACTGCAGCAGAAGAAGCAGCTCCAAGCGGACCTCCTGATCCATGTTGGTCATGCAGAGATTCCAGATGAGAGTCCGAGCGATGGCGTCATCTACGTTGAGGCAAGATCCGATGAAGAGATAGAGAAACCGCTCGCTGAAGCTCTGAAACTTCTAAAGAATGAGAAGAACATCGGATTAGCGGCGTCCGTTCAGCATCTGCATCTACTCAAGTCAGCAAAGGAGACACTTGAACGCGCCGGGAAGACCGTGTGGATAGGAAAAGCGTCCGGGCGACTGATGCATGAGGGTCAAGTTCTCGGCTGCGACTACTCAAGCGTGCTCTCGGTGGCGAGTAACGTTGACGCGTTCCTTGTGATCGCCGGCGGCGATTTCCATACCCTCGGGGTTTCACTCTCAACCGGCAAAAGGACCATCGTGGC
>Ga0315314_1001863_pt1 | contig 18048 bp, 17 predicted proteins | sample TDP9_MG_FD_203631 | JGI IMG/M metagenome (GOLD analysis project Ga0315314, IMG submission 203631) | Freshwater sediment microbial communities from Lake Towuti, South Sulawesi, Indonesia - TDP9 | ecosystem: Environmental > Aquatic > Freshwater > Lake > Sediment | place: Indonesia: South Sulawesi...
TTGCAAATTCTGACAAATATCAAAAAAATGAACTATTAAAAATACTCTTGATTTTCGTTCACTTACGATTCAACCGTTCTTTGAGCCATATAAGAGTCACGCAGGATTCAGGTTAACAAAATTTCGAGAGTTTGCAAGTTAGTAATACAGAGAATCAACCAGTTCTTAGGGAGCTGAAAAAATTCTTTCAATCACAACCAAGAAATTTAAACGAAGATTTAGTCAGTCTTTCAAAAGCTCCCGGGCGATGATCATCCGCTGCACCTCCGAGGTTCCTTCAAAAATGCGGGTTAATCTTACGTCCCGATAGACCCGCTCGATGGGGGACTCTTTCATGTACCCCATGCCTCCATGAATTTGCAGGGCACAGTCTGCTGCCCGGTTAACCATTTCTGTGCAGAACACCTTGACCATGGCCGCCTGCTGGGTTACTCGCTGTTTCTGATCTCGGCACCAGGCTGTATGGTAAACCATCTGCCTTCCGGCGTAATTGCAGATGGCCATCTCCGCCAGCATCCACTGGATGGCCTGATTGACAGAAATGGACTTGCCGAACTGCACCCTCTGTTTGGAGTGGGCGATGCTTAGATCCAGTAGATATTGGGCTGTTCCCACACACACTGCGGAAACGGTAATCCGCCCCTTATCCAGAACCTTCATAGCCGTGACAAAGCCCTTCCCTTCTTCTCCGCCGATGATGTTCTTGGCCGGAACCTGGCAGTCCTGGAAGATAAGTTCACAGGTATTGATTCCCCGAAAGCCCATTCTCCGGTCGATCTTGCCCACAGAAAATCCTGGGAAGGTTTTCTCCACGATGAAAGCCGTGACGCCCCGGGCTCCTTTCTCCTTGTCGCTCACGGCCATCACCGTAACGACACTGGCGATGTCCCCGTTGGTGATGTAACGTTTCAAACCATTGAGCAGATAAAAATCTCCCTCTTTAACAGCCCTGGTCTGAATATTAGCGGCATCAGAGCCAGCCTCGGGCTCGGTTAGGGCAAAAGCCGCAGTCCATTCACCGCTGGCGATGGGGGGCAGATACTTCTGCTTCTGTTCTGAGGTTCCATCGATCAAGATTCCCTGAGAGCCAATGCCGTTATTGGTCGCTATGCGAGTGCGGAAACTGATATTCACCCGGCCAAATTCTTCCATGAGGACGCATTCTCCCAGAGTGGATAACCCCATCCCTCCATACTCTTCAGGGATGGACATTCCAAAAAGTCCCAGCTCGCGCATCTTCTGGACGACTTCTTCAGGAATCTTCGCCTCTTCTTCGACTTGCTGAGATAGGGGTCCCAGATCGTTCTTGACAAAGCGCCGAACTGTCTCCCGCATCAGGCGCAAACTCTCCGGCAATTCAAAGTCCATGGCTTCTCCTCCCGTCAATAATTCATGAGCCGTCTTTATTTCTATCTTCGAAAGTGTCTTGAACTAATCAGTCTTTTTCACCTTTACTCCGATTCCTTCGAGAAGATAGATGGCCTCTTTCACCGACGCCTCCAGCACTGCAGGCAGCTCCTTGTAGCCGATATAGCCAGGAGTCCCACCAACCTGTTTGATAAAGGGTCTGAACTCATCTGTCTCGATGGCCTTCTTGAAGGCCTCATGGAGAGCGACCACAATTTCGTCAGGGGTACCTTTCGGCACGACTACAATATGAGTATGCATCGTACCCTGGACATCGTATCCGAGCTCTTTGAGCGTAGGCGTGTCGGGAGCGAAAGGAGTACGTTCCGTTTCCAGGCTGGCCAAAATGCGAATCTTGCCACCAGACACTTGTGCGGCCACATCTCCGGATAGGACAAATGAAACAGGAACATGCCCTCCCAGCAAGGCAGTAACATTGGGGGCCGACCCTTGAAAGGGGACGTGACGAAACTTTAAACCGGTTGCCTTCATGATCTGAAGAAGGGCCACGTGCGGCCATGTATAGTCGCCGGCCGTGCCGACCATAACTTCACCGGGATGCTCTCTGGCATATCCCAAGAGATCCTGAATGCGTCTCCAGGGAGCATCGCCTTTCACAGCCACAAGCCATGGAAATTTCATTGTCTGAATGATGGGAATCAAAGTTCGGTGGTTGTAAGGGAGCTCTTTCACCAACGGTTGGACGAGGATTGGCGCGCTGGGGTTATAAGCAATGGTATAGCCATCTGCTTTTCCCTGCAGGACCTCGGCAAGACCAATAGTGCCCGCCCCTCCTGGCTTATAAATAACCTGCATGGGCTGCGTTAAATATTTATTTTGATTAATGATGTTGACGAGCTTTTGTCCCACAATCCCCGTAGCCGAACCTGCGGGCCAGGGGACAACCACTGTAATGGGCTTACGCGGATACTCCTTTCCAGCCCCGGCGGATGCCAAGAGCATGGAAACGAAAATCATGAGAACAGCGAACAAAATGATGCGTGCCCCTGCCTGTAGTTTCATGATCAAATCCTCCTTCTTTAGGTTTTTGAGATAACCCGCGCCATCTTAAGCCTTTATAAGATACTCTCGCTCATGGGCGTTATAGCGGGTCCTAACCGCTTTCTTCGTGTGCCGAAGCCCGGCCTCGAATAGTTTGAGTTACGCGAGAAACCAACAACCTCATAATGATAACAACGATGGGAATTAGCAGGATTGATAGTGAGATCGGGCGATGGAAAAAGATGGACAAGCTCCCATCTGACATAAACAACGATTGCCGAAAGTAAACCTCGACTTTGGGACCCAACACAACTGCCAGCACAAGAGGGGCAAGCTCATACCCCCTTATCCGCAGTACATACCCAGCCATTCCGGCGATTACCAAAACCCATACATCCACAGAGCTACTGTTGACGGCATAAACCCCGGTGAGACATAAGACCGCTACAACCGGCATCAACACCTTTGTTGGCGTCCGCAGAACAGATACGAAGAGGCCCACCAGGGGTAAATTTAAGAGCAAGAGCATCAGGTTTCCGATATACATGCTCGCGATGAAGGTCCAAAACATGTCCGGGTGCTCCTGAATAAAAGTTGGGCCGGGCAGAATCCCCCCAATGAGAAGGGCGGCCAATACAAGGGCCATCGGCGGAGCAAAAGGAATTCCCAAAGCGATTAATGGCAGGAAGGCCCCACCTGCCGCGGCATTATTGGCAGCCTCGGGACCCGCCACCCCTTCGACAGCTCCCTGACCGAACTCCGACTTCCGCTTCGAGAGCCTTTTTTCCACGGCATAAGAAGTGAAGGATGAAATGACTGCTGCCGGCCCCGGGATCAGTCCGATCAAAAAACCAAGCAAAGAGCCGCGGATTACCGGGCCGATAGACCGCCTGATCTCTCCTCGGGAGGGAAGCATTTCCCGTAGATGAACGGACTGAACTATCCCCACCTCCGAGCTCTTGGTCACTACATTCAGCACCTCGGCGATGCCAAAAAGTCCCATGGCCATGGGAATAAAGTCGACTCCTTGGGAGAGAGCCAGGATCCCGAAGGTGAAACGTTGATCGCCAGTGACCGGATCCATGCCGATCGTAGAAACCGCCACCCCCAGCAATACCATCAGCATGGCTTTCACTTTGGATCCGGAGGATATGTAGGTGAGGATCACAAGCCCTACTGCGGTTAGGCTAAAATACTCTGGAGGCCCAAATCTTAGGGCAATTTCTGCCAAGGGTGGCGCGAAGAGCATCAGCCCCACCACGCTCAAAGTGCCGGCCACAAAGGAACCGGCAGCAGCGATGAAGAGGGCAGCCCCAGCCCGGCCTTTCTGGGTCATTCTGTACCCATCAATGCAAGTGACCACGGAGGTGGACTCTCCGGGCAGATTAAGCAGGATCGAAGTCGTTGACCCCCCGTACATTGACCCATAATAGATACCAGCAAACAAAATCAGCGCATGGATGGGGGACATGCCGAAGGTAGTGCACAGGAGTAGAGACATGGCTCCCAGCGGACCGATTCCAGGAAGAACCCCTACCAGACTTCCGAGGGCGACGCCCAGGAAGGCAAACAGCAGGTTACCCGGAGTCAGGGCCTGGAAAAAACCTGCAGTAAGATTCTCGACAACGCCCATCTCCTCCCCCAGGAATAATCTATCTAAGGAATCCTGCGGGGAAAAGGACTCCCAGCCAGAATTCAAAAACGAGATAACTGATGACTGCTGTGATCCCTGCCCCGAACAATGCTCCCCTCCAATTCGGTACGCCAGCGATTCGCAGTAACGCCAGCATCGCGCCAAAGACAGAAATCCAGAAACCCAGGATAGAGTGAAGCACAGCAAAGGCCACCAGAGTGGACATCACAGCATATGCCTTGTTAACCCCCAGGGAGTCATGGAAAGCAGCTTCCCGAGCTTCGGAATCCTTTTCCGTAGATACCCATCGCCATTGTCGGAAAAGAATCGCCCCGGCTACCAAAACGAGTCCCACTCCCATCAGAACGGGGAAAAAGCCAATCCCCGGGCTTCTAAGGCTCCCCAGATTATACCTGGTGGCGTAAGCTACGTAACCCAGCCCCCCAACCAGCAAAATCAATGGAATTGGGCAAAACATATCGAATAGACCCTCGGTTTTAAATGACCCCTTTCTTTTTTAGACCCTCGTATTCCTTAGCAGAGAGGTTAAGCAATCCTCGGTAAACCTCTTCGTTATATGCGCCCAATGGTGGAGCTACAAATTCCACCCGGCCAGGCGTTACGGAAAGCTTGGGGACAATGCCCATCGTTTTGATCTTCCTCCCTGACGGAAGCTCGGTCTCGATGATGTTCTTTCGAGCTTGAACATGCGGGTCTTTAAAGACATCCGCAATGTTGTTGATTTTGGTGGAGGGAATGCCAGCATCCCAGAGTAATTTCAGAAGAGGCTTGATCTCAAAATTCCTTACCCAATCTGCTATGATGGCATGGAGTTCCTCTCGATTCTGATTCCGGTTTCTCTGGATACTGAATTTCGGGTCATCCCCCAAATCCTCCCGGCCCATGAGCTTGATGAAGCGCCTCCAGATGCTGTCTGTGCCCGCGTGAAAGGCAAGCCACTGGCCATCCTTCGTCAGGAAAGATTCTGCCGGCACGAACTGAGGGTTCGTATTGCCCGTGCGCATCGGAATAAGGCCAAATTGATCATACTCCTCCACCTGGTTCATGACCCGAAACATCCCCTCGTAGAGGGCCAGATCGATCTCCTGGCCTTGCCCCTTGTTGAAATCCCGCCAGTAGATGGCAAACATAACCCCCACTGTGCAGAACAACCCCGTTAAATAATCGGCTACCGACCCCCCGGGATGTGCCGGTGGTTTATCCGGAAATCCCGTAATATGGTCTTGCCCGGCAAAGGCCGTGGCGATCCGGTCGAAAGCCGCTCTTTCCCTGTAGGGTCCATATTGACCAAACCCCGAAACGTGGGCCAGGATCAAACGGGGATTTACCTCGGAAAGCTCCGTATAATCAATCTTCCATTTCTTCAGGGTTCCCGGACGAAAATTCTCTATTACCACATCCACCAAAGGGATAAGCCTCCTAAAGATCTCCTGACCTTTGGGAACGCGCAAATCCAAAGTTATACACTTCTTGTTTCGCGCCAAGAATACGAAGTAGAGACTCGCCCCGTCGACCACCTCCCCTGTATACCGTCCAGCATCTCCCACCTTTGGGTCTTCGATCTTGATGACCTCGGCCCCAAATTCTGCCATCAGAGTGCCGCAGAAAGGGGCTCCGATAAGGTTTCCCAACTCGATGACTCGCAGGCCTTGAAGAGCTGCCTTTTCTCCTGACATTATTTCCTCCTTTATACTCTCAGGTATCTGAAGACTTGCAGCCCTGAGTTTTCCAAGGGTATAATATCTTTATAGTTTTACATAAATCAAGAAAAAACGGATTCATGGAAGAATTTATCCTGCCACTCTTTGGTCCATTAGTTTCCCAGGGACCATTTCTCCTTATCATCTCCCCCCTAAGTTCGGGATTGGACTGCTGGCACCCCTTATGCTGCTGATCAGCGCTACCGGTGTTCGTCAATACTGGAAGCAGTGGAACACGCATCATCTCATTATTCTGCTCCCTTCTTCTATTACAGTATCCTTACCTTCCCCATTCTGACGTTCTCCCTGACCTTAATCCCGGCTTTACTTTTGGGCTCGCTGGCGGGGAAATCGCTCAACCGCCGCCTCTCCAACAGGCTTTTCATGCGGCTGATCTCCGTGTTTGTGGCGGTTATGGGGATCAAATTGATCCTGGGATAGTATAGCGTCCAAATCTTCCGGCCGCCATTGCGAGCTCTATCTCAGGCCCAACATGAACGAAGAGATTTGATATTTTCTTAAGCAAGTAATTTGAGGGCAGATTGAAGGAAGGTGGTATCGATTAGGAATATTCCCGTATGAGCGGATGAAGGTGGAGTTTACTCTTACAATTTTTACAGAATTCCCACCCTTTTCTATCCGTATCCATCAAGCTATTGGAGAAAAACATAACACAGTGGGGATTTTTACAGTGACCCAATCCGTAGGTATGGCCCAATTCGTGGACCGCTTCCGTCAGCACCCTTTTATGGAAAAGGGAGCTGTCTTCGGGCAGACCGTAAAACTCTGGCCTCAGACGAGTTAGGGAAATGACAGCCTCCTTTCTGCCAGCCTCGCCAAATACAAAATTCAACTCCGGAACGTACAGATCATGATCGACAACTCCCAAAACTCTTTCCGCAGCCATGTAGTCTTTTTGCTCCCGGAGGGTATCCAATATCGCCGAGGAAAAATACTGATTTCGTTTTTTATTGAAAGCATACCGAGGCTCGGCCATGCCCCGGCCAACGAATACCTTCCTGTTAAATACTCGACCTAAATGATCTCTTAGTTTTTCGAGGGCTTCCTTATTTACCTGGCCAACAGGCACTAAAATGATATCCTTTCTCCTCTCCATGGAAGAAAATCCCATGATTGAAAAGATGCCGAAAGAAAAGAGCAAACTCAAACAAAAAAGGGAAACATGCCTCATGCTGAAATTTCGGGTAAAGCTGCTTCCAGGGCCTGATCCAGGGCTGTCAGCCCTCGGAGTACATCCGTACCAAGGTGAATGCGCATGACTGCCCGCCCGTGTTTGCGAAGCGCCTCCAGATCACCCAAGGCCTGGGCCCGCTTAAGGATCCCAAAAGAATAAGGCACTCCCGGGATAGGAGCATCCTCGGCATCATCAGCAGTCAGTTGCAGAAACAGGCCTGTATTCGGGCCCCCTTTGTGAAACTGGCCGGTAGAATGTAGATAACGGGGGCCATAACCCATGGTGGCAGCTAAGTGCAACCCGTCCCGCAGTCGCTTCTGGATCGCCTGTAATGCCCGATTCGTGGCTGGCCTCTCGGGCAGGTAGGCTTGCAGAGCAAAATAATTTTTCGCTCTGGCCCGGGATAGAAATAGTTTGAGCAGATCCTTGGCCTTGGGCCCAATCTCTCCTGCAAAGAATCGCAGGGGGCCCTCAACCAGAGCCGGAGAAGGCTCGGTCAACTTGCCCAACTGGCTCACCTGCGAAAGCAAGCGGTTGGTGTTATCTTTGCTCTCCTGGACATTCGGTTGATCGAAGGGATTGATGCCCAGGATGGCCCCGAGTGTAGCTGTAGCAATCTCCCAGCGATAAAACTCCCGGGCTAAATCCAGGCGGTCATCCATCTGGATGAATACCATTGGTTGTCCAGCACTCTGCAAGTCAACGACGATACGCTCCAGGGTTTCATTAACCTCATCCTTCGGTCGGATGTAGACAAAAAACCGATCATCTCCATAGACGGATGGGGATCCTGGTGGTTCTCCAGTCACGGGCAGGACTCCCGTGCCCTCCTTACCAGTACTCTCTGCCAGCAGTTGCTCCAGCCATAATCCCAAGGTCGCCAGAGACTCGGGCATAAGAAAAGTAATTTTATCTCTTCCCCGGCATACCAATTCGCCCAGCAAAGCACCGAGCATCACACCCGGGTTTTCCGGCAATGGTACAGAGGCGCCACAGGCGTGCCCCATCTGTTCTGCCCGAGCAAGAAGGCCTGCTACATTAACGCCCATCAGGGCTGCCGGCATCAAGCCAAATGGAGAGAGGGCTGAATATCGTCCACCGATGTCCGGGCAGCCGAGAAAAGTCTGCCGAAATCCCCGCTCCTGCGCTATTTTGACCAGCGGTGTTCCCGGGTCCGTGATGGCTACGAAATTTTCCCCCACGTGAATGCCTTTGAGAGCTTTGGCCTTGGCAAAAAAGTATTCCCCAAAAGCGAAGGGCTCAGCTGTCGTTCCAGATTTGCTGGCCACGATAAAGAGCGTTTCTCCGATAGAAATTTCCCTTTCAATTTTGAGGATGGTTGCGGGATCTGTTGTATCCAGGACCGATAAAGCCAAACCCCCCGGAGGTCGGGGAAGTATCTGTCGGAAGGCCAAGGCAGCTAAACTGCTGCCTCCCATCCCCATGTGCACCACATGGCGAAACCCAGCCTTCCTTATTTCGGCGGCAAACGCCAGAAACTCTTCCAGATTTTTTCCCTTTTTTTCTGTCACATCCAACCATCCCAAAGCATGGCGGATCACCGCCTGATTTTGGTGGTCTTCTTTCCAAAGGCTGGGATCTTTGTTCCACAGGCGGGTGCTAAATTTCTCTCGTTCCAGTTTTTGAATTCGTTCCCGGACCGCAGCCTCATAAAGGCCGATACGAAATGTTTGGCCAAGCAGTGGCTCACTCAGAGCCTCTATTTTTGTCAAATGATCTCCCCTCATTCAGATTCTGTGATATTTTCCAACGCCGCTATTTTGCCTAACCGCCGCCGATGGCGTTCTTCGCCGATGAATCTGGCTTGCAAGAAAGTTTGAACCAGATCCCAGGCCAGCGCGTATCCAGTCACCCTCCCACCCAGGCAAATCAAGTTCATGTCGTCATCCTCGACACCCTGGTGTGCTGAAAATACATCGGAAATCAATGCCGCCCGCACGCCTGGAATCTTGTTGGCGGCCACGCAGGGACCCACACCACTGCCGCAAATCGCCACTCCCCGTTCCACCTCTTTCCTGGCCACGGCTCTGGCTAAAGGGATGACCAAATCGGGGTAATCATCAGCAGGAACCAGCTCAAACGCGCCAAAATCCGCCACCTCGTATTTTGCGGCGCGTAATGCTTCTGCTATTTTTTGCTTCAATTCAAACCCCCCATGGTCCGCAGCAATTCCCACTCGCATTATCTCTCATCCTTCCTTTGGATATTATTCGCTATGGCCAGAGGAGATCGTTGATCATAAAATGGCCCCGGAATCTTCATTTTCAAAGACCAAGACCCTTCTCTTATGTCGGCCGTAGACTTTCACGCAGTTATCCAGCGCCGGCCTTCTTCCTCTAACAGGCGACTGGCTTCTGGCGGGCCCCAGGTCCCTGCCGGGTAATTCGGAAAATTTCGTGGCGGTACGCTTTCCCAGCGAGCAATGATTGGGTCGACGACTTCCCACATGGCCTCAATCTGGTCTTCTCTGACAAAAAGCGTTAAATCTCCCTTGATGCAATCGAGGAGCAACCTTTCGTAAGCAGGATGGAAGGTAGTTTGAAAAGTCTCCCGATAGCTGAAGTTCATATAGATGGAGGAGATTTGATTGGCTGCGTGGGGGTATTTAACTCCAAAGCACAGGGAAATTTTTTCCTCTGGCTGGATGGTTAGCAATAGAACATTCGGCTCCAAGACATCGCAGGTGCGGCCAAACAGCCTCAAGGGGGGCTGATGGAATTCGATGGCGATTTCCGTTATGCCCTTGGCCATCCTTTTCCCTGTACGTACATAAAAGGGAACCCCGGCCCAGCGCCAGTTGGCGATGTGGAATTTACCGGCGAAAAAAGTCTGGACGGCAGAATCTGGAGCTACCCCCTTTTCTTCGCGATAACCGACGACCTCCTTGCCCCCTATTATCCCCGGCCCATACTGACCCCTGACCATGTACCGATCGATGTAGTCTCTATCCATCGGCTGAATCGAGCGAAAGACCTTAACCTTTTCGTCCCGGATGAAATTGGCCTCAAAACCGATGGGAGGTTCCATGGCCACCAGTCCAATGAGCTGCAGGAGCAGGTCTGGAGGTATTTGCTGGCGACCACCTCTTCACTCTTGCCCCTCAACACCATGAAGTTAGTCCCCCTGGAAGCAGTTCCCATTTTTCATTTTGTATTCCGCAATCCGCAATCTGAAATCTGAAATTAATGGTTCTTTCCTCTGGCCATTTCCTCAATTGCTCTTAATTTCGCTTTTTCCCCGAGGGCAATCAGCGTATCACCTGCCTTTATGGTGCTGCGAAATGTGGGATTGAACCTGGTATCACCCGTTGATTGCTTGATGGCCACAATGATGACTCCCAGCTCTCTTCCCATTCCGCACTCTTCCAGGGTAAGTCCGATAAGGCTGGACCCTTCCTCGATGTTTATCTCCTGCATTTGCAGTTCAATATTCCCACTCTTGGTGGCAAACTCAATAAAATCGACCACCGTAGGTTTCAATACCGTATGGGCCATTCTCAGCCCGCCAATGTGGTAAGGGGAGATCACTTTGTTGGCCCCAGCCCGAAGGAGCTTCTGTTCTGCATCCTCCTCCACGGCTCGGGCAACGATTAGAAGGTTCGGGTTCAATCCCCGGGCGCTCAGCACGACAAAGAGATTTTCGGCATCCGTGGGCAGCACAGAAATCAGCCCTTTCGCCCTTTCTACGCCCGCCTCTTTCAGGATATTATCCCGCGTGGCATCTCCGAGAAGAACTGGGAGATCTTCCCTTTCTTCCAAACTGCCGGGGGCTTTTTCGATTACCACGGATTTGACCCCCTCGGCTTGCAATTCTCTGGAGATGATCTTCCCCATCCTTCCATAACCGCAAATAATGTAATGATCTCTTAACTCTTTGATCTTCTTTTCCAACCTTTTCCTCCCGAAGATTTCTCTCAGTTCACCCTCTAAAATCACTCTGGCCCCGGTGCTGAGGGCATACAGCACAGTGCCTACACCCCCCACGATTAGAAAAATCGTAAATAATGTTCCCTTAGGGGAAAGCTCATGGATCTCCCGATAACCAACCGTAGTAAGGGTAATAACCGTCATGTAAATGGAATCAAGAAAATTCCACCCCTCGATCGCCATGTATCCGGCAGTGCCGAAGGCAATAATAAAAGCAACTAAAACCAGAACAAAGGCCAATTTTTTCCTGAGCTCTCCCAATTATCTGTAATCTCCCCGCAAAATTTATAAAAATTCTCTGCCTCTCTCAGTAGCAGTTAGAGTCCTCTTCATAAGATATGGTCATAAAATTTTATAATTATATTTTACGCCTTTATTCCATCCTGTCAAAGGATTACAGCACGTAAGCATGGACTGGAGCGATGCTTACGCCGACTTAGGCCTTTTTTTCTCTTGACAAAATAGTGCCGGGCGTATATAAAAAAGCAGCTACTGACGAAGAGTTACCGGGCTTTTTAAATTAGCCGCTTTACCCATGGATTTATGAAGGAGTTCAGTCCATGCGGGGGACGGCCCTTCCTGGCTTTAGCAAGGCGCTCCACGCGGCAAAATTTGCCTTCTCTCCAATGTTTTTAAATGCTAAGCCCATATCTCCCGTCGCCTGTAGACTAAAACTCCTTTATGGCCAATTTAAACCTAATGCAAACGCAATAAGTCATCGAACATTGGCCCACTCCCCTCTCCCCCCGTGGTCGGTCGGAGACTCGACTCTGCGAGGTCTAATCGACTCGTGGGAGAGGGCCAGGTCGGAATCGACTCGTACCGAGGTGAGGGGGATTAGAGTGACATCGGCTTCACTCACCCTCACATAATATTTTTTAAGGAGGGAATGCCATGAACAACAAGAAACTCATTCGAAAGATGACCAGGCGGACGTTTTTGAAGTCGGCGGCAGCGACTGTGGCCTTCGGATCCGTGGGCTTCAGAGCTCCAGTGGTTTTGGGCCAAGCCAAGAAGTTTAAAGGCGTAACCCTGAATGGAGCCTGCTTTCAGCACTCTCATCACACCTACTTAAAGGACTATCTTCCCGAATTTGAAGAAAAGACTGGCATGAAGGTCAATTTTGAGCTCCCGGCATTCCCCATCTATAATCAACGAGCTGACCTGGAGCTTTCCACCAAGGGGAGAGCTTGGGATTTTTTGAACATAACCTTCATCTATTCGGGCCGTTGGATTGGCGCCGGCTGGTTCACAAATTTGGAACCATTTCTTAAAGATCCAAACCTAACGGAGCCAGATTGGGACCCCGATGATTTCGTCTCCGGAGCTCAATCATGCCTGATCGATGCCAAAGGAAACAGATATGGCTTTGCCTGGGAAGCGGGAGGGATAATCATGGCTGCGAGCCGGGGGGACATCATTGAGAAAGCAGGGATGAAGCTGCCGGAAACCTTCGATGATTTGGTTAAGGTATGCGAGGCAACAAATAACAGAGAAGGAGTCAAAGCTTTCGTCAACGATAACCTCCACCATTGGCATTGGCCGCCGTACCTGATGGGGTTTGGAGGAAAAATCTTCAAAGACCCCCCGGAAAACCTCACCCCCACTTTGGATACACCGCAGTCAGCCACTGCGGCCGAGTATTACGCCAACCTGCTGAGAAAATATGCCCCGGATGGCGTTCTTTCATATACCATGGATCAGGCAACCATTTCGATGATGCAGGGGAGAGCTAACATTAGGACTCAGAGCACCCCCTGGCTCGTCCCCCTGGCCAAGTCGGAGAAGAGCGAGGTTCGCGAAACAGTTCGGTTTGGATTCATGCCCGCAGGCCCGGCGGGTGCCTTTCCGGGTTCCAACTCTCATGGGTTTGGCATCCCCCTGGGGGCAAAAAATAAAGAAGCGGCCTGGGAATTTATTAAGTGGGCCTTGAGCAAGAAAATGGTAAAGCGGTTAGCCCTGGAAAAAAACTACTCCGCCATCTGCCGCAAGTCAGTGATCAACGACCCGGATTACAGGAAGGGTATGACCCATAAAGGGCAAGATATCGCCTTGCTCTACCTGAATGTCTTAGAGCTTGGGGGCAAGACAGGCTATATGAAATACCGCACCGTACCCGTATTTCCCCAGGTGGGCGACAAGATTAACAAAGCCATAGAGCGCATCGTAACCAAACAGCAACCAGCTGAGGAGGCCATGAAACAAGCCCAGGCTGAGGCAATTGCCGACCTGAAGAAGGCGGGGGTTAAGATGGATATCTGACGGAGTGGATCCTGAAAAAAAAGAAGCCTGCGCGGGAATAATGGATCAGGCTAAAGCGAAATCAATACCAGTCGTTGAAACGGTGGTTGCCGCCAGGATTGAAGCGAAACCCCTTGATCGAATCCAGCGACGGGCCTATCGTTTATACCTTATCCCGTCGCTGGCCGTCTTAATAACTGTTACCATAGCGCCGACGCTCTTTCTGCTGGTCACGAGTTTTACTCCGCTCAATCTTATCGTTCCAGAAACCGTGGGGGATTTCTCCCGGCCATTTTCCAACTATAACCTTTTGCTTCAAGATAAACGATTTCATAACTCAGTGTGGGTACAGATTAAACTCTCCCTGGCCACAGTAAGCCTGCAACTCTTGGCCGGACTGGCTATTGCCCTTCTCCTGAACATACGAACGAAGTTCCTTGAGGCCTGCCGGACGATTTTTCTCATCCCCATGGTTCTACCCCCCATTGTCGTAGCCATTATCTGGAAGGTGCTCTACACACCGGATATCAGCCCGGTTCTCTGGGCCCTCCGATCACTTGGATTTCCGGCCCCATCGCTGATCACGGAACCCGACTTGGCGCTCTGGGCCATTATAATAGCGGATGTCTGGGAGTGGTTTCCCTTCACCATGCTTATGATTCTGGCGTCACTTCAAATGATGCCCGAGGATCCTCTCGAGGCTGCCAGAATCGATGGCGCCAACAGCTGGCAACTCTTTTTTTGCATCGTTCTCCCATTCCTCCGTCCGGCCCTTCTGGTATCCGGCCTCTTTCGCTTGATCGACAGTATCAAGGCCTTCCCGCTGATTTACATCCTTACGGATGGAGGCCCCGGAACGGTAACCGAAGTTACCAACTATTACGCTTTCATCCAGGCTTTTAACTTTTCCTATCTTGGTTTCTCCAGCGCGATCACCGTCGCGATGGTCACGGCCACGTTCTTGCTGAGCTGGTGGATCATAAAGATCGTAGGCACAAAGGTGGAAATTGAATAGGACCTCTTTTTCTAAACGGCTCCGCAGGCAACGGACGCTTGCCTATGCCGTCGTAATTTGTCTCATCCTGATGGTGATGTTCCCTTTTTTCTGGCTAATCCACATGTCGGTAAAGCCAGATCGAGACATTTTCACCTTCCCGCCCAAGCTATTTTTCCAGCCTACAGCTGACCACTATCTGGCGCTCTGGAAGACCGATTTTCGTCGCTCTTTCATGAATAGTGCAGTGGCCAGTGTGAGCACCACCCTTCTTTCCATGCTTATAGGGGTCCCGGCAGCCTATGCGCTCTCCCGCGCAAGCTTCAAGGCCGATAAGCAAATCTCCCTGTGGATCCTGGCCAGCCGGATGGCGCCGCCGATCGCATTTACCATTCCTTTCTTCCTCATCTACCGCTACCTGGAACTGCTCGATACCATCGCCGGCCTGGTCATCATTTACCTCACCTTCAATTTGTCCTTAGTTATCTGGATGATGCGGGCCTTCTTCGACGGGACACCCCGGTCTCTGGAGGAGGCAGCCTGGATCGATGGGGCGAGTGTGTGGGGTGGGTTCTTAAAGATCGTCCTGCCCATATCCGCACCCGGGCTGGCAGCTACCGCCATATTCTGTTTCTTATTCTCCTGGAACGATTTCTTCTTAGCCCTCATTCTTACGCGCACCCAAGCCATGACCGCGCCTGTAGCCGTGGTGAATTTCATGAATTACGAGGGATGGGAATGGGGAAAAATAGCGGCCGGGGGAACAATGGTAATGCTGCCAGTGGTTATCTTTTCCCTAATCGTTAGGAAATATCTTGTGCGGGGTCTGACGGCAGGGGCCATCAAAGGGTAGCAGCAAAGAAGTCAACCGCCAGCACTCTGGATGGAATCTCTGTTAAACCCTTTCTCCCATGATCGCTCCCAATACGAGACCTCCCAGGGTTGTCTCAAAAAGGGTGCCCAGAAACCATACCAGGGCCATTTTATAAGGGATCGGCATAACCGCATAAGTACCATAACCCATGGAAATCCCCACCCCCAAACCAAGCATAAATCCGTATTGCACCGCTACGGCAATTCCTCTTTCCCTAAAAAATCTCACGTAGATCGTTACAAAGACAGCGGCAAAGATAAGAACTGTGACATAAATCAGCCCCATTTTCATCTCTGTTATCGGCCTCCAAAGCCCCATTGTGGCCAGGTAGTCCGGGCCCAGGATCATCCCGTGGATGATAAGATCCAATGTTGCCCACAAAGCAAAGATACAGACCACGGCGATTAAAAATCTTCTCATCCCCTCTCTCCCCTTTTTATAAGAAATTTGGCATCTGCCTGGTAATTCAATCACTTTTTGGTCTTTCATACAAGTAGTAATCTCCTTCGCAGTTTATAGACTTAAGAGCAAGTCTCACCGGGCTGGCCTTGGCTTACGAGTTAAGCTGCTCTTTTGATGGACTCGTGAAAATGGGGGATGTGGAAAATTCAGGGGAACTGTCAGTTTTTAGGTTTCTTCGTGACGGATCGAGGTTTCGATTCTAAGGATCATTTCAATGATCAGGAATTGTCAAAGGAAAATAAGTGATGTATGCCCGAAAACTCACTTCACCCTTTTGGATCAGCCTGACGGCTCCTTTGCATTTTGATGAACCCTTCGATGCGCTTTTTAGCCTCAGGCGGAACATTCAAAAATTTTACCCCCATCCCTCGCCTTAAGTCCTTTCTTTCCTTCCCGTATTTATTCGTCCAAATCACTTTGCACATTAGTTCCAGTACTTCCTCTTTGTCGGGCAAATGAAGTTTTAGAGGAAACTTCTCCCCGACTTCCAAAGGGTCTGGGGTCTCGATGAAAGCCCCGAGTACGCTAATGTTGAGGGATCGGGCCAAAAAATCATTTTCAAGTTCCACTTTTAAAACATGGGGTATCCTCTCGTCCTCGCGACGATCAATACAAATTTCTCCAGTAAGAGTGATAGGTTCTTTCGGGCCCCCTGAAGTTCTTCCCACCAAAGATAAGAAGGCCTTTTTCTCCTCCATACCTCGGAAGGGCAGCATATTAATAAGATTTTCCATCAGGCGCTGATTATCATCCCTGGATAAGGTCTGTAACCAGTAAAAAAGATCGTCCAAAAAACGTTCATAACGCTGTCGGAAACCGATCTCTCTGAATACTCTCTCCTCCCGCTTAGCATTTTCAATAGCCATTGACGCCTGGTGGCCAAAGGCATAAAGACAATCAATGTCATTCTCGACAAATTTGCGCCCGGCATTGATTAAGGCCATGCTGATGGCCCCAATAGTTTTTTCACTTACCAGAAGAGGAGCCACCATGAGGGAAGTGATTTTCCGTTCTCGTTCCGCATAATTGAAGAAATCGGCAAAATCTTCTGGTTCTCGAAGAAGCGAGACTTTTTCCTGCTTGAGCACTCTGCTAACAATCTCTTTTTCTTCCAGCAAGCATACTTGTTCATCAAGGGGGTTGGGCGTATATCGATATTGAGTCTTGAGTACCCCACCGTTCTTGCCCTGCAAAAAAATGCTGCACCGATCTCCCTTCAGGAAATTTGTGGCCTCCTGCATTACGCTATGCAGAATTGTATCCAGGTCTTTCTTGGCAATCATTGCTGAACCGATCCGAAGAAAGGCCGTGACTTCCCCTAATGTGTGGGATACTCGTTCCAATTCTTCCCGCTGACTAAAAAATGCCTTCCGCAGACGACGAAGCTCAATGTTCTTTGCCAGGGCGTAAACACAAAACATCAAGATGAGAATCACTACGCCTGTGAGATAGGCATTGATGGAGATTAATTGTTTAAAAAATTCACGCGGGGATCCACTTAACTCTTCCATATAATTGAATATGATAAACAGGGTAAGAGACAGAATAATCAGGATCGCCAGGAGCCACAATTCCCAGTCTCGCTTTTCCAGAAGCTCAATGGGAATTACCCTGTTAGTCTGCGATTTTACTTTATTTTTTATAAACCCTTTTCTTAAATTAGTCAGGATCTTAATCAAAACCACCCTCCTTACCCGGCCAGAAGACAAAATCGACGCTTCTGTCTCTCTGGCATTTGATGAATATCAGAGATATTATCGGCATAAGGGGGGCAACTTTTAAGCCTAAATTAAAAGAATTCTTGCCCCGCCTGGTTCAAATGGAACGATGGGCGGAGCCGGGGGCCAGGTCAAAGTTTGGGGAATTGGACTTTGGGCCTGACCCCCGTTTTGCCGGGACGTTGTTGACTATGTTGATTTCGATTCGGGGACACATCGCTTATTGCTTGGAGTCCGGCGGTTTCCGTCCTGGTTTGCCCTTCTGAAAATTGCGCCCTCTCTTTTCCTCAATGCGTGTCAGATGCTCAAGGGCTTCGGGGGCGGGAATGGAGACGCTTACTCCACGAAGGGATTACGAATACGAAGATCAGGGAATGGAGTGAAGTCGCGGTCAATTGTCCAGAACTCGTGGACTCCGTGTTCGATCGCGAGTGTTGCTATGTGGGCATCATGGACAAGGTTGCCGGAGGCATGGGCAGCCCGTACAGTCCGGCTAAGATGAGACGAGTTTGCAGGCCCCTCACCAAAAAGGACAAGCGATGGCGATTGAAAAAGAGATTCGAGGTCTTCAACGGCGTCTTCAAGAGGAGTAGGAGGGTCAAATACGCGTGGATGAGTCACGATCCGCAGGAATTCGTACACACACGGCCACGGGAGTGCCCACGGACTCTCACTCGATGCGAGTTCTTTAAGAAGCTTGTATGCTTGGCGGTGGTATGGGGTTTCTTCGCGACGGGCGTACACGAGAATGTTGGTATCGAGGGCGATCAAGTTCGTCCCTCCATTAAGTCGAAGAGGGCATCGCGGTCATCAAGGCGAACCCCGGGAAGTATACGACCCTTCTCGGTACGCCA
>Ga0315314_1001864_pt1 | contig 18048 bp, 27 predicted proteins | sample TDP9_MG_FD_203631 | JGI IMG/M metagenome (GOLD analysis project Ga0315314, IMG submission 203631) | Freshwater sediment microbial communities from Lake Towuti, South Sulawesi, Indonesia - TDP9 | ecosystem: Environmental > Aquatic > Freshwater > Lake > Sediment | place: Indonesia: South Sulawesi...
AAGAAATAGATCTGACTGCTACTACGGACTCAGAGGGCAAGTTCGCTGCAGAGTGGCCAATCCCCTCTGATGCGGAAGGCGGTGTCTACAAGCTAGATGTAACTTGTCTAGGCGTCAAAGCCTCACGAACCTTCACACTCTCAAGGATGATAATATAAGGGTGATGAAAATGGTTGACATCGTGCGCTGCAGCAAAGGGCACAAGTTTCCAGTTAACAGAAAGAAACATGGCGATCGAGACTATGTGATGTGTCCTCATCCTGGCTGCCATGAGCAAGTGAAAATCCGTAGACGCTTTAAGTTCTTGCCAAATCCTAAGTGGGAAGAAGAGAAACTACATAGTGCAGCTATGCGGGCAGACCTTAAAAGAATGAAGCAACGCCAGGGAAAAGAAGAGCCTGCGCTCGCTTTTCCTGCAGCACAGGCATTAGGCGTAAACCTTTTTGCTCTCTCAATGGCAATTAGGAGACGCGAAGAAGAGATGGCTGCCGAAAAGTCTTCTAAACAGTAGTAAGTTAGATAAAATGTTATATACTTCTAGAAGATAGTTCTACCACTGTGAGCATATAATTGTCGAGTCGTAAACGAAGAAAGACAGTTAAAACATTACTGACTCTTACGCCTGAGTTAATGGATAAACTAGATGATAAGGCGAAAGACACTTTTGGAGATCGCCAAGGCTACTTATCCATGTATGTTGAAATGGTTTTAAGAAATCACTTAGGCCTGTCACAAGCGCATGTGGAGGAAACCTAACAATGACTACGCCCGAAGACATTCCCCCAGAAATAGGCGCCCTATTCGCCAAATACAAGACCAAGCAGATTAAACCAAAAGACGAGACCAAACTGCTATCTTGGATAATCAAGATGAAACAAGTTTCAGGCTTCACACTTAAAGCAATCGCTGTTTCAGCCTTCGGCTACAACAAAGCTGACTATGACCGACTAGTAAAAGCACTAAGTCGCATGGAAGCACGATTAGAGGCAAACGTTGACCTCAAACTTAAGGAACTGGAAGCTGACGCACTCGCTAAATGGATTGAAGAAACCTGGAACGAAGTCAAAAGCATAGCCACTGGAACCCTGATAAAATGGCGCGATGCAGCAATAGAGCATGGCTACTTTGACAAAGAAAAGGAAAAAATGCGCATGAAAGACTTTATCGAAGATGCCTGCACTTTCTACATTGAAAAAAGGGATATGATCGCTCAAGTTGAAAGCAGGGTCAGAGACTTGGAAGCAGTCGCTACCATGTTCGCAGAACTCAGCAAACCAAACGTCCTAAGAATAGTAGCTCTCCGCTCATACATGGAATTCGTAAATATAGTTACCCAATTAGCTGCTAGAGGGATTCCCGTTCCCCAAAGCATAATCATCGAGGTCAAAAACACGGTAGATACCGTAATCTTATCAACTTACCCACAAGAAAAGGAGATGCCCGCAAGTTGAGTAAAGAACCAGGAGAAGGAGCCGAAAGTCCGCCTCTAGAAGCAACCAGACCTACAGAAGCAGAAAGACCAACAGAAGCGGTGGCCCCCGAGACGGAAGCCTCGCAGCAAGTCATAGAGATCCACGCACCCCCGCCATTTGGCGAAGACGCTTTAGAACCGTTCATAGACCTTTACATGGAGAAAAGAGGACTGACTAACAGAAAGCAGGCTGCAGTGAGTCTAGCCAGAGTGCTATGGAAGCTGGGCTACAACCCGCAAAGAGACATACAAAACGTCACAGCCTATATCAACAATCTCGCAGGCGTCCTGGATACTATGCCAGATACGCCTGAAACTGCGCCAGTAAAAGGTTCTCTCATGGCTAGGGGCGCTGCGAAGATGTCAACTATGCTTGACAGAACACATTTTGGTGAGCCTGATGAAATGCAAGAAATGAAGGAAATGATGAGGTTTGCCCAGAAAACGCGCTTAACCATGCGCATGTTAGATCAAGCTTTTTCAGGTGATCAAATGAGTAGCGGAGATAGCAAATTAGCTGTAGAAGTAAGAGAGTTAAGAGCGAAAATAGAGAGAAGAGACGAACAAGACAAATTTGAAGCACTATTGGCCCCACTTAAAACCCAGCTTGCCACGCTAAATGAAACAGTCAGAGAACTAGCCAAAAAACCAAAGACTGAAGAAGAATCTACAGCTCTAAAACAAGTCCAAGGCTCTATCGAAAAGATCAATGAACGTCTGGATAAAAAGGAAGAAGCTGACGCATTAACAACTACACTAAAGGGCGTAAGGGACGATCTGAAAGACTTAGGCGAAAAACTCACGAAAGGCGGAGGCGGTAAATCAGTGGAAGTCACAGATGTTTTCGACCAGGCAGTAAACCTCATGGACAAAATCAAAGATGTAGTAGGGAAATATGGCGGTGGGGGCGAAGGAGAACTAGACTGGAGAACTGCAGCAATCACAACAGCAGGCGAAATTGGAACAGAAGCAATCAAAGCAGCAAGAGACATAATGGCGGGCAAAGAGGAAGAAGAAGCAGCCCAAACGCCCAAAGAAAAGGAACAGCGGAAAGAAGTAATCTCCGAACGCATCATAGACCACAAAGTCTTAAAATTCATACAAGAACAAGTGACGGCAGGCGCAAAGGAACTTAACACACAAGACGCTGCAGCAAAACTAGGGCTCACAAACAAGCAAGTATTAGAATCCTACCAAAGACTAGAGGCGAAGGGCCTAATCACAACAGGGGGAAAACCGCCCCAACAAAAGGAAGAAACGCCAGGTGCAGCCCAACAACCACAATCCTGGGTCGAAGGTTGAGGGCCCACAGCCTTCAGAAGAGATCCCTCAGACCATTAAGGTAGACATCACGCTCGCAACTTACATAGCAGCAAAGCAGACATACATGGCTCAGGTTCCTAAACTCGCGCGCCCTTTCGTGGAAGACTATTTTGATTTCATAAGGAGTTTGCAGGCTGACTGGGTGCTAGATTGGATGGAAGGGGGCGAGCGCTTAAAAGAGTTGTATGCGAAACGGACTTTTCCAGAGAGGATAGCCATCGCAGGCGCAAGAGGGCTAATTAAATCAATCCCATCAGTTAAAAAAGGAGCACTTAGAGCAATCAACTTTGAGGTAACTGCTGCCACGATCCGTTTTGAAAATCCTGACGTTTGGGAAGTTATAGAGGCTTTTGGCCAGGAAGGAATTGACAAATTGAAGCAAGGTATCGAAGACGTGAAAGATATACTGAAACTAAAGGAGACCGCATAATGGAACTTGCAATCGTAACCGAAAAAAAGGCATTCACACATAACAAGGTAGCCGAGGACATTTTCAACGTCCTTAAGAAATATGCAAACTGCAACATCTACGACTGGGAAGAAAAGAACATTCCAGAGAAAAACATTCTCTTCGTAGCAACAATCCTCTCTACTAGCCTTCATTACCTAACCCGCTTTCTTCCACAGAAGCGAGTAGTCTTTTACACTACATTAGAAGGAGAGCCTATCATAGATCCTATTGGTCGCCGAATCGCCGAACAGGTTAAAATCGTGGCCGTAAGCAAGTTCGCAAAAGAGATGCTTGAACGTGTAGGACTCCGCTGCGAAGGCGTAGTTTATCATGGAATAGACATGAAAGACACTCAGCCAGATCCACGCTTCGCCGACTTCCTCAACACGATCCAGTATCCAGCAGGCAAACCAAAGACCACGAAAACCAAATACCTAACTGTCAGCAGTAACATGGAACGCAAAGGACTAGACCGCCTCATAGTAGCACATAGACTTGTCGAATTCCACAACCCAAACGCAATACTTGTTTTACACTCAGGCGGAGGCTTCTATAATATCGCACAGATGGCGGACATGCTTGAGTTAACCTTTGAACGTTTTTGGTTCACTAACAGCTTCGGCCTGTATGACACTTTCCAAATGAACACACTCTATCGCTTCTGCCAATTTCTAGTGCAGCCCAGCTTCACCGAAGGGTTTGGGCTTCCAATGAGTGAAGCATTTAAACATAAACTACCAGTGATCGCCCTAAATGCAGCACCATATAACGAAATCGTTGAGGACAAAAAAACAGGCATTCTGATCCCGATTAGAGACACAAGACGCGAGAAATTCCTAAACCGTATCATCCTCTTAATGCGCTACTACTCAATAAACGACTTAGCAGAGGCAATCCAGAAACTTTTAAATGACAAATACCGACAAGGACTATCAGCCAACATAAACAAAGAGGTGCAAAAGCGGTTTGACTCAGACAATACTTACCCCGCTCTTCTCAGATATTTTGAGTAACCTAGCCGTCCGTGTTGTAGGCACAAACCAATTCATCTATCCGCTGAAGGATAGGCGATACTGCCAAATTGAGCCAATTAGCGATGCTCTAGTCAAGCTGCACTTTACATTTAGCTTTTCAGGAAATAAACTGGATATAGCCGTTAAGAGGTGGGGCGCATCCTTCAAAATTGAAGTCGAAGGATACACTAAATCAGATAGATTTGATCACAGTTACGAAATATACTTTAATGCCACACTGATTCTAAAGGGCGGAGCTGAAGTTACTTACGTTCATTCATCCCTGTCGGGCCCGATAGTTTTATGGTGTGGCTTTCCCAGACGAGAAAAGGCGCCTTCCCATTTCTGGCAGCTTGCCCGAAAGTTTCGAGAGCAAAACGTCCGCTTTACCCTAGTTGGGCCTCCACAACAAAGCAGAGAAAACGTTACTTGTCTCGGCTTCGTCAGTGATGAAGAACTGATACGCCAGTTTAGGACTTGTTCAGTCTATTGTATAACAAGCGTTTGGGCTGAACCCTGCGGATGCACTCACTTACAAGCTATGGCTGTTGGTAAAGTCGTCATAGGCTACAATGTTGGCGGAATACCTGAATATGTTAAAGACGGTGAAACAGGTTTTCTTGTTTCGGTTGGAGATGTGGATGCTCTTGCTAATGCGCTAAAGAAACTGCTTGAGGATGAAAATTTGCTGACAAGTATGGGCCACGCTGCGATAGATAATGTGCGGAAAAACTTTACGGTGCCCAAAATGGCTGAAAAATACCTAACCCTCTACCTGGAGCTGCTGCAGAATTGAAGAAAGGCATATACTATTACCTTTGGGGGTCTGGCAGACTTAAGAATGGGCGTTCACCTGAGCATGTATCGCAGCATGAGGAAACGGCTAACTTCCCTTTAATCGGACAAGAACTAGAAGATATACGTAATAACCTTCTCTGCGACTTCATTGTTCTTGATCTTATGCCATCCCTCTTCGAGTATTATAAGGGATGGATGGCAGGCTACAACTTCGTCCTACAAAAGTCAAGTGAAATCGGGTTAGAAGTGCTGCCTATCCTATCATTCGGCGCAGGCATGCTAACGCATAAATTCTTCGATGAAAATCCCGACTGCGTTGCCTTAGACGATAAGTGGCAGCCAGTTCCCTTCGCTGATAGTTGGTGGATGAGTTACTATGCACCGCGATGCCTCGAAGAACTGAGGCACCACTGCAAAACTATTCTAGATATTCACTGTAAAAGCAAAGCAGCATTAACCCTTAAAGGAAAATATGTTATCGAAGTAATGGAAGACGTAGGCTACCCTGACACGATTCCAACAGACTATCATCCATTAGCCACTTTTCCCAAGGAGAGAGCTGTTACAAACTTCATTAAATCACTTGCCGACCACTGCCACAGCCTATTTCAGACGCTTTGCCTCTACCACGCATACAGATCTGGACGCCCATTTCACACGCAACTAGCATACATGGGCCTAAACTACTACGACCTTTCAAATAACACGGATGGACAACTAGACACAGTTGCGCCCCTGAGCTTCTTCCCAGGCGGAGGCTCTGACTACCAAGTTTTTAGGCATGGAGTCTCTTTTATGGCAGACTGCAATCAGAACGGCATCTATCTCCCTGTAGTAAGCTGTGACCGAGCGATATTTGATGTTCAAGCACAAATAGACATCGTTCTTAGCCTAAGTAGAAGCCCTGCAGCAATCGTTTACTATCCATACAACGAAGGATGCAACACCGAAATAGACATTCAAACTATGCCAAAATTCCGTGATGTAATTAGAACCGTAAATGAGAGGATTTAAAATGGAGAACATCTGGCAACCTCAAAATCTTCAGGAAGCCAAGACTCAAATTTACCTTAAGACTGATTTTGAGGCAGGTGGACAAAAGGATGCTGAACGACTAAAGAAATATGTAACCACGAATAGCGTAGTCCTAGATGTTGGCTGCGGTATTGGAAGAGTGATTAAGTGGTTGGCGCCCTCCGTAAAAGAACTTTACGGCGTTGACTCAAGCGCACAAATGCTAACACTTGCATTACAATATCTGCCAAAACTCCCTAACGTCACTCTCCATCTTGACTCAGCAGAAAACCTAAGATTTCACAACGATACCTTTGACTTCGTTTACTCAATTCTCACACTGCAACATATTAGCAAATCCGCTACACAGCTCGCCGTGAAGGAGATGGTGCGTGTAACTAAACCAGGGGGCCGTGTCCTCTTTGATTTGGCAAACGTTAATCATCCTTACCATGCGGAATCGCTTAAAAATGCAGGCCCTAAACCGTCTGGAGGCTGCCCACCAATGCAATACCATGACATTGAGCAAGCAAAGAGTTTAATTGCGTTTCCTGGCGTAAGGATAGAGTCACTGACGGCTGCATTACAGATTGAGGTTATAATTATAAAGGAAGCGGTTGCCTAATGTCTAAATACTTGATTGTTGGCGGGTTTGGATATGGCAGCTTAGGCGATGAAGTAATACTGCACTGCGAACTTGATGAATTCAATAGAAAGGACTGCGCTGTTATCTCCTATGATCCTGAAGAAACGCGCCGAATGCACCAAGTTGAAGCTCACCAACTAAAAACTTTAGAAGGGGGCCAATGGGATTTTAGCCCCTTCGATAACTTTGACGACTTTGAAACGCTAATCGTGGGCGGAGGTGGACTTTTCGGAAAGACGGCTGCTGAACTTCTCTGTAATTTTGGTCTTACCCAGAAGGCTAGAGGAAAAAAACTGATTTTCTATAGGCTAGGGATTTTAGAGACTGTAGACGACTGGGAACTAGTTAAGAGAGCATTCCAAAAGGCTGATGAGGTAACTGTCCGAAGTAGAATTTCAAAGGAACTTCTCAAGAAACACACTGGTCTAGATATTGCCGTAGTAGATGATCCTGCCCTAAAATGTCCAAAGGCTTCCTGGCTTATAATTAAAGAAATCCTGGATAGATATGAGGTTGATCCAGATAACCCACTCATCGGCGTTAACTGTGCCTACGATGGCATTATTCACCCTGCAACAGTTGACTTTTATGTTCCTATCTGCGACTTTCTGTTAAAGGAAGGCTGCGAACTAATTAGCATGAACAGTTGTATCCACAAATGGGACACTAACCTAAATGATGCGCTAGGGATTGACAAGATAAATGCTCAATTAAATCATGGACGAATTAAAAACATGATGGGCGCCTGGGGGCGTGGAATCTTTCATCCACTAGAATTCAAAGGTATAATTGCGGAGTTAGACTTGCTGCTAACCTATAGAAAGCACCCAGCCTACCTAGCATACAGCGAGGAAATTCCAACAATTCTCACAGGGCTAGGCACTGGCGGAGTTGATAGAATCGTAGAACAAGTAAACCCTCTTGGACATTTTCCCATTAAAGAAAGTAACCCTGACCAAGTAATAGACCTTTTGAAATCTTGGCTAAGCGGTGAAATAGATTGAAAGTGCTAGCCTGTAACCCCCCTGTGCATGAAGAATGTGGCTACAATATTAACATGAATCCCCCTCTGGGAATCCAGTATCTCGGAGCAATCTTAAGACAAAATCACCAGGTAAAAATATACGATTATGAAGCACTTGTTACTTCATGGCAGGGCGTAGCCGACAACCTGAGATCTGAAGACCCTGATGTGATTCTCATAACTGGCACAACACTAAGTTACCTAAGCATGATTAAAATTGCCAAAATCGCTAAGAGCCAAAAACGAAGAGTAGTCATTGGTGGCCCTATGGTTACTGCCCTTCCAGAGCAAAGCTTGAAAGAGACAGAAGCCGACTGTGCCGTAGTAGGTGAAGGAGAGCTGGTTGTTGAAGAGGCATTAAAAGCCGATGGAATTATCCAGGGAAAGCGAGTTCAAAACTTAGATGATCTACCGTTTCCTGCGAGAGATCTTCTAACGCCTGCTGTAAATAGTTCTTTTTATGTAGGGAACGAACCACGAATCCAGAGCCCCGAAACAGTTATGTTGTGGTCAAGAGGCTGCCCCCACAGATGCACTTTTTGTTCGCACCCTGTTTTTGGACGCCAACCTACGCGCCTGCGGTCGCCGTCACTAATCGCAGACGAAATAGAAATTCTTCAAAAGAAGTGGAATATTAAGTCTATTTTCTGTTACGATGATGAGTTGACAGGTATGAGTCCAGCACATAGCGCCTGGGTTATTAAAGTATGTAATGAAATTGTTGATCGAGGACTGAACATCTCTTACCTAAAATGCCAAGGGCGATGTAATAAAGAACTAGTAACAGAGGATCTTCTGGACGCTATGTGGGCTGCAAACTTCCGCTTCATCATGCTTGGATGCGAAAGCGGATCACCTAAAGTCTTGAAGGCTATTAAAAAGGGAACTACTGTCGAAGACATTAGATATACAGTTAGAAAAGTTAAGGAGCGAGGCCTGCTTGTATTTACTTTCTGGATGGTTGGCAATCAAGAGGAAACTGTTGAGGACGTGGCGCTAACTGAAAATCTTATCCGAGAGTTGAAACCATTTATGGACTTTAAACAAGTCACGATTATGCAGCCTTTACCAGGTAGCGAAGTATGGAGTCTAGCCCAGAAGCATCAGCAGATAAACATTTTTGACTTGGACTTTCGCCACTGGCATCAACATACGCCTGTGGTTGAAACAGACTGGATGACAAAGCAGCAGATTCAAGACTGGCAAGAGAGGTTGATGAAAATATGAGAATCCTGTTTGTGAATGACATGAAGGTTTACGGGGGCGCCGAGCAAGTAGTCAACGCGCTAGTAAAATTCATGCAAGAACACGGCCATGTAGCTGACCTATTTGTTCCGCCAACTGCCGACAGAGATTCAAATATTCCTCTTTTCATAAAGAGGCTGGATAATTTTAAGCCTGATCTGCTGCATCTGCATAACATCGCTAGGATTGGAGAATTCGTAGTTATAGAGGCTGAAAAGAGAGGAATCCCCATAATACAAACAGTTCACGACTACTGGCTAGTGTGCAAACAAAGAGACTACTACGATTGGAAAAAGGGTCAAGTTTGCACAGCGAAGAACTGGGATGGCTGTAACAAATGCGAAAACGTGCTTTGCGCGCTCTCAGAACCTCCGATCCTTTTCCCTATATATAGAGACATAAGACTAGTTACCGTGAGTAACTTTATGCGCCAAGTCCTAATCGGGTTTGGCTATGACCCAAAGAACATTAGCGTTGTTCACAATGGCTTAGACTTAAGCGTCTGGCATCCGTAACTACACTTGTATATCTGTTTCTATCTAACTGTTAAGTCAATTATTTATCGAATGTGTGGCAAATACTCGTTAGAGGTAAAATAAATTGAATGAAGTCTTTAAACCCGTTGGGGGCGCCGTCATAGGCGTCACAGTGCCAATCGCAGTCGAATTTGCTGCTAAAGGCGCACGAATCGGCGATCCAAACGCAGGCATCAAAATCAGCGGAGTCGTAGGAGTTGGCTTAGGCGTTCCAGAGATTATAACTGCCTACGTCATGGATAAACGAGGAACATGGTCAAAAGGAAACGTTGCTTTTCTAGCTGCTATGGGCGGGGCTAAACTCGCCACAGGTGCAAGCATTCTCATCCTAGACGAACTGAGAAAGCGCGCAGCCTACGCATTCAAGCAAAAACGCGGAGCAACTCTTCCCATTGGCCCGCAAGGACAACCCGAAGCAGAAGGACTCGAACGAGTAGAGTTCCCAGTGGTGCCACTTGTCGAGGAGATCTAAGGGAGGCAGATGAAACGTGTCTATTCAAGGCCCATGTTTCGCACCACTACACCGTGACGAATACTACGCCATCGTAGCGGAACGCTACAACGCTGCCAGAGCTGAAGCTGAGGCTATAGGCGCAGCAAAACGCATTCAAATGCGAATCGAATTCTTCAAACCAGTTCACTTCAACTGGACAAACTACAAGCTGCACACAGGCGACACACTAGTCACACTCGAAGATAACTGTGCCTGGTTCCCATACGGCATAATCAACAGAGACCCATGCTTCGACTACATCAAATTCTGGCAAGGCAACAAAGTGATCTACATCGGCGACTGGTTTGTAATGCCAATCTACAACTTCCAAGAGAAACAAGGAGCATACAAAGGCAACCTGCAGCACTACGAATTTCGTGGAGCAGAAACCTTCGATTTCTACGTGCACTGCACAACAACCCCGATGCCATCAGAAGTTGACGCATGGATTCTGGGCTTCGTAGTATGCCCAAGAACAATGGCTGAAACGAAAGTCATAAAGTAAGCCTAGCAGCAATCCCCTTTCTTTCCCTCGCCCCCTACAAAGGTATCTTAAAGGAGAGTTCAAAATATGGCAATCACTTACGAAGGCGTTTTCGCCGAAAGCCCAGAAGTAAAAGTAACAGCCCAGAAGAAACCATCAACCTTTGCAGGCCCAACCCTCCTAAAAGAAACTAAAGATGAAAGCATCGCCGACACAACTCAGTTTATTGGAACAAAATTTAGGATCTGGGGCCTTCTCGCTGAGGGCATAGACCCATTTCCAGGACTACCAGGGCGAACAGTAAAGATAATGCGCAAGATCGACACAGGAGCATTCACCGTATTTGATACCGTGACCACTGACACAACAGGTAAAATTCTGAAAACGTATACTCTAACAGACGTGGGCGTAAACACCTTTAAACTAGTTTTTGACGGGGACTCCCTATACTCTGGGTGCAGCAAGGAAGCGAAAACCTTTGCCAAGATGCGCCCTCGCTGAACCCCCCTTCAGCGTTCCCCTTCTTTTTGAAAACGTATTTGCCGAAAGCCCAGAAGTTTCTGTAACTGTAGCTGAGACTGAAGCTGAAAGATTGCCTGACTGGGTGCTTCCTCTAGGCATAATAACGGCAGTCTCAATCGCTTTGATTATAGGCGTGAAAGTGCTTACACGGGGAGGCAGATAAATGCCTATCTTATATGAGTCTACAGATGCAGTCGTTTCATTATCTACTGCTCCGACAAAACCTAGCATGCAAACGAGACGAACTGGACGTTTGCAACAACCTGCAGAAGCGCCCAAATGGGAAGTAACCCAGGAATGGGCCATGAACGGCATTTACTTAACCGTAGATAATGCCTTTGGCATTGTTAAAGCCAATGTCATAAAAGCCTGTGCAGAAAAAACCGTAAAACTTGAAAGCATCTGGATAGAGAAGGCCTGGGCAGTATGGAAAGGATTCTGGACAGAATACCACATGATCGTCAAATACACTATTGTTCCTATGCCATCTCTTGCTGCACCAGTCATAGGTTACGCTGTTGTCGCAGCACTTGTCGCGCTAGCTGCTCTCGGCATCGTTATAGTTATCGGCATCTGGCTTGTAACAAGCACAATCCAGGCAATTCTCGAAATAGTGCCTCCCGCATTAAAACCAATCGTAGGCACCGCAATAGGCCTGGGGCTGGGTCTGCTAGCAATCGGGGGCGGAGTCTACTTAATAACCAAGATTCTCCCTAAAAAGCCTGCCCAGCCAGCACCGCCACCGCCAATGTATTAGGTGAAGTCCATGAGCAACAAGGAAAAGAGAAAAATCGCAACATTCAGCAAGGTAATGACTCTAGGAGAAGCCGAGCGTGAGAAACAGAAGGGCACTTCTTTAGGCAAAAGCTTAAAGAAAGCAGACAAAGAATATAGTAAGGATAGGAGGAAAGAATAGGTGCCAATCTTATATGAGAGCACGGATAGCACGGTGCGCGACTTCGGAGAGGCTCTATCGTTTGCGCCTGGCTTAGGCACTGACATACTGATCTTCGTAGCGGGAGTTTTCACAGGGCTTATTGTTATGCCGATAGTTTTACCAATCGCAGGCTATCAACTTACTAAACGCTGGGGCCCACCACCACCGCGATAAGTGGCTCTGAAATGGCTACTGTTCTAATTTCTGCGTGCCCACAAGATCCGTCAACGCGCTATGGCTACTACTACCTTAAAAAAGCGTCAGCCATTCTAGCCAAACATGGCCACAAAGTTATCATTCTGAGGACTGCAACTCTCAGCAATTTTCAAAAGACCCTCGTAAAATACGATCCAGACCTGGTTATATTGAATGGACATGGCGGATCAAAAGGAGTGACGGGCTGCGGAATAAATGTTCTCTTGGGTGTTTGCAGTTGGGATGCAGAGTTAGGCGTGAAGATCGAGCGGGAAAACCCAGAGTGGATGCGAGGGCGCCTAGTATACTTATTTACATGCAACGCAGGAAAGGAACTAGCCCATCGACTCTTGTTCTCTGGCGCCGTAGCGGTTGCTGCTTACCGAGAGCCCTTCATCTTCTTAGCGGAAAATGAAACTGGCGTAGACAGTGACGCTTACCCATTCTTCGATGCTGCCCTAAAACTTCCAATAATGCTGGCAGGCGGTTTCACATTTGGAGAAGGCGTTCAGGCTCTACGAGAAGCATTCCAAAAATACCAGGCAGCAGCAGAAGAGAGGGGAGACGAACTAGAAGCCAAATACTTAAACTGGGATCGCCTTAACCTAGTCACTTTTGGCGACATGAACGCAACACTTGAGAGTTAAGTATTTATGAACTAAGCGATATAACAGAATAGGGGTGAAAAAACGGGAATTCTCACCTATGAAAGCGTATATGAGCAGCCCATTTCTAGAACTCGCTTCCTAATCCGCGAATTCTTGATTCGGCATTCTCTCGATAGATATGCAGAAGCGTTGGCTGAAGCCAAAAAAATCGAGAAGGAAACTGGTGTTCCCATGATTGTTGAAGCGTTTAAGCCAGTGCACTTCGGATGGTCTGATTATGAACTGCCAGTTGGAAGCACTTTCATAATGCTAAAAGATAAAGTCAGCTTCTATCCCGTAGGCATCTACAGCACCGACAAAAACTTTACAACCCTTAAATGGTGGGAAGGCGCAAAAACAAACTATCTAGCCGACTGGCCAGTATACTATGTTCCAGACTTGCTAGAGAAATCGGCAACTATGACACCGCAGCCCATATTCAAGACATCATTTACTTTTGAAGTGGTTTCGACAGGCGCAGCCCCCGATGTGGACGCTTGGATTATCGGCTGGGTTGTTCTACCCTCAACCATGCGAGAAATGAAAGTAACCAGGTGATTAAAGTGGGAACTGACAAACGAGATCTAACAATCATCGGCGTAGTCGAAGGCGCAGTCATTATAGGCGCCCTGCTGATCCCAAAGGCATTGGCCAAGCCTGCACCTAAGCCTCCGACAGGCGAAGCAATCCTGCAGGGATTAGTCACAGAGTCGGAACATTTACTTCCGATTCCGTTCGCAACCATTGACTTTGATGATCTAAGCTGCAGCGCAGATGAAAACGGCGAATACCAAATCGTAGAGATCCCTCTCGGAACCCACAATCTAACGGTAAGTGCAGATGGCTATCGCTCAAGAACCTTTTCCGTGAAAATTGAAGAGCCAAAAACATACAAATTAGACGTTTCCTTAGAGCCCGTGACTCCGCTAGTCTACGTTGAACTAGTTTAGAGAAAACCTCAGTCTAACGTATATCTGTTTCTATACAACTGATTAGTTAACTATTTAGTCATTACCAGGGAAAGATATTCTCACAACAACAATTAGGAGGAACATGAAACGTCTTTTACGCCATATCAAACATATTCCACCCGACTTCCAAAACTGAAAGTTGGCCACCTCATAGAAGCAGGCGGAAAAATATATCAAGTCTCAGCGGTTAGATCTAATCGCCAAACCGTGCCCTTAACCCCAGGCTCCACAGACGCAGCCTTAAGAGAAGCAACAGCGACACCTCAATACGCTATGCTACATGGAAACCTCAAAGTAGGACGCATCATTCACATCTGCTATATTGCCTGTGGCACCGCTAACGATGTGCTGCTTAAATGGATGATAGAGGCTATGGGCTCACATTGGTATAATCTTCTCGTAAACAACACAGTATACGGCCTATCAAATCCCTGGGAAATAGACCGCTGGAGCTATGACGATGAAATGCACATAAAATATACGCTTGCAGGAGTGGCTCAGACTTTGTATGTCGAAGTCGTGGAATACGAAGTCGTGGAATACACGAAAGCACTAACATCAGGGCAGCAATTCCTAAAAGTATTGCCAAATGGACAAGCTCGCATGGCTGAATATGGTTGAGCAAACATGAGTAGCAAGCGCAAAGACTTACAGCGATGCACACCAGTTCTACGTTACGTAGATTGGCCAGTGGAAACTCCCTTCGGAGAACCAGTGAAAGAGATTCCAATGCCCGCAAGCCTACTGACAGAGTTACAGGCAGTAGTTGAACCAAAAGCGAAAACGGTTTCGCCCACTAAACTAATGCCTACCCTAGTCCAGGAGATCAAGGATAAAGGCTACAAAAACTTCACTATTCCCGTTGGCGGAGCAGCGTTTACTGACAGACCCCTAAGTCTAGTGGACTTAGGTGTTGTCGCCGATGAAATGACCATAATAAGTTTTCCAGCAGGCAACCCAGGACTATCCTACAAACTAAACCATCCGACAAACGATTCTACCCCAGTCTTGGCAAATGGCCAAAAAGAAGACCAGTTTGAACTTGAGGAAGTTTACCTAAGCGATACTGGCGTGGGGCCCGCAGGCAACCTAATTATCCGAGTAGTCTGGAACCCCTACTTAATTCGACTATCCCCATAGAAGGAGAAAACTAAGAGATGGGGCTAACAATTCCCACTGTTCCAGAGTCAAACGCAGCAGCAGTATGGGCTTTCGCAACAAGACTATTAACAAGTCTACAGTCACCCGACCACTTGCAGAAATATCTCGGCGGGCCAACAGGAGCGCTAGGCACAGTTTTACCCGCAAACAAAAGCCTCTATGACTTAATTGTCCTAGATCGCTTGAACAACGCCGTCTTTGGTCTTGCTGCTTTGAACGCTGACTTAGACACGTTGCTTGCGAGAATAACCGCCCTAAGAGCTAACTACTTCGACAACCTCAACAACACGCAAATCTTGAATCTCCCAAACCTTAGCATAATGGAACACGAAATCGAGTTCCCAAGCGCCGAAGCACTAGACGACATAGCCCTAACAGGAGCACAAACAACAACCGAACGCACAATCACCGTAACACTCCCAACAGGCGCAACCATAAGAAGAGCCCTACTTATCGGAGTAATTACAGCCATGAACAACACAGTAAACGCTCAAAAAATAGACGTAACCGTTCAAGGTAGAAAAGGCGCGGGCGGTTGGAGCAACTTCTTCAGCCAAACCGACTGCATAGGATTTGGCTCAGTAGACGGCTCAACAGTAGCATTGGTAACACTCCAGGACGTAACTGCTCTAGTTGATGCAGCAGCAGGCTACGGATTCCGACTTACCGTAAACCAAAGCAGCGCAAACAGCGTCAGATACACAACCCAATACCTTCTAGTCATAACCTACCGTATGAGCTAGGAGTCAGAAAAGACTTGTCTGCTGCCAGAAGAATACTCAAAATCCTCAGAGCCATCGCAGGCGGAATAGTCATAGATCCCCCAGCCTTCAACTACAATAATGTTCAAGGCGCAATTTATGACCAAGAATGGGGCGCCTACGATGCCGAAACTGGGCAGATATTCGTCTCTGATCCAGGTGCAGCAGTTACTCCACAATGGGGGGGCTCATACGATAATAGGCAGTGAGTCTTATGGAAGGCATAGATCTTAGACTTTCAGACGTTGATCCGCCACTTCCAGACCCAAAACGAACAATCTACAGAGACATATACAACCTGCCAGATCCAGTAATTCTCGGCATGACAATTCGCTACTTCAATCTTGACGATGTTACCTTATATTTCCAAATCACAGGATCAGGAGCAGGCTACACATTCACACCAGTAAACTTGGGCTCACTCGGAAGCGGAACAAACGCCTATATCAACTTGGATAACTTCGTATCAAGAGCAAAACCAAGCGCAGGCAGCCTAACAAACGGAGAATTAGACGAACAAATAACCCTGACGCTCAACGCCTACACGGACGCGGGCTACTCCATCCTAAAGTGGACATTCAATCGCATCGTTTCAGTTAAATTCATCAACAGTAATGATCCCGCTTTTACGGTAGATTTTCTTAACAATTTTGATGATGGAACTATCCAAGGCTGGGCTGTAGCTAATGAACAAAATAACTTTACTGCTGGCGGTTATCCTAGTATAGCTGTATCTAACGCCTTCTCTCTAAGTGCACCATATAGCGTTCGCATGGAACAGGCCTGCGTAAGTGGAACTTGGGTCGTTAGGGCTAGATTATACAAATCATTCGCAACTCCAAATCGAACCCACGTCTACGCCATTATGAATATACGGAGCACGCAAGTCTATGGCGGAACAGAATATCTGAAAAGGATCGAAATACAGAAAGATGGAACGCTGCTTATTTATCTTGGCAAAGGCGGAGACTATGTAGCCAGCCACTATGTTCCCATAAACAAATGGATGAGAATAGTAGTGCCTCTGCCGTCCAATACTACTGTTGAAGTAAGAATAGTTCAAGAATGGTATGGAAACAATACTGGCTTCAGGCTATACATGGACGACTTTACGATAGTCAGCAAAAACTAAGAAGGCTACCTGGAATTGTCTGGGAAGAAAGAAAATGATCCTGCCTACGTGACCAGAAGAGAATGCACTACAATGATGCAGCCATTAGCCAGCGATGTAAAAACCATGAAGAACGCTATGGTAGGCGAAGATCTACAAGGCGGTTTCGTCAAAACCATAAATGACATGAAAATTGAACTAGCCAACTTAAAGAACATACGTAAAATGCGCGGGCGCGACTGGGCTTATCTAATAGTTGGACTCGCAGGCGTCTTCGGCACCATCTTTGCAGCTCTTCTTTTCTACTTTAAACCCTAAGTTTTATAAGTCTTCAGCACGAAGCTGCTATCGGAGAAAACCTAAAGTGCTGACCGATATTCAGATACTTTTGGTAACAGTGCTCTCTATAGCAGGGGCTTTGTTCGCTGCTGCATTGGGTTGGTGTGAATCTGGCGAACCCTTCAATGCACGTAAATTCACCGCGTCAATCCTTAGAGCCTTCGCTGCAGGCATGGTGTTTTCAGTGACCAGCTACGCGAGTCTAGAAACTGCGGATATATGGACATACTTCGCCTCTTTTCTTGGCGGTGCAGGGATAGATGTTATTGGAAACAGAGCAGCGGGCGCAATCGCATCTAGAAACAAGCCTGCATCACCTTAGACGTGGAGTCGAAATTTGACCCAATGCCCCGATTGTGGACAACCCTTAACTAGAGTGCCAAACGCTGAACGCCTTTTCAAGTGTTCGATTAGTGGACTTTATTATCCTGTTTCTCGGCGTGGAGAGCTGGGAGATCCTATGCCTGAACCGCCAGCCGACAGAATACAGCAAGCAGAAGCACCATCGCCACCACAGAGCCTAATGAAAGAAACTTCTCTGCTGCCCCCTAACCTATACCAGGAATTAGCCTCTAAAATCGGCGAAGCCCAGATCCCTAACTTTGTAACGTTCTTGAGGCGTGAGTTAAAAATGGCGCCATTTCGCTTTATGATGCAGCCCAAACTCCTAAGAGACGAAGTGATGGCGCGCGCATTTCCACACTGGCTAGAAACTAGCGGTCTACTTTGAGCGTTTATTCTTCTGAATTGCCTCAATGTTTTTAATTAGTTCTCTTGGAAACTTGACATCTATCTTCAAATCTACTTTACTTCTAAGTAACTCCTGGACTACGCCATCCTGAGTATACGGCTTCTTAAATGCAGCTTTCATTAATCCCTGTAACTCGTCAAAGGCTTTCTTATCAG